>ENA-UOYA01000338-UOYA01000338.1-activated-sludge-metagenome-genome-assembly--contig:-NODE-338-length-63907-cov-8.926330_pt1 | contig 63907 bp, 54 predicted proteins | sample MGYA00238163_ERZ764804 | MGnify/ENA primary metagenome ERZ764804 (study PRJEB28919, sample SAMN05720223) | activated sludge metagenome | isolation source: Anaerobic digester | place: Hong Kong...
CTATCCCCGCCTTCAAATTTTACTTTTAGTACTTTATCGGAATAATGTTCAAAAATACCTGTTACAGCACGAATTGAAAAATTATTTGCTAATTTATTTTCTACATCATCTATTGATGACATTTTTGGAGGTAAGGCATGTTTTATACTTACTATGCGAAATGGTCCAGAAACTCCCTGCTCTAATAGATTCTTATTCACTTCATCCTCTTCATCATTATTTGAAAATGGCAAAATTGAATTAAAATCAAGTTCGTTTGCTCAATTAGATGTTATTATAGCTGCAATAAAACAATCTAACAAAAGTTGTGTCATCATCGGACATACCGACAATGAGGGTTCAAAAGAATTTAATCAACAATTGTCATTGCAAAGAGCATTTTCAGTTCAAAAGTATTTTATCAAAAATGGAATTCCTGAAAAGAATATTGAGTGCATCGGGAAAGGTGAAAGCGAGCCAATAGATTCTAATAATACAGAGGAAGGAAAACAAAAAAATAGAAGATTTGAGTTAATTTTAAAATAGATTATTGGTGTTTTATTAGGTTGCTAAAAGCATCATACTTATCTGTATTTGATTTCATTTCGATTCTATCTAATTGATTTTCATAGGCATATAATTCTTCAAGAAGCTGGATCGTTTCGTCAATTCGTAGTTCTACAAATCCATTTTTCATTTGTGATTTTCTCCAATCCAAAGTAGTATAAATTGATTGTTCTTGGTTTTGTTCTATTTCTGATAATTCTGATTTGAAGGTCACTACATTTGCATCTTTCAAAACATTCGGATATTTAGTGACGAATTTGGCTGCATCCACTATAAAATATGCTGTATAAATTTTTCCTATTTCAGATGATTTATATAGCTTTTTATACCAAAAGAGTTGCAAATCTTCGTTGTTTTTCAATAAATTATATCGTTTGTTATATCCAGAGAATTTTACATCAATTATCAAAATATCATCCCTTCTTTTTGCAACTAAATCAATAATACCTCCAATCTGTTCATCATTGATTTGACCTTTCACAAGGTGTTCATTATGAATCACTTCCCAATTATTTTCATTAAGAACTCGTACTAATGTCTGGAATCCATTAAAAGCCAGAAGTTCAAACGACCTTTTTTCGGGTTCGCTACCATAACTCAATAATGTTGCTCCTTGACGTGCTAATTCATTGTTGATTTTTTCTAAAAACCATGATTTTATATCTATTGGTTTTGGGTTGGTCAAATAATAATGTTCAATTATTCTATGGATTATATTTCCTTTTATAGTGAATATATCATTAGTTGTCAGCACATTAGCATTTCTTAATTGTAAAATATATTCAAAAAACCATTGATGTGGATAATATAATAATTTATCCAAACTAGATGGACTTTCTTGTTCTCTTTTAAATTGATATTGATTTTTATCTAGTTCAAGAATAGGTAAAATATCATTTTGTGGCTTACTTTTAATAAAATATTGTGGGAGGTCTTTCCCGAAATCTATAGAAATATTATCACTTGAACTGTCAATATTATGAATTACTAAATTTTCATAAGTTGCTTTCAAATAGGGAAACAATTGATGCTCTATCGATTCAGTGCCATCAATTGTAGCTGGAATAATCAATAAAATATTGGATTCAACTAAAAAGAAAGGTTGAATATTTTGATAAAATTTAAGTTGATTTTCTCTGAGTGTATCCGATAAAATTATTGATTTTTCTGAGAAAAAAAGTCTTTCTGGTTTTGTCCAAAAATCAATATTTGTAGAAGGCTCGACATCTACAAAATTCCACCAAATTAAAAATGGATGGTTTTGAAGCATTTGTGAAGGTTGAAATATTACAGGATAACTTCCCAACTCCTCCTCATCAATTTGAATATTGGCTGGATCAATTACTGCATTAATGATTTGATGGAGTGTAGTAAATGAAAAATCTGTTTCCTGCATCGATTGAAAAATATCAATCAATTGTTTTAAGTATTCATGTATTAATCTAATCGAAAATGAATGTTTTAAATCTTTTAAATTGTGTATCCATTTGTCTAGAAAAGTATATAATGAAAGAATTTCAGATTTGGGAATTCTATCATTTCTGCTATATTTTGGTTTTTCAAAAATTTGCTTGAAAACACTTTCTAGCTTCCTAACCTCTTCACTTCCAGCATTTTGATACAATATTTTTCTCCAATCTTCCAAATTAAATCCAGGACTTTTAGAAATATCCTCAGCGATTTTAAATGCTAAATCATGTGGTAGTGGTTGGAGCGGCAACAACAAAAATGAAATAAGCCGATCACTATCTAGTGGTTTTTGCAATAAAACTGTTGCTAATTTCAGTAGTTGAAGCGAGGGTCTTGACTTAGTGACAGTATTAATACCAAGTGATGGCAAACCCTCTTGTTGCAAAGCTATATCCAGAAGTCTTTTATGGTCAGAAACTAAAAGTAACGGCTTCAGCTTTTCATTCGTTGCCAACCATTTTGCCAGCCATTCAGCACCTGTTTGTTCACTTTCAGTTTGCAATACAATGACAGAGCCTTGATTATCAGATTTTTGAAAATCATTACCAATTAGATTGTTTTTCAAAACTTCAAAGGATGGTTTGTCTGAAACTGGAATGATTTTCTCTTTCACTTCTACCCCATTATCACACAAGACTGCAAAAAATCTTTGATAGAAAAATGGTAAAAGTTGCAATGGTTCGTTCAGAATTATTTTTTGATAAGGAAGGTTGTTCGATGCCAATAACTCTAATAATTTCAAATATCTCTCAGTATAACCAATTGGCATTGAATCTGATACAAAACTTTCGACAAAAGCAAAATCCTTTAATCGATTGGGCAAATTACTTTCCAATTCGAAATTCCAACCGCTCCAAAGCAGTTCATCTCGATACTTTAACAATGACTTAGCAACTGCAAATTCATTGATTCTAAAAGATTGGGAAAAAAATAACTTATTATCCTTTTGAAGTGCCCTTTTGAGTGAATTCCGATAGGTTTCTATTCTTAAATATTCAATGTCATCCAAATATCCAGTTATACCAAAGTGTTGTTCTAATAATTTTAGTAAACCAATCGGACCAACCACGACATCACCCAATTGCAATGCTTTAGAAAAATTTGCTTGATCCAATTGAAGTCCGAAATATATGGTTCGCATTATTAAGAATTAAAAACTATTTTGAATACTTAAAGATAGCTATAATTCAAATTCTAATTAAAAAAGCTATAAAATTATCCTAATAAATTTTATAGCTTTTTTAACAAAACAGTATATATCAATACATTATGCTTGAGCCGTAGGCGTATTGAAGTTCATTGGTGGAAATTGTTGCATTTCTTCAATACCACCAAATTGTTGTTCATATTTTTTTACATTATCAGATAATGCAGATAATAATCTTTTTGCATGCTCTGGAGTTAAAATCAATCTTGATTTCACTTTAGCCTTTGGCACATTGGGCACCATTCTGATAAAATCTACAATAAACTCGGTTGGAGAATGAGAAATGATTGCCAAATTTGAATATATGCCTTCAGCAATTTCTTCTGGCAATTCTATATTTATCTGATTGTTTTGATTTTCTTCCATTTTTAATAAGTTTTTAGAAAATATTTCAAAAATCTTTCCAAAATTAACTTACTGACATTTTTTCAGTAATGAATTAATATAATGGAAAATTTTTCATAAATTCATTTATCTCAGTTTTAGTGTTTTTTAATTGTTGTTCATCACTAGCATTTTCTAAAACATGATCAATCCAATCCACCACTTTCAAACAATCCGATTCTTTGAACCCTCTGGTAGTGATTGCTGGAGTGCCAATTCGTATGCCAGAAGTCACTAAAGGTGATTCTGTATCGAAAGGAATCATATTTTTATTTACAGTTATATCTACTTTTCCCAAAGTTTCTTCAGCGAATTTTCCAGTGAATCCTTTTGGTCGCAAATCCAACAGCATCAAATGGTTATCTGTTCCTCCAGAAAAAATACTATACCCTTTTTGTACAAATGCCTCTGCCATAACATGGGCATTTTTCACCACTTGCTGTGTATAAACATTATAACTAGGATCCAAACATTCCCCAAAAGCAACAGCTTTTGCTGCAATCACATGTTCCAATGGACCGCCTTGCATTCCTGGGAAAACGCCACTATCCAAAATAGATGACATTTTCAACATCGTACCTTTTTGTGTTGTTCTACCCCAAGGATTTTCAAAATTCTGCCCCATCATAATGATTCCACCTCTTGGTCCTCTCAAAGTTTTGTGAGTGGTGGAAGTGACAATATGACAATATGGCATTGGATCATTTAGCAAATGAGTAGCAATTAAACCAGCAGGATGTGCAATGTCAGCCAAAAGCAAAGCTCCTACTTTATCTGCAATTGCTCTAAATCGTTGGTAATCCCAATCTCTAGAATATGCTGATGCACCACAAATAATCAATTTTGGATTTTCTGCTATAGCAATTGCCTCCACTTTATCCATATCGATCACCCCAGAATCTGGTTCTACACCATAAAATGATGGTCGATATACTTTGCCAGAATAATTCACTGGACTACCATGTGACAAATGACCACCATGAGCTAAATTGAAACCTAGCACTTTATCTCCCGGTTGAAGACATGCTAAAAACACAGCTGCATTGGCTTGAGCACCAGAGTGAGGTTGTACGTTTGCATAGCTTGCATTGAAAAGCTGTTTCAACCTATCTATTGCTAGATTTTCAACTTCATCTACGACCTCACAGCCACCATAATATCTTTTACCAGGATAGCCTTCTGCATATTTATTTGTCAGACAACTACCCATCGCTGCCATCACAGAAGCACTTGTGAAGTTCTCTGAAGCAATGAGTTCGATACCTCTTCTTTGGCGATCCAGTTCTTTGTGAACTAGCTCATTTACAACTGCATCATTTATCATAAAAACTATAATTCAATTGTTTATAAATCTTGAATATCCAACATTCCAACAGGTTTGCCTTGTTCAGTTACTAGAATAGTATCTACTTTTGATTTTTTGAATATATCGTTTGCTACATTCAATAACTGATTACTTTCTACCGTGATAGGAGCATTGTAGGTGAATTCGCCCATTTTCTTTTCCAAAATATTTCTGCCATCGCTGCTCAATTTTCTTCTTAAATCTCCATCCGTGAAAACGCCAAGTAGTTGATTGTTATCCCCAACAACGGTTACACAACCAAATCCATATTCAGTCATTTTGATGATTGCATCCGATAAAGTAGCTGTGGATGCAACGATTGGATTCACTCCATTCAATACTTCACCAACCTTTTTGGTCATCAATTTGGTATGTTCAATAAATTGATCAGTACCCAAAGCAGTCAGGTTATTTTCAGTAAGCACTTTCATCACTTTCCATGGAACTGTGATGGTATGGACGCCAACATTGATTGCATTTCGAATATGCTCAGGATAACGAACTGAAGAAAACATGATTTTTGAATCATATCCATATCGATCCACAGCATCAACACATTCCTCTACTAATCGAAGTGCATCATGACCTTGATCTTGAAGTCTTCCAACTAACGGACAAACATAAGTAGCACCAGCAGCCATCGCCATATAGGCTTGTTGGAGGGTATAAACCAAATGTACATTAACCAATAAATTGTTATCCCTCAATAATTTACAAGCTTTTACACCTTCAAGAGATACTGGAATTTTGAAAACTGTTTTGTTTGGGTCAAGCCCTAGTGCCAATTGTCTTTCTGCTTCTTTTAGAATTTCATCAGCTGAATCGCCAAGAGCTTCGATCTGAAGGACAGGAACTATTTTGGATAACTTCACAATCATTGCATCGATATCTGTAATTCCTTCGCGGTGCATGAATGTTGGTGTAGTAGTCAAACCTGCCAAAAAGCCTAATTTGAAGGCTTCTTCAATTTCTTTTAAATCTGCCGAATCTAAGTATAGTTCCATATTTGAATTAAATTAAAAGACAAAGAAACGGAAAAAAACTTTTTTGTAATAAATTTCTTGCTTCTTTTAAGTAATTTATTAATTTTACGTTGAATCAAACAATAAAAATATAGATTATGAATAGAGTAATTAATAGTTGGTATAGCGAGACTTTGGGTAAAGAAATGGAAATAGTGATGTATGGTCATTTCGGGAAAGCATTGTTGATGTTACCAACTGCAGCAGCTGATTATTTGGAATATGAGCGATTTTTGTTAATTGATAAACTAAAACCTTATATTGAAGCTGGAAAAATTAAAGTATTTTCAATAAATAGTATCAATTCAGAAAGTTGGTTGAATCGTCAGATGATGCCTCACCACAAAGCAATTCGTCAAAATTCATTTAATCATTATGTATATAATGAAGTAGTGCCTTTCATCAAATATAATACTAGTGCAGATACTCCTATTATTACAACTGGAGCATCTTTGGGAGCTTTGCATTCAATGAATTTATTTTTGAAAAGACCAGACCTGATCAATGGAACAATAGCCATGAGTGGATGTTACGACCTAACTTCTTATACAGATGGATTTTGGAATGACGATGTTTACTTCAATTCACCTGAGCATTATATGCAAAACATGAATGATGAGAGTATGCTCAACCAAATCAGAAAAGCTGACACTTTAGTAATAGCCACAGGATCAGGAAATTATGAAACACCTGAAGCATCTAGAAGATTCTCTAGCATCTTGAGCAGCAAAGGCATTCCACATGAACTTGACATTTGGGGCTACGATATGCCACATGATTGGGATACTTGGAGAAAAATGCTTCCTTATTTTGTAGAGACTAGGATGTAGAATAAAATAAAAATAATTACAAATAAACAATTATATAATTTATAAAGAATATAATTAAAGTTAAATAGTCTATTATATTAGTAAACTGACTCATTCTAATAGAATGAATGAGATTAAATTACAAAAGTTATAAAGAAACAAAAACAGGCATAAGTTAAAACTGTTGCCTGTTTTTTTAACCCGCAATATTTGCTTTCTCACTAATCGACTTCCCAATAATCCAACCTCCAGTCCATGCTGCTTGAAAATTAAAACCTCCAGTGATGGCATCCACATCTATTATTTCACCAGCTAAATACAGATTTGGCATTAACTTACTTTCCATTGTCTTCATATTCAATTCTTTCAAACTAACGCCTCAAGCAGTTACGAATTCATCTTTGTTCGTACTTTTTCCATTAACTTTCATCGTGCAATTGAATAAGTTTTGAATCAAATTTTGAGTCATTAACTTATTCAAATCTACCCATCTTTCTGTTTCAATTCCACTATATTTACAAATTGAAATCCACAACCGACTTGAAATGTCAAACATAGGTGCATTTACAACTTTTTGCTTCGGCGACTTTGATTTTTGAATAGATATGAGTTCTTCAACTTCCTGATTTTTTTCTAAATTCGACCAATTAATGCAAATCTCAAATTGATAATTATTTTCATGAAAAACTCTTGCTCCCCAAGCAGAAAGTCTTAATATTGCTGGTCCACTTAATCCCCAATGAGTGATAAGCAATGCTCCTGATGATTTGATTTTTAATTCTTTACAGCTAATTATTATCTTTTCATGACTGACTCCCATGAGCCCGTTCAAAATAGGATGTTGAATATTGAATGTAAATAAAGAGGGAACTGGAGGTATAATAGAATGACCCAAGTTTTTCAAAATTTCCCATATTGCTGGGCTACTACCTGGAGTACAAATTAAGTAATCAACTTGATAAATTTTATGATTGGTATGAATAATCCAATGTTCGTCTTTAAAATAAAATTTATCGACTCTCGATCCAGTTATTACACTAATATTATGATTTTGAGCCTGTTGCAATAAACACCGAACAATAGTTTCCGAATTATCTGTTACTGGAAAGACTCTTCCGTCCGATTCAGTTTTCAATTTAACACCATTTTTTCGAAACCATTCCATAGTATCTTTCGAATTAAATTGATGGAAAGGGCTCAATAATTCTTTTTCACCTCTAGGATAAAACTTCACAAGATCTTTTGGTTCGAATATTTTATTGGTCACATTGCATCTTCCACCACCAGAAATTCTAACTTTTTCCAATACATTTTTGCCCCTTTCTAAAATAATTATATCGGCTTTATTGCCTAATCTACTAGCACATTCAATCGCACTCATGAACCCTGCTGCTCCACCTCCAATGACAATAATTTTAATCATAACGCAAATGTTTGCCTATTCCATTGAATTTTTTATGAGATTATACTAATTTTGTGCAAACTTAAATAAAATAAACATGAAAAATAATAGCAATATTTTAGTTGTCGCATTAATATTAATCGCAGTACTATCCAGATTAATCCCTCATCCATTCAATTTCACACCAATTGCTGGGATAGCATTACTTAGCGGAAGTTATGTGCAAAACAAAACTATGAAATTCTTTATTCCATTCATTATCATGGTTTTAAGTGATTTATTCTTAAATTATTTTGTGTATAATAGCAGTATTTTCAATTATGGAATTAATGTTGGGGTGTATGTTGCTCTCTTTTTAATTGTTGGCATTGGAGCTATGATTCCCAAAAGCAGAAATTTTGTTTCTATTGGAGTATCGAGTTTAGCAGCATCTATCTTATTTTTCATCATCACTAATTTTGATTCATGGCTTACAATTCCGAATTTATATTCAAAAGATTTGAATGGCATGATGACGGCATATGCTGCTGGAATTCCATTTTTTGGCAACACTATTCTAGGTGATTTGTTTTATTCTTTTTCACTATTTGGTGTAATGCACTTAGCATCAAGATATTACAAGCAAGTTTCGTTTGCAAAATAAAGATAATGTATCCTTGAAGCCAATAAATAAGTTGGCTAAAGATATTGATTATTATATTGAAAATGGGAAATTCGTTTTCACTGAATTATATTTAAAGAATAGAGGATTTTGCTGTAATAATGCCTGTAGGCATTGCCCCTATCGTTATAAAATAAGAAAAAATGAAACCTAATTTCTTACAGAAAATTTTGAGCTATTTTACAGAAGTTACTTTAGAAACGAGATCAAGCCCAACCAATGAAATATTGAAAGTATCACTCATCAAAAATACTTTGCAGCTGTGTAGCAAAAATGCAATCTATTCTTATGCAGAGAAATACGATAATTTCTACAATGTTTTTGAGTCCATTCCCGATAAATTAAATTCTGTTGAAAGTGTGTTAGTTTTAGGTTTGGGATTAGGAAGCATACCTTACATGTTAGAAGAAAAAATGGGTTATGAATTTGATTATACCTTTGTAGAAATCGATGAAGAAGTTGTTGATCTTGCAAATGAATACACTTTGCAATATTTAGAATCGATGCAACAGACTTTTTGTACAGATGCCTTAATTTTTATCCAACAATTTTCACAAAAACATGATATGATTTGTGTTGATATTTTTTTGGATGACATTATTCCAGATGATTTCAAACAAAAAGAATTTTTACAATTGCTAAAAAGAAGGTTGAATAAGAAAGGCTTTGTTTTGTATAATTTCTTGACAGTCAGCAATAAAGATATTGACAATGCACAGAAATTCAAAGAAATTTTCGAGTCCGTTTTTTTAAAAAACAAGGTAATAGATGTAGGTGGAAATTGGATGTTTTTGGGGGAGAATTAATTTTTCAAAAAAAATTTAACAAAATTTACACTTTCATCTACCCTATTCTCCCCTTTTACCACAAAATAAGTTATGTTAATTTGCTCTATTAATCTTTTATGTTCATTAAATATTTTAAGCCTTGATTTAAAATCAGCAGCTTCTCTTAATGGGTCATATTCCCATGGCAAATCAGGATAGCAAAGTAAATAACAATTCGGTAAATTATTGATAAACAATTGATTAATTTGCTCGTTTTCAAATCCATATTTAATCTCTTGCCACAATTTGATCGTAATCATGCCAGTATCAAAAAATGAAATTTTATTTGCATTCTCTATAGCTTCATTATTCAAATCTAATTGTCCTAATGCTATCTGCTCCAAATCATGTGGTTGATATGGTTTTCCCAGTTGTTCAAGATATTGTCTTGAAAATTCAACTGAAAAACTGGTTTCATAGTATGCTGCCAATTCTTTCACCAAAGTAGATTTGCCTGAGGATTCGGGTCCGACCACTTCAATAGAAATTGGTTTATTTTTCATTAATATAATCTGTGAGATATTTAAAGTTATTTGTCAATGATCCTCCCTCTGCAATGGTAGCTCTATCTAATATTTCACTTTTTTCTTTTAATAATTCTGGTATAATGGTATCAATGAATCTTTTCCCAAAAAAATCTGATGCATCTCTTGGTAATTCATTTGGCAAATTATCAATAGACATAACATCTATAACTTCCTCACTATAAGGGCTTTCTGCTTTTTCTGAAATAGGATTATATCCAAAAACTGGGTTGTCAATTTTTGTTGCGAATAATGTAGAAGGGATTGAGGACAAAGGTGCAATATCGCAGGTCACATCTGCAATAGTTTTTATTTTGAAATCCTTACTTTTCATCTGCTCCAAAGTGAAAAAAGCAGGTGAACGATCATCCCAAAATATTCCATTGATCATTAAATCAGTAACTTTTGTAAAGGGCAAGAATGAGCTTTCATAATTCTCAGGATGAGCATAGAACTCACTTTTATTATATGATCCACCATCTTTTTTGACCACATAATCGCTACCACTTAATTGTGTGAAAACTGGGTATTGATATTTGTTTTTCAAATATTCGTCTGGATTAACTTGTTGTACTCCCAAATCTTTCAATACTTGAACAGCACCTGAAGCAACTCTACCAGTGCCAGTCACAACAATTTTAATTGGAGGCAAATGAATCGTTTTATAATATAGAACAGCATCTTCATAATGCAAAAATTCGTACATCCTCCTAAAATTAAGCTTATATCTTTTTGTAAAAGCATATATTCCATTATGAGCACCTACCAACCCCGCAAAATAACCAAAAGCTATTAATCGTTCTCCTCTATCATCTGTAATCACCTCGTAATCAATCATTTTTATGTTTTTTTGAAGAATAGCTTGTAGTAATTTTCGATTATAAGGTTGCTTTTTTATGGTGTGTGAAAAGAAAAAATATGTTTTATTTTCAATTAATTGATCAAATGGTACTTCTTTAATCCCTACAAGAATATGTGCATTATCAATATTATCCACTAACGGAATTCCTGCTTTCAAATATTCCTGGTCTGTGTAACAACGATTATCAGAACGTTGAACAACAACTTCAAAACCCATCTGATCTATCAAATATCTGCATTGATTTGGCGTCAATGCTACCCTACTATCCGATGGAATCTTGCCCTCTTTGATTAATCCAATTGATAATGACATGAAATTTTTATTTTAAAAAAGCAAAGTTACATACTTTCAGCCAAATAAAATTTGGTATCAGCTAATTTAGAATAGATTTCAATAGATGATTTTATTTGAGATATTGAGTTTTTTAAACATAAATTAATACATTTGGAAAAAAATTAATATGATACTTACAGTTACACTCAATCCTGTTTTAGATAAATCAGTCACTGTAGATAATATTGTTCCTGACCAAAAGCTAAGATGCTCTAATCCATTATATTATGCTGGTGGAGGAGGTATAAATGTGTCGAAAGGAATAAAAAAGTTGGATGGACATAGTATTGCTCTTTTCCCCTCTGGTGGAGCAAATGGGAAAAAAATAGAATGGATATTATCTGATTCTGGTATCCCTACAAAAGTAGTAAATGTTGATTATGAAACAAGAGAAAGTTTTATAGTAAATACTATTATTCCAAACCAACAATACCGTTTCAATACTCCTGGAGAAGAAATTTCAAAACAAATATTAGATACCATTTTTGAATATATTGTTTCTTTAAAGCCTAAAATATTAGTTGTAAGTGGTAGTTTGCCAATCGGAGCCCCATTAGATACTTATGCCAATATTGCAAAAATTGCTCACTCTATTGGCTCAAAAATGATATTAGATACTTCAGGTGATGCTTTGAAACATGCTGCCGAAAGTGGTGTTTTTTTGCTCAAACCCAATATTAATGAATTGTGCAATCTCGTTGGCGAAAGTTCTCTGGAACTCGATTTGGTAGATGAAGCAGCCCAATCCATTATTGAAAAAGGATATTGTGAAGTAGTCGTGGTATCAATGGGAGCATCTGGTGCTTTGTTGGTCACTAAAGATACTTATCAACATATAAAAGCTCCACCAGTAAAGAAAGTAAGTACTGTAGGAGCAGGCGATAGTATGGTGGCAGGCTTAGCTTATGCCCTTTCAAATGGAAAATCCTTAATTGAAATGGCACAGCTAGGTGTTGCTTGCGGCACAGCGGCAACTATGAACCCAGGAGCTTCTCTTTTTAAACAACAAGATGTTCAATCCTTATTGAATTACATTTTAAGGAAAAATTAAATTATACTATTGTTTGACAAAATCTTTTTTTAACTTTACGAAGGTTTATAATTAAACGATCAAATATGAAATTAAAATTTACTTTTATCTTATCCTTAAGTATCTTTTACCTTTCAGCACATCCGATTCATAATAATATCAATAAATTTTATCCAACAAATTATTTTGTGGAAAAAACAATTTCTGGTATTGTTACTGAAGAAAATGGTACTCCTTTAGAATTTGTTTCCATTGGAGTGAAAGGTACAAATAATGGAACTTATTCAGAAGAAAATGGCAAATTTTCCATCTCTGTTCCAGAAAATGCCATTTTGGTATTTTCTTATGTTGGCTTCGAGACAATTGAAGTTGCTGTTGGCAATCAATCCGTTTTGAATGTAAAAATGACCTCAAATATCAAGCTACTCGATCAAGTAGTGGTGATAGGTTATGGAACTGCCAAAAGAATTGATCTGACTGGATCATCCAATAAAATAAAAGGAGCAGAATTGGCTGCAGTGCCCTATTTGACAGCAACTCAATCCCTCCAAGGTAAAGCTGCTGGTGTTCAAATCACCAATTCTGGAGCTCCAGGTAGTGCACCCAATGTTCGTATCAGAGGTACTGGATCGATTCTGGGAGGCGTCGATCCATTATACGTCGTCGATGGGATAATTACAGATGACATTAGAAACATCAATGCAGCGGATATTGTCTCAGTTGATATTTTAAAAGATGCTTCTTCAACTGCTATTTATGGGGCTAGAGCTGCGAATGGAGTTATTCTAATCACAACTAAATCAGGAAGTTCCGACAAATTTTCTGTGAATTATAATGCACAAGTTGGGATGCGATTATTGACCAATAGTGTGAAGATGGCAGAGCCTGGCTATTATGCTTTGTATTCTAATGAAGCTGCTAATTTCCCTGCTGTGACATTTAACGATATTACTGGATCTACGAGTTGGTACGATCAAATTACTAGACCAGCTTTATTCCAAAATCATAATTTATCAGTTACAGGAAAAGTAAAAAAATATAAATTTTATGTTTCTGGTGGCTTTGTAAGAGAAAATGGAATTTTGATTGATAATGATTATTCGAGGTTAAATATCAGATTGAATCATGAATATCAAATTTCTACTAAATTCACAATTGGAAACACTTTAGCTGCATCCAGATATATTTCAAATAACAAACCTTATAGCTTATTCACCAGTTCTTATATTGCAGCACCAATCTTTAATGCTATAAATCCAGATGGAACTTATGGTAGTACATCAAATGTGATAAACAATGTAGGAAATCCTTATGCTACATTGAAAAATACAAATGATAGAAGTTATGGAAATCGATACCAAGCTACATTTTGGGGTGAATATAAAATCATAAAAGGATTATCGTTCAAATCACAAATAGGAGTAAATCTTGAACACAACAATGGCTGGGTCTATATTCCAGAATATTATACTTATCAAGCTGATAAGACTCTAGGAGGTCAAAAGAATGAAATACCTGATTTGACTTTCAAAAGAGATACTATATATCAATGGGTTTGGGACAACGTATTGACTTATGAATTCGACCTTGGCAAATCTCAAACCTTGAAAGTTGCAGCGGGTCATACAGCCGAAAGAAGAGATGGATGGGTGAATAGATCAGAACTCAATAATTATCCTACGCCAAATAATCCAGATTATTTCAGATTGAATCTAGCAGATACTGCACATGGTCAGCAAAACTTTAGAGACCCAATTGACAATTATTTCCGTAGAGAATCATTTTTTGCAAGATTGAATTACAAGCTGCATGATAAATATTTATTGAATGCAACATACAGAAGAGATGCAAACAGTAATTTTCCATCAAGCAACAGATGGGGTAATTTCCCTTCTGTCGGCTTAGGATGGATTGTTTCTAACGAACCTTTTTTGAAAGAAGTCAAAGCATTTGATGAGTTAAAATTAAGAGCAAGTTACGGATTGGTTGGAAATGATGTTATCCGACCTGGTCAATTTGATCTTCGACCAACACAAAGGTTATATACCTATTTTGGTACTGACAGAATAGATGGGGCAATCGTAACAGGAATAGTTGATCCCAATTTGAAATGGGAAGTTGTGAAGGAATTTGACTTAGGAGCTGAGTTTTCATTGTGGAATAACAAAATTTCGGGAGAAATTGATTACTATAACAAAACTGCCTCAGATGCACTATACACAATCCCTTATGCCTCAATAGGATTTGGCAATTCCTTATTGACAAATGCTGCAACAGTTAAAAACTCTGGAATTGAAGCGGCTTTGAATTGGAACCATCGTTATAATAAAAATTTATCCCAAACAGTGAAAATGAATTTCACTTTCAACAAAAATGAGGTAACTGATGTTGGGTTAGGTAGAGCTTTGAATTTCGGATCCTTAGGAAATGGCTGGACTGCAACTCAAACCCTTTCTGGACAGCCAATTGGTTCATTTTGGGTATTCAAAACCAATGGAATATTCCAAACAGAAGAAGAAATTAAAAATTATCCACACATCATCAATACAAAACCAGGTGATTTTAAAATAGAGGATGTGAATGGCGATGGTATTATCGACAACTTGGATCGTCAATTTGTTGGCAGCTATTTACCTAAATTCTATGGTGGCTTGAGCTATGGTTTAGTATGGAAAAAATTTGATTTCAATATTGATTTCTTCGGTAATTTTGGAAACAAAGTGTATAATGCGAAGAAAGGTTTGCGATTTGGTAGCAATTATAATGTGGAATATGCAGTTGCTGAAAAACGTTGGACACCAGAAAATAAAAGTAATACAAATCCTAGAGCTAGTAATGTAACTCCTTATCCAATTGATTATTTTATAGAAAGTGGAATGTTCATTCGAATCAATAATATTACATTTGGATACAATATGGAAAATATCAAATTTTTAGGAAATATTGATAAAATCAGAATGTACATCAGTGCTCAAAATCCATTTATTTATACACCATATACTGGATTCACTCCAGAATTGCCAGGCAATCAAAATGAGGCTGGAATCGAATTGAATATTTATCCAGTGTCATCTACATTTTTATTTGGGTTGAATGCCCAATTCTAATTTCTAAAAATATTAAAAAATGAAAAAAGTTTATTATATTTCACAATACTTGTTGCTATAATTACATTAGTTTCTTGCAGCAAAAATTTTCTAGAAGAACCTGCTAGGACAGTGACTATCAACGATTTGATCAATAATCCAAGTACAGGAGCTGATCGCATATTGGGTGCAATTTATAACAAAATGTACGATTGGAATATTCATTCATTTGCTTGGATCGGCATTTCCAGTATCACCTCTGATGAAGCAGATAAAGGTAGTACTCCTGGCGATGGAGGAACAGACAAAATCGAACTAGATGGTTGGCTCATTTCTCCATCAAACCTATCTTTCAACGATGTTTGGGAAGGAAATTATGAAGGAGTTGGTAGGGCTTGTTATGCTATCCAGTTTTTCAATCAGATGAACTTAGCAGATGATGTGAAAAATAGATATATTGGCGAAGCAAAATTTCTTAGAGCATATTTTTATTGGAATTTGTGGAGATGCTACGGAGGTGTACCAAAAATAGATAAAGTGCTAGCATCCCAAGCAGATATTGAAACATATAGCGTAAGAGCTTCATCTTCTGAGATTTATAATTTCATAGAAAGTGATTTGCTCGATGCAATGTCAAAACTTCCATTAACAATTTCATCTAAAGAGAACGGAAGACCAACCAAATATTCAGCACAGGCTTTTTTGGCAAAATTGTATTTATATAACAAAAATTGGTCTTTATCTAAGAGTATGGTCGATGGTATAATAGGTTCTAATCAATTTGATTTGTTGCCTGAGTATGCAGATATCTGGAGAGAAAAAGGTGAATTTGGGAAAGAATCCATTTGGGAAATCAATGCTATTGGCACAAATCCACCTAAGGGAATCACAGGCTATACAGAAGTGCAAGGGATGAGAGGCTCAGGATTGGATGATTATGGCTGGGGATTTAATGTGCCTTCACAAGATTTAATAAACGCCTATGAACCTGGCGATAAGAGAAAAGATGGAACAGTATTAGAAAGAGGAAAATTATTATGGGATGGGTATCAAAGCAATCCAAACCTCCCAAATCCGTTCTATAATTATAAAGCCTATGTCAGCAAAACAGCAGAAACCTATTTTGATAGAGGACAATCGAACAAAAATTTAAGAATTTTCAAATATGGAGAAATGCTTTTAATAAAAGCGGAAGTTGAAAACGAATTAGGCGACACAACAGCTTCATTATTAGCAATTAATAAACTTAGATCAAGAGCAGGATTGGGATCAATCATTGCAGAAAGCAAAGATAAATTGAGAGAAAAAATTTATCATGAAAGATTAGTAGAAATGGCTATGGAACACGATAGAATCTTCGATTTGAGAAGGACAGGAAGAGCTGGAGCTGTGCTTAGAAAACAAGGAAAAGCTTATATAGATGGAAAACACGACTTATTCCCAATTCCTCAAAGACAAATTGACCTTAGTGGAGGAAAATTAGCCCAAAACCCAATGTATTAGTAATTATTTATTTTATCTAAAATTTATTTATAATGAAAAAAGTATTTTTAAAATTTTTCGGCGGAGCAATGTTAATTGTATTAATTGCTAGCTCATGCAAAAAAACAACAGACGTAGCATTACCTCCAATTGGCGGATTCAACAACTCTGGTGAAGTTGGAAAAAGTGATTTAATTGCTTATTGGCCTTTAAATGGTGATGGAAATGAAAGTATTTCAGGTACAACACCTTCTAAAACATTAGCTGTTACATTTGAAACTGGTGTGAAAGGTAAAGGTGCAACATTTAATTCTGGTTATATGGATTATCCATCAATACCAGCATTAGTGATTGCTGACGGAAGTATTTCCATTAGTTGTTGGGCAAAAATAACTAATACTAAAGCAAGTGAAGGTGCTGTAAGTACAATTTCGCCTTTGCTTTCATTTAGTGGTGGACCGAACAAAAATGTTGGAAATTTATCTTTATTTGGTAATACTCATGGTTTAGTTACAAGTGACTCTATTCAACTAAAAGGAGAATTTCACTTTAAAAAGTCTGATGGTACTGAATTTGGTGGAGATTGTATTAATATGATCAAAAAAGAATCTTGGATGGATAGCACACATACTTGGAATGCAAATAAAATTGGTGGTGTTTGGGCTCATGTAGTGTATGTCTATGATGGAACAAATGCTAAAAACAGATTGTATGTAAATGGTGTGAAAATTTCAAATTCTGCTTGGGAAAGTAGAAATGGTGGATTACCATTACCAATGTCATTTTTCACTCCTTCAAGACCTATCATAGGTGCTTTGGCAACTGTAGTTGATGGAACAAATGCAGATACATGGAATGCTGCATTAAAGGGCTCTGTTGATGAAATTAGAGTTTGGAAAAAAGCCTTAGCAGCTGCAGAAATTGATGCTCTATATCAATTAGAAAAAGCTGGTAGATAATTTTTATTAAATATGGGAGAAATTTTAATCAATTTCTCCCATTTTATTTTATATCAATGAGATACATATTAATTTTCTTTTTTTGTTTTTCTTTATTATCATTTTCCTGTACAAAAAACAGTACACCAACTCCAGAAACAAAAATTTTTGTATTGAAATCTATTCAGATCGATAGCTTTCAATCCTCCACTTATTTTACAAATGTGAGTTATCAGCCCATCATAAAGCTTGTTTTCAATAAAAATATTGATAAAAAAACTTTAACAAACAACATAACTATAAAAACAGATCAAGGTAATTCACTTACCATGAACAATTCTTTTGAAAATAATGACAGCACTCTAATTATTCAATTTAATAATAAATTAAGTGCTTCAACTAAATATTATTGTATCATCTACCCACAAATTAAATCAGTGGATGGTACCAATCTTAATTCATCATATACTTTTCAATTTATTACTCAATTGGATTTGTCTCCTAAATTTCCTTCTATTTCTGATGATTCGTTATTGACACTAATTCAAAAACAAACATTCAAATACTTCTGGGATTTTGGACATCCTACTAGCGGATTAGCAAGAGAAAGAAACTCTTCTGGTAATACTTGCACAACTGGGGGAACTGGTTTTGGAATACAAAGTATCGTTGTAGGAATTCATAGAGGCTTCATTACACGGCAACAAGGATTGGAACGCATCCAAAAAATAGTGGATTTTCTGGATACAAAAGCTACTAAATATCATGGAGCTTATGCACATTGGTTAGATGGAGCCACAGGAACTACAATTCCTTTCAGTCAGTACGACGATGGTGGGGATTTGGTGGAAACTAGCTATTTGATGCAAGGATTACTTACGGCAAAAGAGTATTTTGATGGAACTTCTATAGAAGAAACAAAAATTAGAACAGACATTACAAGATTATACAATAATGTAGAATGGAATTGGTATCAAAATGGACAATCAGCTTTGTATTGGCATTGGAGCAGCAATTTTGGTTGGAAAATGAATTTCAGAGTTTCTGGATGGAATGAAGCACTTATAACTTATATTCTTGCCGCTGCCTCGCCAACCTATCCTATTGATATTCAGACCTATCAAAATGGTTGGGCAAGAAATGGAGCTATTAAAAATAATAAGACTTTCTATAATTATCAGTTACCGCTAGGTCCTGATTTGGGTGGTCCTTTGTTTTTTGAGCAATATACTTTTTTGGGTGTTAATCCATTTGGGTTAAAAGACCAATATGCTGATTATGAGATACAAGTGAAGAATCACACTTTAATTAATTATGAATATTGTAAGCAAAATCCTCGAAATTATGTTGGGTATAGCGCCAATTGTTGGGGTTTGACAGCAAGTGATACTTATGACGGTTACACAGCTCACGAACCAAATAATGATAAAGGAGTGATTACCCCAACTGCAGCCATTTCATCTATTGCATTTACACCCAAAGAGAGCCTGGATGCTATTCGATTTTTTTATTATCAATTAGGAGATAAAATTTGGAAAAATTATGGTTTTGTAGATGCTTTTAGCTTGGATAGAAATTGGTATGCCGACTCTTTTTTGGCAATAGATCAGGGTCCGATGATCGTAATGATTGAAAATTATAGATCAAAACTGATATGGGATACATTTACAAAAAATAATGATGTTAAAAATGGTCTAAAAAAGTTGGGGTTTACAGCACCATATTTATAAATAGAAATGTATTATTAGTTAATGAATTACAATATTTTATATACTTATATTTTACTAATATTTTCTATAAAATCAATTGCTCAAGATTTAAAAGTTATGAGCTATAATATTCGATTGGATGTTAAAAGTGATGGCGAAAATTGGTGGGAAAATCGGAAAGGAAAAGTTGCAGACTTAATGAATTACTATAATGCAGATTTTATTGGTTGTCAAGAAGTTCTCTATCATCAACTCAAATTTCTTCAACATGAACTTACTACTTACAACTATATTGGAGTTGGAAGAGATGATGGCAATAAAGATGGTGAATTTTCATGTATATTCTATTCAAAAGATAAATTCAAATTGCTATCGCAAGGAACATTTTGGCTCTCTCCCACTCCCGATACTGTATCATTTGGTTGGGGAGCAGCATGTAGGAGAGTTTGTACTTATGGATTGTTTCAATCAAAATCTACAAAAAAGAAGTTTTGGATTTTCAATACTCATTTGGATCATATAAGTGAATTAGCTAGAGCAGAATCCGTCAAACTCATCGATAAAATGGCAAAAAAATTAAACTCAAAGGAAGATTTACCCATCATCATTACTGGAGATTTTAATGCTAAAATTGATGAATTACCTGCAATTTGGATGTCTGAACAATACAATAATGCTAGAACAGTCTGCGAATCAAAACCTTATGGAGGTATTGACACTTGGAATGCTTTTCATTTTGATCAAAAACCAGCAGGTTGCATAGATTATATTTTTACATCAAAAAACAATAAAATCACTGTCAAAAAATTTGCAACTATTACTGATTCTTATGATAAAAAATATCCATCGGATCATTTTCCAATATTAGCGACAATGCTCATAAAATAATTTAATATGCGGCTGATTTTTATTGCTTTATATACAATCATTTCTATTAATATTTATGCTCAAAACACCACTTATTGCAATCCAATCAATATTGACTATGGTTATACTCCTATTCCAGATTTTGCAAAATGGGGAAAACATAGGGCAACAGCAGATCCTGTAATTGTAAATTACAAAGGGGATTATTATCTATTTAGTACCAATCAATGGGGGTATTGGTATAGTTCCGATTTATCTGATTGGAAGTTCGTTTCAAGAAAGTTTTTAAGGCCATGGAATCAATCTTATGATGAACTTTGTGCACCAGCTGTTGGTATTTTTGGCGATACGATGATTGTTTTTGGGTCAACTTATACCACTAATTTTACGATATGGATGAGTACGAATCCCAAGAAAAATGAATGGAAACCTTTGGTGGACTCCTTTGAAATAGGTGGTTGGGATCCAGCATTTTTCACTGATGATGATGGAAAATTGTATATGTATAATGGTAGTAGCAATAGATTTCCACTTTATGGGATTGAATTAAATAGAGCAACACTAAAACCCATTGGAACTAGAAAAGAGTTATATTTTTTAGAATCTTGGAGATATGGTTGGCAGCGGTTCGGTGAGTATTTGGACGACACTTTTCTCGACCCATTTATTGAAGGAGCTTGGATGACAAAATATAAAAATAAATACTATTTGCAGTATGGAGCTCCAGGGACGGAATTCAGTCATTATGCCGATGGTGTCGCTGTGGGAAATGAGCCATTAGGATGGTTTGCAAACCAATCCGATCCTCTGAGTTTGAAGTCAGGTGGTTTTGCAAGAGGAGCTGGGCATGGAGCGACATTTCAAGATAATTGGAAAAATTATTGGCATGTTTCTACTATTTCAATTAGTCAAAAAAATAATTTTGAGCGAAGAATTGGTATTTGGCCCACAGGTTTCGATAAGGATGATGTGATGTTTTGCAATACAGCTTACGGCGATTATCCACATTTTTTACCAACAAAATCAACGGATCATTTGGAAAGTACATTTACGGGTTGGATGTTGCTCAATTATAACAAACCCGTGAAAGTGTCGAGTTCTCTTGGTGCATATTTGCCCAATAATGCAGTGGATGAAAGCATAAAAACATATTGGAGTGCAAAAACAGGAAACTCTGGAGAATTCCTAGAATCTGATTTGGGCGAAAACTCAACAATTAGAGCAATTCAAGTGAATTTTGCAGATCAAGATGCTGAATTTATGGGTAAATCACAAAATGTTGCTCATCAATATAAAATTTGGTATTCCAATGATGGAACAAATTGGAAAATATTGATTGACAAAAGCAATAATAATAAAGATGTACCACATGATTATATTGAACTAAAATCACCAATAACTGCTAGATATTTAAAAATTGTAAATGAAAAAATGCCTACAGGCAAATTTGCATTAAGCGGATTTAGAGTGTTTGGGACTGGTCAAGGAGCGAAACCCGATCCTGTAAATCAACTCATTGTATTAAGGACTGAAAAAGACAAGAGAAGTGCTTGGCTCAAATGGAGTCCAGTTGAAAATGCCACAGGATATATGATTTATTATGGCACAGAGCCAAATAAATTATATACTAGCATTCAAATTTACAACCAAAATGAATATTGGCTGAAAACACTTGATTCAAAAAAAACATATTATTTTAAGATCGAAGCATACAATGAAAATGGAATTTCTTTATCTTCATCAATTATTAAATCAGAATAATTTATAACAATGAATATTAAATATTATCTATTAATAATCAGTTCATTATTTATTTTTAATCAATCATTTGCTCAAAATGATCCCAAAAAAATGGATAAATTCATCAAGAAATTGATGAAAGAAATGACATTGGAAGAAAAGATTGGTCAACTCAACTTAGTGACACCAGGTGATGGAGTTCTGACTGGATCAGTTGTTAGTAAAGGTGTGGAAACCAATATCGAAAAAGGAAATGTTGGTGGATTATTTGGCATTCACGGACCAGAAAAAATCAGGAAAGCTCAAAACTTAGCCATGAAAAGCAGGTTGAAAATTCCATTACTTTTTGGCTCTGATGTCATTCATGGTTATGAAACAACTTTCCCAATTCCTTTAGGAACTTCCTTTAGTTGGGATTTAAAACTAATTGAAAAAAGTGCAAGAATCGCTGCTCAAGAGGCATCTGCAAACGGGATAAACTGGACGTTCAGCCCAATGGTTGATATAGCAAGAGACCCTCGTTGGGGTCGAGTAGCTGAAACTGCTGGTGAAGATGCCTATCTAGGAAGTCAAATCGCTAAAGCTATGGTCAGAGGTTATCAAGGGGATGATTTGAGTAAAAATAATACAATATTAGCATGTGTGAAGCACTTTGCTTTGTACGGTGCCGCAGAAGCAGGTAGGGATTACAACACAACCGATATGAGTAGATTGAAAATGTATCAAGATTATTTACCACCTTACAAAGCAGCAATTGATGCTGGTGTTGCAAGTGTAATGAGTTCGTTCAATGATGTAGATGGAATACCAGCCACTGGCAATAAGTGGCTATTAACCAATTTGTTAAGAGAGCAATGGGGATTCAAGGGGTTTGTTGTTTCGGATTATACTGCCATCAACGAAATGATAGCACATGGAATGGGTGACTTACAAACCACATCTGCTCTTGCATTAAATGCAGGACTTGATATGGATATGGTGGGAGAAGGATTTCTAACGACTTTAAAGAAATCGCTCCAAGAGGGTAAAGTGTCTGAAAAATTAATTGATGCAGCTTGCAAAAGAATATTAGAAGCAAAATATAAATTAGGACTATTTGATGATGCTTTTCGATACATCGACGATCAAAGACCTCCAAAAGAGATATTAACAGAAGAAAACAAAAAATTTGCTAGAGAAATTGCTGCTCAATCTTGTGTATTGATCAAAAATGAAAATAACCTTTTGCCACTCAAAGCACCATTAAAAATTTCATTGACTGGTCCATTAGCAAATAACAAAAGCAATATGTTAGGCACTTGGTCTGTTTCGGGAGACCCGGAAAAATCAACAACTATTTATGATGGAATAAGAACTTTACTGGGATCTAATAGTAGGATGATTTATACAAAAGGTTGTAATATATCGGATGATTCGATATTTGCTAAAAATGTAAATTCATTAGGTTTGAAAATCGAAATTGACAAAAGATCGAACGAAGAAATGCTGAAAGAGACTGATGATGTAAGTCGAAGTGCAGATGCAATAGTAGCAGTGATTGGCGAAGCATCAGAGATGAGTGGAGAGTGTGCATCAAGATCAAATATCAATATTCCCGAAAATCAGATTCGTTTGTTGAAATCGTTGAAAAAAACTGGAAAACCGCTAGTGGTTATTGTGCTTTCTGGAAGACCTTTGATATTAGATGTTGTAACAGAAATAGCAGATGCATTAATTTTTTCTGGTCATTTAGGAACAGAAGCTGGTAGTGCAGTAGCTGATGTTTTATTCGGAAACTATAACCCATCTGGAAAATTAACGATGACATTTCCAAGAAGTGTTGGGCAAATTCCTATTTATTATAACAAAAAAAATACAGGAAGACCTCAAGGTGGTGAAAGTTTTGAGAAATTCAGATCAAATTATCTTGATATTACAAACAGACCATTTTTACCTTTTGGTTATGGCTTAAGTTATACTAAATTTGAGTATGGCGAAATAAAATTAAATAGAACAGAAATGACTGACAATGAACTAATTATTGCAACAATTAATATAAAAAATATTGGAAATTGGGATGGTAATGAGGTCGTTCAACTTTATATTAGAGACGAAGTTGGGTCAGTGGTTAGACCCTTAAAGGAATTGAAAAATTTTCAAAAAGTATATTTCAAACAAGGAGAAACGAAAACTATTAACTTTAAAATTGATAAAGAAGATTTAAAATTTTATAATTCAAATTTGGAATATGTTGCAGAGCCTGGTACTTTCAAATTAATGATAGGAACAAACTCAGATACTTATAAAGAAACCAATTTCAGCTATAAGCCTAAGTAGTTCTTAGGCTTTCTCTTTATTTAACCCCTTTATTATTGTAAATATTAGGGGTATCATAGAAATTCCGATAATACAAAGGGTTATTATTGAAAAATTCTTCTTAACAAACTCAAAATTACCTACAAAATAACCTAATGTCAAAAATAAACCAACCCAAATTACTCCACCAATAATATTATTTAGACCAAACTCCTTATAATTCATTTTTCCAACACCTGCTACAAATGGTGCGATAGTTCTTATAATTGGAACAAAACGAGAGACAATAATAGTTGCTCGACCATATTTTAAAAAATACTCATTGGTTTTGTTAATGTATGAGGCTTTGACCCAACCTCTTGATACTACTTGATGACCAAACTTATAACCAATAAAGTAATTGACAAAATTTCCTAAAATTGCTGCTGAAACTAATGTGAAAAATAAAATAAATGGATTCATTTTACCAATAGCAGCAATACCACCAGCTGCAAATAGCAATGAGTCGCCAGGCAAGAATGGAGTGACAACAAATCCTGTTTCTGAAAAAACTATTAAAAATAGTATCAGATAAATGTAGATTCCGTAATTAGCAGCTAATTCTATTAGATGATGATCGATATGTAATATAAAATCAACAATTCCTGACATATTTTCAATTTTGGAACAAAAATATAAAAAGCTACCCAATTATTATTAGGTAGCTTTTTATTAAAGAAATAATCTATAAAATTCTATTTACTAGAATTACTCACTACGATGAATGGTTTTACTCCCCAACCATTTTTAGTTATGATTGAATAGAAATAAGTACCTGGAGATAAGTCTGTTACATCTTCTACAAAACTATTCTTTTGAACATTTTCGTATTTTTTAGTTCTAACAATTTTTCCATTTGCATCCACCACAGCAGTTTTCACTTCTGCCGTTAATTCGTTGAAATCAAAACCTACATTAATATATGAATTAGCAGGATTTGGATTTACAGTTAACTGATGCTCTTCATAAGATGGTAAATCTTTTACCCCTATAATAAAATCATTAGTGTACATTCTTATTACAATATTGTATTCACCTTCATAACCTCCCATATATAATCTTGGAGATCCTGAAGCATCAACTCCCCAAACTGTTTCATTCGAAAAATTATATTGTAATTGTGTATTATATACAAATCTAGGAGGATTTGTTGAATTACTTGCATCTTCATATTTAACAACTATTAAATATGATGCATCTGGCTCTAAATCAATAGGATTTCCAGATCCATTTATATCATCCAATTTTGCAAATAATAATTTTTGACCTCTATCTTGAGCTGTTTTGATATATTGAGTAATTCCAACAAGTGTAAAATCATCATAAGAAGTTGCTGCTCCATTTACTTGTTGTCCGGCATCTGCTGTTTTTAACAACAAAATATCAAATGATGTACCGTCAGGAAAAGTATCTAAGTTATTTAATGCAAAAGCAGCATAGGTTACTTTTCCCCCATTGGTTCCAGCAGCATAAGTAACACCCATATCATATCGACCTCCTGATGTTACAAAGTCAGCATTTGCAATAGTTACCCATCCAGTAGCAGAATTTACATCGATATCACTATTTACGTTATCGAGAGCAAATTTAGATTTTGACAGCTCAAATGCAGTTGTTAAAGTATCTTTATCATTGCTGTTTGATATGTTCATTTTATAAGAACCCTGTTTTGTAGGTTCATATAAATCAAATGTTACAAGTGAATCTTTACCCGCCTCAAGTGCATCTAAAACTTTTGTAAAAGAAGTTTTTGTTCCACCTGGTTCTACGATGTCAGCTTTCAATGTCAGATTATTCAAAGTGCCAGCAGTAGTATTAGCATAATTAACTACTGGAGAAAATGGCTGATACTGAGTAGAAGGTGAAGAATAAGTCAATGGTCCAAGTGCATTATAAAAGTTAGGAATTCTAAAAGAAAGATCAACCTGTACTCCAGCATCTAATGCAGCAACAAGTTTTTCGCCATCTTCCAAAGAAATCATACATACAGGAATAGTTACACTAGCTCCAACAGCTCCAGCACCCATAACAATAGGACCACCAGTTAATCTGTTGAACACAACTGCAGCTTTTGCTCCAGCCTGTTCTGCATTCAAGCATTTTGCTCCAAATTCACAATCTCCCCTTTTAATTAATGCAATATTACCTGATACTGCTGCTGCATTTGTTAATGCAAAACATCCTAATAATGGAGTTGCAGAACCGTCATTTACAGTAACTAATTTTCCTGTTAATACATCTCCTTTGTTTAATGTTGCTCCAAAGCCTCCTGAGATAGCATTATAAGTGCCTGCCAAATAAGCAGGTGATGTAACAATTACCTTTAATGTTGGGTTTTGTTGTGCAAATAGTAGATTACCAATTAGTACAAAAAAACTTAAACAAAATAATTTGTAAATTTTTACCATTTTATTAAAATTTAATTTTATAATTAAGAATACAATAGATACTAAAACGTAAAATTAAAAAAATTGTAAGAATATTAAAAAATTGCAACCAATTTTTTTTAAATGAACAACTCAGAAAAAAATGCTTTGCTCAAATTATTATAAAAAAAATTAAATCCAAATTATTCGCTCATTTTGACAATCAACTCAAAATCTGATTTTTCTAAAGGCATGACAGACAGTCGAGTATGCCTAATCAAAGGTACATTTATCAATTCAGGTGTACTTTTAATCGTCGCTAATGAAACTGGATGATTTAATTTTCGGATAGGTACTAAATCAACTGCAACCCAATTTGGGTTATCACTAGTTGGGTCTTGAAAAAACTCCTTACTTACGGATGCTAATCCCACTATTTCTTTGCCTTCACCACTATGATAAAACAAAACCTGATCCGCAATTTTCATTAATTTCAAGTTGTTTCTTGCTTGATAATTTCTCACTCCATCCCAATGATCTCCATGTTTTGCGACAAACATATCCCAAGAAAAAGTCTCTGGCTCCGATTTTACTAACCAATAATTCATATTTAATATATTGAAAATCTGAATCTTATATAATAATAATTAATTTCAAAAGATTATTAACAAAGGTACAATATATTTGCAAAAAAATTCTGAATGCAATTATTTTATACCAATCAAATTAGTTTAGATAAAAACAGTTGTTTTTTAACTGAAGAGGATAGTTATCATTGTATAAAAGTGCTTAGAAGAAAAGAAGGAGAGATTATTCACATTACTGATGGACAAGGAAATTTAATTACAGGAGTAATTGCAAATCAAGATTCGAAAAAAACATTTATATCCATTAACCATATTTCATTTTCTAATTTTAATAATAATAAAAATCTAACAATTGCCATTGCTCCTACCAAAAATACAGATAGAATTGAATGGTTCGTTGAAAAAGCTACAGAATTAGGTATAGGCAAAATCATTTTTATTCTGACAGATAGAGGTGAAAGAACTAAAATAAATCTTGAGAGATTGCAAAAAATTTCCATTAGTGCTATGAAACAATCGAATCAATTATTTTTACCAGAAATTATCAATCTGATAAAATTGAAAGACTTGATGCAACATTGCAACGACTCTGAACGTTTTGTTGCTCATTGTGGAAAGTTAGAAAATCATTTGTTTAATTGTATTCATCCAGATAAAAATACAATAATTTTGATTGGACCTGAAGGTGATTTTACGAATAAAGAAATAATCTTTTTGGAAAATAATCAATTTAAAAGTATCAACTTAGGACCAAATAGATTAAGAACCGAAACAGCTGGATTAGCAGCAGTATTGATGTATCAATTGAAAACTATTAAATAATTTTTTTTTAAAATTATTAATTATGAAACATTTACATATATTATTTTTTGTATTTATATCACAAATTGTATTTTCTCAAGGTCCTTTAAAAATAGCTTTAGTAAAATATAGAGGTGGTGGCGATTGGTATTCTGTGGTGGATGCTTTAGAGAATTTATCTAAATTCTGCAATAAAGAACTAAACATGAACCTCAATCCTGAATATGCAACTGTAGATGTGGGTAGTGCAGAAATATACAATTACCCATTCTTGTTTCTCACAGGTCATGGAAATATCGTATTGTCTGACGAAGAAGCAGAAAACATTAGAACATATCTATTATCTGGTGGATTTTTGTTGATAGATGATGATTTTGGAATTGACCCATTTATTCGCCCGACTTTGAAAAAAATATTTCCAGAAAAATCATTAGTTGAAATTCCGTTTAATCATCCAATATTCAATCAAAAATATAAATTCCCAAAGGGAGTACCTAAAATACATCAACATGATAACAAACCTCCTCAAACTTGGGGTATTTTAAATGAAGGAAGATTAGTTTGTCTATATCTACAAGAAAGTAATATTAGTGATGGTTGGGAAAGCCCATCCGTTCATAAAGATCCAGAAGAAGTGCGTCAACAAGCTTTAAGAATGGGTGCGAATATTGTTCAGTTTGTATTCAAACAATAATTTTTTAATTAATCATCAAATTACAACCTCTAATATCGGCACCGTCCAATCTGCCCAACACTTTGAATTTGTTCTCATTTTCTATTGTTCCAATATCATCAGTAGCAATAAATGCACAACTATCAATATTGCCTAAATCAATGACATTGATCAAACCACTTTTTTGATTGGTCAATATCGTTATTGGATCTGTTGAATCTCTTAATAATACTTTCATTGTAGGTGTACATTGAAATTTGCCATCGCCCATAGAATAGGCTTGCGACAACAATTCTGTCATGCCATATTCAGAGTGTATTTTATTCACATTCAATCTTTTACACAATATTTCGTGTACTTCGGGTCGCACCATTTCTCTTCTTCTCCCCTTCATTCCTCCAGTTTCCATCACAATACAATTTTTCAGATTGGCATCCTTCTCAGCCAAATCCAAAAGAGCATAAGTTACACCAACTAGCATTGGTTTTCCAGTAATATTTTTTTGAATCTTATCTATTAAATCATCATGGTTGTATAGAAAAAAACCACCTTGGTTGCCACTAAGTTCTATAAAATAATGGATCATCTCAATCAATGAAGAGCCCTCCCTTTCCAAATAGGAAGGGAGTAATGCAAAAAAAGAATAATTCTCAATATTCGAATAAAAATGTTCAAATCCAAGTTTCGAAATTTGATGATACCAATTTAATGATCGAATAAAATGCTTGCTGTTTACACTTCCTGTAGTGCCACTACTTGAAAAAACTATTTCTTCATTCCAATCTAATGATTTGATTGTGTGTGATTTAAAAAACGATATGGGTAAAAATGGTATTTTGCAAACAGAATCTACTTTTGAAATATCAATACATAATAAATCCACCCATTGTCTATAAATAGTATTTGATTTGTATTGAAAATGGAATAATTCTATTGCAATTTCATCAAACTGATATGGTGTGATTCCTAGAATTTTGTCTTGCAGATTTTTCCTCACTTTTTCCATTGCAAAGATTTTGAGATTGTAATGAAATCAGCTAGTACAATTGCAGTAACTGCCTCCACCACCACCGGAACTCGTAAAGCGATACAGAGATCATGTCTTCCATTTACAATAAAAGTATCAACTGATTGGGTAGAAAAATGAAAAGTTTCCTGAGGCTTCGGAGTGCTTGATGTTGGTTTAATGGCGACTTTAAAAATTAGTGGATTACCATTTGAAATACCTCCTACTATTCCACCTGAATTATTTGACCGTGTTACACCTAATTCATTTATTATCTGATCATTATGTTCCGAACCAAACATTCTAGCTGCTCTAAATCCAGCTCCAAACTCTACCCCTTTTACGGCTGGAATAGCAAATATAGCATGAGCAATATTGGATTCGAGAGAGTCGAAAAATGGTTCGCCCAATCCAATAGGCATATTTGAAACTATACATTCTACAATTCCGCCTATGCTATCATTATTTTCAATTGCCTTATCCAAACCCTTTTGTAGATCTATTTCTCCACCAATTTCTATTATATTTGCTTGAATATCAATGTTTTTCAATATTTTTTTGGCAATTACTCCAGCAGCAACTAAAAGTAATGTTAGTCTGCCAGAAAAATGTCCACCACCTCTAAAATCTTCAAATCCATTAAATTTATGAGCTGCAACAAAGTCGGCATGACCAGGTCTTGGAACATCTCTAAATTTTTCATAATCAATAGATTGGGTATTGTTATTGTCGAAAAGTATAGTTAATGGAGTTCCTGTAGTAAAACCATTAAAATAACCAGAAATAATTATCGGTAAATCATTTTCAATTCTTGGAGTAGTACCTACTTTTCCAGGTTTTCTTCTTAAAATATCATTTGTAAAATCGTCTATACTTAATGGAATTCCAGCTGGTACTCCATCTAAAGTCACACCAATTTGGAGACCATGAGATTCTCCAAAAACTGAAATTTTAAATATCCTGCCAATTGAGTTCATTCAATTTACTATTGATTTGTTAATTTAACTCCAAAACTTTCAAGATGTTCATAGAATTTTGGATAAGATTTACTAACAACTTCGGAATTTTCTATATCTATAGGTTCATTCGCTAATATTGATGCAATAGCACCTGCCATTGCAATTCTATGATCATGATGGCTATTAATTTTACCACCAGACAACGAACCTTTTCCATTGATTATCATAGAATTATCAACGATATTAATTTCTAATCCCAATTTTGTGAACTCACTTTTGAGTGTTAAAGCACGGTTGCTTTCTTTTTGAAATAATCGATCTACTCCATGAATTTTTGACGTTCCAATAGTTTTCGAAGCCAATACTACTAATGCTGGAAACAAATCTGGACAATCCGTTGCATCAAATTCAAAAGGTTTATGTTTGTTCGATTCAATGATAAAGCTCTCATTATCAATTTTATATTTTGCTCCAAACTGATCTAATACAGATAATATTTGCCTATCAGCCTGTAAAGAATATTGATTCAACCCTTTTAATTCAATTTTGCCAGAAATTGCTGCTGCCACGATCCAATAACTTGCACTACTCCAATCTGATTCAATGAAATATTCTGTAGGTAACAAATTGCTATTTTTTTTTATAATAATCTGATTGTCATTCATTTCCACTAAACCACCAAACAATCTTAATACTTCAATTGTCATTGAAATATAAGGTTTACTCTTAGGATTCTTAAGTTGAACGAGCACTGATGATTGCTTATCAATTGATGATAAAATACAAATTAATCCAGATATATATTGTGATGAAATTGAGCCATCCACATATATTATTTCAGGTATTTGAATAGGACCTTTAACGAGAAAAGGTAAATAATCGCTATTTGAAAGAAATGATACTTTTAATTGATCAAAAATGGGATTAAATTCCGTCATCTTTCGATTATTCAATGATCCTATACCCTCTATTCTAACTTCTGATTGATAATTTGAAAATATGGGAGTAAACAAACGAGTTGCCAACCCAGACTCTCCACAATTGATTGTCAAAGGCTTATCTTCAATTAATTCAGAGTTTATTGTTGTGATATTTCCAAATTTTTCTATTTTAGCTCCTGAGATTTTCAATATTGATAGTACAGCTAATTCGTCCGAAGAATCTCCAATATTTATTAATTTAGAAATTCCTTTAGCCAAAAATGAAGCAGCCAATGCTCTTTGGGCATAACTTTTTGAAGGTGGTATTTCAATTACTCCTTCGATATGACTTTTTGGGCTAACTCTAAGCATGATTTTTATTGAAATAATATTTTAGGTCTTCAAATGAAATTTGTTTGATTTTAGCCTGACCTAGTGACTCTAAAACAACAAAACTGATCGTGTTTCCTGATTTCTTCTTGTCGTTAAATATTAATTTTTCTATTGATTCCCAATTAATTATACAATCTATTGGCAATCCATATTTTTGAATTAAATTTATTAATCTCTCAAATTCATTTTGTTTTAACATACCCATTTCTAAAGAAATTCTAGCAGCTACAACCATCCCAATTGCAACTGCAAAACCATGTGGAATTTCTTGAATAAGCTCTATGGCATGACCTAAAGTATGACCGAAATTCAATAATTTACGATTGCCTTTATCCATTACATCATCTTCAATATATTTTATTTTTATATATTGGCAATTATTTACTATTTTTTCCAAAACTTTTCGATCATTGATAACAGACTCTATTTCAATACTTTCCAAGTATTCAAACAGTTCAATATCTGCAATGCAACCATATTTTATTACTTCTGCCAGACCATTTTTATATGCTTCAACTGGTAAAGTTGAAAAAAAATCATAATCAGTTATTATATTTTTAGGCTGATTAATCGTACCAATAAAATTTTTAATTGAATGGAAGTTTACACCATTTTTACCACCAATAGCTGCATCTACTGCTCCTAATAGCGTTGTTGGAAAAAAATCAAACTCAATGCCTCTCATATAAATACTACCCAAAAAACCCACATAATCAGTAATTGCACCCCCTCCTACTCCAATTAGCAAGGAGTTTTTATCCAAATCAAATTCTTGCAATGTGAGCAATGCTTGTTCTATTGTTTCAAAATCCTTACAAGTTTCTCCAGACTCTACAACCATCAGTTTTTCAACAAATTGAAATTTTTCAGCTTGTAATTCGTAAATTTGCTCATCAGTAATCACTACAATATTTCTAACTACTTTTTGATTAGCATAATAATTTTCAAAGCTGATATTTTCAATCAATTTTGTTTGATGTTTTAAATTTATATTGTACTGATTTTCCATCATTTATATTATACTTTTCTTAATTTCTTAACCAATTGGACATCATTTCTGCTCCGAACTCTGTCATGTAACTTTCTGGATGAAATTGTAATCCTTTCACATCATATTTTTGATGCGAAATTGCCATAATTGTTTGGTTTTCAGCTATTGCAGTAATTTTCAAATCTGGCGACAAATGGATTGGATCTACTACCCATGAATGATATCTTCCAACTTTAATTCTATTGGGCAGATGATTAAATATTCTTTCATTACTATCAATTATTTGAATAATAGAATCAACTCCATGATACACTTTTTCTGTATTAATCAATTGACTGCCAAATGATTCTGCAATTGCTTGATGACCTAAACAAACTCCTAATATTGATTTTTCGGAATGATAATTTTTGATAATATCCAATAATTTTCCAGATTTTGAGGGCAGATCAGGACCTGGGGAAAGTATAATTTTATCATACTTCTTTATTTCGTCCAATTCAATTTGGTCATTCTTAAAAATATCAATCAATTCCTTGCTAACACTTTTCACTAAATGGAAAAGATTGTAGGTAAAAGAATCATAATTATCGATGATTAATATTTTCATTCTATTAATTTGATTACAAAAATACTCATCAAAACTTCAGAACCATTTTTTTTGAATAATTTAATGTAAAATAGTTCGTTTTAGGCTATATTACATTCGTTTTCAAAAATTGAATTATGAAATTTATTAACCAAATATTTTATTTCTCTATTTTCATATTCTTATCTTCCTGTATCAAACCGCCAGACTATCCTATTGTGCCAAATATTAGTTTTAAAAGTTTGTCAAAAAATACGATGAAACAAGGTCAGTCACCAAATGATGATTTTTTGTATCTAACCATCAATTTTACGGATGGCGACGGGGATATTGGCAACGAAGCTGGCGATACCACTACAAAATACAATATTGAAATAAGAGACACTAGAGATAGCAGTTTGATCCCTTATAAAGCACCTTTTGTTCCACTTTTAGGTGCAAATAATGGTATTTCTGGAGAAATTGAAATTAAATTATTTACTACTTGTTGCTATTATTCAGATGGATTTAGACCTTGTGAGCCACATCCGAGTATTCCAGCAGATACTTTAACATATCAAGTGGCGATTTTTGATCGAGCTGGTCACAAAAGCAATGTGATCGAAACGCCACAAATATATTTGGATTGTAGAAATTAGTGCTTGGTCAATAAATAGGACACTAATAATCCTAAAACAATGGCAATCAATTTTTTATATGAAATTTTATGCTCTGCATTTGGTTCTGATTCAAAAATTATTGTGGTAGATACATGCATAAAAGCACCTACTACTATTGCCATAATTATTCTATAACTTTCTTGGGAGATAATTAAATAATTTCCAATAAAAGCACCCAAAGGTGGCAATATTGCAAATAAAGAGATCATCAAAATAGAAAACTTTGAGGAATAACCACTCATTTTGATTAATAAACCCATAGCAATTGCTGCTGGTGCATGATGTAGGATTATTCCCAATAGCAATGAAGAATGATTATGATCGTGCCCTGCATGAAAATTAGAATACCCCGTTAATGGCAATCCTTCAAAAAAAGCATGAATTCCCAAACCAAACATTATGCTTAGCAAAAAACCAAATTTAGAATCATGTGCTGGGTGAATATGCCCATGCTCTAGCCCTCTTGAAAATTGGTCTAAAACGATTTGTGATAAAAATCCAATGATAAGATACAAACCGTATCGCTCATCCCCATCTTTATAAACATCTGGTAATAAATGAAATGCAGAAATTCCTAAAATATATGCTCCACTAAAAGTAAGAAAAAGAGTTAAACTTGATTTCTGTATTTTCCAATATTTTAGCATTAAAACACCTGGCAACCAAACAAAAATAAATAATGAAAAATATTCTAGCCAACTCATTTTCAGTTATTAAAAGTTTATTTTAAATTGTTTTGGAATGAGATGATAAACTATTGACGACACCAAAATACCAACAATTCCACCAACTATTATATCAGAAAAATAATGAACACCAACATAAACTTGTGCAAAAGAAATAATTGATGCCCATAAATATAATGCAATTTTTTTTCTTTTACTTTCACTACCAATACTTGATGCGATAAAATTTGCAATTGCAAAATGATTGGCTGCATGGTTGGAAATGAAACTAAATCCTGAGCCACATTCTACCAATGGCTGTATTTCCGTTTTTAAGCTAATTTCATTGCAGGGTCTAGTACGTTTAAATGTTTTTTTAAACCCATAATTTCCGATAGCATCTGTCAGTCCTACAACAATTATTAAAGATAATATCCAATATATTCCCTTTACTTTGTATGAATAAATAATATAAATTGAACCCAATATATACAATGGAACCCAAGTGTACATATTTCTAAATATTGGCAAAAGTAAGTCTGTAACTGGATTTCGAAGATATTTAGCAACTAAAATAATCAACTGATTATCAATATTTTGAATTTCTTCTAACATATTTTTTTTGAAATTATAATTAGCCTTTTAGAATGAATTGGATCAAATTCTTTTAGACTATAATCCCCAAATGTATCAATTATTTCAAAGTTTGCCGTCTCCAAAAGCGACCTAAATTCTTGTAATTGAATCAATTGCACCTTTTCAGTAAATCTATATGTTTGCTCTCCATCTTTTATATCTATTTGCTTAAAAACTTTATTATCTTGAATCCATTTATGAATATCAAATTGAATATGTTCAATTATCTTATTTTCATAAGGTACCAAGTGATCGATAATATAGTTTGAATTGAAGAAATCTAAAACGAAATAACCTCCTTTCTTTAAGCCTAAATTGATGGCATTTAATGTTTTTAAGTTGTCAGATAATTTATGGAAATAACCAAAACTAGTAAAAAAATTAAATACAAAATCGTAATAATTTATTCTAAATGTTTTTCGCATATCATAGCAATAAAATTCTGCATTTCTACTTTTATTTTGGTTGGCATACTCAATACTCGACTCTGAAATATCAATTCCAGTTACTAAATGCCCTTTTTCTGCAATATAATTTGAAAATCTTCCTTTTCCACAAGCTAAGTCGAGAATTCGAGAAGGAACATGAGGTTGGATATATTGGAAAAGATTATCCACAAAAAAACAAGCCTCTTTTGAGTCGTGATTTTGATATAATTTATAATAATATTTTGAATCAAACCAATCCTCAAACCATTCTTTTGCCATTATATACTATATTTTTTAATCAATAGTACTAAAATAATCAGGTACTATTATAGGAGAATAAAACCCATATTAATCTAAATAGTTCAATTTAAAAATATGGGTTTCATCAATTTATCTAAACATTTCTACTCCTGAGAAATGGAATTGAGCTTCTATTAAAGCATTTTCATCCGAATCGGATCCATGTACTGCATTTTCTCCCATGCTTTTAGCGTACATTTTTCTTATTGTTCCTTCAGCCGCATTTGCAGGATTAGTAGCCCCTATTAAAGTTCTAAAATCTTCAACTGCATTGTCTTTTTCCAAAACGGCTGCAACAATAGGTCCAGAAGACATAAAATCAACTAACTCGCCATAAAAAGGTCGCTCTTTATGCACAGCATAAAATTCTCCTGCCTTAGCAGCAGATAATTGAGTAAGTTTCATTGCAACTATTTTAAATCCAGATGCAACAATTTTGTCTAAAATAGCACCGATGTATTGAGATTTCACAGCATCAGGCTTAATCATTGTGAAGGTAATATTACCAGCCATAATTTATTATTTTTTTCAATTTATTTTATCATTCTTAAAAACGGCTGCAAAGTTACTTTTTCTCAAACTTTAATGACAAGATACTTTCAAATAATTTTGTATTTTTTAATAATTTTTTTCAATTTCGCACTTTCTTTTAAAGAAGAATGGAAAATTTAGAAAAACTTAAACAATTATTATCAATTCCGAAAGATATTGTAATTACTACTCATCGGAATCCTGACGGCGATGCAATAGGCTCATCTTTAGCACTTTACCACCTTTTGATTCAGGACGGTCATACAGTACATATCATTACCCCATCCGAATATCCAAGTAATTTTGAATGGATGAATGGCATTGAAAAAGTATTAATTTATGATATTCATACTGAGCGGTCCAATGAAATTTTGGATAAAGCAAACATTATTTTTGCATTAGATTATAATTCACTTGATCGAATTGATAAATTGGGAGAATATATTTCTTCCAAAGATGCTTATTTTGTAATGATTGATCATCATTTATACCCTGAACCCTTTTGTGATTTTGTTTTATCCGATACTTCTGCCAGCAGTACTTGTGAACTTGTTTATGAGTTTATAGGTTTGATTGGCAAAAAAAGAAATTTGAATATAGATATTGGCAATTCAATATATACCGGAATATCTACCGATACGGGTTCATTCAGATATAGTACTAATCCTAGAGTTTTTACTATTGTCAGTGACTTATTAGCTTTAGGTATCAACGATATTGCAATTCAAGACAATATATATAACTCACTTTCGTTCAAACAATTGAGCCTTATTGGCCATGCTTTAAATAACAGAATTGAAATTTTTCCTGAATACAACGCTGGTTTAATTTATCTCAACAAAAAAGATTTTGAAGATTTTACAATACAAAGAGGTGATACTGAAGGAATTGTAAACTATTTATTAATGCTAAAAGACCTTAAATTAGCTGTTTTTATTACAGAGCAACCCAATATTGTTAAATTATCATTAAGAAGTAAAGGAGATATTTCTGTTCAAGAAATTTGTAGAAAATATTTTAATGGTGGAGGTCATAAAAATGCTTCTGGAGGATTTTCACATAAAAACTTAAAATCTACTATTCAACAAGTAATTGAAATATTTGATGAATACAAAAATATATTAAAATAATTTTGAATAAATTAATCTAAAATCATGCGAATTTTAATTATTGCATTATGTTCAATCCTCGCATTTGCTTCTTGCAAAAAAAAGGATTTTAAATTTCCTAATGGGGAAATGAAAATTTTAAAAGCTGGTAACGGCAAAGAAACACCTAAAGAAGGAGAATATGCCATGGCTCATGTAGCTATGATAGAAGATGGAAAAGTATTAGATGATACTAGAACTCAATCTCCAAATCCAATTCCGATCCCTATTCCTATGGGCATCGACACTGCAAAAAATATGCACCCAGTTCTATTAGGACTAAAAAATATGCATGTTGGTGACAGTGCTCATGTTATCATGATATTAACTGAAGATCAGAAAAAACAATTACCTCCAGATATGAAAGGTAAAGATAAATTCAATTATTATATCGTTCTTTCTGGAATCAAGACCAAAGCAGAGTATGATGACTTCATGGCTAAAGAAAATGAAGTGAAAATGAAGAAAATGATGGAAGGTATGAAAGTGGATTCAACTATGGGTGTGAAAATCAATAATTGGATTAGCGATCATAAAGCTGGAAAATTAACTAATATGAAAAAAACGCCAGGTGGTGTAACTGTTTATACCTTAGTTGAAGGAAATGGCACAAAAGCAGAAATCGGTAAATCAGTTACTGTTGATTATTATGGAACTTTAATGGATGGTAAAAAGTTTGACTCTTCTTTCGGTAGAGGAGAACCAACGACTTTCCAATTGGTAGATGGTGGCTTAATCAAAGGATGGATTGAAGGGATTCCAACAATGAAAGTTGGTAGTGCTGCTCTTTTATTCATCCCTAGCGAATTAGGATATGGAGCTCAAGGCAATCCTCCGCAAATTCCTGCAAATAGTGATTTGTTTTTCTATATTGAATTGAAAGACGTTAAATAAATTTATTTAAAGAATGGTTGTATTGCATTTAGTTCAATGCAACCATTCTTTCCATATTTTCAATAAAAATAAAATGAGAGTAGCAGTTGTTGGGGCAACAGGGTTAGTTGGTAATGAACTCATAAAAGTGCTTGAAGAAAGAAATTTTCCAGTTTCTGAATTCATTCCAGTTGCATCAGAAAAATCTGTGGGTCAATCTATTAGTTTTAATGGAAAGAACTATTCAGTCATTGGAATGCAAGATGCAGTAAATGCAGCTCCTGATATAGCATTATTTTCAGCAGGTGGCTCTACATCTTCAGAATGGGCTCCAAAATTTGCAGAAAAAGGAACAATTGTTATAGATAATTCTTCTGCTTGGAGAATGGATCCATCCAAAAAATTAGTTGTTCCTGAAGTAAATGCTAATGTGCTTACTAAATCTGACAAAATCATAGCTAACCCCAACTGTTCTACTATCCAAATGGTAGTTGTCCTTAAGCCACTTCATGACAAATTTAAAATTAAAAGAGTAGTTGTATCAACATACCAATCCGTCACTGGAACTGGCAAAAAAGCTGTTGATCAATTGATGAATGAGCGAAAAGGTATAAGTGGACAAATGGCTTATCCTCACCAAATAGATATGAATGCTTTGCCACATATAGATGTCTTTCTCGACAATGGCTACACCAAAGAAGAGATGAAAATGGTGAACGAAACCAAAAAAATTATGGGTGATGACAATATTCAAGTTACAGCAACTACAGTGCGAATCCCAACAATGGGCGGACATTCAGAAGCAGTGAATATTGAATTTGAAAATGAATATAATCTGGAAGATATAATACCGACACTTAGAAATGCACCAGGAATTGTAATAATGGATGATCCTAAAAATAATATCTACCCAATGCCATTGATATCTAAAGGGAAAGACGAAGTTTTTGTAGGTAGAATAAGAAGAGACGAATCTCAACCCAAAACACTAAATATTTGGATAGTTGCAGATAATTTAAGAAAAGGCGCTGCTACTAATGCAGTTCAAATTGCAGAAAGTTTGTTGGAAAATAAATTAATATAAATTGTTTTTTTAACTTTGCAACCTTTTATCGCAATAGGTCGTTACCTACTAATTACACATTGTATAGTAAAAAGATACGAAATAGTACATACGAAATTTTTAAAAGTATAAAGCACACTAGTAAAGAATGAAGAATAAATTAGTACTTTGGGGCACAAATGCTCAAGATGAGAAGGTTTTGATTGCCATGGAATTAAGACCAGAAGAGAATAAAGTAGATATTTGGATGATTCCTGATTCTATTGTAACTGAAGAAATGTCTGAACAGTTTTTCAAGAATTGGAGAAGTGGAGGCGACATTCAATTTCCTACTGAAACAACTCATATTGTTAGAGAATTGACAGTAGCTGATAGCCTACTACCTGCCGATGTCAGACCAGAAAAATCTGATAGCATTCAAAGAGCACAGACAGAATGGCACTTTATTGTACTTTCCACTAAGCTGAATCAAGCATATACTTCAGAGCTTGAAGATATTAAAGAAAAAATATCTGGTCTTGAAAATTATGATGCTCAACTATGGGATCAATTAAAGAACTTTTGGAACAAAGTACAGGATCAAGTAAAAGAAAGAAATCTTTTCAAAGAACATGCTGAAATTCTTAGAACTTCGACTAATGAATTATTCACTAAGCTGAAATCATTGAGAACAAATAATGATAACAGCTTCAAAACTGCTTCTTCCGAACTATTTGATACTCTCAGTAAAGATATTGAAGCAATTGAAGAAAAGGCAGCGAAAGGACTAAGGATCAACGTATTGTTTGATGAATTAAAAGATATACAAAAGAAGTTCAAAGATTTGAATTTCACTAAAGAACACCGATCAAAGCTTTGGGATCGAATAGATTTAGCTTTTAAAAATTTGAAAAACAGAGGTAATAAATCTGGAGAGGTTGCATCTAGTGGAGATAAAGACAATGCAATTGAACGTATTAATAGAAGAATGGATGGATTAATCAATGCTATTAATAGTATGCAATCGTCCATTGATAGAGATAAAGATGACTTGAACTTTCAAAATAAGAAAATTGCCACAACCGATGGTCAATTAGAAGCTCAAATTCGACAAGCTAAAATCATGATGATCGAAGAAAGAATTCGATCAAAAGAAGAAAAGCTTAAAGAAATGATGGCTACTAAAACTGAATTGGATGGTCAATTAATCTATGCTCATGAGAGAGAGCTTAAGCGAAAAGAAAGAGAAAAAATTGAAGAGGCTAAAAAAGCAGCTCAATCAAAAATAGCAGATTCTATAAAAGAAGCTGCTGAATCAAGAAATGAAGACTCAGAAAAATTAGAAAAAGCAGCTGAAGCACTGAATAAAAAGCCTAAAGTTGCAGCAGTAGCTACTCCATCAGATACACCAAAAGAAGAATTATCATTTGTTGAAAAAGCCGAAGATGTGGTGGAAGATGCAGTAGATACAGTTAAAGCTGTAGCAACTGTTGTAGGTGAAAAAGTAGTTGATTTCATTAAAGATATAATTGAGCCAGATGCTGAGCCAATTGTAAATGAAGAATCTACTAAAGAAACAGAAGATTCTGAGGAAACAAAAGAAAGCTAAAAATTGAAATATAGTTATAAAAAAAGAGGTATTTGATGTTTCAAATATCTCTTTTTTTTTGTACTCAAATTTTGTAACAATCAAGAATTAATTAGCTTCCACATATTTTTTAAAATTATCCAAAATGGCTTGCCAACCCCCTTTTTGCATTTCGATAGGGTTCTGGTTTTCAGCATCAAATATTATTGTAACTAAAGTATTTCCTGCTTTGTCCTCAAATTTCACATTAGCTTCTCTTTCATCACCTAGCCTATAGGTAAATTGCTGACCATCGACAATATCTAAATAAATTGCTTCAAAATCAAACCCAAAGCTTCCATCTTTTGCTTCCATCCTAGCTTTATATTTTCCTCCTACCTGCATATCATTCTCCGCAGCAGGGCAACACCATGTATCCGCAGCAAAATTCCAATGGATGATATGCTCTGGCATAGTATAAAAATCCCAAACCTTATTAATATCTGAATTTATTAAGCTATTAATTTCTATTTTATTGAATGCCATTTTATTTTTTTTTTCAAAAATAATAAAATTATTTAATTTGAAAAAGATAATAAAAATTCAAATTAATTTATTTTCCACAGCAATTTTAACCAATGCAGCTGAATTAGGGACATCAAACTTAAGAAGCAAATTATTTCGGTGTGTGTTCACAGTCGTAATACTAATAAACAATTGATTTGCAATGGCTTGATTGGTCAATCCTTGAGCAATGAGTTCTAATACTTCTTTTTCCCGACTAGTGATAAAGGGTAAATTATTATTTAATTTGCTCGTTAAAAAATCATTATTTAATGCTCCCAATTGGCGATCAATGTAAGTACCTCCTGCCATTACCGTCTTGACAGCTTCTTGAATATCTGCCCCAATTGCGGACTTGAGAAGATACCCATTTGAACCGTTCTTAATCACTTGAGAAAGGAAGCCCATATCGTTATAAGTAGTGACCATCAAGATTTTGAGCTTAGGGTATTCTTTTCGGAGACGTTTAACTAATTCTAAACCGTTCACATCTGGCAAACTAATATCACTAAAAACAACATCAACTTCATTTGTTTTCAAATAATCCAGAGCTTGAAAAGCATCGGAAACGGAAGCAACCACTCGAATATTATCTAATGTGGCAACTAAGGCTTTCATACCTTGCAAGACCATTGGATGATCATCAACATGTAAAATTGAAATTAGTTTTTCTGACATCTTCTTCTTTATTAAGTAAATACTGTTACTTTGTCCAAGTAAAAAAAGTCTATAATTTTCTAAATATAAGTCAAATATTCAAAATACTGATTCATCTTTTAATATCTAAATTCAATGATTTGAAATTGGAATTTCAATTAAAAATGATGACCCTGATGAGGTGGAATGTATATCCATTTTTCCACCCAAGTAGTTGACTCTTGACTGTATATTTTGAAGCCCACTACTTTGATAAATAGTAGGTGAAGTTAAATTAAATCCTTTGCCATTGTCTTCTACAGTAATTTGTATAGTTTCTTCTTGTTGAATAATTTGTACTAAAATTTGTGTTGCTTCGGAATGTTTGACTGCATTATTAATGAGTTCTTGAACGATTCGAAAAATGATGAGTTCTGAAGTTTTGTCAAAGCGACTGTTAGAACCAAAAACTTGAGGTATCAGCGACAATTTTGCAGAATTAAAACCTCGACAATAATTTTCTATTGCAACCTGAAGTCCAAATTGGTTCAATGTTTCAGGAATCATATTATGGGATATTCGACGAAGCTCTATAATGGATTCATCTAACTTTTGTATTGTGGATTTGAATATCTGATAACCTATTTCGTCCATAGAATGAAGATTCATCGAACTAAGGCTTAATTTGACACCAGATAATAGTCCCCCTAAACCGTCATGTAGGTCACGTCCTAACCTACTTCGTTCATCTTCTTGTCCTTTGATGATTGAATCAGCTGCCACAAGTTGTTTCTCTTTTTCGAGTAGATTTATTTTTTCTTGCTGTAGGGCTTTTTCTTGTTGAGCCAATTGTTTCTCTTTTTCTGAATTTTTGTAATAAAAATAGGAAGATACACCAAGAAGAGCTAGTAGCAAAGCTAATGCTATAATTAGCCAAAGTCGTTTTTGAGCTAACGCTTCTTGGGCTTGTTGTTGTTGATGAAGTATTTGAATTTTAGCTTCTTTTTCTTTAGTCTCAAATTTAACATTGTACTTATGTACTAAGTCTTCTTTGGAATGAATCATAAAACTATCATTCGCAATTTTGTACTGCTCCATACTTCTATAAGCATTCTCATAATCACCCAAGTTAGAATAGGCAATTGCAGTGAGGTAATGCAGAGAATGAACAAATTCTTGTGCATCATATTTTTCAACTTCTTTGAATAATAAATCTGAGGCATGTAACATATCTTGCCATCTTCCTAATTCATTTAAAATCTCACATTTTTCAAAATTAGATTCAATGATTTTGGATGGTTCTCCTATTTTATTAGCATAGTAAATAGATGAATCTATTTCAACAAGTGCTTTTTTAAAATTCTTATGGACTACTTTCTGAATAGCCGCACTAAAGTTAAAATAATCGGACAAGGACCTTTCATCTTTTGAAGTTGTGGCTTTTTCATAGAAATCCGGTAAAACACGTTCACATTCATCAAATTTCTTATTATTAAACTTAGTCCAAATCCAGTCACTATGTAAATCTAACCAAAAAATCAAATTACCTCCTCGCATTCGGACTTTTCTATCTATCAGTACTCTTGCTAAATCAATATATTTTTCTGCTTCTTGCCAATTATCTAACGTTTGATTAATTTGACACATTCTTCTAAGACTGTTTATCATAAAGCTTGTATCTCTCATTGATTTAGCTAATTCAAAAGTTGAATCTGCCAAAATAAGTGCTTGATCTTGTTTTCCACTAAATGCATAGAGATGAATGATTTGCAAGTTAGCCATGCAATTCCATTTAAACTTTTTTTTCTGTATAGGATTTTTTTGATTATAAAATCGAAACGATTGATAAGCTTTATCTGCATTATCATTTTCTCCAAATTGTGCCATCAAATGGACTAAACCAAGGTAATAAAGAGCAAAAAGTTCACTTTTATTCGATTTTTGAGCTTTATCTAACACTATTCCTAAAATACATTGTTGATAAATAGAGTCTTGATAAAAGTTAGAATCCATTAGTGTTTCTAATACGGAATCAATTGGTTCATTTGTTTTTGCGTTTAAAAACGATTGTTTATCTTTTTGATTAAGGCAATCAGATTGAGCATGAATGGTAAATGAAAGAATGGTGTTGAACATTATCATCACCCATATTATAATCCATTTCTTATACAACTGTTTCATTTGTCCATTTTAGGTAATAATTCAAATCTCATTTTTAATTAGTAAATCATTTGAAGTTTTTCTGTTACAATATTAATAAATTCAGTTTGGCTGCCCGAATAAAGTAACAATTTTTTTTTTTCATTTGGTTTTAGTTCTTATTTATGAATTCAAAGAAATATGGATTAGTGAGCCTCTTTCATTTATCGGGCAGCCTTTTTAAAACTTTAGGTATAATGTAATTTTGTATTATTTAAAAAAACAAATCTAAGTCTTTGGGATCAATTTTATCATTACCTGGATTTGGTTCATCTTTTTTACCCAATTTCTTATTCAGATCATCAAGTAAATCAGGATCAATTGAACCTTTATTTGGGCTTGGTTCATCTTTTTTATCAAGCTTTTTTCTTAGTTCATCCAACAAATCAGGATCAATTGAACCTTTATTTGGACTTGGCTCATCTTTTTTACCAAGTTTTTTTCTTAATTCATCGAGTAAGTCTGGATCAATTGAACCACCTCCATTTGGGCTTGGAGCATCCTTCTTTCCTAATCTTTTTCTCAATTCATCCAACAAATCTAAAAGCCCTTTACTTGGGTCTTTTTTATCTTTGCCCGGTTGAGGAGCAAGGAGTGAGTCCATTTTTTTAATAGTATTCTTACCAACAATTCCATCAGGTGACAGACCATGCATTAATTGAAATCGAACGACTGCAGCATGTGTTTCGTGAAGAAATATTCCATCTACTCCATATCTTGGAAGTGCTGATTCAAAAACAACATCAGCTCTTCCTGTTCTTACTTTTGGAGTTGAGGGTAACAGTTTAACTAACGCACTTTGAATTTTAGCTACACTACTTCCTCTACTTCCCATTTTAAAAAGCTTACCTCCCAACAAACATAGGTCTAAATCCGAATCACCTGAAAGCTCGGCGGAATGGAGTTTCGGGAAAATATCATCATCGAATAGTACACCTCCTTTGCCGGGTCCATCCGGTATCAAATTCGGTATAGGTAAAATATCATCCAAAAGTCCGGGTTTCTCATTTCCATTTGGATTTTCAGGTATAGTTTTCCCTCCATTAGGATTTACAGTTATACCTTTAAACTCATCTGCATCTTGACTTTTCATTTGAAGAGGAACTGCCGTTTTCGAAATACCAAATGATTCGACATCAAGAATATGGCTTTCCTTCTCAGAGTCGTGTTTTTGTATTTTATCAGAAAAAAAACGATATGACATAAATAAGTGCTTTTAAATACTGAAAAAAAGTCTATCTACTTATTGCTTTACGACAATCTGAAATATGGATAATTCTGACAAATCAACTCTCACTAAATACAAACCATCCTGAAGTCCATGAAGCGAAATTGTTGGCTGTTCTGACTGCATAAGCAACTTACCGTCAATACTATACAACGATACTTGCTTTACGATTTCAGATGTTTGAATTTGTAGTATTTCTGTTGTTGGATTAGGGTAAACAACCAAATTGACAGCCTCCTGAATTAGCGTTGTTGAGGTTGTATTGCTTTTATTTCCCGTACCTATTGTTCCTGACGGAGGTGGTATCATCAATTCTGCACCATTATTAAATTCATCCGCACCAATATCTATTGCTCCCGATCTTGTTCCTCCATCATAATCCATAAATCCTGCAAAAGTTGCTTTCCCTGCATTAATTGCCTTACTTTCCATACTTAGATGAAAATTATTATTTATAGTTGGGTTGGTTTCTAAGCTGTTTGTATCATATCCATACTTTGTTTTCCAGCCCGAAAACTGATGTGCGGGCCAACCGTTATCGTCAAAGGTGCATTTCCCACCATTGCTTTTGAAGTAAATATTATAGTCTATAAGATTTGAGCCTTCCAAAGCTTTTTCACGAAGCAAGACAACATGCTCTTCATCATTCGATGGGCTTTGATCTATAAAAATATTGTTGAAGCATTTTATATCTTTAGAAATAGGATAAACAGTTAGTTGATCATCTACCCCTACTTCTCCTGATAAAAATGTAAGTGGAGAATGGTACGTAGGGCTTGCCGTTACAACCGTATTATTGTAGGCTTCACATTGATAGGCTCCGCAAAAAACAATCCCTGCACCTCCTGTATTGATAATAAAATTGTTGCGAACAATGGTCTGAATACTCTCATAGTATTTAGGATTGGAAACAGGATCAAACCACTCTCCATCTGTATAAAAACCAATTCCAATACCGGCATCACCAACATTCCGAATCAAATTGTTTTCAATAATCGAACCTTTAGAACCACCTTTAGCATAAAGCCCATTGGTAGAAATATCATGAAAATAACAATTTCGGACTATCATCCTTGCTCCATTCACATTATCTATTCCTTCGGCATTCGGACCACCATTAGCAGGTGAATTTTCCGGTCCAACACCTGAACTATAAATCTCACAATCAAGTATTTGCATATCATTGCAGCCCGGAGTTATTTTGATACAATCTCTGCCCGTATGATGGATTTTGCAGCCTTTGATTGTAATACCACTTACCCCTTTACGTTGGCTAACAGGCAATCCCCAATTCCAATTCGAGTCAAAAAACAAACCATAAAATGCCCCTCCTACTATCTCCAATCGCTCCAACATTCCTCCTTTTGTTTCAGGATTGCTGTACCACAAAACAGAAGCAATGGCTTCCCCTTTGTCAACCGGAGCCTCAATCTTTGCCCACTCCCCTTGATAGGAACGAATCGTCAAATTATTCCGTTCGATTTTGATTTCATCGGATGTATAGGTTCCGTTTCTCAACTCAATGATGTCACCGTCATTAGATGCCGAAACGGCTTTTCGAAGGGTTTTGAAAGGTTGTGTCAAAGTTCCGGTATTGTTGTCATTTCCATTGGTTGCCACATACAGAGTTGTTGCATTAAGAATACCTAAAATAGACATAAAGCAGGTTATAAAAAGTATTCGCATAGCTAAAAATCATTTGGTTAATAAAGTCAATAGGCACAGAATCAAAGTACCATTACGGCAACAAAAATAATCATAGCTACCTATCACTTTTATCCTCTAAAAATAGGATATTGAAAAATCGGTGATTTGGAGGACTCCTAAAAATAAATTCAAAAAGCATATATCAATATTATTGCGATATTAATACTTGAAAACCAAACAATTACTTTAATTAAATTGAGAAATTCTATAAATAAACTACAATATTTATTTCAAAAGTAAATTAACAATTTGTTATTACAACAATTCCAATTGAGAGCATCCACAGCGTACCCTATTGTATCTTATTGATAGCAAATAGTTTACACTATTTATTTCAATGAAAAAATGAGTATATTAAAAATTGGTATTCTTGTTTATAATTTAAGAATTAACCCAAAAAACTGTATTTAATTTTATTTTTAACTCGGAATCTGTCAAGTAATTTTAGGTAGGTATAATACAAAATTTCATACAGCCACAATATTTTGAATTTCCAACATTCCATTTTTACTTTTTTACAATTTATTTTTAATTATTATTATTCTACTTTTATATTATTTAAAAATGTTTTATATTATATTTATTTTATTTTCAATATTTTCTATTCCATTTTTATTAATAATTGAATAATTATCAATATATTTGACTATATTTTTTATTTTTTAAAACCTATTTTATGCTTTTATTAAATTTGAAGCCAATATTTGCTGCCAGAGGTATTGAAAAGCCTTTCTCATATTTGGTGAAGGCTGGCTTCAATTATAATGCAGCTCATCGATTAATCAATGGCAAGCCTAGTGTTTTCAGATTGGATCATATAGAATTGTTATGCAAAATCCTTGTTTGCGAACCCAATGATTTACTGATCTGGAAACCTAATAAAAATGAAATTATCGCAGACAATCACCCTCTCAGGTCATTACAATCTACTGAGATTGATACAAATATTAAAAATATTTTAGCCAATACTCCACTAAAAGAACTCAAAGAATTAACCAAAGAAATTACAAATCCCAAATAATCAGTTACAATATAAATGTCAATATCGCTTTAAATATTGAAATTGATATTACACAATCAATGATACTCTATTCCATTAAATCATTGGTCAAACATTTAAAAGAAAATAACATTTAGACTTTATTTTTTCATTGCTTCAGTAGCCAGCTAGACTAAATAATTTTTGTTCCTTCAAAAAGTATTGAAAATAACTAATTTATATAAATGAAAGAATAGCTAGCCGTGGGTAGGCTGGCGAAATACTAACTTAGCCTAAATTCTTATTTCATTCTGTATGAATGCCGCTTATATTTTGTAATTTTGCAGCATTATAAGATTTTTCAAATGCATAAGAATTTTAAAAATATAGATAAAGTTGTTTTTGGAAGAGGATGTTTTGACCAAATGGATCAAATATTAAGTCCTGTTCGTGCTAATAATCAACAATACATCGTTTTTATTGTCGATCATTATTTCAAAGGAAAACCATTAGAACAAAAGATTCCAATTCATAATGGCGATCTTGTATATTTTATTGATGTAGATATTCACGAACCAACTACCGAACAAATCGACTATCTTAGAGATAACATCCTGAATAGCAATGGACTGCCATCTGGAATTGTAGGTATTGGTGGCGGCAGTGTAATGGATATTGCTAAAGCACTTGCCTTGATGGTGACGAATGAAGGCTCTTCAACTTTGTATCAAGGTCTCAATCTTATTCAAAAACCAGGAATTTATCATCTCGGCGTGCCTACTATATCTGGGACTGGAGCAGAAGTGTCTATGACAGCTGTTCTCACAGGACCTGAAAAAAAATTAGGCTTGAAGTGCGATTGGACTGTTTTTAATCAAGTTATTTTGGATCCTGATTTATTAGCTACTGTACCAAAAGATTGGTGGTTCTTTACAGGTATGGATACCTATATTCATTGCATTGAATCAGAAAATGGTCAGTTGAACAATGCATTTAGTCATGCCTATGCAGAGCAAGCTTTGAAACTATGTAAAGACGTTTATTTAGGAGATCGAAGTGGGCAGACTGAAGAGAATAACGAAAAGCTCATGGTGGCTTCCTTAATGGGTGGCTTGAGCCTTACCTATTCTGAAGTTGGAGTATGTCATGCTTTATCTTATGGTTTATCCAAAATATTAGGTACACGTCATTGTTATGCCAATTGTATCATTTTCCAACATTTAAAAGATTATTATCCAGTTGGTCATTTAGAATTTATGCAAATGGTGTATTCACATAGTATTAATTTGCCAAAAAATCTATCACAAGATTGGTCTGATGAACAAATCAATGCAATGGCACATGTCGCATACAACCTTACCCACATGTGGAATCATGCAATTGGCTCAGATTGGAAAGAAAAGATTACAATAGAACTTATTGAGGATTTATATAGAAGAATGTAATATCAATTTTTTAAAAATAATTTACTAAAATAATATGAACGTATCTGTTATTGGTGCTGGTACAATGGGTAATGGAATTGCTCAAGTGTTTGCAATGAATGGTCATAAAACCAATCTTTTGGATATATCTGAATTAGCATTAGAAAAGGCAAAAAACACAATAATTGCGAATTTGGATCGAATGATCAAAAAAGAAATATTGACTGAAGCACAGAAATTAAGTACTTTAGCCAATCTAACTTTTGAAACAAACTTATCCAATGGCGTTAAAGAAGCTGATTTAGTAGTAGAAGCTGCTACTGAAAATGTAGAATTAAAATTAAAAATATTCAATCAATTAGATGCTGCGGCTCCAGATCATTGCATATTAGCAACTAATACTTCATCTATTTCTATCACAAAAATTGCTGCTGCTACAGGCAGACCAGATAAAGTGATTGGTATGCATTTCATGAATCCAGTTCCTATCATGAAATTGGTTGAAGTCATTCGTGGATACAATACTTCAAATGAAGTAACTGATAAAATAATGAACTTATCAGCATCTCTGGGTAAAGTGCCAGTAGAGGTTAATGATTATCCAGGGTTTGTTGCGAATAGAATACTAATGCCAATGATTAATGAAGCAATTCATACATTGCATGAAGGAGTAGCAGGAGTTTATGAAATAGATACTGTTATGAAATTAGGTATGGCACATCCTATGGGACCGCTCCAGTTAGCAGATTTCATTGGTTTGGATGTATGTTTATCTATTCTAAATGTACTTCATGATGGCTTTGGCAATCCAAAATATGCTCCATGTCCATTACTTTCAAATATGGTAATGGCTGGAAGATTAGGCGTAAAATCTGGTGAAGGATTTTATATCTATCAATCTGGAAGAAAAGAATTAGAAGTAGCACCAAGATTCAAATTAATCCAATAATACATGGAATACAAACTTACTCAATATAGTCATGGTGCGGGTTGCGGTTGTAAAATAGCACCAGCAGTATTAGATAAAATCTTACATTCAGATACTGCCAAAACTATTTTCCCTAATCTTTTAGTTGGTAATGAAGATCGTGATGATGCAGCAGTATTAGATATTGGAAATGGCATTGCAATAATTAGTACTACAGATTTTTTTATGCCTATTTGTGATGATGCTTTTGATTTTGGTCAAATAGCATCAGTTAATGCCATCAGTGATGTCTATGCAATGGGTGGAGAGCCAATCTTGGCTATTGCTATTTTGGGTTGGCCCATTGGCAAATTACCTCCAGAAGTTGCTCAGCAAGTAATAGAAGGTGCAAGAAAGGCTTGTCTGAGTGCTAATATTCCATTGGCAGGTGGGCATAGCATAGATAGTCCTGAACCTATATTTGGGCTTGCAGTTACGGGTAAAGTTAAAATTGAAAATTTAAAGAAAAACGGTGGTGCAAAGCCAGGAGACAAGTTGTATTTGACAAAAAAATTAGGAGTAGGAATTCTGACAACTGCACAAAAAAAGGAAAAGTTAATGCCAGATCATGAGTTTTTAGCAAGAGATAGTATGATTCAATTGAATAAAATTGGTTCAACATTTGGCAAATTACCTTACATCCATGCTATGACGGATGTCACAGGATTTGGATTGTTAGGGCACCTCACCGAGATGTGTGCTGCAAGCCAACTATCAGCAGAAATTAATTTCAGTAAAGTACCCTTGATTGACAATGGCATCATTATCAATTATTTGAATGAAGGTTGTATTCCTGGTGGAACGAATAGGAATTGGGATAGCTATGGTGATAAAATTGGAACAATAACAGATCTTCAGAAAAATATACTTTGCGACCCACAGACTAGTGGTGGCTTATTAGTAGCAGTTGACCCAAATTATCTGAATGATTTTGAAACGATTTGTCTGCAAAATAACTTTAATTTGGAGCCTATTGGAACAATACTACCAACTTTAGATAATAAATTAGTCTATGTAATTGAATAAAAAAAGGCTCAATAAATTTACAGATTGAGCCTTTCATTATTAATTATTAATAACCATCATTTTGAGTCAATAAATTATTTGCAAGAATTTCTCTTTCAGGAATCGGAAATACAAGATAATTATCATCCCAATTGTAAGTACCAGTACTTAGTTTATTGCGTTTCAAATCATGGATTCTTAGACCTTCGAAGCAAAGCTCAAGATTTCTTTCCAACAAAATATCTTCCAATGACAATGCTGCTAATGGTGTAGCTTTTGATCTAATACGAATCAAATTGATGTCATCCAATGGCTTTGAACCAACTTCTGAGTTTAATCTAAGATTACATTCAGCTCTTACCAAGTACATTTCAGCCAATCGGATAACTGGAATATTTTGTTCAAATTTTTTCCATTTGCCACATTGTGTTGATCCAGCTCTTCTACCCACACCTACATAAGTTAATTGAGTAAGTCTTTCATCAGTAGCTTCGTACTTATCAGTAAATGGGGCTAATATTCTTATATCCGACCTACCAATACCTTCCAAACTTGCATAGAATGTTGTCAATCCATCGTTACTAGATCCTGCATTATGTTGATCATTATTGTACAACTCCATGATCGATTCATTCGTAAACTTGTTTTCGAAAGTAGATGCAGCTGTTGGATTCAAATGATAAACATCACTTTTGATAATCTCATCTGACAATGCAAGTGCTTCTGCAAATTTACTTTGTTGCATATATGCTCTTACAAGAAATGCTTTTGCCGTATAAATAGTAGCTCTGAACCTTTCATTTCCACTAAAACTAGTAGGTAATTTTTCAGCTGCATCCTTCAAATCTGTTATCGCTTGATTATATACCGCTGAAACATTATCCCTACTCTTCTTCAAACTTGCAGTTGATTCATCTGTTGATGGTGTTAATACGATAGGCACTCCTGGACCATTATTAGCACCAGTATTATCCCAAGGTTTTGCATACAATCTAACCAATTCGAAATACATAGCACCACGAATAAATTTAGCTTCTCCTTCAAACTGTAATTTCAAGTCTGCATCAGTTACTTTGTTCAAATTTGCTAAAATATTGTTAGAAATATTTATTGCTTTATAAGCTGCAATCCAAGTTCTAGAAGCTTCGGCATTATTAATGAACATTTCTTTATTCATTATTTGTCTAAAACTCTGAAATGTCCCTCTCCATTGACAATAATCTTCCGATCCCATTAGTTCGGGTACAATATTGAAGTTATTGCCATATAATTCACCACCGTGAAGAATAGAGTATGCACCAATAATTGCTGATTGAATGTCATCAGAAGTTTCTAATGCAACAGAAGCATCTATATCTTGCTGTGGGTTAATATCTAAATTCTTAACACAACTAAATAAGAATGTTGATATTAATAGAATAAATATATATTTAATTTTTTTCATGATATTCAAATTTAATTATTATTAAAATGAAGCATTAAGACCAAAAGTGATGATTTTTGCTTGAGGAGGAGTATAGAAATCATGTCCTAAATTCACACTCCCAGTATAGGTTGCATTCACCTCAGGATCATATCCCTCATATTTTGTGAAAGTAAATAAATTTTGGGCAGACATATATAATGATAAACTTTCCATTTTCAAATTTCTATTCACCCAACTTCTAGGAACTGCATAACTCAAAGTCACTGCTTTTACTCTTAAATATGAACCATCTTGTACCCATCTACTTGACTTTATTGCACCATTTCCACTATAAAGTCGAGGTTCAGGCACATTTGTCACATCCCCTTTTTGCTTCCAATAATTCAATTGATCTTTTGATTGATTGTCAAAATAATCTCCATTTACAGATTGGAAAAACCCTGCAATATTATATAAGTCATTACCAAATACATATTGTAATTGAACATCTAATGAAAAACCCTTATATGAAAATCTATTGTTCAACCCACCGAAAAACTCTGGATTTGGATCACCAACAGTCTGATTTTGAAGCGAATCTGGCAATTCTAAAAATTGTTCTTGGTCATATTTCTTTCCGTTAATATCATAATATTGAGCATTTCCATTATCTGGGTTAACACCAGCATATTTTGCACCATAAAAATATCCAAATGGTTTTCCTTCAGAAATTCTACCCAATTGTCTTGATCCACCATCAATAGTACTTCCATTCATGTTGGTTACTTTGTTTTTATAAGCGGAAATATTAAAAGTAGTGCTCCATTTGAACTCTCCAACAAAGTTTTGTGATGTCAAAGTCAATTCCACTCCATTATTTGTTAAACTTCCTATATTTTTAGTAATTGATGTAAAACCATTTGAGGCAGGAATTGGCAAATTCAATAATAAATCATTTGTTTTTTTAATGAAATAATCAAATGTAGCAGAAATCCTATCGTTAAATAAGCCGAATTCAAGACCTAAATCCAATTGTGTAGTATTTTCCCAGGTAAGATTTCTTAAACCTAGCTGAGTAGTTACTGTTCCTGCTATATCACCTACAAATGATGAACCCCATAAAGATCTAGAAGCAAAATTTCCAATTTCTGCGTTACCAGTTTTTCCATAGCTACCTCTAATTTTCAAGAAATTAATAGTACCCATATCTTTCATAAATGACTCATTGCTTAATATATAACCAGCTGATACAGCTGGAAAAAATCCCCATCTATTGTCTAGCCCAAATCTGGAAGATCCATCTATACGACCACTTAATCCAAGAAGGAATTTATCGAAATACTTCGCATTCATCCTTGCAAAATAGGATGTAAAAGCATAACCAGTACCGTTTGAAGATGCACTTGTAATTTTAGCAGCGGAAGCAATTTTTTGAAATCTATCACTAGCAAATCCTCTACCTGTTACAGATGTTGCATTATAATCTCCAGATTGGAATTGCATTCCAAGAGTAGCACTCAAATCTAAATCATTACTGATTTTATTTTGAAAAGTGAAATAACTATTAACGTTTTGATTAATACTTGTAACTTGATTAGAAAATGAATATCCTCCAGGTCCACCATCTTCAGTTAATCGACCTAGATATTGTTCTTCTTGAAGATTTAGCCAATCTATACCATACTCTGTTCTGAACGACAACCAATTCAAAATGTCCCATTGACCATAAAAACTACTGATAGTCCTAGAAGTTAATGCTACATTTTTCCCATATTGAACATCTAATAAATTATTATAATACAATGTATTTCTATTTAATAAACCAGTAGCAGAATCTCTCAAAGGCTGAATAGGAGGTAATGCGTTCAATTGCAATGGGTTAGAGAATGCATTATCAGAAGGGACTCTATTATTAAGGCTACGTACTAGGCTAATATTTGTACCCACCTTCAGTTTTTTATTAATTTTATGATCCAAATTTAAGCGAAGATTCTTTCTATCCAATGCATTACTTATGATAATACCCTTTTGATAATTATATGCACCACTCAATAAAAAAGAAGTTTTTGCATCTCCACCACTTATGCTAATATGAGCATTATTTACTCCACCGTTTTGAAAAGCTTGATCTGCCCATTTTGTATCATAATTTTTATTCCAATCCTCGGTTCCTGTCTCACTTGAAAATTCCTCAGAACCACTAAGTTCGCCATAATCTGAGTGTTTTGCAGCATAATCAAATAATTGACGATATTCTGCTGCATTCAACCATTCTCTTTTTCGAGTTGGGCTACTGAAACCACCATAATAACCGAATTCTACTTTAGTCTTACCACCTTTTGATGATTTTGTAGTTACAATTACAACTCCATTAGAAGCTCTTGCTCCATAAATTGAAGCAGCTGCAGCATCTTTCAAAATATCAATACTTTCAATATCTTCTGGAGCTATAGTTGCCAATGGATTATCTGGTTCGTCATAGCTACCAAGAGGTTCGGAAATAACTGGAACTCCATCAATTACAAACAACGGCTGATTTCCAGCAGAGACAGAAGAAATTCCTCTAATTCTAATATTCAATCCTTGTCCTAGCTTACCACTACCAGAATTGATAAATAACCCAGCTGCTCTGCCTTGCATAGCATTTTCAAAACTTTGCACTGGTTGCAGTTCAAATTCTTTAGCACCCAGCTTAGCAACAGAACCAGTCATATCTTTTTTATAAGCTGTTCCAAACCCAACGACCACTACTTCGCTTAATTGGGTATTGGATTCTTTCAAAACAATTTCAAAATTGTTTTGAGAACCAACGGGTATCTCTTGTTGGGCATATCCAATATATGTTACAATTAATACAGCATTTGAGTTTGGAACATCGAGAGAAAAATCACCTTGATAGTTAGTTATGGTGCCTTTAACAGAGTTTTTCACCAAAACAGAAACACCAGGAAGTGGCAACCCATCTTCACCCTTGATGTTTCCTTTAATATTCAAACTTTGAGAAAATCCAAGTTGAACAAAACAGAAAAACAAAAAAAGAGTAAAACCTTTTTTCATAATAATAATATTTGTTAATAAAATAAATTAATAAAACGAAAATATGAAAATTTGGGAGAATATGGAATATAATGTGTATAAATTTATAAAAAAAAGGGTGCAAAACTTAATGTTTTGAACCCTTTTCAATCGTTAACTATAATTTTTTTTAACTTCTTACTAAATTAAATTTAGTTGTCCCTTGAGCCCCTTGTGTTGAACTTGTATGAGTAAAAATTAGATTAATAGTACCAGCACAGCCACTTATTGATCCTGAACCAGTAACTGAAAATATTCCATAAGTTGGAGCGCTACTGTATCCTCCATAATCTTGTTTAGCTATAGTCACTGCACCAGTATTAGTATTTGAAACTGTAATCACAATATCTTTATGACTTACATCTGTTGCAAAAATACCTAATGTTAAATCATTTGCACCTGGTCCAGGTTTAACAGATATCACATCGCCTGGTAAATAATCTTGCCATTCATCTAATGCTACTTTCCAAGTACCACCAGTGAAGTGAGCAGGATTAAATACACAAGCTATTGTTGTATTAATAGATCGAGTAAATGCAGAACTTCCACTTGTTGGTAATGTACCTACTGTATTATCTTCAGAAAATGTTCTACCATCTGGAGTAGTTGCAATAAATTTAGCTTTAATTACATCTCCAGGTTTAAGATCGGAAGGAGATATACTTAATGCACTAAAAATATCAGCAAACAAATAAGAATTTGTGCCAACTAATTGTGGCAAAGTTTTAAAATACTTACTGATTTTTGTACCTGATGCAGGTACTAATTCAGCCCATACATCAACTTTAGATATTAAGTCTGGCCTTTTGGTATCTGTTGTAAATTCCAATGTTGCTCCAGTTAAATTTGCCAAATCCAAAAATGCAGATGATTTCTGAACAGCAGTAAATGTAACTCCATCTTTAAATTCCGTTGTAGGAATTGGATTCAAAGATTCATCTCGACAAGAAAAAAGACCTGTCAATAAAATCAATGCTGAAATATAAAAATTTATTTTTTTCATAATATTTTATTTTTTTGAATTAAAAAAATTATTTCATCCAAAATATCTTATAAGTACTTATTATTTTTTGTTGAGGTGCATTTTTATTCAATGTCAAATCTGTCAACTTCCAAGGATACGACCATGGATAATCTCTCTCTCTAGAAGTAAAATCAGGTATAGCACCAGCTGCAGCATATGCTTTTGGGTCATCTGTAGCAGGATCATAAAGTTTTGGATAACCTGTTCTTCTATAATCTGTATAAGCATCTAATGCAAAACCATAACTTGCAATCCATTTCTGAGTCATAATTATTTCAAGTTTCTTTGAATTATCTCCTGCATCATATAAAGCTAAAACTTTATTTATATATGCAGTAACATCAGCAGATGCTATTGTAGGTGAACCATCTGCTGTAGCAATTGCATTCAATTTGCTAAAAGTAGCATTCATTGCAGTTGTGAAAAAAGCTTTTGCATCACCTGAAGTAGTACCTACTAGTGCCAATTCTGCTTGAAGATACATTCTATTGTAATAAGGTAACATTCTCAAGGAAACATTTCCTTTGCCAGAGCTAGTTCCAACTTTTCCACCAGAGTTATCATCATATTTTCCACCAGCAAAATATAAACCTGGCATAGTTTGGGAACCAGCTTGGTCAAATCCTTGATTCTTACCTTTTGAGCCAAAAAATATAGAAATAAATCTACCACCACTACCTACTTCATTCACATATTCTGATGGATTCTCAGCTGCTTGACCTTTTTTCTTTTGATTAAAGAAATAATAAGGAATTCTAGGATCCACTATTCCTGACATTAAATCGTTACCGTGACTAAATGTATTTTGTCCAGTCATTATTTCGAAGAAATAGGGACTACAATAGTTAGTTCTACCATTTGGATAATCATTCAAATAACCTGGATTTCTATTTTCAGGAGTAGTATTTGTTCCATAAACTAACTCGAAATCATCTGTTGAACCGATAAGGTCTCCTTCTGTTACTAATACTTGAGCATCAGCTGATACATTTGATACCAATCTAGTGTTTGTTAATAGCTTCAATTTTAATGTTTTAGCAAATTTTCTCCATTTTGTAGCATCTCCATTATAAATTAAATCTGAAGTATTAATAAACACACCAGCATCAGTTTTAGCTAAATCTGCAATTCCTTCATCTATTAATTTTAAAAGAGCAGGATAAATTGTAGCATCATCATCAAACTTTGGATATGGAACTGAAGAACCTTTGTTAGCTTCAGTGAAAGGAATATCTCCCCAAGTATCTACCATTTCACTATACAAATAAGCTTTAAGAATTTTTGCAATTCCAGCATACTTAGTTCCTGATGTTGCTGTTGCCGCAGATATTATTGATTCAAGATCTTTCAATGCAGTATAAGATTCATCCCAAGCATTTGTAATTGAATATGCAGTTCCAGTTACCCCATATTGATCAAATGAGGTTCTTTGTACATTTTGATGCATCCAAACTGAAGCACCATTTGAAATTCCAATTGAACCAGACCCTAAAGAGTTTGCTATTCTAACCTGTGTAGTAGGTAGTAATTGATTAGGAGTAGCAACAGAAGGGTTGTTTGGATCGACATTTATATCTAAATCGCAACTTTGAAATACAAAGATTAATGCAATTAATCCAGTATATAAAAGTTTATTTTTTAATAAATTCATAATAATCAAATTAAAATTTAAAAATATTTTTCTAGAAATTAAAAAGTAAATTTTGCACTTAAACCAAATCTTCTTGTTGATGGTGCACTACTAAATTCAAATCCAGAAGCATTTCTAGTTCCATAAGTGCTAATTTCAGGATCAAAATTTGAATTTGGAGGGAAATTAACAGCCTTATAAAACAAGTTCCTACCAATTAATGATATATTAACTGCACTAAATGGTGACTTTGTTAAGAAGTTTTTAGGTAAATTATAACTTAAGCTAATTTCTCTTAAACGAATTGTTGTTGCATCCCAAACAGAGAATTCATCAGGTGCATTTGTTGCAAATGAACCTGATGAAGATTGAAAATAAACATCATTAACCATAACTTGAGTAGTATTTGGAATTGTTTTACCATCTGCTCCAAGTATAGGCTTGTAAGTATTTGGATCACCATAAACTCCTGGTACTACTACAGGATGATCTCTATCCTTAGTATCTTCAGTTACCCCTCTACCTAATTGCAAACTAGTAGTTGAAGAATAAATTTTACCTCCATGTTGGTATCCAAGGACTGCACTAAGTGTAAAACCTTTAAATGAAAAACTATTTGTGAAACCTAAAATAAAATCAGGAGCAGGATTTCCTAACAATTTTGGATTAGGATCTTCAATTAATAATCCAGTATTTTTATTAATTAAGAAATTACCATTTTCATCTCTAGCAGCAGTAGTTCCTTTTATCATTCCATAAGGTTGTCCTTGACGGAATACAGCTTGAACTGATCCAGCATATGTATTTTGTAAAATAATTTCATTTTCATCACCAGTTACACCATCTAATAATTTATCAATATTTGAAATGTTCTTAGTAAATGTTGTATAAGTTTCCCACTTAAATCCATTTGATAGATTTAACGGATTTAAAGAAAAACCAATTTCAATACCTTTATTGCTAATTTGACCTAAATTAGTATAGTTTTGAGAGAAACCAGTTGCATTTGGTATTGCAATTGGAGCAATCAAATTAGTACTAATTCTCTTGTATAAAGTCAAATCAAGTCCAATCATTCTTTTGAAAAACCAAAGTTCTGTACCAACCTCATACTCAGTAGTAAATTCAGGTTTTAAATTTTTATCATATGTTGTTTCTCCTAAACTTGCACCAGGAACATTTTTAAATGGGAATAAACTACCTGCTTGAGAATTCGGATCAACAATTTGTGGATTAATTAAATATACAGAATACAAACTGTATGGATCTGCATCTCTACCAACTCTCGATATACTTCCTCTTATTTTACCAGCTGTTAATATTCTCTGATTGGTTTTGATATCATCTGTAAAATTCCAAGATAAACTAGCAGAAGGATATAAGAAACTTCTGTTATTAGCAGGTAAAGTAGAAGACCAATCATTTCTAGCTGTTAAATTTAAAAACACTGAACTACCATATCCAAGTGTTACGTCACCATATACCCCATAAATTCTTCTTTTAGAAAAAGGTACAACATCTGGTACTTTAGTCTGAGAATTTGTAAGATTAATATTATCAATACCAAAGTAAAGTATTTGAGTACCAGTTATAGCATCTCTTTCAGTTTTTCTTTGATTGTAGTTAATACCAGCTGTAACATTTATATCAAATTTTGAACTCAACTTATTATTACTAGATAAAAAGAAATTCGACTCCAATTCTTGGAAATTAATATTGTCAACTACTATTGATCCTAAACTTCCAGCACCAGCAGAACCAGGTCTAATAGTTGTTTGTCTTCTATCATTATATGTATTTAACCCAGCTTTATAATTTGCAGACAACCAATCTGTTAATTTATAGTTCAAATTAATTGATCCTATAACTCTATTTACTTTACTATCATTTGAGTTGTTAGCAACTGACCATAGTGGATTATCAGCCTGAGCAGATGAAACAAAAAATACTGAAGCATTATTTGCTGGATTAGTGTAAGGCATATCTTGTAAAGGCCAACTTCTTCCCATATATAAAGTTCTTGCAAACAATGATGAAGGATTATCTCCACCTAATAATGGACCATGTTGTAAAGTATTACTAAATGACAAATTGCTAGTTAAAGAAAATCTAGATGTTAATTGAGAAGTACCTCCAACACTTACATTAAATCTTTCAAAGTTAGTATTAGGAATATAACCATTTTGCTTTGAATGACTTACTACAGCAGTCATATTTGTTTTTTCACCTATACCGCCAGTAATTGATAATGTATTTTCAAATAAAGATCCAGTTCTAAAAAAGTTTTTAACATTATCTGGATATGCTCTATATGCAACTTTTTTTGCCATAGACGGAAATGCAGAAGTATAAGCTGGCCAAGTTGCAATTGAATCTACAGATCCAAAAGGAGCTCCCCATGATCCATTTGCATTAGCAGCGGAATTTTGTGAACCTGTTCCATAAGAATTTTGATAATTTGGTAAGCCAGAAACTTCTTCAACAGAAAAAGAAGAACCATAGGAAACTTCAAATGCTTTAGATCCTTTCTTATTAGTTCCTGTCTTTGTAGTAATTAGTATAACACCATTAGAAGCTCTTGTACCATATAAAGCAGCTGCAGCTCCTCCTTTTAATACAGTCATAGATTCGATATTATTTGGGTCAATATCAGCTGCTCTACTTGAAAATGCACCACTACCATCAGATAATCTTCCACCATCAGCATTTGAATATTCTGAATTATCATAAGGAATACCATCCACTACAAATAATGGTTGACTATTGCCAAAGAAAGTGTTTGTCCCTCTTATATTTATCTTTGTGGCACTACCAGCAATACCATTAGAACCTACAATGTTAACTCCTGGAACTTTGTTTTGCAAAGCTCTTAAAACATCTGGCTCTGATTTTTGTTGCAATTTAGTTGCATCAACTTTTTCAGTAGAATATCCTAATGCTTTTTGGGCTCTAGAAATCCCAAATGCTGTAACAACAACTTCATTCAATAATGCATTATCTTCAGATAATGTAACATTAATTGAACCAGAATTTCCTACTATAAATTCTTTAGATGTATAACCAGTATAGCTAAACACTAATGTTGCCCCAGAGGGTACATTCAATGAGTAATTACCATCATAATCTGAGATAGTTCCGGTAGAAGTACCTTTGACGAGAATATTTGCACCAATAACTGGGGCACCTTTCTCATCTACAATCTTACCAGTAATAGTTTTTTGAGCAAAAGCAAAACTCAACCCAAATGAAACCATCACAAAAAGTAGTAAAAGTTTTTTCATACTAATTCTGATTTTAATTAAGAAAACATGAATAATCAGCAAATTTATAAATTAAATTTTTTAATATTACAATATTAAATTATTTTTTTAAAAAATTTTAAAATGAATTATATTGAATTATTGTTGCTTTAGCAAATTTATATACATTTGAATAGTATTGTGTAGCCCATAATAAATTGAATCACAAATTATTGCATGCCCAATTGATACTTCTAGGAGATTTGGTATTTGAGAGGCATAATACTTCAAATTTTCAAGGTTTAAATCGTGTCCTGCATTTACTCCTAATTGAAATTTTGATGCCAAAACTGCCGTTTCGATGTGATCTTTAATTGCATTCTCTTTTGAAATAGAATAGTTTTGGGCATACTTTCCAGTGTATAATTCAATTCTATCTGCCCCTACTTTTGCTGCTCCTTCCACCATTTTAACATCGGGGTTGAGAAAAATAGAAACTCTGATGCCTTTTTGCTTTAAGGTTGATATAATATCTTTTAATAATACTTCATTTTTTATTGTATCCCAACCACTATCTGAAGTCAAAACACCCGGTGGATCAGGTACTAAAGTACATTGGTCTGGTAGATTTGCTATCACCAAATCCATAAAATCTTTATTGGGGTAACCTTCAATATTTAATTCAGTGGTGACAATAGCTTTCAATTTTGGAATGTCATCAAATCTAATATGTCTTTGATCGGGGCGAGGATGTACAGTAATTCCTTCTGCACCAAATCGTTCACAATCCATAGCCACTTTTTCCAAATTTGGTAAATCTGAGCCTCTAGAATTACGGATTAAGGCTATTTTATTTATATTTACACTTAATTTTGTCATAAGATTTTGTCACTTATTTTACCTTTAAATAAAATTGTTAAATACAAAAATAGTATTCTTTTAAAAAAATTTTACTTTTACAAACCATTTCAATTTTGACAAAATAATAGCAAATGAAATTATCTAAGTTGTTTGGAATCTTAATATTTTTCATTTTAATTCAAATAAAAAGCATTTCACAACCTTGCATTAGTGGGATTATCAATAATTATTCGAATATTACTCAATTCGATTGTG
>ENA-UOYA01000339-UOYA01000339.1-activated-sludge-metagenome-genome-assembly--contig:-NODE-339-length-63881-cov-7.931705_pt1 | contig 63881 bp, 51 predicted proteins | sample MGYA00238163_ERZ764804 | MGnify/ENA primary metagenome ERZ764804 (study PRJEB28919, sample SAMN05720223) | activated sludge metagenome | isolation source: Anaerobic digester | place: Hong Kong...
GATCGGACAGGCACGCATGTAGTTGAGACAGCGCGGGATGGGCCCGCTCTCCCAGCTCACCGGCCTTTTCCACCGCTTGCTTTCGGATGGCGGGGTCCGGATCAGAAAGGGAGCGCACGAGCAGCGGCAAACCTCGCGCGGGATCGCCGGTCGCCCGGACCACGGCGGCGGCGCACGCAAGTTGGAGCGGCAAGGACGCCCCGGCAGCCAGAACCTCAAGATCGGGAACGGCTTCGGCGGCGGGAGGACCGGCCCAACCGAGGGCGAAAACCGCCGCAGCCACCACTGCCGGGTCGGAAAAGCGAAGCATCAGCCGCAAGTCGGGCACGGCCGGCGCTCCGATCTTGGCGAGCGCGACGGAGGCGGCCGTCCGCAGGGTCTCATCGGGCGAGGTCAAAGCGCGGCAAAGTTCTCGCACGGCAGGGGCTGCGTCAGGGCCGATGGAGGCCAGCGCGAGGGCGGCCGCCGTACGCACCGGCACGGGCTGTGCTTTGTTCAGCGCCCGCACGAGCGGCCCCACTGCCGGCGCGCCGATGCGCCCCAGCACCAACGAAGCCAGGTGCCGGACCGGCTCGCTGGGATGATCCAGGCACGCGTCCACTGCAGCGAGGCAATCCACGGGCCTGGCCTCCGGCTTCAAAAGCTCAGCAAGAGCCGCGACGCGGGCTTCTTCCGGCCCGGACCGCAGATCCGTTTCTATGGAATTGCCAGAGTCCATCAGACCATGTTCCCGGCGCCCGGCGTGTAGGTGGGTGAGACCACCGAACTACACTGCACCACCCCCGCCACCTGCAACATCGCGGTGCTCAGCGAAATAATGGGCGCGGTCACGGTGATGGGCGCGGCCGAAGTGATGCTGATTCCTCCGGTTGCGGTGATCGACAAGCGGGCCATCACGGTAAGCGAGTCGCTCGCCGCAATATTCGTGGTCCGGCCGCCGGCAGCCGTGTGGTTCTCTTTGCCGATTATATTCGTTGTTTCATCGCCGTCGACCCTCACGTCCTGTTTCCCCGCCACCACCGTCTTTTGGTCGCCGTCGACCTCCACTGTCTGATTTCCCCTAACCGTCGTGTCTTGGTCCCCCTTGACCTCAACGTTCTGATCCCCGTCGACCTCTTCCGAATCATCCACCTTGATGGTGACTGTACGGTTATTCTTCACCGTAATGGTGAGGTCGTGCCCGATCTCCGCAGTCTCGTCGTTCTTCACGAGGATGTTGACGTCCTTTTCCGCCTGTACAAAGATCTCCTCGCTCCCCTTCAGATCCTCGAAGCGGATCTCGTTAAAGTTACTGGCCGAGCCGTTCTTCGAACTGCGCGACTTGACGCAGCTCTTGGTCTTCTCTCCGGGCAGCGAATAAGGCGGCATGTTGTCGGCGTTGTACACGCTGCCGACAACCAGCGGCCGGTCCGGATCGCCTTCCAGAAAGTCGACGACAACTTCCTGGCCGATGCGGGGAATGTGAATGGCGCCCCAATTCTTTCCCGCCCAGAAAGTGGCGACCCTCACCCAGCAGGAACTGCTCTCGTTCTTTTGCCCTTCCCGGTCCCAGTGAAACTGAACCTTGATGCGCCCGTACTTGTCGGTGTAAATCTCTTCACCACTCTGGCCAACCACCAAGGCGGTCTGGCAGCCGCGCACCTGCGGCCGGGGAGTCTGGCGGGGCGGGTGGTAGGGAATTGTGAACGGGATGCACGTGAATGTGTTCTCGAAGTGATCCTCGCCCGCGCCCTCCGCTGTCGAGTGGAACGCGCCCTCCGCAGCCGAGTGCACAACCGATGTGACTAGGTACTGTCCGTCCGCGTTGAAATGCCGCTTGAGGGTGAACCGGTAGCCGGGAATCAAGTTGAAGACGTTGCTTTCGCCGCGGATGAGGAACTGCGCCGCTTCGATTTGCCGCATGTCGGTTTCCACGAGGTGATTCCCGTCGCCTGTATTCTTGTAACAGCCGGGATAATCGTAAACCTCCAGACCGGGGCAATTGCCTGCGAGGCTCATTTTGTGCGTCACACGTCCCACCTGGACCGACGGCAGAATCTCCTTTTGCGTCGCCAGGTTCACCCTGGGCGTCTCGAAGTTGTAATCGCGCAGTTCGCACTTGCCCGAGTCCCATTGCTGGGTTTTGGACCAGTTGTAAATGCGCGTCTCCCAGCGTTCGCCGCCTGCGACTTCGTCGTAAGTGATCGTCGACTCACCAGGCATGTCGAGATGCGAGCTGGCCGTGTCGCCGATCACCATTTTGTCGCCGTCTTCGAGCTGTTTGAAGAAGTAGTACATCCCCTCCTCCTCCATCAGGCGCGAGATGAAGGCGAAATCGGTTTCGCGATACTGGACGCAATACTCCCGCACGGCATAGGACTGTAGCTGGTAATCGACTTCGTAGCCTTGCAAGACCTTCCGGATGATGTCGGCCGCTGACATATCCTGAAAGATGCGGCTGCACTGCTTGCGGGTGAGCTTCCATATGGAGGGCGACACCACCGCGCGGTACCGCGCGAACCGTTCGCGCGAGGGCAACTGCGCGAACGAAGTTACGATGCCGTGAATATGCCGCCTCGTGGAACCTTCCGGCCCGGCCACGCCGAAATGGACCTTCTGTCCCAGCAAATCGGAAAAGTCTATTTTGTGGTCTTCCGAGAGCAGCTCGAGCTGGAACGAAAACAGTTGCGAGATGCCCTCCTGGCCGGAATACGACTCCAGCAGAAGCTTGTCCGGCCCCAACGGCGTCTCAAGGAAAAGAAAACGGTTCTCCTCCACGTACTTGTCTGAGATGCTCATGTCGTTGCTCCTTCATCGGCCAGCCGCAGCTCACGCGTACTGGAAGCTTCCATCCTCGCCGACGCCGACACGGATGGATTCGAGCTTCTGACCTTCGGCGATGCGGCCCAGGATCTGCCTCGAGATTTCCGGCAGAAGCGTATTGGTCAGGATATTGTCCACGTTGCGCGCTCCGCTTTCGACCTCTGTGCAGCGGCGCGCGACTTCGTTCACTAACGCGTCGTCGCAAATCAGCTCGATTTTGTGGTTCTCCTGAAGCCGCCGTTGGATCTTGGCAAGCTTCAGCACGATGATGCGCTTCAGGTTCTCGTCGCGGATGGGGTAGAACGGGATAATCACCAGGCGTCCCAGGAAGGCCGGCTTGAAGATCTTGTTCAACTCGGGCTTCATGGCCTTGACGATTCCGTCCGGCGTGGGCATGGTGTCCGGATCGGCGCATAGCTTCATCATGCTGTCGGTGCCGGCGTTCGAGGTGAGGATGATGATGGTGTTCTTGAAGTCGATCTCCCTGCCCTCGCCGTCCTCCATCATGCCCTTGTCGAACACCTGGAAGAAGAGTTCCAGCACGTCCGGGTGGGCTTTCTCGACCTCGTCGAGCAGAACCACGGAGTACGGCCTTCGGCGGACCGCTTCGGTGAGCACGCCGCCTTCCCCATAACCCACATATCCCGGAGGCGAACCCTTCAAAGTGGAAACCGTGTGGGCTTCCTGGAATTCGGACATGTTGATCGTAATCAGGTTGCGTTCGCCGCCGTACATCAGGTCGGCCAGCGCCAGCGCCGTCTCGGTCTTGCCCACGCCGCTGGGCCCCACCAGCATGAAAACGCCGATCGGCTTATTGGGATCCTCCAGGCTGGCGCGCGAGGTGCGGATGCGCTGGCTGATGGCCTCCAGGGCGTGATCCTGCCCGATGACGCGGGTGCCGAGATGCTTTTCCAGCGTCAGCACGGTCTGGATTTCGTCCCGCAGCATCTTGCCCACGGGGATGCCGGTCCAGGCGGAGATGACTTCGCCGACGATGTGGCCGTCCACGCAAACCCTCATCAGCGGCGAGTCGCCTTGTAGCGCTTCCAACTCGGCGTTCAGCTTGTCGAGTTCGGCGCGCATCTCGGCCTGACCGTCGCCCGCAGTGCCCTCTTCGAGTTTCCCGCGCAACTCGCGAATCTTCGCCACCAGTCCGCTCTCTTTCTCGAAGCGCTCCTTGAGGGCGGCAAGTTTCTCCTCGACCGCGGCGCGGCGGGTCTTGATCTGCTCCAGACGCTCGGCGTGGTCGGCCCCCGCGGACGCTTCCCGTGTCAGGACGCGCTCCTGCACGGCGAGGTCGTCCAACTCTCGCGTAGCATCTTCGATGGCGGGCGGGACGGAGTTCTGTCCCAGGGCCAGGCGAGCGCAGGCGGTATCAAGCACACTGACGGCCTTGTCGGGCAACTGGCGGCCAGCCAGGTAGCGGTGCGAAAAGCGCACGGCGGAATTCAAGCCGTCGTCCAGGATCCGGACTTTATGGTGCTTTTCCAGCGCGCCAGCCACGCCGCGCATCATTACCATGCACGTCTTCTCGCTGGGCTCTTCCACTTTCACCACCTGGAAGCGGCGCGCCAGGGCCGGGTCCTTTTCGAAGTACTTCTTGTATTCGGACCACGTGGTGGCCGCGATGGTGCGCAGTTCGCCCCGCGCCAGGGCGGGTTTCAGCAGGTTGGCCGCGTCGTTCTGCCCGGCCTGCCCGCCGGCGCCGATCATCGTGTGCGCCTCGTCGATGAAAAGAATGATGGGCGTAGGCGAGGACTTCACCTCCTCGATCAGCCCCTTGAGCCGGTTCTCGAACTCGCCCTTGATGCCGGCGCCGGCTTGGAGCAAGGCCAGATCGAGCGTGCGCACGGTTACGTTCTTGAGCGGCGGCGGAACGTCCCCGCCCACGATCCGCATGGCGAAACCTTCGACGACGGCGGTCTTACCGACGCCGGCCTCGCCCGTGAGGATGGGGTTGTTCTGGCGGCGGCGCATGAGGATGTCGATGATCTGGCGGATCTCGGCGTCGCGGCCCAGAACCGGATCGATCTTCCCCTGCTTGGCGTTCTCCGTCAGGTTGACGGTGTACTGGTCGAGGTTCGGCGTCTTTCCGCCGGCCGCGCGTGGCGCGCCGCCCTCGGCGGGAGCCTCCCCGGCCGCGGCGGTGACCGCATCCTCATGAGAGCCGGCAATGATGGAGATGAAGTCCTTCTTCAGCGCATCCGGCTCGATCTTCGCCCACTCCCGGCTGACATCCCGCAGGATGCGGGCGAGGTCCTCGTCCTGCACCAGCGCCAGGATCGTGAAACCGGAGCGGATCTGCCCCGCTCCGTAATCGATGGAGCCCAGCGTCCAGGCTTGGGTCAGCATCTTCAGCACGGACGGGCTGATGGCCGGCGTGCGGGCGTTGCCCGACTTCAACTTGTCCAGGCTGCGGTTCAGCTCGGCCGAGAGCCGGGACTGGTTGATGCCGAAACGGTAGAAGATGCGGGAGACGTCCGTGTCGGTCGCCTCCATCAGCTTCAGGATATAGTGCTCCAACTCGACGTCGTAGTGCGTCCGGGCCAGGCACAGGCCCGCGGCGGCCTCCAGCGCACTGCGCGTCGGGGTGTTCAGCTTTCCGATCAGCGATTTCAGATTTACGCCCATGGGATCCTCCTTGTTCCAGTGAAACTCGAACTTGCGCCCGGCCGCTACAGCCGGAGTACGGTGTCCCCGGGATCGTGGTCGAGCGGGACCGTGCGGGCCCACGTCAGCCACCCCAGTCGCGGCATGGCGGCGCCTTCATCGCCCAGCTTGCAGGGCGGCGCATCTTCTCTCCTCAGCACCAACTGTACTTCGAAATCGATCGTGTCGCCGGCGAAAAAGCGGGTCAGGGCCCGCAGCGGCTCATAGGCCGCCCCGCCGGGCAGGAATTCAAGGTATTGATTGAGGGGGAGCGGCCCCAGGCGGATCCGCACGCCCGATTGCTGGTCCCACACCTCGTCGCCCACAACCGCTCCGACCCCGAGTTGTTCCGAATATGCGTTCGATTCGCTGAACCGGCACTGGGAGTCGATGCTGAGGGCATGCCAGGCGCCCACGAATTGCTCCACCTCAACCGGCACGTCGAAATAGTCCGCCAGAAGCTGCTCGAAGGCCGCGGCCGAACGTGGCAGCGGCGAAAGCAGTCCCGCATAGAAAATGAGCGCATCGTCCGGAACCGGCTGCCGACGGGCCAGGCCCGGAGTGCCCATGCCGATCAGGTCGAGCAGGTGGTGGGAAAAGCGGTCCTCGCCGCCCCGCTCGTAAGCGATCATGAAGCGGTACTTCTCCCACGCCCGGTAGAACATCGAAATGGCGCGGTGGTTGAAAATGTCGAAGAAATCGCGCAGCGCCGTGTCGTGCGCGCGTAACCGCTCCCGCACCAGCGTGGAGTAGTAGAGCGGCAGCAGGCCCATGGGGCCGGTGAGGCCCATGAAGTTGACGCGCATGAGCGGCTGCGCGCCTTCCGGCCAGTCTATCTGCGAGATCTGGCTGGCCGGGAAAGTATAATCCGGACTCGCGCCGAATCGCAAAATCTCGCGCCGCGGCGCGGAGAACTCGCCCACCGGCTCCCGCTCCGGACTGAGCAGGCCGATGAGGCGGACGGCCTGGAAGAACTCAAAGTCGAACGGCTCTTCGCGCAGCAGACGCTCGATCTCGGTGCATTCCCTTCCCTCGGCGCCTAAAGGAGGATTCGCCGGCCCGCTCTCGGTGGCCATAGCTTGAGCGCCTCCTTCCTTTGCCGGGTAGTCACGCCAAGCTGGCTGAAGCTGTTGAGCGTGACATAGAGTCCAAGAAAATGCTCGATGACGGAAGCGAACAGGTAGGCGCCGCCCCCCACGAAGTTCTCTTCGTCGAGTTCCATATCCACCCTCGTCCCTCGCGCGAAGGTGATGCCGCTTTCGCTGATGACCCGCGCGAACTCCTTGCGGCTGCTGAGCGACGTAATTCCCTCAATCTGCTTGAGCGAGTAAGCCGAGTCCGCGAAATTGTAGAGCTTGAGGATCTCCTGGAGCGCCTCGCGGCCTTCTTCCACCAACGACAGGTAGTTGAGCGAGAGATGCGAGATCAGGCGCCAGAACGAGCCTCTGCCGACCGGCGGCCGCACGGCCGGCGTGGGCTTCCTGAGCGCCACAATCGCCTGCACGGGCGCGCCGCCTTCCAGTTCGAAATCGCCGGCTTCGTTGCCGAAGGGCAGGCGCGAGGGCAGGTCGCGATTCGTGCAGGTGAGACGCACCGTCAGGGTGTCGACATCGGGCTCGACGGGGCGTTGGGCCAGATCGACCAGGGAGAGAAACATCTCCGTGCCGTCGTCGTCGCGCCTTCCTGATACGCGCCGCGAGGCCATCCAGAACGTCTGGCCGCCGCCGCGCGTGGTGGCGTGGCGGAAAGAATAAAACGGTTCGAAACGGACCACTTCCTGCGTTCCCGGCCGCAAGCTCACGACTTCATCGACCGAGTAGATTTCCAGCGCGTTGGGCCGGCGGACATCCGGGATGATGGGGTACTCGAAACGCCGCTCGGTGACCTGGATCGGCTCGGCGGTCTGCCCGGCCAAATTGACCGCCGGAGTGCAGCCGAGTTTCATGGTCTTGGCCGAAACACCCATTTCCAGGGACTGCCGCCGGTCGGTCAATTCGAACGGCGAGATCAGGAAGATGATCTCGGCCCGGTCCTTGAAACCCGCCGCGGCAAGCGCGTCAAGCCCCTTAAGGTCGACGAAGAAGAACTTGTCGGGAAACGCGAAATACTCCTGCAACAGGCGGTATCCGGCAAACGAGCGGCGCGGATAGGGGAGCATCGCCTCGTCTTCCTCGAACCCCACCGGGCGCAGCGAATCCGGATGCAGATTGAGCGGCCGGATGCGCGAGCCGGGGGTGGGGTCGCGAACCACAATCCGGCTCAGGCGGCTGCACAGAAGTTCGTACAGCGTATGCACCATGCCGCTCTCGCCGTTGAGGAAGAAACGCAGCGAATGAAGATCGAGCTTCCCGAAAGCGACCTCCGGCCAGCAGCGCAACTCCACGCGCAAGGCGGCCACGGCGTCCGCGGCCTTGATGGCAGGCTGCAGACGGTCCGGCGTTTTCCAATCGGCGGCGGTCACCGTGAGAGGCCAGACCATGGTGTCGTAGCATGTCCGGAACTTGCACGGAACGCCCGCCACCGGCCTCGACGACAGGACGCTGCCGCGGGCGAGCTTCAAGCCGTTTCCGATCTGCGCATCCTCCGGCCGGACGTGAAATTCCACCACGGTCATGGACGGAATAGGGCGCAGAAAGTGCGGATAGACAATGCTGAGCAGGGCCTCGGTGATCTCGGGGAACTCGTCGTCGATCTTCAGATGCACGCGCGCCGCAAGAAAGGCAAAAGCCTCCAGGAGCCTCTCGACGTGCGGATCTTCACACTTATCCGGCTCGATATTCAGGCGGGAGGCGATCTTGGGGTACTTCTCGGCAAACTGCGCGCCCATCTGGCGCAGGAACGTCAGTTCACGCTCGTAGTAAAGGAGCAGGTCGTCGCGCACTCTATTCGCCCTTCACCTGGCAAGCGCCGGTGCTCAGTTGCATGACCGAATCGAAGAAGATCTGTTCCGGAGCCGGGTCCATTTTCAACAGGCCTTCAATCTGGAAACGGAGGACACGCGGCCCTCCGGTATCACCTTCGTCGAGAGCCCGCACCCTCACGTTGGCCAGACGCGGCTCAAAGTCCGCCAGAACGTTCTCGATCGTCCGCAACAGGCGCGCCTTATCCCGCGGCGAATTCAACGCCAGGCTGGTCACGTCGGTAAGGCCGTAATTGAAAAGAGAATGGGAAAGGTGCTCGTATGTTTCCGGCGCCTCCTCGGGAGTGCGGCGCGTGTTCAGGAGCCACTCCAGGTCGCGGCGCAGGGATGCCTTGAGTTGCCTTACCGACTGGTTGCGGGTTGCCGGCGGATCGGCCGGATTGCCGGGATCGAGGTCGATCAGCCGGTCCAGCAGGCTTGTCGTTACGGCAATGTCGGCATCGCCTCTGGGCATGGATCACCTTCCGCAGGATAGCGCTTGCATGGGATCGAGCCTGCAGATGCGATCGTAGATAGCCTGTTTCACCTCCTCGGTGGCGCCCGAACGGGCCAGGCAGCGATAGAGCAAAGCCAGCGGGTGGGCGATCATGGAGGAAGACTCCCAATCCTCCAGGTTGCGGCGGTCGATTTCGGCCGACAGTTGCTCCAGGATAGGTTGCGCGATCCGCTCGTGCCCTGCCGCCAGACAGAGTTCCGCCAACTGCAGGCGGCGCTGGAAACGGCCGCGCCCTGAGCGCTCCGCGGCCACCTCGCGCGTAAGGATGTCGATGGCCTGCTCCGGGTGACCGGACCGGATAGCCTCCCGTGCTAGGTCGTACGCATCCGGGGGGCGTTCAGCAGCCGCACCGCTTTCGGACTCCGGTTCCGGCTCCACTTCGACCGCCGAGGCGTACGCAGGCTCGACGGGCGCGGCCGGAGCGGGAGCGATTTCCTGCAGCCAGGCCTTGGTTTCGGGGTTGGCCGTCGGCGTGTCGTCGAGCAGCGTGGCTTCGGGCAGGTCCGGATAGGCGGCTAACAGGGCCAGCAACTCGCCTCGAATCGCGGCGGCGATTTGTTCGTAACCGAGTTCCGTGGCCGCGCGGACGGCGTAGCGCTGCACGTCCAGCCAACCTCGCCCGCAGGGCAGGCTCGCGGCGGATTCGGCCATGTCGAGCACCTGCTGCCATTCGCCTTCCCCGGCCAGACGCTTCAGGGATTGCCGGATCTCGGTGGGAGGAGCTTCCAGAATGTTCGCGTCCAGCGAGGACCCCGCCGCGAACAGTTCACCCCACCGCAGGCCGCGAACCAGCAGATAGGGCGCGGGGCTGTATGGATCCTCCCGGCGCAGGAACTGCGCGACGGCGGCAACGCGCTGGTATGCATCGTCCTTGTCGGCGGGCTCCGCCGCGAGCGTACCCTTTCTCACCTTGGGCCGGGCGGCCGGCGCCGCTTCTTCGACGGCGGCCTCCTCTTCCACGGCCGTCTCCGCCTCGGATTCGCTCAACTCCTCCTCGGCGGCCGCGGCCGGCTCGTCCGGTTCGATCTCACGCTTCTTCTGGAGCAGACCGTGAACCGTGTGCCGGATTTCTTCCGTGGTGGCGCGTAGCGGGCTGAAGGAGGGAGCTGCGTCCCCGAACTTCTCCTCGCACAAGGACCCGAGCGAATCCACACACTCCAGGATGCCGTCCAGTTCAGCCTCCATGGCAACGTAAAAAGCCTTGCTGGTGGCCGCGAACGCCGAGTCCCACTCTTCGCCTGTCAGTTTGCCCTCGGCGATGGCCGCCGCGCGGGCTTCTACTTTCGCCTCGGTGTCGGCGCCCTCTTCATATCCGACCGAGCGCGACTCCTTGTACTTGAACCAATTGAGCCCGTTACGGGTGATGGGGACGCTGCGCAGCGTCTGATCCATTCGGCCGCCGAGCCATTCGAGGGGGACGGCGCGCATCTCAGCGTCGCCGTCCTCAAGTTCGGGATACAGGCCGTCCCAGAAACCTTCAATCAGTTTCTGGATCAGTCCCAGGCCGGCGCGCAGGCCCGGAAAGCCTTCCTTCTTGAGCAGCGCCTCGGTGAGCCAGACAGCGAGTTGAAGATCCTTGCTCTTGGTAGCTAACGCCTCGCCGGCCAGCTTGATTACCTGGGCATAGTCGGCAGTCTTGCGCTCGTGCTGCCACTCGCCTTGCGGTGCATCATCATCCTCGCGCCGCGCTTCCTTGAGCTTGTCGTAGATGGGGGCGTACCGCAGATTTTCCCCACACGGATTTGCACCCGGAATGGGGTTGAGAAGATCGTCGCGCAAGGGCATGATGATCAGGCGACATCTCCACCAGCCGTCGCCGGCACGGTGGAGAACTCCAGTTTGCGAACCTCCAGGATAGGGCACTCTTCCCCATCGATCAGGAACATCTTCTGGCCGGCCGGAACCACCTGGCCGTCCGCGGCCTCCTCCCACACCGTCGCACGCCCCAGGCGGACTGCATCGTCTGGATGTTTAAAGGCTAAGGGTGTGAGCACGGGGAGCATTACTTCGCCAAGCTCGCGGCCCTTGAACGCCGGGCCGGGCCGGATGATCGCCGGAATCCAGATGAGATCGCGGAGACGTTGGGGAGCGGCGATCTCTATCGAAGCGATGTGCTCGAACGGGAGCCAGAGGTAGGCTCCGGCAGCGTACACTTCCAAACGTGGGCCTATGCGCGGATCGGCATCTTCGATCGACTCGAAGGGCTTCCCGTCCATGGTCCCGCCAGCCGGGCGTGCCTCGCCGAGCGGCAACGCGCCGGTTTCGAACATCCGGCAGCGGGTGCGCTCGGCGTGCAGCGCGGCCCGGTACAGAAGCGAACCGAGGCCCGCCTCCTTGCTCGCATCCGCCAGAATGTCGAGCTGTTTTTCGGCGCGGTCGTACTCGCCGCTGAAGCAGAGCAACTCGAACAGGAAGGTGCGGCGCTTTTGGTCGGTTGGGTCATTGCGCAACTCGGCACCAAGCGCACGCACCGCCTCTTCCAGCCGTCCTGCTTGAAACAGGTCTTTGGCTGTCATGATGGAAACGGCTCTCGCGGCCGCCTAGACTGCCTTGTTCGCCTTTATGTCGTAACCGGCTTTGATGCCGCCATCGAGCGTACCGTCGGCCTTCTGCATCTTGTACTCGCATTCCATCTTGGTGTAGTTCAGCGAGCACTGCTCCAAGGGAATTTCGTCGCCCGAACTGGAACCACCGGTCTGATAAGACGAGACAAGGACGTCGCTGAAGGTGTACTTCAGGAATTCCTGCTGCTCCTTGCCAGCCTTGCGGCAGGTGAGCACGGCCTTCTTAATGTGCTCACCGTTCGCGCAGGCCAGGATGAGCTTCGGCGTGGCCTTGTTCACCTTCATGACAAAGTGGAAGTCCTGCATATTCACTTTGCCGGCGCCGCCGCCACCACCCCCCGCGAAAGTGCCAGTTTGGGTCTCGCCCCAGGACCAGCTCAGCAAGTCGATTTCATCCTTATGCTTGGAGTCGTGGCTTTCGCCTGGAATACCATCGATTTTCAGGAAATAGTCAACAGCCATGTTTGATCCTCCTTAATCTCAAATGACTCTTGGTCCAGGAAGCGGCACCCCGGCTCTTTCCATCCTCCGGGCTGCCGCCGTAGCTTATTTCCTCGCCGAAGCAGGCAACTCCGCCACCAACCGCAACGACACGGACAGTTCGTCGAGTTGGAAGTGGGGCCGCAGAAAAGCGACGGCGCGATAAACTCCGGGTTTGCCAGCCACCTCGGAAACCTCGATGCGCGCCTCGCGCAATGGGTGCGACGCCTTGGTGGCAGCCGACGCGGTGTCGTCCGGGGTAACGTAATTGGTGATCCACTGGTTCAGCCACCGCTCGCACTCCGTGCGGGAGGTGAAGCTGCCGATCTTGTCGCGCATCATCGCCTTCAGGTAGTGCGCGAACCGGGAGACAGCCATGATGTAAGGCAACTGAGCAGACAGACGCGCGTTCGCATTGGCGGCCTCGTTGTCGAACAACTTGGGCTTCTGGCAGGACTGGACGCTGAAAAACGCCGCGTAGTCGGTGTTCTTGCAGTGGACCAAGGGGGCGAACCCCAGATCGGCAAGTTCTTTTTCACGGCGGTCCGTGATGGGCGATTCGGTTGGGCACTTCATGGCCACGTCGCCTTCATCGGTGTAGAAGTTGTGTACCGGCAGACCTTCCACCAGCCCGCCGCCTTCCACGCCGCGAATCGCCGCGCACCAGCCGTAGTTGGCGAACGCCGCGGTCAGCCTCGCACCGAGCGCGAAAGCGGCGTTGCCCCAGAGGTACTTGGAGTGGTCGGAGCCGTCGACGTGCTCGTCGTAATTGAAGGCTTCGACCGGCACAGTGGCCTTGCCGTAAGGCAGGCGCATCAGGATACGCGGGCAGGTCAGCGCCACGTAGCGAGAATCTTCGCTCTGGCGGAAGGCCTTCCATTTCGCGTACTCGGTGGTGTCGAACACCTTGGCCATGTCGCGCGGCGCGTCCAGACTGGTGAAGCTGTCCAGGTTGAACATCTCGGGTGAAGCCGCCGAGATGAACGGGGCATGCGCCGCCGCGGCCACCTGCGAAACCTTCTCGAGCAGTTCGATGTCCTCCGGACCGCGGCCGAACTCGTAATCGCCCAACATGGCCGCGAACGGGGACCCGCCGAAAATGCCGAATTCCTCTTCATAAACCTTCTTGAAGAGGGCGCTTTGATCGAACTCCGGCGCGCGTTGCAAATCGCGCAAAAGCTCTTTCTTAGAGGCGTTGAGGATCTTGATCTTGAGGTTCTCGCCGGTTTCGCTCTGGTCGAGCAGGTACTTCAATCCGCGCCACGTGCTCTCCAGCTTCTGGAAGGACGGGTGATGCAGCACTTCGTTGAGCTGGATCGAGATAAGGTGATCGATCTGCGCAATCCGGGCGTTGATCATCACCTCGGCGTCCTTGGCCACGGTCATCGAGCCATCCAGCACCTGGGCGACGAATTCCTTGACCAGGTCCTTGCCGCGCTCGCGGGCTGCGGCATCCCTCGCCAGACGGCCTTCCTCGACGATCTGATCAAGGAGGCCGCGTTCGAGCACCTGCTCTTCAGCAGCAGCTTGCGGTACTGCCTTTTGCGCGTCGCTCATTTCTCACCCCCCTCGGGATTGGCCTTCTCCAGTTCCGCCTTCAGCTTTGCCAGCTTTTCGGTATTGCCGACGGCGTCCAGAAGCAGTTCCTCGAGCTTGTCGTTGCCTTGCAAGGATCCGCGCAGGTCCGAAAGCTTGGTGCGGAGATCGAGCATTTCCTTCAAGGGCTTGATTTGGCGGGCCACCTGCTCGGGTTCGAAGTCCTGCATGCCCTTGAAATGGAGATCCACCTTCAACTGCCCGGCATTCGGATCTTCACTAAGTTTGTTTTCGACGGAAAACGCCAGGTGAGGCTTCATGCCCTCGAGCACGTTATCGAAGTTATCGGGAGTCACCTCCACGAACTTGCGTTCTCTCAACTTGGGCAGCGGAGCCTCAGGCTGGCCCGTGAAATCGCCGAGAACTCCCATGACAAAGGGAAGTTCCTTCATTTCAATCGCATCGCCCACTTCCACGTCGTAGGTCACATGAACTCGCGGAGGGCGGACCCGGTCGAGTTTATGCTGTGTGCTTGGTTTTGCCATCTGCCATCCCTCGTTGTTCCACTAGATCAGACTCATGTTGATTGAAGACAGTCCGTACGCAAATGCTATCACGAATGGAAGTCTCCAGCCATAAGAAGTTCCCCTCACCTACCTGGCTGAGGCGGAACCCAAAGCCGCGCTGGCCCCGTTTTGGTGCAGTCGGTTGGATCGCCCGGCCCTCTCGAATCTGAAATCGAGTATAAACGGGGCAGGGCCCGGAGTCAAAGCCACGCCGCACCGGCCGAAAGGAAGATCAGCGGCGCCGGTAGATACGGGTGCCGGTGGTTTCCCCCACCAGCGCATACTGCACGAACCAGCCGCGCAAATCTTCATACTCGCTGACGGCGAGTGTGGGGTTATAGGGCCCGAGGCCGTCGGCGATGAAAGTGGGCCGGGTCTGGGCGAGTTCCTCACGATGGCGCCGGGCCAGGGCCGGCGCCGTGGGCAGGGAAGAAGCCAGGTGGCGGTCGGCGATAACGCCGGTAAGAGGCTGGGAATCGAGGAAGGGCGTGGCACCGGCCAGGTGCGCGAGCACGTTCAGTTCCGGGCGATATCCCCACACGAAGAGTGTGTCGCCAGGGTGGGCGAGCGTCTGAATCTTCTCCGCCGCCGCGCGGCAGTCGACATACAGCGCCAGGTCGCGCATCGCGGCGGGATCGCCGCGTAGAGTAGCGATGTGGCGCCCTCCGAAGCGCACTGCGGGAACGGCCAGTGCCAGCGCCAACACGGCGGCGCGCCAACGGCTCGGGATGAGACAGAAGCCGCGGGCCGCTGCGAGGGTGAACACCGGCAGAAGCGCCAAGTAATAGCGCGGAAAGAAACGCGCGCCCGCCGCTACCTGGACCAGTCCTAGCCCCAGCCAGACTGCCAGACTCAAGCGATGCGCGTCCTTCCGCGCGAAGTACAAGCACGCGCCGGCGACCAGCGCGGCGTGAAAACCGGCCCAATTGGCCGTCCGTTTCAAACCTTCACTTAAGGGATTCAGGACGAAGCTGTCGCGGGAGTACAGTATCCCCCATTCCCAAACAGGTTCGCGCCACCCCGATGCCGCCAGCCACACCAGCGCGGCCGAAGCTATGTAGACCGGCAGAATCCACCTCCAGGCGCGCGGCCGCCAGAGCACAATCAATGGCAACAGGACCAGCGCCTTGGTGTGGGCGAGCAAACCGGCGGCGGCGCAAGCGGCGGCCAGCGCGGGCCGTCCGGCGGCGATAGACCACACCGCGGCCAGGGCGAAAGGTATCAGAAGGAGATCCGGGGCCAGCGACAACACCGCGGCCGCGTGATCGAAAGACAGAAAAAACGCCATCCCGGCTGCCGCGTACCATCCCTCGCGCGGGCCGAACAGCACGGCGGCGGTTCGCTTGGCCAACCAGCAGCAGAGCAAGGCAAACAGCGCTCCGGCCAGTCGCAGTGGCCAGCCGGTTCCGGAGCCCCACGGCAGGTAGATCCAGGCGTAAAGTGGGGGCTTGTCGAACCAGATGTCGCGGTAGAGCGCGGCGCCTTCCAGGATGCGGCGCGCGGCCGCCATGCCGTAGGCCTCATCCACCCAAAGAACATTGACATGGCACAGCCGCACCCCCACCAGCAGCGCGGCGCATGCGGCCCAGAAGGCCGTTGCGTGGGGGATTGCGCTGGAGCCTTTCATAAAGCAGGCGCCGGCTGAGAGTCCATGGTCGTTAGAAGAAACACCGCCGCAACCATCTCCGATATGCTTTCAGATGCCGGGAGTCAGATGACCACTGTACCAGTGTTTCGGGCGTGGCGGCGTGCCATGAGGATGTGCTGGCAAAGACTAATCCCGCGGTTTATTCTTGCCGATCAAGAACATAATGAGGAGTTTCCAACGTTGGCTTCCGGTAGCATTGGGTGTCACGTTCCTGTTGTCATTGGCGTACATACAGCGGGATAGGGCGCTGCGGGGCGCAAATGATTTCGCACAGCTTTACACCGGGGCAACGCTTGTCGGCACGCCCGAGCTATACTCCCGATCCGCGAATCTGGCTGTGGTCCAAAAGAACCTTGGGTTCACGATGGAATCGGTTGTGTACACCCGTCCACCTTTTTACGCCGCTTTGCTGAAGCCACTTGCTCTACTCCCCTACCGTGTTGCCTATGCCGTGTTCTCACTTGCAACGCTCGCCAGTCTGCTTTGGTTTGTCGTCAAGTTCTCGTCCGAATGTTCCGCTCTGCCATTCTTTGCGGCGATGAGTATTCCCATACTTACAGCGATTTGTGGCGGGCAAGATACTCCGTTTTTACTGGCGATCCTTGGCAGCTCGGTTCTCTTGACAAGAGCCAAGAGAGAGGTGTGGGCTGGACTCGCTTTGTCGTTGCTTGCAATCAAGTTTCACCTGTTCCTTTTCGTGCCTGTTCTCCTGTTGATAAAACGACGTTGGCGAATCCTGGGTGGTGCGGTGACCGGATTGGCGGCCTTGACAGGGGTTGGCGTTTCGGTTGCCGGGGCAGCTTCACTGGAACAATACGTGAGCGTCCTGCGTGATCCCTGGATCAATTCTTCAGCAACGATCATGCCGAACATTCACGGTCTTGTTGCAGTGTTGAACGGCGGAATGGCTCTTGAACTTATCCTTATTGCGCTCGTTCTGGCGGCATTCGTTTGGGTAGCACGGCGAAACGAAAGCTATGAGTTCTTGCTGGCGGTAAGCCTGGTGTGCGGACTACTTGTCAGCTTCCATTCAAGTGTGGCGGATGATATCGTGCTGCTCCCCGTCTTCGTTGCCGTGGTGCGGACGTGCCCTATGCCGTTCCTGCGTGTTGCAACGGCACTGATACTGACGCCGGTTCCCTACTTCATGGCCTTGGCGGATGCTCCGTATAGCGCATTCCTGCCCGTTTCCTTGCTGATCGTGCTTGGGCTTTCGTGCACGGCGGCAAGCTGCGGGATCAAGAAAACGTTCGTCCATGATGCGTCTTACGCCTCTTGATCTCCGCTTCTACTTGCTCGATCTGGCTTTCAATCGAGTACCCCTCCGCCCTACAGGATCGATTCGGACCAGTTCTCGAGCACCGACTTGAGCTTGTTCATGAACTTGTCGCCAGTGGCGCCGTCGATCAGTCGGTGATCGAAAGTCACGCCGATGTGGCAGATGGAACGGATGGCAATCATGTCGTCGATCACCACAGGCGTCTTCTCCACCGTGCCCACGCCGAGGATGCCCACCTGCGGCTGGTTGATGACCGGCGTCCCGAACAGGCTGCCGAAGCTGCCGAAATTCGTGATGGTGAACGTGCCGCCGTGGACCTCGTCCGGCTTGAGTTGGCGCGAGCGGGCGCGCGAGGCCAGATCCGCGATGGCCTTTTGCAGCCCCACCACGTTCAACTCATCCGCATTCCGGATCACCGGCACGATCAGGCCCTGGTCGAGCGCCACGGCGATGCTGAGATTGATGTCCTCGTGGTAGACGATGTTCGTGCCGTCTACCGATGCGTTCATGACCGGAAACGCACGCAGTGCTTCGCATGTGGCGCGGGCAATAAACGAGAGATACGTGAGCGAGATGCCGTAACGGGCCTGGAACTCGGCCTTATGCCGCGCGCGGACGCCGGCCACGCGTGTCATATCCACTTTGTGCACCGTGGTCACGTGCGGCGAAGTGCGCTTGCTCATGACCATGTGCTCGGCGATCTTCTGGCGCATGACGCTCATCGGCTCGACGCGCACTTTGCCTGCGGCGGCGTACACGGCGGCGGCTGGAGCAGTCACGGCCGGGGGACCGGGGAGCATCGCGGGCGCGGCTGGAGCGACCGGTTCCGGCGGCTGGGCAACAGGCGCGGCCGGCGCGGCAAGATACGCTTCCACGTCCTGCTTGGTGACGCGCCCGCCGGCGCCCGTACCTTTCACTAGGCGCAAGTCGATGTTGTGCTCGCGCGCCATGCGGCGCACTAGCGGCGACACCGGACCGCTCAGGGGTTGGGGTTCCACCACGGGGGCCGTCGCAGGTTCTTCGACGGGTCCGGGTGCGGGCTCGACAGCGGCAGGCGCCGGCTCAGGCGCTTGCACCGCCGCCGGGGCCGCTGCTGCGACTCCGGTACCGGTCTCGTCGATGCGGCCGACGACAGTATTGATGGCCACCGTCCTGCCTTCCTCGACCAGCACCTCCGCCACCAGACCCGCGACCGGGCTCGGAATCTCCGTGTCCACCTTGTCGGTGGAAATCTCGAATAAAGCCTCGTCCTTCTCGATGCGCTCCCCGGGCTTCTTCAGCCACTTGGTCAGCGTTCCCTCGACAATGCTTTCGCCCATCTGGGGCATCACAACGTCGGTCATGAGAGCTTCTCCTCTGCCTGTACTGGCTCCACGATGTCAAATTCGAATGTGCGCGCGAAAGAGCGGACGATGGCCGCCTCGACTTCTTCGCGCCGCACATGCACGCCCAGCGCCTCCATCGACGTGACCGGCCTGGTCAAGCCGCAAGGCACGATGTACTGAAAATAACTGAGGTCGGTCGAGTGGTTCAGCGCGAAGCCGTGGGAGGTAATCCAACGGCCGATGTGCACGCCGATGGCCGCGAGCTTGGCGCCGTTGACCCACACGCCCGTGCACTTCTCCACCCGTCCGGCCTTGATGCCGAATTCGGCGACTGCCTCGATGAGCGCCTGCTCGATACCGCGCACAAACGCCACCACGTCGCGCTTCCATTCGCGCAGGTCGAAAATCGGGTATCCAACGATCTGGCCGGGACCGTGGTAGGTGATGTCCCCACCGCGGTCGGTGTGCTCAAACTCCACTCCGGCGCGCCGCAGGACGGTCTCTCCGGCGAGCAGGTTCGACATGCGCCCGTTGCGCCCGAGCGTGATCACGTGCGGGTGCTCCACCAGCAAGAACTGATCCGGAATCTCGCCCGCCTTGCGCTGCTCCACCAGGCTCCGTTGTAAATCGAATGCCGCCTGGTACCCCATGCGGCCGAGCATTCTGAGTTCGCACTTACGCATTGATGGCCTGGCTGTAGACTGCGTTGAATGCTTCGCCGATGGCTTCGTACAGAGTCGGATGCGCGTGGACGGTGTGACGCATGGTATCCACAGTGGCCTCGGCTTCGATGGCGGCCGTCGCCTCGCCGATCAGTTCGTAGGCCATCGGACCGATGATGTGCACGCCGAGGATTTCGCCGTAGGTCTCGTCGGAGACGACCTTGACGAACCCGTCGTGCTGGCCCAGAATGGTGGCCTTGCTGTTGGGCATGAAGGGGAACTTGCCGACTTTCACCTTGTATCCTCTGGCGCGGGCCTCGGCTTCGGTCAGGCCCACGCTGCCAATGCCGGGCTCCGTGTACGTGGCGCCCGGGATGCGGTCCTTGTTGACAGGTTGTGCGGGCTTGCCGGCGATGTGCGCCACGGCAACCATGCCTTCGGCTGTGGCCACGTGCGCGAGCTGCGGGGTGCCGGCCACGATGTCCCCGATCGCGTAAATGCCCGGCTCGGCAGTGCGCTGGTTGGCATCCACCTTGATAAAGCCTCGATCCAGTTCGACGCGTGTGGTCTCCAGGCCGATGCCTTCCGTATTCGGCTTGCGTCCCACCGCGATCAGGAACTTTTCGAACTGGAACGATTCTTTCTTGCCGCTGGCCAGCGTAACGTCGCAGGCTACACCCTCGCCCTCGTGGCGGATGTTCTCGACGCGCGCGCCGGTTTCGATGCGAATGCCTTTCTTCTTGAAAACGCGCGCGAGCTCCTTGGAAATCTCCTCGTCTTCCACCGGCACGGCGCGCGGCAGCATTTCAAACACCACCACGTTCGCGCCAAAGCGGTGAAAGATGCTGGCGAACTCGACGCCCACCGCCCCGGCGCCGACGATGCCGAGGGTCTTCGGAATCGTGGTGGAAGCCAGGATTTCGATGTTGGTCAGGATGTGTTCGGGGTCGGGGGCGAGGCCGGGAAGCATGCGTGCGCTGGAACCGGTGGCGAGAATGACGTTCTTCGCCTCGACGATCCGCGCGCCCGCTTCCGAGCGCACCTCTACTTTGCCCGGGCCCTTGAGCGTGCCGTAGCCCATCAGGACGTCGACTTTGTTCTTCTTCATCAGGAAATCGATGCCCTTGGCGTGCTTGGCGACGATCTTGTCCTTCCGTTCGATCACCTTCGGATAATCGAGTTGCGGATCCTTACAGAGGATTCCCTGCTCTTCGGAGTTCTTGAAGTATTCCCACACCTCGGCTGTGTGCAGCAGCGCCTTGGTTGGCACGCAACCCACGTGCAAACAGGTTCCTCCGAGCTTCGCGTCCTTCTCTACGATGGCTGTCCGCAGGCCGTACTGACCGGCGCGCACCGCCGCCGCGTACCCCCCAGGACCGCTGCCGACGATTACCAGGTCGTAAGACATTACCCTCATCTTAACATCCGAAAAATCAGACCAATAATAGAATGAAGCAATGAGATGGATTGCGTGGCTGTTGCTCCTGATCACTCCGGCCATGGGCGCGCAAGGCACCGCCAAGCGCAAGCCTGCGGCGAAGAAACCGGCCGCGGCAGCCCCCGTGCCGGCACCCAAGAGCTGGCCCATCGAATCGTTACGCGTCGAGGGCAACCGGATGGTGAGCGAGAAGCGCATTCTCGCGGCCAGCGGACTCAAAATCGGGCAACTTGCCGGCAAGGCGGAGTTCGACGCCGCTCGTGAGCGCATCGCAGCCACCGGCGCTTTTGCGAGCGTGGCGTACCATTACGACCCGGCGCCGGGCGGTAAGGGCGCCATCCGCGGCACTTTCGAAGTCACCGAAGTGACCCAAATCCTGCCCTACCGTTTTCGCGATCTGCCGGCGACCGACGCCGAGTTGCGAGCGCTGGTCGCCAAAGAGAATCCGCTCCTCGACAACGTGATCCCGGCCACCGACATCGCCATCGAACGCGCGACGCAAGTCATCACGGCTCTGGTCGCCAAGCGCGGGTTTACGGACAAGGTCGCGGGCCGTGTGCGGCCCCAGGGCGACACGCTGGCGGTGGTGTTCGGCCCCGCGACGCCGCCTCCGGCCGTCGCGGAGGTAACCTTCACCGGCAACCAGATCATCTCGCTCACTACGCTGCAGAACACCGCGGCGGGCGTGGCCGTGGGCGTCACTTACGACGAGCCTTACTTCCGGCAGTTGCTCGACACCAGCATTCGCCCGTTGTATGAAGCTCGCGGCCGTATCCGCGTGGCGTTCCCGAAGATCACCACGGCGCCCGCCAAGGACGTGCGCGGCCTCGCGGTGACCGTGGAAGTGAACGAGGGGGCCGCGTACAATCTCGGCGAGGTGCGGCTGGAAGGTATCGGCGGCGATCCGACGCCGCTTTACCGTGAAGCCAATTTCAAGCCCGGCGAACTGGTGAACTTCGAAGATGTAAATCTGGGCATCGAGCGCATCATCCGGCGCTTGCGGCAGAAGGGCTATATGAAAGCCGCCTCCCAGACCGAGCGCAAAATCGATGACCAGAAGAAGGTAGTGGACTTGGTGGTGCGCTTCGAGCCAGGCGCTGCCTACACATTCGGCAAACTCAGCATAGAGGGCCTCGACCTGATCGCCGAAGCTGCCGTGAAGAAACTTTGGGCGCTGAAAGAAGGAGGGCCCTTCGACGCCGGCTATCCCGATTACTTCCTCTCGCGGATTCGCGAGGACGGCATCTTCGAGAACCTCGGCAAGACAAAGTCGGCGCTCAAGATAAACGAGGAAGAGCGCATCGTGGACGTCACGCTTCAGTTTTACGGGAGCGAGCGGGAACGGCCGAAAGCGCCGAGATAGCCGCGCGGCAACGGAACGGCGTGGGACACTCATGCACGGCACCGATATCATCCTCACCCTGACCGCCGGATTGGCCGCGGCATTGGCCCTCGGCCTTCTGGCGCACCGCGTGCGGCTTCCGGCCATTCTGGGGTATCTGGTCGCCGGCCTGCTCGTCGGTCCGTATACTCCGGGCTTCGTCGCCAACCGCCAAATCGCCGAACAACTGGCGGAGGTGGGAGTGATCCTGCTCATGTTTGGGGTGGGGATGCATTTCCATCTCAAGGATCTTCTGGCCGTGCGCGGCATCGCCATTACCGGCGCGTTATTTCAGAGCGCCGCGGCGACGGTGCTAGGGGCGCTGACCGCCCACTGGCTGGGATGGAGTTGGGCCGCCGGCATCGTATTTGGATTAACACTCTCGGTCGCCAGCACCGTCGTGCTCATCCGCGTGCTTTCGGACCGGGGCGATCTGCACACGCAGGCGGGAAGCGTCGCCGTAGGCTGGCTGGTGTTCGAGGACATATTTACGATCTTCGTCCTGGTCATCCTGCCGGTCATTTTCGGTGAGGCCGCGAAAGGAACGGCGCAACTGCCGCGGGCGCTTGGAATCACGGCGCTGAAGCTGGTCGCGCTTACGCTCCTGGCACTGGGACCAGGAGCCCGCATGATCCCTCGCATGCTCACGGTGGTGGCGCGCACGGGTTCGCGTGAGCTCTTCACTTTGACCGTGCTGGCCATCGCGCTGGGCGTGGCGGTCTGTTCGTCGCTGCTGTTCGGCGTCTCCATGGCGTTGGGTGCGTTCCTGGCGGGTATGGTGGTGGGCCAGTCAGAGTTCAGTTTCCGCGCCGCCTCCGAGGCGCTCCCCATGAGGGACGCCTTCGCCGTGCTGTTTTTCGTATCGGTGGGTATGTTGTTCGACCCGCAGCGTCTCGTCAGCGACCCGCTTCTGACGGCGCTGGCCGTGGGCATCGTGTTGGTGGGAAAACCACTGGCCGCCACGGTCATCGTGATGTTGCTCGGATACGGCCTCCGCATCGGTCTGCGGGTCTCGGTGGCACTGGCTCAGGTGGGCGAGTTCTCGTTCATGCTCATGGTGCTCGGCAGCCAGTTGGGGATCTTGCCGGAGGGCGCCACCAATTCGGTGGTGACGGCCGCCATCCTATCAATCACTCTCAACCCGTTGCTATACAGGTTGGTGCCCACCGTTGAAAGGCGCATAGCCCGTAGCCGCGCACGATGGCTTCTGACGCCCCGCGCAGGAAGGGCGCTCTCGCGGGACGCCGAAACAGACAGAATAGCGGCGGGCGCACCGCCGCGCGCCATCGTGGTCGGTTACGGACCCGTCGGGCAGACCGTAACGCGGCTGCTCATCGAACAGCAAATAGCCCCCACGGTGATAGAACTCAACATCGACACGGTTCGCAGCTTGAAGCAGCGGGGCATAGCCGCAACGTATGGGGACGCCGCGCAGCCGGAAGTACTTCGTCAGGCCGGCGCGTCGGACGCCACCGCCCTCATTCTCACAACGCCGGGCACCGAGGAATCGCCGGAGATCGTAAAAGCCGCACGCGCCATCAACCCCGGCCTGTACGTACTCGCAAGAGCAGCCTTCGTCTCCCAGGCCAAGGCGTGGAATGATAGCGGGGTGGACTTGGTGTTTTCCGCCGAAGCCGAAGTAGCTGTGGCGATGGTCAGCGCCCTCCTGGAGCGTGCGGGCGCGACGCCGGAACAGGTGGAGCAGGAGCGCGAGCGGGCACGAACCACGTTATACCGGACAGAAGAAAACGGAATCGAATAGATGCAGACGAGGAGAACGTTCCTGACGCTGGCTGCTGCGGGCTGCATGGAAGCCCGCACGCCCCGAATTGAGAGGGCGGTCGTGTTCCGCTCCGGGGAAGGCGGCTACCACACGTACCGCATCCCGGCGCTCATCCAGACGAAGAAAGGTTCGCTGCTGGCCTTTTGCGAAGGGCGGCGGAATTCGCGTAGCGACACGGGCGACATCGACATCGTGTTGCGCCGCAGCCGCGACAAGGGCCGCACCTGGTCGCCCATGACGGTGGTGGCCGACCACGGGCCTGACACCATCGGCAACCCCTGCCCGGTGGTGGAGCGCACGACCGGCCGCATCCTGCTGCTGCTCACCGGCAATCCGGGCAACATGAATGAGAGCCAGATCATGGAGCGGGAACCCGGCGGCACGCGCACCGTGTGGATCAGCGCAAGCGACGACGACGGGCTCACCTGGTCGCGGCCGCGCGAGATCACCAGCGAAGCCAAGCTCCCGGAATGGACCTGGTACGCCACCGGCCCCGGCAACGGGATCCAGTTGCGTACCGGACGTCTGGTGATCCCCTGCGATCACGACGAATTCCCGGCCCGCACGCATCATTCGCACGTCATCTACAGCGACGACCGGGGCGCGACCTGGCGCCTGGGAGGCTCGACGAGCCCGGGAACCGATGAGAGCGCGGTAGCGGAACTGGCCGATGGCTCGCTGGTGCTGAATATGCGCGGCGAAAAGATCGGCAAACGCCGCGCGGTCTCGCGGAGCACGGACAGCGGTCTGACGTGGTCGCCCTATGCGCTGGACGAAACGCTGGTGGAACCGCAGTGCCAGGGCTCGCTCATCGCCTGCCCCAAGCATCCCGGCTGGCTCGTGTTTTCCAACCCGGCGGCGCTCACGCGCACATCGCTGACCGTCCGGTTGAGCCGCGACGGAGGCCGCGCTTGGCAAGCCTCAAAGCAGGTGCATAAAGGTCCGGCGGCTTATTCCTCGCTAGCCGCGCTGAAGGACGGCTCCATCGGCCTTCTCTACGAAGCGGGAGAACGCAATCCCTACGAAACCATACGCTACGCCCGCTTCGGCCTGGATTGGGTCCAGAAGGCGGACTGAGGCGTACCCGGTTCGCCTCACTTCCTCCGCAGGGCTGCCAGCCATGCGGCGAAGGTCTCCGGCCACCGTGTTGCCGTAGCGGGCGTCTTCAGCAGCGCGAACCCATGCCCGCCGCTGGCGTAAATGTGCATCTCCGCGGGCACGTGTGCCTACTTGGAAAATGAGGCCAGACTAAACTCACACTCACTTGGTACTTACCGGTGCGGGGAACGCCGTTCTTGATAAGCGACTACATGAACGATCTCGCACCAGCTTCAATAACGAACCGTGAACTAGATCTCTTTTGTTCTTAAATACATCATCCAGGCCAGAGTATGAAACACATGTCTCGCCCGCCGGATCAAGAATGACGACTCTCGGCATTAGCGTTCGTTCAGTCGGATTGATTTTCAAGTACGAAAGGGCACTGGTTAACGGCGCATAACCAACTGGAAACGGTGCGTGTGTCTTTTCGATGAACTCTCGGAGTCTGCCTTTCGCGTCCTCGTTGACGGCAATTCCGACAATACTCAGCCTGTCGCTGCCCACCCCTCGTTGTACCTCCCCGATCAGCTTCGCCACTTCTCTACAGTGCGGACAGCCCGTAAGCAGAAACACCAATACAGTCACCTTCCCGCGGTAGCTAGCCAAGTCCCTGTGCCTTCCGTCCACCATCGCTATACTGAGACCGACAGTGTTACCGTTGACGGCATTCCTGCCTGCTAATCGCCCATCTACGGCCAGTCCTTCGCCTCGTAGAAAGGAGACCGCTATCACGACACACGACAGGCACAACCGAATGGTCATTCCCAGGCAACAGCGCCCTTGGCGATGAGTTACAGTCACCAATTCCACAAACTCCCCCTATTCGTCGCCGCCGCGCTGCTTTGTGGTGCCTGCTGTCCCGCGGTTCTGTTCCTCCGCCGCCACCTTCAGCGCTTCGCGAAGACGTTCAGCACTGTTGCCGACAACCACGCGACGTCCGTTGATAAACACTGTTGGCGTTCCCTCTACCGCCATCAGTCTTCCCAATGCGACATCCTCGATTACCGCGCCCGCACCGATCCTGCTATCCAAGCATTGTTGAAACTCGTTTACATTCACCCCATCGACTGCCTGCACAGCCTCCAGTACACTCCTCCGAATTGACTGCTCGCTTAGGCTCGGGGGCGTCCCGGACGTAGTTGAAGGTTGGTGGTAGACGGCGGCCGGCTTCGATTAGAATCCGGTTGACGAAAACCTTGAACTCGAAAGGAGCCAACCGCCTTGAGTAAACCCTATCAGATGGTCACGCGCGCCGCCAAGGAGTCGGCCGCCGTCATCGAGCAGTTCTGTAAGGCCAATGGCCAGATCCTGCTCCCCATTGTCAACATGATCCAGAGTGCAAGCCAGGTGGTCGATAGCGTCGTCCATGAAATCGGAGTGAAGACGCTGGAGGTGATCCTGGCCCTGAGCGCCGAGCAGGTTGCCGGTCCGCGCACTCCAGGCAAGGCCAGCGGCGAAATCCGGCATTACGGTTCACAACGGGGGCGCGTTCAGCTCGCCGACCGCAAAGTGCGGGTGAAGCGGCCACGGTTGCGCCACAAGACCGAAGGCGAGGTTCCGATCCCGGCCTACGAAGCCTTGCGCAAGAATCAGGCCCTAAGCCAATACCTGCTGGGCGCCTTGATGCGCGGCATTTCGACGCGCGAATACCACGAAGTGTTGCCCCAGATGGCGGAAACCGTAGGCGTTTCGCGCAGCGCCGTCAGCCGGCGGGCCATCGAGGCCAGCGTCGAGCAGCTCCAGCAGTTGCAGGAACGGCGCTGGGATCAGGTGGAGATCCTCGTGATCTATATCGATGGCCAGCGTTTTGCCGAACATCACATTCTCAGCGCGGTGGGCGTGGATCTGGAAGGCCACAAGCACGTTCTGGGGATTGCCTCCGGGGCCACGGAAAACGCGGCGGCGGTCAAGCAACTGCTGACCGGGTTGCGTGACCGGGGCTTGCCGACCGACCGCAAATATCTGTTCATCATCGACGGCGCCAAAGCGCTGCGCACCGCCATCGAGGAGGTGTTCGGCTCCGAGCAAGAGGTGCAGCGGTGCCGCAACCACAAAATCGAGAACGTCATGGGTGAACTGCCCAAACAACAGCAGGAGCAGACACGCCGGCTGATGCGCGCGGCCTTCCGACTTTCCAGCGCGGAAGAAGACGAAAAGCGCCTGGAGCAGATCGCGCGCCAACTGGAATACGATTACGCCTCCGCGGCGCGCAGTCTCAGGGAGGGCCTGAAGGAGATGTTCACGTTGCAGCGGCTGAAGATTCCGGCCAGCCTGCACAAGTGCCTGGCGACGACCAACCTGATCGAAAGCCCGCACAGCGGCGTCCGCAAGAGGACCCGCAATGTCTGCCGCTGGCGGGACGCGGACATGGCGGAGCGCTGGGCGGCTTCCGCCTGGCTGCTCACCGAGAAACACTTTCGGCGCATCGATGGTCACCAGGAGTTATGGACACTGGCGGCCCTCCTCGGCCGTGACAGTTGCCCTGGGAAGAAGGAGAAAGTAGCGTAAGATGATCTCAGCCGTTCACCGCCAGCCTTCAACTAAACGCGGGACGCTCCCCTCCTTGTTTCCTGGATGCTACAATTTGCTGTTGCGGGCTTTCTATCATACGCCCAGATTTCAATCACTAAATCTCCCCCATTTGACGACGATGTGTCTTGCGCTACATAAAAGCTTCCGTTGCATCCCCACCCTGTCTTACACTGCCCATACGCGACAGGAGAACTTACTGTCGGCGCGGTGCACGCCGTGGTAGGGGGTAATGTGTATCCAGCTTTTGCGCTAAATGTAATCTGAAGAGTTGCATTCGCATCCGTGCCCGGATTTTCCGGTGCACAATACGTAATTTGTCCCTGTGTCTGGTATGTCGAAGAGAGACTACGGTAACACGTCTGCTGACCGAGAGCAGACATCGCCAGACCAAATAGGCCAAACCGGCACAACACACTTATCACCCGATACTTCATTGATAACTCCTTTGACTTACTTGCCGAATTGTTCTGCCTTCGTGATATGTTGCTGGTACAACTCTACCATTCGTTGCAGACCGTGAGCTTTGTTGGCGACAATACGTGCCCAGGCCGTTTGATCAGAATTGTTGAGTGCGTTCCATAGGAGGCCTTCGCGCTTTAAGGCAATGAGCGCATCACGTGTCGTCTTATCGATTTCATCGGATGGCCGGCTTAGCATTATGGCTGCTCGACTTTTGTCACTTAGCAGCGCCAATGCTTGAAGTTGGCTGGTGTGAGCCCTTAACACGGTCTTTCGCGACTCAATCAGTGCGGACAGCGCCCCGGCGTCACCCAAGCCACTTCCGTCTATGAACATCACTGCGACGACCTTTATTGAACCCTCAAATGAATCGTGCACCGGCTGCGGTTCCGGCGTAGTGATCTCGATATACTTGCCAACTCGCAGCAAATCGACCGCAGGTGTGTGTTGCTCAGGCGAGTCAGGATCATCTCTTACTACGAGCTGTGGAAGCCGGTCTACCTCAACTCGATAAGCGTGGGCGGTGTTTTCCCAAATACTCTTAACGTCTAACGTCACCGCCGTGATGTCCTTGGCACAGGAGTTGAAGAGCGTCACAAGCAAGTGATGCGCTAGTTCCGACGCAGGAAGAACTTCGAGTGGCTTCACTTGAGCCGCTACACAATAGACGGCATCAGAAATCGCTTGCTGCGCACTGTGCGCTGGGACAGCACCTACGACCGCAATCAGGGCTGTGAACAATGTGATGATATTAGCACGCATACATGTTGCTCCCTTCTTTTGTCATCCACTTCGCGCCCCCAATGGGACGTACCGTAAGCTGCGCCGTCCCAAACGCCTCGATCATTTTATTTCGTAGTTCAAGATCAGCCTTTTGGACCGGAAAACCATTACCCTTTTGGAATCGCTCACTGTAGGCGAGGGAAGATGTCCCACGCCCACCTGTCTATGCCGCCCCATTGGCGTCGAATCCTCGCGCGGTAGCGGAAGATGTTCCCATATTGATCGGTATACCGCGAGATTTGGTAGTCCAAGGAGATGCTCAAGATGCCGCGAGAGGCCAGCGTGTACAGTTCGTTCGGTGTCGTGAGTCCATCAACATTCCTGTCTACCCACAGTCTCAGACGGGAAAACACCGCGTCTTGTGCGTCGATCTTGCCGTCGCCGTTCCCTCCCTGATCAGGCCGGTCATACACTGCCAGAGCGAGGAAGCCATTCTTCATCCCGGAAGCCGGCGTTGACTGGGGGGTATACGAACCGAAGAGTTCAGTACCGTTATCAATAGTCCCGTTGTTGTTCCGGTCCAGTACAAGCCATCCGGTATTGCTGATGCTTGACAGCCACGAGGTTCTGACTTTGCGGCCTGAGCCGTTGATGTCAAAAAGGACGCCATTACTCACGTTGGTCATGAAGATGCCGAATCCGTCTAGGTCTATCGCAATCGGCGTCCAATTGTACTGACAACATCCAGGCTGCTCGCCAGAAGGCATATATCCCGTCGGACAGCCGTCCGGATAGTACAACTCACAGCTAAACTCGTAGCCGTAGGTGCCGTCCATGAACGGTCCGCATCTGCCGTCACCCGAAAGCGCCGTTCGGACGGAGACAACAAAGACGCTTAAACCAATTAACAGGATCGACGACAACACACAACGTTTGTTCATAGTGTCACCCTCTTCAAAACACAGGCACTGGTGCTACTGCAGGAGCACATCCTGGCCCGCAGCTTTGGGTAATCCCCGATGGCTGCGAATCTTTCTGCGGTGCTGCCGTAATTGTCAAGCAAATATACTGCATTGTCAACGTACGAAAGGACTGTCCTAATGACTATCGTCGGTGTCGCGCTCAGACGGTACTCTTACGCAAATGGCCGCTATCGGGAGGTTCTGCGCATGCCGTTCTTGAGCTGCCCCTTAGGAAGTCACCGCAGTGCTGGCCGGGGGTAGAATATGGCGGAAATAGGTCATGTTCTTCAAGAGGCACCACGGCTAACCGTCCCGCAAGCTCCGTACGGTTGCTTGCGTCAAAAACCAAGAGCAACTGACTGACGTATCCTTTTACGGTTCGTTCCGTCAAGCCAAGCTGAGTGGCAATCTCAGAATTTCGCGACCCTCGTATTAACCCAAAAAGGACTTGTCGTTGGCGAGCGGTAAGTCGTTCCAACCGCTGTAGAGTGGTAGTCGTTGTTGTCGGCATATTCTCGTTTGGATACGGAATTAGCGGGTTCCCGATGAATCACACAGCAATAATACAGCAAAAGAAGAGTTTTGTACATTAAAACGATGTACAGCTTCAAGCGAGCCTTGCACGGGATGAGCGTTCCAAAATGCGCACATCGGCATATGTCCGGCAACTCGGAATCTGAGACCGCAGGCATAGTTCAGGAACGAAACAGTGAGCCCCTTTTCTCACGCTGCTCACCCGGCACGCAGCCACTCGTCCCTTCCCACGCTGTAGAATAAGCACAGTGCCGAAACCATCCACCGCTACAGGTTCCGCCGAACTGCTTCGCCAGCTCGGTATCGGCAGCGCCACGGCGCTGGTCGTCTCCAACATGGTGGGCACGGGCATCTTCACCACCAGCGGCTTCCTCGCCGGGCAACTCGGCGATCCCAAGCTCGTCCTCGGTATCTGGGTGGTCGGCGCGGCGTTCGCGCTGGCCGGCGCGTTCTGTTACTCCGAGTTGGGCGTGAACTTCCCGAGTTCCGGCGGCGAATATGTTTATATGACCCGCGCCTACGGGCCCACCTGGGGCTTCGTCAGCGGATGGGTGTCCTTCTTCGCCGGCTTTTCGGCGCCCATCGCGGCGGCGGCGCTGGCGTTCTCGGATTACTTGGGCCATTTCTTCCCAGTGCTGAAGCAGGAGAACGCCCCGTACACGCTCGGCTCCGGCGCTTTCGCGGTCAAGCTGGGCGGCGCGCAGATCGCGGCCTCGCTGCTGGTGGCGGTCTTCACCATTCTGAACTGCTTCGGCGTGCGCCGCGCGGCACGGGTGCAGAACGTGCTCACCTCGCTGAAGGTGACGGTCATCATAGGCTTCATCGTGGCGGGCTTCCTGTTCGGCGCGGGCGACGTGGAGCACTTCTCCATGCCGGCCGTGCGCAGTTCGGCGACGCCGCTACTGGCGCAGTTCGCCATCAGCCTGTTCTGGATCTATGTGAGCTACAGCGGATGGAACGCGGCAACGTACGTGGCCGAGGAACTGAAGAAGCCCGAGCGCACGCTGCCCCTCGCGCTGGCGTGTGGGACGGCGCTGGTGGCCACGCTTTACGTGGGACTGAACCTGATGTTCATTTACGCCGCGCCGCTCGAGGAGATGAAAGGCGTGATCGCGGTGGGCGCGGTGGCGGCGTCGAAGCTGTTCGGCCCGGGCGTGGCCGGCCTGTTCAGCGCGCTGATGGCGCTGGCGCTGGTGTCGACGGTGAGCGCCATGGTGACCATCGGGCCGCGCGTCTACTACGCCATGGCCAAGAACGGCGCGTTCTTCCCCATCGCGGCGAAAGTGGACCCGCGCTGGCATACGCCGGTGGCGGCCATTCTGTGCCAGGGCGTCTGCACCATCCTGATGACGCTGACGCCGTTCCCCTCCCTGGTGGTCTACATCGGATTCACGCTCAACACCACGGCGGTGCTTTCGGTGGCGTCTCTGTTCGTGTTCCGGCGCCGCGCAGACTGGCAAAAACTCCCCGTGGTCAGCTTCTTGTTCCCGTTGCTGCCGGCGGCGTTCGTGTTGCTGGGCGTATGGATGACCATTTACGGCATGATGCTGGAACCGAGGGTATCGCTGGCGGCGATCCTGACCCTGGCCACCGGTGCGCTTGCCTACCAGTACTACATCCGGCCAAGGCAGGCGAAGCGCGGCGCGCGGTAGCGAATCCTGTGGCGCGGCGCATCAAGATCACGCTCTCCTACGACGGGACCGGCTTCCACGGCTGGCAGGTGCAGCCAGGCCTGGCGACAATCCAGGGCACGGTGGAAGCGGTGATCTCCGAAATCGAGGAGAAGCACGTGGACGTGGCGGGCTCCGGGCGCACCGATGCAGGCGTTCACGCGCTGGCGCAGACCGCGGCGTTCACCATCGACAACCCCATCCCGCTCTACAATCTGCGCAAAGCCATGAACCGCCTGCTGCCCCCCGCCATACGGGTCATCGCGGCGGAGGAGGTAGCCCCGGAGTTTCATCCGCGCCACGACGCCCGGGCGAAGACGTACGAGTACCGCATTTGGCGCGCGGAGGTCTGCCCGCCGTTCGAACGGCTGTACGTCCACCACTATCCCTACCCGATGGACGTGGAAGCATTCATAGGCTGCGCGGGCGTGTTCACGGGCGAGCATGACTTCACGGCCTTCGCCGCCTCCGACGACAAGGACGCCCTGGGCCTGAGCAAGGTGCGCACCGTCTTCGATTCGCGAGCCTGGGTGGAGGGCGATCGCCTGATCTACCGTGTGCGCGGCAGCGGTTTCCTGAAGCACATGGTACGCAACCTGGTAGGCACCCTACTGGAGGCGGGAAAGCGTAACCTGGACGCTGCGGGGATCCGCGCGTTCCTCCAACCCGGCATTGTGGTCAAGGCCGGACCCACGGCGCCGGCGCGTGGTTTGTTTCTGGTAAGCGTGGAATACTGATTGAACATGCTGAAGCGAGTAGGCTTGGCGAAGGTGAGCGCGCTGTACCTGCGCATCTGCAATCTCACCTTCGGCGGCGGCGATCCCACCATGGCGGCGCTGCAGCGGGAATTGCTGGAACGCCGCGGCTGGATCACGCGGGAACAGTACGGGCTCGTCTACAGCCTGGCGCGTATCACGCCGGGCACGAACCTGCTGGCGTTCTGCGCGGGTTCGGCGTGGCAGGTGGCCGGGTGGTGGGGCGCGATTATGGCCGTGCTGGTGAGCACCTTGCCGAGCGCAGCGCTGGTTGTGTGGCTCACTTATGAATATGGCGTGATGCAGCAATACCCGCTGGCGATGGGCGCCATCGACGGCATCATCGCTTCGGCCGTCGGGATGATGGCGGCGGGCGCTTGGCAACTGGTGCGCCCGTATATCAACCGCGGCATGACACTGCGCACGCTGGTGCTGGTGACGGCATCGACGGCGCTGGCGATGTTCGCGGGGCGCACGCCCATCGAGATTCTCGCGCTGGCAGCGCTGGTGGGCGCGTTGTGGCCCACGCCGGAGGCGGCATGAGCCTGATGCTGCTCTACCTGCTGTTGCTGAAGGCCACCATGACGTCCTTCAGCGGTCTGGCGCCGCTGCCCATGGTGCGCGCCGACCTGGTGGTCAACCACAAGGTTCTGACGGACCATCAGCTCAACACCGCCGTCGCCACAGGGCGCATCGGGCCGGGGCCCATCGGGCTGTGGATCGTGAGCGTGGGGTACTTCGTGGGCGGCGTGCCGGGGGCGTGCGCGGCAACTTTGGCGTTGATTACGCCGGCATTCCTCATCATCCCCCTGCTGCGCTACCTAGGCGCGCGCGCGGACAAACCACGCGTCAAAAGCGCCATACAGGCCGCCACGGTGGCCGCGTCGGGCTTGATCATCTCGATCATTTCGGGGCTCGCGGGGGACGCTACGCGCACCCCGGCGCACATGGTGATCGCGGTCGTGAGTTTCGCCGTCCTGGTCCTTACGCGCCTGGACACGCTCTGGGTGATCGGCGGCGCGGCACTGGCGGGGCTCGCGCACACGCTGCTGGCCCGGTAGCAAACGCACTTTCCGCCCGTATTCGCCGTGTCTGTTGCTAGACTAGCCGTTAGTGGACCTCAAGATCCTGGTGTCGGCGGGCGAATCTTCGGGCGATCTGTACGCCAGCGGGCTGGTGGAAGCCTTGCGCGAGCGCCTGCCGGCGGCCGCGTTCTTCGGCTGCGCCGGCCCCCGGATGCAGCAATTGGGCGTGCGGCCGGTGGTGGACGCCTCCAGCCTCAGTGTCGTCGGCCTGTTTGAAGTGTTCACCCACATCCCGCGGATCTACAAAGAGTTCCGCAAGCTGTGCGACGCGGCTGAACGCGAGCGTCCGCAGTTGGCCATCCTCACCGATAGCCCGGATTTCAACTTGCGTGTGGCGCGGAGGCTGAAACGGTTGGGCATCCCCGTGGTATACCTGGTGGCACCCCAGGTGTGGGCCTGGCGCAAGGGGCGCCTGCCGTCCATGCGCAAGTTGATCGACCGGCTGCTGTGCATCTTCCCGTTCGAAGAAGAGTTCTTCCGCCGCAACGGCATCCAGGCCGACTACATCGGCCACCCGCTCACACGTCTGGTCAAGGCCAGCATGAGCCGCGCGGAGTTTTTCCAGAAACACAATCTGACGGAGGGACGTCCTCTAATTGGGGTGTTGCCGGGGAGCCGGCCGGGAGAGATCGCGCGGCATCTGGCGCCGCTGCGGGACGCCGTGGCGCGGATCGGCGCGAACCGGCCTGCGGATTTCGTGTTGGGGACCCCGTTGGGGTTCGAGGCGAAGTTCGGCCGCCGCATTTTTGAGCGACCTCTCGCGGAAAGCCCCATCCAAATCGTTGAGGGCGAGACCTGGGATCTGGCCGCAAGTTCGGATGTGTTGCTGGCCGCCAGCGGCACCGTCACGGTCGAGGCCGCCTTGCTGGGCGCTCCGATGGTGACTTTTTACCGCGTGAGCGGCTGGAGTTGGACGTTCGGCAGACACCTGGTGGACGTACCGCACCTTTCGATGGTGAACCTGATTGCGGAAAATGCGGTGGTGCCTGAATTGATGCAGAATGAAATGACAGGAGAGCGCCTGGCGGGCGAGGCGTTGAGACTGCTCGACGACCACCGCCGGCGCGACCAGATGCGCCTCGACCTCAAGCGGGTGGCTGCCCGGTTGTGGCGCGACCAAGACCCCATGTCGCTGGCAGCCGCCATTGTGCTGGACACGTTGAAGAGGAAATCGTAGATGGCCCGGAATCTCATCGTCACACTGGCCGCATTGCTGACGGCGGCGGGCGCGGGCGCGCAGGAACGCCGCCCTCGCATCGATGTTGAAAGCTACCTGATCCGCGCCGAGATCAGCCCGCGCACGCAGTCGCTGACGGCCACGGCGGAAGTGCGCTTTGCGCCGCTGGAGGACAACGTCACGACGCCCGTCTTCGAACTGAACAACGCGCTCACCGTTTCGAAGGTCGTCGACGGCAAGGGCCGCGACGTGCAGTTCTCGCGGAACACCCAGGATTTCACCGTGCGCGTGAACCTGCCGGAACCGCTCGCCAAAAGCGCCCCGGCGAAGCTGACCTTCACATACGAGGGCCGCTTCACAGGCCGCGAGGAATCCCCGGTTTACGGCATCAAGTTCGCCAACATCCAGAGCGATTACGCATACCTGCTTTACTCGGCGCGCTGGTTCCCCATCAACGGATACACCTCCGACCGCTACACCTCGGAGTATGCCATCACAGCACCCGGCGAGTATAAGGTGATCGGGAGCGGCATCGAGACAGCGACGGCCGGCGAGGCGGGGAAAATCACCCACACGTTCCGTTTCAGCCAGCCTTCGTTCGCGGGCAGCATCGCCCTGGTCCAGGGCGACCCGGCGCGCGTCTCCTCACAAGGGGCCACCAGCCTGCTGTACTTCCGGGGCGCGAACCGCCCCATGGCGACGCCGTACGGCGACGAGATCGGCAAGGTGATGGCCTTCCTCACGAGCATTTACGGCCTGCCGCCGCAGCGTGACCTGACCATCGTCGAGACCGACGGCGACGCACCGAACGGCTACTCGGCTCCAGGCATCCTGTTCCTGTCGTCGAAGGGCATCGGCACGCGGCCCAACGTGCGCCTGATCTCCAACCAGGTGGCGCGCCAGTGGTGGGGGACGCTGGTCTCTCCGGAGACGCGCAACCACATCTGGATTTCGAACGGCCTAGCCCGCTACTCGGAGATCATGTACATCGAGCACACTGCAGGCGCGGCCGCGCTCGAAACCGAAATCCGGGACACTTACATCGAGGCGCTCACGGTGGAGAATCCGCCAATCATACAGGCCGGCCGCATGGAAGATTATTCGCCGGAATTCTGGGCGTTGACGGCCAGCAAAGGCGCGGCTGTAGTCAACATGCTGCGCTACGTTGTGGGCGAGGACAAGTTCCCCAGGATCCTCCGTACCCTGGCCGAGCAGTACGCCTGGAAGAGCGTCTCCACGTCGGATTTCCAGAAGGTGGCCGAAGCGGTTGCCGGACAGGATCTCCGGTCGTTCTTCATCCAGTGGATCGAGTCCAGCGGCGCGCCCGAATTCAAGCTCGAATACACCGTCTTCCGCACGCAGAAAGGATTCCGCGCCATGGGCAAGATCAGCCAGGACCTGGATACCTTCCGCATGCCGGTGGAATTGAAGATCGAAACCGAAGGCAATCCGGAAGACAAGAAGGTCGAAGTGGTGGGAACTTCGTCGGAGTTCTCCGTCGAAACCTTCGGCAAGCCGAAGAAAGTGATCCTGGACCCGAACAACCGCGTGCTGCGTTTTAGTAACAAGATCCGCGTGGCTGTGGCCATCCGGCGCGGCGAACAGTTTACGGAAATCGGCGAGTTCGGCGACGCCCTCAAGGAATACCAGAAGGCGCTGGAAGTCAATCGCAGCAGTTCCATGGCCCACTATCGCATCGCCGAGGTATTCTTCTTGCAAAGCAACTACCAGTCGGCGGCGAACGAATTCCGCGAGGCGCTCAACGGCGACCTGGATCCCAAGTGGATCGAGGTCTGGTCGCACATCAGCTTGGGCAAGATCTTTGACGTCACCGGCCAGCGCGAGCGCGCGGTCAACTCCTACCAGCAGGCGGTCCGGACCAAGGACAACACGCAAGGCGCGCAGGAAGAGGCCGCCAAGTACCTCAAGAAGCCTTACGAACGCCCCAAGCCGAACTACTGAGTTTCGCACCCCTGACGCCCACGCAATTTGACGCAGGTGTGTAAACTGACGCGCTTTTGAACACCCTGCAGTAACATTCGACATCCTACACCCATCTCACGAGCGGAATCAGCACAAGTCATTTAGTCCTGAATTCCGAAGTTGAGCGCCGATTCACCTCCTCTGTGTGGGCTTCGAACAACCTTCTGGCTTACCCTCGGGGCTCAGGTCACCCACCCGGAGTCCAACTTCGGCGAAGTTGGGATTTGCCAGTTGAAGATGCTATCCAGCAAGGGGATCCTCATCTTCAGGCCGCCCCAACTTTGCGACAAGTGGACCACTACTCGGCGACCAGCTCGGCCCAGAATGGCGCCGCATGTTGGCGCCTGGGTCCAGATGGTGGCTGGCTCGCGGTAGCCAGGCAAACCCGCTGTCCGCTGGAACTCGGCCAGCAGATTGAACAGCAACAGAATGGAGCGGCAGGCCGCCTCGGTGGCGAAGAACCGTTTCACACAGAAGCCGTCCACCCCCAAGTCGGGTTTCAACTCGGCGATGTGGTTCTCTATGTCGGCCCGGCGGTTGTAATCGCGCCAGACCGCCGCGGGCGCCTCGGCAGAACTGGTGACGAAGATGCGGAAGGTATACCCCGGCACCTCGATCAGCTTGCGGCCTACGCTGTCCCGGTCCTCGCGCACTCGCTCGCGGACCACCACGAAGCGCCGCTCTACCTCCCAGCCGTATAGCTTCAGACGAAACTCGCCCACCGAGAAGGAGTCGTCCAAGCTGGTCCACTGCTCCACGCGCTGAGCCGCCCGCTTCACCCACAAAGTCAGTCGGGCCACTACAATGTAGGGCAGACGGCGCTGTTCCAAGGGGCTCAGCAGCCGGTCGTCAAAGAAGCCCGAGTCCGCGCGGAGCAGACGAATCGGCTGGCGTTGTCCCCACATTGCCAGCGCTTCTTTGAGAAACTACTCCACGCCGCGGCTGCTTCCGCAGTTGCCGCTGCGCAGCCAGCCGTGGAGGAGGAAGTGGGCTTCGCACAGCACGGCCAGCAGGGGATGGTGGCTGGGCCGTCCGTGCTTGCGGGGGTTGTGCCCTTTGAGCGAGCCCTCCTGTTTTCCGTAACGCTCGAAGACCGTCGAATCCAGGTCCAGGGTGTAGCCCTCCTGCGTGGTGGCAAACACTGCAGCTGCCATTCGGCGAGTGGCTCGAACATGCGCTGGATCTGGCCCATACCGAACTCTCGAAACAGGTTGCGGATGGTGCCGTCGGTGGGAAATCGCTCCAGTCCCAGCAGCGCGTGCAAGGCCCGGTCGCCGCGCAGCAGGCTGGCGTGAGCGAAGCGCCGCCCCCCACCAACACCGCCATCAGAAACGCCGTGAAGATGGCGGTGGGATCGATGTGGTTCGGCGACCTCCAATGGATCGGCATGTGTTGACGGACCTTCTAAACCAAGCTGATCTTGTCGAGGAACGAAAGGAAAACGGCGACCCCACCAAAGGGGGTCACGGCACGCTGTGTCTCGCGCAGGATCAGCCGCTCATCTGACAACAGAGCGCGGATTTCGCGCGGGACCGGTTTGTCCGGGATGTTTGGTTCCATCCACCTGTTGTCTCAGATCCTTACAGGCACCGGCCACCCCGAACTTCGGGTTTCAGGATTAGTTCACCCTTGGCGGGTGGCCCTTTTCAGTCAGGCGCAGCTTCAAGCCGTCCCTCTTCGCCGGGGGAACCAGCGGCTCCCACGTGCGGATCGCGGCGGTTTTCGCTACCGCCGACGCAGCCGCGAAACGCAGCGTCACGATTTGCTGCGGCCGAATCTTGAAGGTGCTCCGATCTCCGGACGGCAGGGGGCGCGCCTTCTCGCCCATCATATTGGTGATGCGCGCGTCGCTGTGCGGCAGTTTCAGCTCCACCCAGGCTTCACCCTCCACACCGGCCCATTCCGCCAGGCGAATTTCGATGTCCGAATCCACGCGGCGCACGGCTTCCACGATCACGTTCGGACTGGTTTCGAGGAAGCTCTCCGCCTGCCCCGCCTGGGCGCCGGTGCGCGCCAAGACGCCCTCGTTGAACTCCCACGCGCGGCGCGGGATGGCGGCATCGCGCCAGTGGCCCGCATGCGGGATGAAGGCGTACTGGAAGCGCTGGCGGCCGTGGCCGAGCATGATTTCATTGGGCAGTACGCGATACGACTTCTGCGCGTTCATCAAGCCGAGCGTGATGGTATCGGGATTGAACTCGTGGCAAGTCAGGCCGCGATCGAGCAGCGCTACTCCGGAGCCGTCCGCAAAACGGTAGTCCGACCATCGCACGGCCGGCATCATAGCTTCGGAATAGCCGAACTGGCGGTGGTCCGCCTGCAAATAATAGTCGATAGGCGGCGTGGGCCGGCGCGGATCGAGCGTAGCGAAGCCGTAAGGGATACCGCGGGTCCGCTCCACCACTTGACCAGCGAGGGGAAAGTCCACCGTCACAAGCACGTCGCTGCCCTGCCAATCCAGCACCGTTTCGAAATCGACGCGCGGGTAATCCTTGTAGAGGATGATGTCGCGCACCAGCTTCGATCCACCGTAGAAATCAGACGTGGCGCGAATCAGGGTGAACAGCGGCCCTGTGGATACTTCGATTCTCGGTTTTTCAGAGGACGACGTTGCGACGAGCTTTCGCCCCGGCCGGGCTACCATGTAGTCCCCGGGCGTGTTGACCTTACCCGCCACGCTTTCCACCATGAGGACATTCGCCGGCCCTCCGAGGACTTCCCTGCCCGTCTCCTTCGATTTCAAGCTCACCAGCGCGCCCGTGGCGGAGTCGATGCGCACAAGGTAGTGCGTGGTCTCAAAGGCTTCGGCTGGAGGCACAGTCGTCGAAGCCGGTACCGCGCCCTTGGCAAGCGCCAGCGGCTGAATGCCGGCCGGTGGAAGTTCCGGACGGCAGATGGCCTCCCCACTTCCAAGCATCTGGCAGGTTGCGCCCACCGGACGCTTACCCTCGGGCAGGCTCACACGCACCGGATCGTCGCGCCGCCAGTTGAGCGGGTTGGCGAGAATGATGCCGGAGCCTTTGCCTCCCAGCTTCGCCAGCGCGCGATCAAGCGATTCGCCGGCCTGCTTGTCCACGGAACCGAAACGGTCGAAGGCGTCCCAATGGTTCGGATCCTTGAAGACCATACCGACGGCGGCGCCCCATAGCGTGTTGCGGTCCATGTTCAGGAGCATCTGCACCCACGAGTTGTAAAAGTCCTGCGAGGGATACGCGGTTCTGCGCTTCAAGCTAGCCGCCGTGGAGAACAGTTCCGCGGCCGCCAGCAGTTGCTCGGAGTGGCGGTACGCCTGCTTCACTTGCGGCATGTTGATCCAGAATGCGTTCCAACTCTGGGCGGTGTCGCCGCCGTACTCGGGCAAGACGGTCTTGCCGGACTTGATCTCGGCCCGTAGCGCGTCCACATAGTTGCTCGGAATGCTGAACTGGAAGTTGATGCCCGGATAGCGCGTCTTCCAGCCGGCGAGGAATTCGCTTGGAAAGGACTCCCGCAGTGGCGGGAGGCTGTAGTCCTGGGCGCCTACAAGTGTCAGCACGCTGCTCGCGGAGGCGGAATACTTGCGTTTCAGCTCAACTCGCTCGGCGACGTCAGCGTAGTCCTTATCCGTGAACGGCTTCTCGGCGACGAAGATGGGGCGCATCTCGGCGTAGCGAATGTCGGTCACAGCGAGTTGCCTAGTTCCGTCCGGCGCCACCCACCAGAACGCGTTCTTGTGGGTCGGATTGTTACGGCAGAAGAAGAGCGCGTCCATGCCCAGCCCCGCCACCACCTGCGGCAATTGCCGGTGCGCTCCGACGATGTCGATCATCCAGCAGTGGCGTGGACGGAAGCCGAAGACTTGCTGGTACCAGTCAAGCCCCAGCACACCCATGCGCACCAGCGCCTCGCCGCCCGAAAGGCTGATGGTGGGTTCCAAGAAGAATCCGTTCGAGAACTCGACACGCCCTTCCTTGATGCGTTGTTTCAATTCGCCCACGCGCTCCGGCGCGACTCTCATGAACGACATCACGTTGGGGACTTCCGAGAACGCAAAGCGATACTCGGGGTCCTTGGCAACCCGGTCCAGGTGGGCCAGGTAGTTGTTCACCGTGTAGTTCAGTTCGGTGTCCATGTCGACCAGCCACCCGCCGATCGTGCCGTGGGTGTTTGGGACAGCGTAAACCGTGACCTGGTCCGCGGCGAGAGCCGCAGTGGCCCAGAAAACAAGCAGGATCGCTGAACGGAGCTTCATAGGAACTAACATTGTATGGCACGATAGTCACTGCCGGATTAGGTTAAACTATGCGTACCCAACACGGACTCACTGTCTCTTTGTTTGTGGCGGCCATCGCGGCCTTCGCGCAAGGCAATGTCCCTTCGGGCCAAGCGATCGCGGAAGTCGCCTCGGGAAAGCGCGCCACAGCCAATGCCGCATGGTGGGGATTCTCGAAGACCGACTCGACCGCCGCCCTGCAGGCTGCCATCGACTCCGGCGCCAAGACGGTCCTGGTGCCCTTCATGGGCGACGCGTGGATCGTGCGGCCCATCAAGCTGCGCGGCAACCTGGAACTGGTGTTCGAGCCGGGAGTGCTGGTGCTGGCCAAACGGGGCGAATTCCAGGGCGGAGGGGACAGCCTGTTTACCGCCGTGGATGTGGAGAACCTCACCATACGCGGCTACGGGGCCACTCTGCGCATGTGGAAGAGCGATTACCAGAAGCCGCCCTACAAGAAGGCCGAGTGGCGCATGGGCATCGCCATTCGCGGCTGCCGGAACGTTCTGATTGAGGGTGTGCGCGTCGAGTCGAGTGGCGGCGACGGCTTCTATGTGGACGGCGGCGGCACTCGCAAGTACAGCGAGAACGTCACCATCCGCAATGCCGTGGCGCACGACAACCACCGCCAGGGAATCAGCGTGATCAGTGCGCAGAACCTGCTGGTGGAGAACTGCACATTTTCGGGCACCGACGGCACCCCGCCCGAGGCCGGCATCGACCTCGAAGTCGACACGCCGGACCAGCGCTTCGTGAATTGCGTCATCCGCAATTGCGTCTTTGAAAACAATTCCGGCCATGCCATGCTGATCTACCTGAAGCCCCTGGACCACACATCGGCTCCGGTTTCGATCCGGTTCGAGAACTGCCACGCACGCATGGGCACCGCCGGAATGAAACCGGAGGATTTCAAGGACATCACGCAGCGCGGTTGGGCGGGCATGGCGGTGGGTACTGCCAAGGATGACGGCCCGCAGGGCTTGATCGAGTTCATCAACTGCACCAGCGAGAACACGGGCAAGGAAGGCGTGCGCATCTTCGACAAATCGTCCACCGGCGTGAAGGTGCGCTTCGTGGACTGCAGTTGGAGCAATCCATGGGTTTCGGCACACCGCAACGCCACGGAGCCGCGCGTGCCAATCCTGATCCAGCAACGCCGCCGCGAAGTGACCGCGCGGCCCGGCGGAATCGAATTCGTCAACTGCTACGTGTACGACGACGTGCCCCGAGCGGCGGTGTTCTATGACGACGACTCCGGCGCGTTGCCGCTTTCGGAAATCCACGGCACCATCACCGTGCGCAACCCGCGGGGTACCCGTGCACGCCTGGGCCCTCAGACCACCAACGTGGACCTCAAGCTGGTGGAAGCGCCAAAGTAGCCTCAAAATACCTGAACGCTCTACGCGGTTCCCCGGTCTTACCTAATGTAAGGCGATGCGGTTCGATTAGAGAACCTGGGTAAGCATCGAAGGCGAGCGGGCTTTCTTGGCTCGCCCCGCCGTGTGTGGTGCCATTGAAAAACATCTGCGATGAGACCAGGATCTTTGATGTAAAGGACCAGCGCGTTGAGGTTCTCACGATCGTCGCCAAGTCTCAGGTTACATGGTGGCTCGCCGAATGAGGGGAAGCACAATGAAGACAGCAGCACTGTCCGAAGTCAAAGACGATCTTTCCCGGTTTCTAAGACTCGCCGAGCATGAGCAGGTTCTCATCACCCGGCATGGCAAGCCGGCTGGAATCCTGATCGGATTCAAAACCGAAGACGATTGGTTCGACTATAGGCTGGAGCATGTCGAGCGATTCCTGCGGCGAGTGGCTGCAGCGCGCCGCAGCCTTCGGGCGGGATTGGGCGTGGCGATGGAAGACCTCGACGATGCCCTCCGCATGACACCCTAAGCCCTGCCGGGTGAACCACCTACGCTTGGGTCGTTACCTTAGCCCTAAAGTTTCCACTCCCCCTGCCGATCTTTGAGTGAGAAGTCTTATGGCTGCATTTCTTTGGATCGGTCTGCCACTGTTTATCGCCGCCGGAAGCGCGCTGCTCGCTTTTTACATCATGCAGGCGCGGATGGAGGTCGTGTTGGCCCAGGAACGGGAACAGTCCGCTCACACGCGCGCCGAACTGGCCTCCCAGGAAAAGAGGATCGAAGACAAAGTGACGGCGGCGCGAGAGGAGGCCGAGCACCGGGCCCTGCAGAACTTCCTGGGCGAATTCCGGGTGGAAGAACGGCATTACCTGAAAGAAAGTAAGTCCTTATTTTTAAATAAGAAATCGATGGTTCTCCAGGAGCGGCTCTACTTCCGCAACATCCCGCTGTCGAACTGGGTGGAACACGAAATGGTGGTGGAAGAGGGTAGCGACATACGGCAATTGAGCAACGCCTGCTCAGTCTTCACGGCCAAGGCGCTCCCTCCCGGAGGACCTTCCAAGGTGCGGGGAGCGGCGTGACTAGCGGGCTATGCAGACTATGTGTTTGCCAGCCCGCCCGACCCGAGAGATAATGGGACTTGGGGTCACCTCCTCCTCGACGGGTGAATAGCACCACAGTTCGCCCGGGAGACTCTTTGTGAAGCGGCCAGGATCCGACGAAACATTACGCTGTTCCTTCTGCCATAAAAGCCAGGACGTTGTTGGTAAGCTGATCAGCTCGCCGAGCGATTATCCACGCGCTTATATCTGCGACGAGTGCATCGCCGTATGCAACTCGATCCTTGAAGACGACCGCCGGGAGCAACCCTATGGCGCGCCGCACAAGTTGCCCAAGCCTCTGGAGTTGAAAGACTATCTGGAGCAGTACGTTATCGGCCAGGAAGCCACCAAGAAGAAGCTGGCGGTGGCTGTTTACAACCATTACAAACGCATCCAGATGAGCAAGCAGCGGATGGCCGGTGACGTGGAATTGGGCAAGAGCAACATTCTTCTCATCGGGCCGACCGGAACCGGCAAAACGCTGCTGGCACAGACCCTGGCACGCATCCTGGACGTGCCGTTCGCCATCGTGGACGCCACCACGCTGACCGAAGCCGGTTACGTGGGCGAGGATGTCGAGAACATCATCCTCCGGCTGCTGCAGAACGCCGACTGGGATGTACAGAAGGCCCAGCAGGGTATCATCTACATTGACGAGATCGACAAGATCGGACGCAAGGACGAGAACCCGTCGATCACGCGCGACGTCTCGGGCGAGGGTGTCCAGCAGGCCCTGCTGAAGATCCTGGAGGGGACCGTGGCCAATGTGCCGCCGCAGGGTGGGCGCAAACACCCCCACCAGGAATTCACCCCCGTGGACACCAGCAACATCCTGTTCATTTGCGGCGGCGCATTCGTAGGGCTGGAAAAAGTAGTAGGCCGCAGGGTGGGCCGCAAGTCCATCGGCTTCCTGAAAGACGATCAGCGGGCGGAAAGTATACGGCGCGGCAATTCCAGCGGGCGCAGGGACCTGGACCTGCTGCAGCAAACACAGCCGATCGACCTCATCCGTTACGGATTCATACCTGAGTTCGTGGGCCGCCTGCCCGTGATCGGCGTGCTCGAGGAACTCAGCAAGGAAGCTCTCATGGAGATTCTGGTGCGGCCGAAGAACGCCATCATCCGGCAGTACCAGAAGCTGTTCGAGTTTGAAAATGTTAGACTGAAGTTTGGCGACGACGCAATCGAGGCGATCGCCGAGCTGGCCATGGAGCGCAAGATAGGGGCAAGGGGCTTGCGCATGGTTCTCGAAGATTTGATGTTGGATCTCATGTACTATCTCCCCAGCTATAAGAAGGTGAGAGAGTTCTTGGTCACCAAGGAGATGGTCATGGCGCAGAAGATCAACCTGGCTCTGCTCGAAAAAGCCGGATAACCGGCAGCAAGCCCAGCGCAGTACGCGGCGAACCCCTTCGTTCGTCATCCCAGAAACGCAACTATGCTTATCGCGAAAGAAAAATCCGACAGCAAGCGCTTGCCGATGATGCCCATCCGGGACGTGGTCATCTTCCCGCACATGATGACGCCGTTCGTAGTGGGCCGCGAGTCGAGCGTGAAGGCGCTGGAGGACGCTCTGGCGCACGATAAGAAGATCTTCCTGGCCACACAACACGATGCGGGCGTGGATGAACCGCGGCCGGACGAGATTTACAGTGTCGGCACGGTGGCCACCATCGTGCAGAGCCTGAAGCTGCCCGATGGCAACATCAAGGTCCTGGTGGAAGGCGTCGAGCGGGGCAAGGTGATTTCGGTCAGCGACGACGAGGGTTTCTTCCGGGCCCTGGTGCGCACGTTCCACTTCAAGGTGGAGCCGGGCCCGCAACTGGAATCGCTCACCGGGCGCGTCACGACGCTGTTCGAGCAATACGTCAAGCTCAGCCAGAACCTGAATTACGAGACCATGATCGCCGCCGTGCGCCTGGACGACGCCGGGAGGCTGGCGGACACGGTCGGCGCGAACCTCCAGCTCACCATCGAGGAAAAGCAGGAACTGCTCGAGATCTTCGATCCGGTGGACCGGCTCACGCGCGTGGCCGAAATGCTCGACATCGAGATCGAGAAGCTCAACATGGACCGCACCATCCAAGGACGCGTGAAGCGACAAATGGAGCGGGCCCAGAAAGAGTATTACCTCAACGAGAAGATCAAAGCCATCCAGAAGGAACTGGGCCGGGGCGACAAGAACGAGTTCGACGAGCTGAAGAAGAAGATCGAGACCGCCGGCATGACGGCCGATGCGCAGGAAAAGGCCATGGCCGAACTACACCGGCTGGAAGCCATGCCGCCGATGTCTGCCGAATCCACGGTTTCTCGCAGTTACCTGGACTGGCTGCTGGCTGTGCCGTGGAAGAAGAAGTCCAAGGAAATCCGCGACCTAAAGCACGCCGAAGAGGTGCTGGAAGCCGACCACTATGGACTGGAGAAGATCAAGGAGCGCATCCTCGAATTTCTCGCAGTGCGTCGCCTGGTGAAGGAGCCTAAAGGCTCCATTCTGTGCTTTGTCGGCGCTCCGGGCGTGGGTAAGACCTCGCTCGGTATGTCCATCGCCAAGGCCACCGGGCGCAAGTTCGTGCGGCTTTCGTTGGGTGGAGTGCGCGACGAAGCCGAGATTCGCGGGCATCGCAGGACCTACATCGGCGCGTTGCCTGGCCAGATCATCCAGATGATGAAGAAGGCCGGCACGCGTAACCCCGTGTTCATGCTCGACGAAGTGGACAAGATGTCCACCGACTTCCGTGGCGACCCGTCGGCGGCGCTGCTCGAGGTGCTCGATCCGGAACAGAACTACATGTTCCAGGACCACTACCTGGACGTCGAGTACGACCTCAGCCAGGTATTTTTCATCTGCACGGCCAACGTGATCCACACGGTGCCGCCGGCGTTGCAGGACCGCATGGAAGTGATCCGGCTGTCGGGCTACACGGAGCAGGAAAAGCTCGAAATCGCCAAGCGCTTCCTGGTGCCCAAGCAGATGCGCGCCTGTGGGCTGACCGGCAAGGAAGCGGAGTTCACCGATGAGGGCCTGCTGAGCCTGATCCAGTACTACACGCGCGAAGCCGGTGTGCGCAACCTGGAGCGCGAGGTGGGCAACATTCTCCGCAAAATCACGCGCAAAGTGGTTGCCAACGAGAAGCAGAGCTTCCCGAAAGTGACGGTCACGCCTGAAGTAGTAACCGAGTTGCTGGGTCCGCAGAAATTCCGCGACCTGACGGCGGACCGGCGTAACGAAGTGGGCGCGGCTACGGGTTTGGCGTGGACCGAAGTCGGCGGCCAGATTCTGTCTACCGAAGTGACCATCATGGACGGCCGGGGCAAGCTCACCACCACGGGCAAACTGGGCGATGTTATGCAGGAGTCGGCGCAGGCCGCCATGAGCTACGTGCGCTCGCGCGCGGTTTCCCTCGGGCTGCCGAAGGATTTTTACCGGCACCTCGATATACACGTTCATGTGCCCGAAGGGGCCATCCCCAAGGATGGACCCTCGGCCGGCATTACTATTGCGACGGCTATCGCGAGCGCACTGACCAAGATTCCCGTGCGCTGCGACGTGGCCATGACGGGAGAGATCACCTTGCGCGGCAAGGTGCTGCCTATCGGCGGCTTGAAGGAGAAGCTGCTGGCGGCGCATAGGCACGGGATTCTTGAAGCCATCATGCCGCGGGACAACGAGAAGGATCTGCCGGATATCCCCGAGATCATACGCAAGGACATGAAGCTGAACTTCGTCGATTCCATGGACGAAGTCTTGAAGATCGCACTGGAGAGAGAGGTGACGGCGTTGGCGGCCTCGCAGCCGGCCGAGATCATTGCGCAACCGGCCGACGAAAGCCGGCCGCAGTAACGCCGCAGGGGGTGGAGCTTGCCGCAGCCACGGCGCACAGCCCTCGATGCCGAGTTTATAATTAGTGCAGCGAGCGCCGATTTGTTTCCCAGGGACCGGCGCCCGGAGGTTGCGTTCCTCGGCCGGAGCAACGTAGGCAAGTCCACGTTGCTCAATAGCTTGATAGGTGTGAAAGGTCTGGCTCGAACGAGCGCGGCGCCGGGATGCACGCAAACAATCAATTTCTTCCGTGTGGGCGGGAAGTTGGTGTTTGTCGACCTGCCCGGGTACGGATACGCGCGGGTGCCGTTAAGCGAAAAAGCGCGTTGGAAGCGCCTGATCGAGAGCTACCTGCTCGACCGCAGTAATTTGGAGTTGTCCGTCCTGCTTCTGGACGCCCGCCGCGGCTGGATGGAGCCGGATCTGGAACTCAAAGAGTGGCTGGAATACCACGGTATGCCGTACCTGGTGGTGGCCACCAAGATCGACAAGTTGAAAAGCAACCAGGAAAGAGAGCGCGGCCTGGCCGCCATCCGGGAGGAATATCCCGACGGGCTGCTGGTGCCGTTCTCGGCCGTAACCGGCCAAGGAGTGAAAGAGCTTTGGCAAGCGATTTGGAACATGCGGGACAACCCGTAGAACAGCCCCCCCAACCGGAACAAAAGCCGGTGGAGACACAAACCACCGAGCAGCCGGCCGCCGCGGCAGCGGCGCCCCCCGTGCAAACCGCTCCCCCGCCGCCCAGAAAGAAGCACGCCGGCGGACGCCGGGAACACGAAACCGCGAAGAACGGTTCGCCCACGCTCGATCTGGTCGAGTTGAAAGACATGAGCATCCAAAAGCTCAACCAGATCGCCAAGGATCTGGGTGTGATCGGCGGAGCCGGAATGCGCAAGCAGGAACTGATTTTCAAGATCCTGCAAACGCAGGCCGAGAAAAGCGGCCTGATCTTCTCGGAAGGAGTGCTGGAGTGCCTGCCGGACGGCTTCGGATTCCTGCGCGCCCCCGAGTATAACTACCTGCCGGGTCCGGACGACGTTTACGTTTCACCCTCGCAGATCCGGCGTTTCGACCTGCGCACGGGAGATACTATCAGCGGCCAGATCCGTCCGCCCAAGGAAGGCGAGCGTTACTTCGCGCTCATCAAAGTGGACGCCATCAACTTCGAGCCGCCCGAGGAAGCCCGCAACAAGATTTTCTTCGACAACCTGACGCCGCTCTACCCGGACGAACGCATCCGGCTGGAAACCGTGCGCGAAAACTACAGCGGGCGCGTCATGGACCTGCTGACTCCGCTCGGCAAGGGCCAGCGGGCGCTCATCGTTTCCCCACCCCGCACCGGCAAGACCATGCTGCTGCAGGCCATCGCGAATTCCATCACCGCCAATCACCCGGAGATTGTCCTGATCGTCCTGCTGATCGACGAGCGGCCCGAGGAAGTGACCGACATGCAGCGGTCGGTCAAAGGCGAAGTAATCAGCTCGACGTTCGACGAGCCGGCCTCGCGCCACGTGCAGGTGGCCGAGATGGTCATCGAGAAGGCCAAGCGGCTAGTGGAGCACAAGCGGGACGTGGTCATTTTGCTGGATTCCATTACGCGGCTGGCGCGGGCCTACAACACCGTTGTACCGCCGTCGGGCAAAGTGCTTTCGGGCGGCGTGGATTCCAACGCCCTGCAACGGCCCAAGCGATTCTTCGGGGCCGCGCGCAACATCGAGGAGGGCGGTTCGCTCACCATCGTGGCTACCGCGCTTATTGACACCGGAAGCCGCATGGACGACGTGATCTTCGAGGAATTCAAGGGAACCGGCAACAGCGAAATCCACCTGGACCGTAAGTTAGTGGAAAAGCGCGTGTTCCCAGCCATCGACATCAACAAGAGCGGAACCCGCAAAGAAGAACTGCTCCAGCCGAAGGAAGAGCTGAACCGCGTTTGGGTCGTGCGCAAGGTGCTGAGCCCGTTGTCGCCGGTCGAATGCATGGAACTGCTGTTGGACAAGCTCGGCAAGACGCGCAGCAACGCCGAATTCCTGGCCGCCATGAGCAACTAGCGCCGGATGTGCTTGGCACCAGGGATTCTGGCACCCGCCGCATAACCTTATGCGGTGGATGAACGTCTTATAGTTTCTGATACGATAACTGTGCCCGGGATCGTTTCTCGCGATACAGGGCAATGGAACCCATGCAATCTCAACTTGCAGGTCTTCCCGCGCCTGAAAGGCAACCGCGGCCGGAGCAACCCCGGCCGGAGCCCGTTCCAACTGTGCGCCGCCCCCCTAGGAAGGTTGTTTGGGGACTGTTTGCGCTGGTGCTGACGCTGGGCGGGCTCGGACTCTGGTGGTTGAAGAACCGGGCCGCGCAGCCCGACACGGGGGGACCGCAGGGGCCCGCGGCGGCTCTGCGGACCGTCACCGCCACGCGCGGCGGCCTGGATCGCACGCTCCGCCTGACAGGAGTAACCTCGGCCGAGCGTTACGCCTCCTTGAACGCACCGCAGTTGGCGGGGCGCCGGGGAGGCATGTCGGTGAGCATGGACACCTCGGGCGGGGGCACTTCCATTACGGTGACGGTCACCCGCAGCGGGGGAGGTGGGCGGTCGAGTAGTGCGTCCAGCAATGGTTCGTCCGCCGGCAGCAGCGACACATCAAGTTCCGGCACCTCATCGGCGGCCACGGGAGCGTCTTCCAGTTCATCCCTGTCCTCTTCTTCGGCGTCCACATCCTCCTCGACACGCGGCAGCAGTTCCATGACGAGCCGGTTTGCCAAAACTCAGTCCGTGGGAACATCGTCGCGGAGTTCGGCAGCCGTCAAGAGCACTTCCGCCACATCCAGCGCGATGGGGAGTTCGGGGCTGGGATCGACGTCGACGGCGGGCGGCATCGGCAGCGGCGGTGGAGGCGGTGGCGGCGGCGGGGACTGGATGATGGTAATCGAGGAACTGAAGGAATCCGGCGCGCGCGTGTCGAAGGGTGATATAGTGGCGTCCTTTGACCGCCAGTACCAGTTGACGCGGCTGGACGATTACCGCAACACCGTCAAGCAGGCCGAGGCTAGTTTCCGCACCTTGAAAGCCAACCTGGAAGTAACTCGAAAGGCTTACGAGCAATCCGTTCGCACCGTGAAAGCGGATTTGGAGAAAGCGCGCCTGGACCTCAAGACAATCCCGGTGCAATCCGCGATCACCACCGAGACCTTGAAACTGGCCGAGGAACAGGCCGCGGCTCTCGAGAAGGAAATCCTGGCCGAGGCGCGTTATGTCGACGAGATCGAAGCTTCCCGGCTGAGATCGGGAGAGATCGAGCTAAAGCAGGCTCGCAACGAACTGAGGCGCGTGGAGGCCAACATCGACCGTATGGTCATAAAGGCGCCCTTGGACGGGATTGCCGTGGTGCAGCCGATCATCCGGGGCACGGAATTCGCGACCATCCAGGCTGGCGACCAACTCTGGCCGGGTCAACTGTTCATGAAGGTGGTGGACCCGAACTCGATGATTGTGAACGCATTCGTGAACCAAGCCGACGTGGAAGCCATAAGGATCGGCGCGCGTGCGCGGGTTCGCTTCGACGCCTACCCCGACCTGGAGTTGCCGGCCCATGTGTACTCGGTGGGTGCGCTGGGACGGACCGGACGCTTCCGGGCGAGCTTCCTCAGCGAGATCCCGGTAACTCTGAAGCTGGACAAGTTGGATCCCCGGGTTATCCCGGATTTGTCGGTAAGTGTGGACGTGGTGGTGGGGTCTGAATCCGGACCCGCACTCGCGCCGCGCGAAGCACTGTTTGAGGAACCGGGGCGGGACAGTCCGTACGTGTACGTGAAAGACGGTTCCGGCTGGCAGAAGCGTGATGTGTCGGTCGGACTGACGAACAACACCACGGCGGTGATCCGTTCAGGCCTGCGCCCGGGCGAGGTGCTGGCCGCAGAACGGCCGCCGGAGCGGGTCAAGACGCAATAGAGCGCGAGGACGAAATCGTAGCATGTCCAAGGACGTCAAGCCAAAACAACGAATTGGGCAGCAGCCCGGAGCTGGCAGGCGCAAGGTTCTGTTCTGGGCGCTGGGTGTGGTGCTGGCAAGCGGCGGCGCGTACGCCTATTACAGGTACACGAACACGAACACCGTGGTGGAGGTGCCGGTAGCGCGGGTGCGCCGCGGTGAGTTCATCATCAGCGTGAACACACGGGGAGAAATCCGAAGTGTGAGGTCCATTGTGCTCACGGCCCCGCAAGTGCCAAACCCGAGTATCGTGCGTCTGGCCGAATCGGGCAAGCCGATCCGCAAAGGGGAAGTGGTGGTGGAATTCGATGCCGCCCAACAGGAACAGAACTACCTGGAGCACACCACCAGCGTCCGGACCGTCGAGAGCGAGATCGTGCAGACCAAGGCCAGCCATCGCATCACGAACGAGACGGACGCCATGAGTCTGATGACGTCCGGATACAACCTGCAACGGGCGGAACTGGAGGCCAGCAAGGCGGAGATCCTGAGCGAGATCGAAGGAGCGAAGAACCGGATTGAGGTAGGAGTCTCTCAAGGCGAACTCAACCTGGTGAAGGCGACGATCAACTCCCACAAGACCACCCAGGAGGCCGACATAGAACGCCTGGAGCAGAAGAAGGACAAGACGATGCGGGACCTGGGCCGCACGAAGGGATACCTGAGCAAGATGGTGGTGCGCGCGCCTATTGACGGCGTCCTCAATGTTCTTCCCAACGCTCGCACGCAAGGTTCATTCGGCAGCTCGGCGCCGCCGTTTAAGGAAGGCGACAAGGCGTGGACTGGCGCGGCCATCGCGGAGATCCCGGACCTTTCCGAGATGCGCATCGAATTGAAGCTCGACGAAGTGGATCGTGGAAAGCTCAAGCTGGGTCAGCAGTTGCGGATCCGCGTGGACGCGGTGCCCGAGAAGGAATTCCTGGCGGAACTGGATTGGATCAGCCCCATCGCGGCACTACTGTGGCGCGGCATGGGCCTGACCGAGAAGATATTCCCGGCACGCGCCACTTTAAAGAACCTGGATCCGCGATTGCGGCCGGGCATGAGCGCTACCGCCGAAATCATCATCGACAGCCAGCCCGGCACATTGATGATCCCCGTGCGCGCCAGTTTCGTGTATGCGGGTAAGCCCGCCGTGTATGTGCAGAAAGGCCGCGACTTCCAAGTCCGCACCATCCAGGTAGGCAAGCGCAATGAGACCGACATCGTGGTGCTCAGCGGCCTGCGGGAAGGCGAAAGCGTCGCCCTGGAGGATCCCGCGGAAGCGGCTAAGCGGGCCAAGAAACTATGAGCGGACGGGGAACAATGAAGAAACTGATCATCCGGAGCTTGATTGTCGTGGCGGTCGCCGCAGCCGCGTTTTATGGCTATCGGTTTTCACGGCAGATGCCGCAGCGGCAGCAGGAGCTGCCGACGGCGCGCGTGAGGCAGGGCGACGTAATCATACGTTCGTTCGCGCGGGGAGAGTTACGCGCGGTTCGATCGGTGACGTTGTCGGCGCCGAACCTGTTCGGCACCGTACAGGTGACGCGCCTGGCGCCGCTCGGTAGTTACGCCCGCGAGAAGGACCTGATTGTGGAATTCGACGACGCCGAGGTATTGAGCAGGCTGGAGGACAAGCAGCTCGAACTCGACCAGACCGACGAACAGATCCGCAAGAACAAGGCCGACTTGGCCATCCGTGAAAACCAGGACCAGGTGGAACTTCTGCGCGCCCGTTATTCGGTCCGCCGCGCAGAGTTGGAAGTGAAGCGTAACGAACTGCTCTCGGCGATCGACGCCAAGAAGAACTTGCTCAGCCTGGAAGAGGCCCGCCGGTCCCTGAAGCAGTTGGAAAGCGACATCAAGAGCCGCCGCGAGCAGGCCCGCGCACAGTTGGCGGTGCTCGCCGAGCAGCGCAACAAAGCCGTGCTGGAACTGAGCCGCGAGCGAATGCGGCTGAACCAGATCAAGCTGCTGGCGCCGATGAGTGGTCTGGTGGCCATCAAGCAGAACCGCAGTGGCTTCTTCATGTTCGGGTCCCAGGTGCCGGACATTCGGGAGGGCGACCAGGTCCAGCCTGGCATGCCAGTGGCCGACATTCTGGACGTATCCGAGATGGAACTGGTGGCCAAGGTGGGTGAGCTCGACCGCGCCAACCTGCATGAAGGTCAGGACGCCATCATCCAGCTTGACGCGATCGCGAACAAGAGATTCCACGGTCGAATCAAGAGTATGAGCGCCACGGCAAGCGCCAGCGTGTTTTCAGCGGATCCGGCCAAGAAGTTCGACGTCACTTTCTCGGTGGACATGAAAGATCTTCTAACCGCTCTGGGCGCCAAGCCGGACCAGATCGCCAGGATGATGGCCACAGCCGAACAGAACCGCAAGAAACCGGCCGTCCAAAGCTCCCCGGGAGCTGGGGTGCTCACGATGGCGGCTGGAAACGGTGGGGTGCCAGGGACCATGATGGGTGGCGGCCCGGCGGGCATCGTGCCCGGTCCACAGGGCCCGGAAGGCGGTCCCGGCGCGAGTGCCGGGAGGCGCGAGGGTGGCGGACGGAGCGATTTCGTTACCCGGTTGACTAGCCAGCTACCCGCAGCCGACCAGAAGAAAGTACGCGACGCGGTGCAGAAGGCTCTGGGCGGCAAGAACATGGCCGACCTATCGCCGGAAGAGCGGCAGAAGGTGTTTGGACAATTGCGCGCGCAACTCGAGAAGATGGGCATCCAGGTGCCTCAGGGCGGCCAGCGACGCCAGGGCCCGAACGGCGCACTGGCAATGATGGGTATGGGCAGCGGCGGCCAGCAGTTCTCGGCGAAGGATTTGGCCAACGCGCAACTGCCGCCCCCTCCGGAGGAAGAGAGCCAGCTCGACGTGCTGTTGCGCCCAGGATTGTTGAGCGACATTGAGATCATCGTGGAGAAGATCCCCAACGCCATCCACATTCCCAGCCAGGCGCTGTTCGAGAGAGAGGGCAAGCTGGTGGTATTCGTCAAGACGCGCAGCGGCTTCGAGCAGCGTCCCATCAAGCTGGCGCGTCGCAGCGAGTCGACGATGGTGATCGCCGAGGGACTGAAGCCCGGCGAAGTCGTGGCCATGGCGGATCCGACAGCCCGTAAAGGCGAGCGGAAGGACAGCAAGCAAGGCGGCGGCGCGGGCAGTCCCATGGGCGCAGTGGGTGGCGAAAAGAAGGGGGGACGCTAGACCGTGTCGGTATTTTCCACTTATCTTCCCGAACTTTCCATGGGGCTTTCGAGCCTCCTGGTGCACAAGCTGCGCAGCCTGCTCACCATGTTGGGCATGATTTTCGGCGTGGGCGCCGTGGTGGCGATGCTGTCGATCACCGCGGGCGCGCAGAAGGAGATGCTCAGTTACATCGATCTACTGGGCGTCAACAACATCATTATCGAAGCTAAGGAAGCCGTCGACCGGAACGAATTGCAGGCCCGCCGGCAGATCTCCCCCGGGTTGACTTTCCGCGACGCGCGCGCCATCCGGGAGAACGTGCAGGGCATCGAGGAGATGACCCCCCGTAAGCGCTTCAAGCCGCTGAAGGTTCTCCCCAAGACGGCGCAGGAGCCGCCGCTGCTGATCGGCGTGGAGGCCAATTATCTCAAAATCAACAGCCTGAGGCTGGTGGAAGGGCGCTTTTTCGACTCCGATGAAGACGCGCGCTCCGCACCTGTTTGCGTGCTCGGGGAATCGGCGAAGGTCCAGTTGCTGGGTTACGACAACGCGGTGGGCAAGTTCGTCAAGATCAACGACACCTGGCTGCAGGTCATCGGAGTCCTGGCCCACCAGGCTACCGCCGACAGTGACGTAGGTGGCTTGGAGGTGGTGAACCGCAACAACATGGTCATCGCCCCCCTGAACACCGTGATGCGGCGGTTCGAGGACAACAACAGCTATCTCAAGGACGAAATCGATGGAGTCTACATAAAAGTGGCTGCCGGCACGGATTCCATGGAGACGGCGAACGTGGTGCGCGCTATCCTGAACGCCACGCACAAAGACGCCGGAGACTTTACGGTAGTGGTGCCGGCTGACCTTTTGGAACAGCGCCGCCGCACGCAGTTCATCTTCAGCGTCGTAATGATTTGCATCGCGGGTATTTCGCTGCTGGTGGGCGGCATCGGCATCATGAATATCATGCTGGCTACGGTGCTCGAGCGCACGCGCGAAATCGGCATCCGGCGCGCCATCGGAGCACGCCAGGCCGACATCGTGCGGCAGTTCCTCACCGAGGCCATCATGATTTCCATCGTGGGCGGTTTGATCGGTATCGCTTTCGGTTTCACGCTTTCGAAGATCATCGCCGCGGCTGCCGGCTGGTCCACGGTGGTCACCTGGGGCTCCATCGCGGTGGCCTTCGGCGTGTCGGTCGGAATCGGCCTGGTATTCGGTATTTACCCGGCGGTGCAGGCCGCCAAACTCGATCCTATCGAGGCCATACGCTACGAATGACGATAACAATGCGAAAGTACGGTATCCTGTTAGGCCTGACATTGACGGCCTGCGCGCTGGCGCAGGACTCGCCGCTTTTCCCGAAGCCGGATTACTTCCGGCAGCGCTTCGGAACGCCGTCGACCCGCGTCGAACTGCGTCCGCCCGTGCGCCTGCGAGACTTCGTGGTAGCGGACAGGCTGGAGCTCAGCCTGAAGAACTACCTCGAACTCGTGCTGGCCAACAACACGAACATCGCCATCGAGCGGCTAAACATCGAGACGCAGAAGAACGCCATTCTGCGGGCTTTCAGCACATTCGATCCCTCTCTGGCCGCCACGTTCCGCAACACGCGCACGAAGACACCCACCACGGACGTGCTCTCCGGCGCTGCCACACTGAACCAGCTTTCGCAGCCGGCGAACTTCACCTACTCGCAGACGCTGGAGACAGGCACAACGTACACGGTGGGATTCAACGCGTCGAAAACCTCGACGAATAACCAGTTCGCGACGTTCAACCCGGCGTTGAGTTCCGCGCTGGCGTTCAGCGTGACGCAGCCGTTGCTTCGTAACCGCGGCTCGGCCGTCACGAAGCTGCCCATCTCAATCGCCCGGAGCAGGTTGAAGGTCTCCGAGTACCAGCTTCGTGACACCCTGACGCGCCTGCTGGCCAACGCGGAGAATGCCTACTGGGACGTGATCTCGGCGCGCGAGAACCTTGGTGTTCAAAAGCAGGCCTTGGCGCTGCGCGGAGAGGCGCTCAAGCGCGCACAAAAGGAACTCGATCTGGGCGCGCTCTCACCCTTGGACATCTATCAGCCGCAGGCCGAATATGCCAGCGCGGAGATTCAGGTGTCGCAGGCCCGCTTCCAATTGGCCCAAGCCGAAGACGCATTGCGGAGGCAGATCGGAGCGGACCTCGATGCGGAAGTCCGCCGCCTACCGCTCGAGCTGACCGAATCGGTCTTACCGCCCACGGACACGACATCAATAGACCCGGAGAAATCGGTTGAAGCCGCCTTGCGCCTGCGGCCGGACCTTCGCGCGGCCGCCCAGTCGCTGGACGTCGACGAGCTGAACATCAAGTCTGCCACCAACTTGATGCGGCCGGACCTGTCGCTTACGGCCAATTACTCAAGTTCGGGGCGCGGCGGCAACTATTTCCAGAAGACGGACGTCTTCGCCGGCGACGGAACATCGAGCACGGTAATCAACATGGTTCCCGGCGGTTTCGGCGATGCGCTGGACCAGATGTTCGGGTTCAACTACCCGGTTTATGGCTTCGCCCTGACCCTGCGCTTGCCGCTGCGCGACCGCGCCGCGCAGGCCAACCTGGCCGACGCCATGGTCGCCAAGAAACAGGACGCACTGCGCGTGCGTAACATCGAGCAGACGGTGCGCCTTGAAGTGCTCAATGCGGTCACAAACGTGGAATCGAGTAAAGCCAGCGTGCGGCTGGCCACCATCGCCCGCGATCTGGCCCAAAAGACATACGAGGCCGAACTGAAGAAGTACGAACTGGGCACCAACATCCTGTTCATCGTGCTGGACGCACAGAACCGCCTCACGCAGGCGCAATCGCGCCTACTCACCGAGTCGGTGAATTACCGCCGCAACCTGCTCACCTTGATGCGGACGACCGGCGAACTGCTGGAGCAGCGCGGCGTAGCGGTACAATAAGCGGGAAGCGGCTCTTCGGAACCGCGGCCGGCCTCTTTTCGCCGGTTCTTCGCACCATGGGCCGCATACGCATTCTATCCGATCAGGTCGCCAACAAGATCGCCGCCGGCGAGGTCGTGGAACGCCCCGCCTCGGTGGTAAAAGAACTGCTTGAGAACTCCCTGGACGCGGGCTCGACCACGATCCGCGTGGAAGCCGTGAGCGGCGGCCGCCGGCTGATCCGCATCACCGACGACGGCTGCGGCATGCTGCGCGACGATGCCATGCTGGCCTTCGAACGCCACTCAACCAGCAAGCTTACCGACGTGAAGGACCTGCTGTCGATCGCTACACTGGGTTTCCGCGGCGAGGCGCTGCCATCGATCGCCTCGGTTTCGCGGCTGACGCTCGAAACACGCTCGCGAGATGAGTCCACCGGCACCCGCATCGAAATAGCGGGCGGAAAGATGCTGGCCTGCCAGGAGGCCGCGCTGGCCTCCGGAACCATCATCACGGTGCGCGACTTGTTCTTTAACGTGCCCGCCCGGAAGAAGTTTTTGCGCAGCGAGACGACGGAACTCGCCCACATCGCCACCCTGGCGACCGAATACAGCCTGGCCCACCCGGACAAGAACTTCACGCTGATCCACGATGAGAAGGAGTTGCTGGCGGTCACGCCTGCCGCGGACTTACGCGAGCGTGTTTATCAAATCTTCGGAGGCCAATTGCTGGAGGAACTGATCCCTCTCCCACCGGTGGAGCGGGCGCTTCCACCCGAGCCCGGTTCCGATTCACCAGCCGGGACGCTAAGGCTGACCGGTTTCGTATCGCGGCCACAGTTCCAGAAAAGCAACCGGAATTCGATTCACCTGTTCGTGAACGGCCGCGTCATTCGGGACCGGCTGCTGCTGCACGCGCTCAACTCGGCTTATTACAATTTGGTTCCATCGGGCGTGTACCCATTCGCGCTGCTGTTCCTCTCCTGCGACTACGAGGAAGTTGACGTCAACGTGCACCCGTCGAAGACCGAAGTCCGTTTCCGACACGGTCCGGTGGTTCATGATTTCGTGCGCGGCGCCGTCCGGGACGCCCTTATCGCGGCCAAGCCGGCGCCGTCGCTCCCGTCCAGCCGTATGTCGCAACCCGCGGCCCATCTTCCCTACTCCGAGTTCTCCCAACAGATCGAGGAGCAGCGGTTCGCAAGCCTACCGGCGCAGGCCTCCGCGTCGGACTCCGAGTTGCCAGTGTTCAGCCTGCACGGGGCGCCGCCCGCTACGCCGCGCCTCGATTTCGGCCAGGCGCCGGGCATACCGGGCGAACCTGTGCGGTTTGAAGCGCCTCCGCCCGGGCCGCCCACAGCTTCACCGCCGTTGAAGCTGCCCATCCCCGACTCCCATGCGGCCCTGCCGCCAGACGCCGCTTATGTGGCCGGGACGAGCCTGTCGGCGCTGGCGAACCTGCGGCCCCTCGGCCAAATACACGACAGCTTCATAGTCGCCGCAGGCCGCGACGGCCTGTGGCTTATCGACCAGCATGTGGCCCACGAACGTATCCTGTTCGAGAAGGTCTTGCGAGGCCGCGCGGAGGGGAAGCTGGAAGTGCAGTCGCTGTTGATGCCGATGATCATCGAGCTGACGCCGGCACAAATGGCGGACTACAACCGTATCGCAGCCGAGTTGAACGCAACCGGCTTCGAGACCGAGCCGTTCGGGCCGCGCAGCATCGCTATCAAGGCCGCGCCGCCGGCCATCCCGCCAAGCGAAATCGAGAGACTGGTGTTCGAGATCCTGGAGATTGCGGACGCGGAACTACGGGGGGTATCTCTGGAGGATGTGCGGAGAGGAATCGCGGCGTCGGTGGCCTGCCGCGCCGCGATCAAAATCAACACGCCGCTCGACGAGCACAAAATGGCCTGGCTGCTCGAAGAGCTGGCGGCAACACAATGCCCGATGAGTTGTCCGCACGGCAGGCCCATCGCGCTGCTATATTCCACCCGCGACATCCTCAAGGGATTTCACCGGGTGTAGCCGCAACGGGCCGCCGCATTCAATGGAAAAGACTTAATTGCCGTAGTGAGCGGCGTTCGCAGCGGCGCTGGCCGCCTGATCCGCCGGAAGGTCGTCTGCTGAGTAAATGGCCGATGCCGGGCAAACCGGGACGCAGGCACCGCAGTCGATGCACTCGCCAGGATTAATGAAAAGCTGAGGAGTGGCCTCGAAGCCGTCCTCATCTTTCTTCGGATGGATGCAGTCGACGGGGCATGCCTCAACGCACAGCTCGTCTTTGGTGCAGGCAGGTGTAATTACGTATGCCATGAATTCTCCTTTTGTTCTTGTGGCAATTCTCTTACCAGATTCCAACTTGCGTGGCTTCCCCCAAGCCACTCATAGAGAACGGTTTGAAGGCAGACGCGGAACTCGATAAAACCCATGATCGGGTGAAATCACCCACTTCAAGCGCAGATGCCCCACAGCTCGTCTTCCACTGGGTGATTATTCCCATTCTATCGTGCCTGGCGGCTTATGGGTCAAATCATAGAACACGGCCGCAACGCCGGGCACCTGTAACAATTCGGCAGCCAGATCCTTGAGCAGACCGTCCTCCATCGCCACGGACTGGGCGGTCATCCCGTCGACCGAATCCACCGGCCGGAGCACCACCGAATCAGGCCGGGATGGCTGGCCGACCGGGATCAACACGACCGGGAACTGCCAGACCTGGCTTTCGAAGCCGCTCGCAGCGATGACGCCGCGCACAATCGCGTCCGCGCGCCTCAACCGGGCCAGGCGATCTGCGCTGAGCGTGCTTTGGCGGACGGAGAATTGATCGATGGGCGCGTGCGAGGCCACCAGCGCCACCGCCCGGTTGACCCCCGCCGTGCCGTTGATCATCTCCGTGGCGCGCGCCTGCAAATCTGCCTGCCGGCTGGGGAACGCGTCCAGCGCCAGCACATGCCGGTAGCTGCGCGAGTCACCCTGCACGCCAACCGAGCGCACAGGGATGACCCACCCGCCGGCAACGCGCTCGACCGGCAGGGTGGATTCGCTTGCCAGGCAGCGAATCGCCAAACCGGGCCCCGGGAACGGGTGGCGGGCCAGCAACTGCTCGGGAAGCCCCAGTTCGCGGCCGACTTCGCGGACCTCGTCCTTGTAAAAGGAGGTGAGCGGTTCGATGATCCGTCCGGCGGCGAGCAGGCGTTGGATGCCGGGCACGCGATTGTGATGCGTTTTGATGACATCCGCGTTGGCGGTCCCGCCGGACTCGATCGTGTCCGGATAGATGGTTCCCTGCCCCAGGATCCAATTCCCGTCCAGGTAGTTGCCGCTTTGGAGGATCTGTTCCTGGATGCGGACGAACTGCTCGCCGATGATGAGGCGCTTCTGCTCGGGGTCGGATACGGAAGCCAGCGCGCTCAGGAAACTGTCCGCTGCGCGTTCGACGACAAAAGTGCCGGGTGCCAGCCGCTCGAAGACCTTCTCGACGAACGCAGTCTCCCCCTCGCGCATCAGGCCGGTGTCCACATACACGCCGTGCACGCGCTCCGCCCCAAGAGCACGGAGGCAGAGCGAATACGCCACGCTCGAATCGACTCCGCCACTCACGAAAAAGAAAACATTCCGTCCGGCCGCGGTTTCGCGGATGGACTGTTCAAGTTGCGCCACGCGGCCGCGCGGCGACCAATCCTTCTCGCAGCCAGCGATGGAAAACAGAAAATTCGAGAGCAGTTCCCTGCCCTTGTGCGTATGCACCACTTCGGGATGGAACTGCACACCATACAGCCGGCGCGCCTGGTCGCCCATGGCGGCCATTGCGCAAGTGCCGGTAGTGGCCAGCAATTCGAAACCCGCGGGCAGCGCGGCCACCTTGTCGCGGTGACTCATCCACACCTGTTGCCGGACGCCGATCCCGTGAAAAAGAGCGCCCGGCGAAATCACGTCGAGCGTGGCCAGGCCGTACTCGCCCTTCTCTCCTTTGGCGACCTGGCCGCCGAGGAGGAGGGCCATGAGTTGCAATCCATAGCAGATGCCCAACACCGGCTGGCCGGTCGTGAAGATCGCGGGATCGACCGTGGGGCTGCCGGGCTCATAGACGCTATTGGGCCCTCCGGAGATAATAATGGCGCGGCAGGAACTCAGTTCGGCGGCCGGGGTGTCACTGGCGAATACTTCGGCATACACTCCTTGCTCGCGGACTTTGCGGGCAATGAGATGGCAGTACTGGCCGCCTGCGTCGAGCACGGCCACTTGCGGCGCGGGGCGCGCTTCTCCTCCTGTTGGAACATTGCGTGGCCGGCTGACACTCACCGTGGGTTATCGCTCCGGTTTTTGCGTGCGCTGCACGATGAGCTTCTTGGCGGATTCCAGAAGCGTCTTGGCCTTCGGCAGGGCCTCGATGGCCTTGGCGGTCATGGGATCGGTCTCGATGGCCAAGCGGCGCGCGTCGTCTACACTGAACGCCGTGATGTAGATTTCGCGTTTCAGTTGCTGCTTGAGCCAGGCGTGGTTCTCGGCGTACTCGGCCTCGGTGAACTGCACGCCCTCTTTCAACAGGAACTGGTGAAAATCGTTGTCGACGTTCTGATCCGGATCCCAGCCCTTGGGCAGCTTGGCATCGCGGCCGGAGAAGAAACGCGCCGTGAAATTGAAAAACGCCTGTTTGCGCAGCACGTCGATCTGGAAGCGGTTCAGCTTCGGAACACTGTACTTCTCATCGGGGGTGATGCCGCCTCCGCCGTACACCGTGCGTCCGCCGTCGGTCATTTTCACGTCGGCCGAATTCTGCACCGGCACGTCCTTGCGGGTGTAATAGTCCAGGAACGACATGTTCGAATAATCGCGCTGAATCAAGCGGCCGCTCGGCGTGTAGTACTTGGCCGTGGTCAGCGCGAGGCCCGTGTTCTCGTTAAGCGGGTAAACGGTCTGCACCAAGCCCTTGCCGAAAGTGTTCTCGCCCAAGACCCAGGCTCGATCATGATCCTGCAAGGCGCCGGCCACGATCTCGGCGGCCGACGCGGAATAACGGTTCACCATCACCACGATCGGGTAGTCGCGCCCGCCGTTGCCGTGGCGCGCGATGTAGGGTTTCTCCGGCGAGGAGCGGCCGCGGTGGGAAACGATCAACTGGTTCTTGCGCAGGAAGCGGTCCGCCACGGCCACGCCCTCGTTCAGCAGTCCGCCGGGGTTGTCGCGGAGATCCAGGATAAGCCCCTTGAGGTTGTTCTCGCCCAGCCGGCTCAGGTTATCCTCCACCTCGCGGCTGGTGTTTTCGTTGAAGCTCTCTATGTCCAGGTAAGCGATGCCCGGTTGCAGCCAGAAAGCGTCCTGGACGCTCTTGCGCGGAATCTCGTCACGCACGATGTTGAAGGTGAGAGGCTTGTCCATGCCCTCGCGCGCCACCACCACCTGCACCTGGGTGCCGCGGGGGCCCTTCAAAAGATCGGCCACCTGGGTCGTGTTCAGGTTCTCAGTGGACTTGTCGTTGACGAATAGGATGACATCGCCGGGGCGCAAGCCGGCCTTGTAAGCCGGGGAACCGGTGAACGGAGCGATGACGATAGTCTTGCCGTTGCGCTCGGCCACCATCATGCCCACGCCGTAGTAGTGGCCCTTCTGGTCCTCGCGGAGGAGCTGGAACGCCTTCGGATCGAGGAAATTCGAGTGCGGGTCGAGCGTCCGCAGCATACCCGGGATGGCGCCGTTGTAAATGGCACGATCCGGGTTCAGCGTTTCGGCGGCATTCTGCTCCACCACGCTGTACACCTTCGTAAAGCTCTTCAGAGTGGTCTGTATGTCGTCTTCGGAAGCGGCCGCGGCGGGGGTCTCGAAGCCTCGCCCGTAAACGCCGCCGAGCAGCGAGCACACAGCCACTATGAGAACGCCGGTAATCAGGGACTTACGCCGATTTTGAGCCATTGCGGGACTCTTCTAGAACTAATTCCAGTATAACGTACCCGCCGCCGTCCTCTTGGAGAGAAGCAATCCGGGAATCAGACGGCGCGGGACTTGCGGGCCGCGAGCGAGTTCTCGGCGCGAACCGGCTTGCGTGGTCCATAGACGCCCAAGCGGCGGGCCTGGTCGCTGAGCGAGACAAGGAACATAGGCTGCTTGGCGTTCTTGAGGATGTCGATGACGCGCTCGTTGCGGTCCTCGAGGTAAATCGACTTGCCGTCGGTGAGCAGGTGGACGTCGGTAGTCCCGGCCAGGATATCCCCCAGGCGCCGCCCCATTTCGCGCTCCAGAAACCGCATGACGCGCCGGACTTTCTGCAGCGAAAAGCCCTTGCGGCGCAGTTCGGCGATCACCGTGATCTCCAGCATCTCTTTGGCCGAATAGACGCGCTTGTGTCCCTCGTGCTCGGGAGAAACGACGCGCTGTTCATCCCACCACTGCAGTTGCCGCAGGCTGACCTTGGCGGCACGCGCGACGTCGCTGCTGGAGAAACCGGTGGACTCTCCCTCCGGAGCAGGTTGGGCCTTCTTTGTTTTGAACATGGGGAGGTGCTTTCGTTTTGAGAATATGCGCCTTCTGAGAATTTTACTCCACTGGCGGGCGGTGTCAATAGCCCACTTTGGGGGCGTTCCACTTCTTGCACACCGTGGGCGGCACCCGCCCGGCCAGGTGCGTCTGTCCGGCGTCGATCTGTCTTCCTCTCACGATCAGGATGGTGCTTTGTCACGGGTCAAGCGGCCTCCGGGAGAGCAGTTTCGGGGTTTTCGCCGGGTTCGGCGGGCGGAGGCGGTTCTGTAGAATCAA
>ENA-UOYA01000340-UOYA01000340.1-activated-sludge-metagenome-genome-assembly--contig:-NODE-340-length-63863-cov-39.853639_pt1 | contig 63863 bp, 60 predicted proteins | sample MGYA00238163_ERZ764804 | MGnify/ENA primary metagenome ERZ764804 (study PRJEB28919, sample SAMN05720223) | activated sludge metagenome | isolation source: Anaerobic digester | place: Hong Kong...
ACAGCAACCAATCCAACCCCTCCTGAGCCAGCTTGCTAATCAGGAGTCGACTTTATGCAGTTTGCTGCGCTGAGCCCAATTCAAATGGGACTTCGCATCAAAAGCCAACGCTGCGAGCAATACGGAATCGCAGGTACTTCCAATTGTTTTACAAGTTATGTATATTTCGTTCACTTGTAAATTTCAACGCAACCAGCCACCCTGCCCATGAAAACCACTCCGATCACCAAAGCCGACCTCGAACGTTCCGTCATCGCCGTGCCGCCGCTGGCGCGCAACGCTGATTTCTCGCTGAACAAGGCCGCCAACCTGCGCCTGATCAAGCACCTTGAAGGTGGTGGCGTGAAGAACATCATGTATGGCGGCAATGCCAACTTCTACCATGCACCGCTGGCCGAATACGCGGGCCTGCTGGACTTTCTGGCTGAAAGCGTCGGCGCCGACACCTGGGTGCTGCCCTCGGTCGGCCCGGACTATGGCAAGGCGATGGAGCAGGCCAAAGTGATCAAGGCCAGCGCCCATCCGACGGCGATGCTGCTGCCGATGACCTTTCCGTACACCGACGCCGGCATCGCCACCGGTGTGCGCCACCTGACCGACGCGATGGGCAAGAAGGCCGTCATCTACATCAAGTCAGCGAACTACCTGAAGCCCGACACCGTGGCCAAACTCTGCGACGAAGGCCGCGTCGCTTCGATCAAGTACGCCGCCGTGATGGAAGACCCGACGGTTGACCCCTACCTCAGCGAACTTGTAAAGGTTGTCAATCGCGATCTGCTGGTCAGCGGCATCGGCGAGCGCCCGGCCATTGTGCATCTGCGTGACTTCGGTTTGACCGGATTCACCTCCGGCTCGGTCTGTGTGGCACCGCGTGGCTCGATGCAACTGCTGTCGCTGCTCAAGCAGAAGAAGTACGACGAAGCGGAAGCTGTCCGCGCCCGCTACATCCCGCTCGAAGACTGCCGCGACGGCATCAGCCCGATCCGCGTGCTGCACGACGCCGTGACGCTCGCTGGCGTGGCCGACATGGGCCCGATGCTGCCGATGCTGACCGGTCTTGAACCTGCCGAGCGCGCCCGCGTGGAGCCGGTGGCGAAGGCGCTGCTGGCGGTGGATGGCGGTTACGCCGGCTAAGGTCAATCAAGACAAAAGCGGTGGGAGCAGACGCGCCCGCGATGCCCCGCGTGGCAAACGCCTGTCACGGACAAACTGCTCACCCGCTGCAAATTTCCAGAAGCACCCAAGGAGGCTCCATGAATTTCTCCCCCCTTCGCCGCGCCCTGTTCGCAGCGACCATCGGCACCGCATGTGCGTTCGCCGCCCCGACCTTCGCACAAGACAAATGGCCATCGAAGCCGATCACCTATGTGGTCGCCTTTCCGGCGGGCGGCACCACCGATGTGCTGGCGCGGCTGATCGCGCAAAAGCTCGGCCCCGCGCTGGGCACCACGGTCATCGTTGAAAACCGTGCCGGCGCTGGCGGCAACATCGGCTCGGACTACGTCGCCAAGGCGGCGCCCGATGGCTACACCATCCTCGGCGGCACCATCAGCTCGCACGCCATCAATGTGAGCCTCTACCCGAAACTGCCGTATGACCCGGTCAAGTCGTTCTCGCCGGTAGCGCTGATCGGCACCAACGCCAACGTGCTGGTGGTGGGCGCATCGAGCCCCTACAAAACCGTACAGGAGCTGACCGCGGCGGCGAAGGCCAAGCCCGGCAGCATCTCCTTCGCCTCGGCCGGCAATGGCACCTCCCAGCACTTGAGCGGTGAACTCTACAAGAGCATCGCCGGGCTCGACATGGTGCACGTACCGTACAAGGGGAGCGCGCCGGCTATTCAGGACGTGATCGGTGGTCAGGTGCCGATGATGTTTGACACCAGTGTGGTGGCGATGCCGTTCATCGAAAGCGGCAAGGTGCGTGCGCTGGCCGTGACGTCCAGCAAGCGTGCGGCGACGCTGCCGAATGTCCCGACGATGGCCGAGAGCGGCGTGACGGGGTATGACCTGCAATCCTGGCAGGCGATCTTCGCGCCAGCGGGTGTACCGGCTCCGATCCTGAGCCGCTTGCAGACGGAAGTCGGCAAGATTCTCAAGAGCCCGGAGATCGTCGAGCGTCTTGGCAAGCTGGGGATGGAAGCTTCGACCATGACGCCGGAGCAGTTCGCTGCGTTTCAGGTGGCCGAGATCGCCAAGTGGGCGAAAGTGATCAAGGCGGGCAACATCAAGATCGATTGATCGCCGCAGCAGTAGCCCGGCTGCTCGCAGCCGGGGCGTCTCGTGCACGGAACCCGGTTGCTAGCAACCGGGCTACGCTAAAGTGCTCCACCGCCCAAGCTCGCGCCCATGCCAAAACCCGCCACAACGCCCGCCGATCCAGCGCCTGCCACCGGCAAGCGCGCCCGCCTGTCTGATCAGATTTATGGGCAGATCTTCGAGCGCATCGTCAGCGGTCGCCTCAACGTCGGCGACCAGTTGCCATCGGAGAACGAGATCGCCGAGCAATACGGCGTGTCGCGCCCGGTCGTGCGTGAAGCGCTGCTGCGCCTGCGCGCCGACGGCCTTGTCACGGCGCATCAGGGCCTGGGCTCGTTCGTCAGCGCGCAGCCGGCATCACGCCTGAAGTCGCTCACGTCGGCCGATAACGTCGCCGAGTATCTGCGCTGCCAGGAAGTGCGCATCGCGCTCGAAGGCGAAGCCGCACGTCTGGCGGCGCTGCGCCACAGCGACACGCAATTGCGCGTCATCGACGAAGCCCACACCCGTTTCGCCGCCAGCGCAGCCGAGGGCCGCATCAACGCCGAGGAAGACCTCGCCTTTCACCGCGCCATTGCCGATGCCGCCAACAACGAGTTCTTCGTCAGTGTGCTCGACAGCACGCACGAAGCGATGTCCGGCTTCATGCGGCTGACCATCAGCCTTACGCGCTCAGGCTCCGCGCGGCGTGCGCAAAAGGTGCTGGAGGAGCACACCGCGATTGTCGAAGCCATCCGCGCGCGCGATGGGGACCGCGCCCGCGTGGCGATGCAGTTTCACCTCGACCAGGCACGGCAGCGCTTGATCAATCGCGAACGGGACAACTAGGGCGTCGTCGCCCACCGTCCCACGACACGCTGCAGCAGTAGCCGCGACGGCCGAGATTGCCCTCTCTCCGCATCAATAGCGGCCGTCGCGACCGTCAGGGCTGCTTTCCGGTCCTGACCATCACTGCGGCACCGGGCGATTGCCTGCGCCTCGCGGTCAACTGAGTAGCGCTGCCCGCCAAAGCAAGCCGCCGACTGCCGCGAAGGTCACTGACACCAGACTGGCGAGCAGCGCCGCCATGGACAGCTGCACGGCACTCTCCGCATCTTCCTTGGCGTGAGTGCGATCGGGCCGATTCCAGCTCGACACCATCTTTACCGTGATCCATGCCACCATGCCGACGGCCGCGCCAGAAATGTCGTAGGCCACTACGATGGTGAAGAAAATGCGCTCAATGACGCCGATGAGCCAGCCAGGCACGACCGGTCCGGCGGGAAGTTTTGAGGCGAGATCAAGACGCTTGATCAGCCGGCGGTAGAAGATCGCCGTGGCGATCCCGCCAAGAGGCAGCGAAATAACCAGAGCAATACCAAACCAGAACAGTTCAGCTGGAGTCATAGTTAGCGCGTTCACCAGTTCCCCCGTGGTCGCGTTTTGTGGTTGCCGATCCGCAAGGTAGCCTACGTGCGACAACAAAGTCAAGCCGTTCGCAGGACCCGATACAGTGGTGCAGTGCCGAAGCTCTTCGGCAGTTGCGTCTCACCGATGTACTCGCAACGGAAGCCGGTCTCACCATTCACCGCCAGCAAGGCGGCAAAGGTCTCGGTCGCATAAATCTGGCCCGGCTGCACGATCGCCTCCAGCCGAGCGGCGCGGTTGACGTGCGAACCGTAGAACGTATCTTTCCGCATCACTGGGTCATAGGTTCGATAGGCTGGCCCGGCGTGCAGTCCAATACGCACCGTCGTATCTTGCGGCAGTCCCAGTGCGGTCCAGTCAGTTGCCCGGATGGCTGCAAGCACATTGTGGGCGCAGATGGCAGCATCGTTTGCGGAATCAAACACCAGGTACAAACCGTCGCCGCGCGTGTTGGCGTCGACAGGTGGCCGTTGCATTGCATCGAGAACACATCGAATGGATGTCAGAAAAGTATCAACGAAGGCCGGCGTGTACTCTTCGGGCATCTTCGAGAAGCCGGTAACGTCGGCAAACATGAAGGAATGTATCGTGCGGCGCGACGGCATCGGCTCGCCGGTCATCGGCTGGCGCTCAGCTTGCAGCGCCGGAAGTACTGTCGGCTCCAGTTCGATGCAGTCGGATGTCCAATCAGCACTGTTCCAGCGCGTCGCGGTCGCGACTGTGCCTCCCAGGTGCGACTCCGCTCCCGATTGCGCGACCACCAGCAGGTGTGGCGTAGTGGCGAGCTCACTCGCGCGGAGAAAAGCCATACCCTGAATTAGATCGGCGGCGTGCTGGAACAGCACATCATCTCCCAGATAGCGCTCTTCGGTGGCATGGACGACACGCGTCGCGTTCGCCAGCACCTTCCGGTGCCGGGCCACCCATGCCGGGCCAGCGAATGTCACGCTGGTCTCGAGGTAGTCTGCAGCCGAAAAAGGCAACACAACGGTTGTCTGCATGCCTGCCTCCTGCATAGCTTCGAGAAACAGGATGTCGGCACCGCACGCAGCCTGACTGAATCCAACCACCTGCCCGTAGCCGTCGATCTTTTCGCGCAACCTGCGTGCAACGGCGTCCGCCATTGTCCCGGTGAATCTCGGCACTTCGCGATCCGGTCGGTCGAGCATGTGGCCGGTAAACGCAATCACCACTGGCGCTGGAACTTCGTTGAGGCAGTCATGGCTGCCGGGTACGGCGAGCAAATCGAGCTGCCTGCGCATGGATGCGACCAGGCCGTGCTGCCCTCGGGCAAGGCCGTATGCAGCCCGATATTCCGTCTGCGCTGCTGTGACGTCTCCCAGCAGGAGATGCGCTTCGGCTCTTGTGGCGCATGGCCACACCCCGGCCAGGCCAAGACTGCCGATGAGGGCAATGTGCGCGAACTGCCTGCAGGCTGCGTTCTCACCAATGATCCATGCCATCGCCGCAGCATTGATAGCCGCATAGGGCGTCACGTACTCGTCAAACGCTTTCTTGTAATGGATGAAAGCTTCGACCGCATGGCGGATGGCACGATGCTCGTCGACGGATTTGAGCGCGGCAAATCGCAGCTTGGAGATGCGGGCAGCGACACACAGTGCGTCACTGCGCAACGACGCGTCTGCGATGGTCGTCAGATCGAGACGTCCGTACCAGGTCTGTGCCTCGGCAAAGGCACCCATCCTTACACAAGCGAGGCATGCCAGATAAGCCGCTTCTGCTGCTGGTGGGTCGGCTGAATCGGAGAAGCTGGCACGAACAGCGTCCAGCGCCTCAGCGTTCCGGCTTTGCGCGATCAAGTCCCGAATGGACTCAATATTGTTCATCTGCTCTCCCTCACGCTCGTTGCCGGACAAACCGGGGGTACCACTCGCGGGAGGCGGAACCTCACGGCACAGCACACCGTCGTTGTGACTCACAAAACACGCCACTTGCCCCGCGACCAGCATCGCCGCGGTCGTCTACAGCTGGCAGCACGGAGCAACGAACGGGGCTGACTTCATCAACCTTCTGCGGCCACCACCGCCTGCTCTCTGTCGTCGCCATGTTCTGCTCTACCCCGTGACCGAAAGAATACATCGCTGCGAGCATCCGCTGGGCGGCGGCGTTGCCGCCGATTGCCGCAGCGCGAAGCCACTTCGACGCAGCCCGGTGACGGGTCGGTCGCGACGGACACAGTGCGGCGCCATGCAGGTTTATGGTCCCTGCAAGCTCCTGCGCGCAAACATCGCCTGTCGCTGCTGCGGCGACATAGTGCGTAACAGCATCATTGAGTCTGCCTTGGAGATACGCTCAATCACCGTTTGCGCTGTGTGCAGGTTCAGCTGCTGCGGTTGAACCGCAAGCCAACGTGAACAGGCACACAGCCATTGTCATTGCAAGGTCAGGCAAATCCGCGTGTTTTCGACAGTCCATGACCGCTGCTAATACGTCATGTCGACGACGTTACCGCTGGTCGGCTCGGCGCGCTCCGGACGGGACACCGGCTCCGGAGCGACGGGCGTTGCTGCATCGGCCGGCAGCGGCTCGGGAACAGCCGCAGCAGCGGCAACATCAGCGCCACGCGGCGCCGTGACGTTCGACAACGGAGCGGTCGCGATGGCGATCAGCGCAAACGCGATGGCAGCAAAGCATGCGACAAAAGCAGCCATAACACTCAGACTTTCGCGACGGTCATCGCTTTGGGCGGTCGCTACGCCGGGCTTCAATTCGGTGCGAATATTGCCGTTCAACATGATCATCTCCTGTTTTGCACCGCCTCAACATGAGGCGTTTGCGTGGAGACAATTTAGGTTTTCAGCGAGTCGCAGCGTTATCGCAAAGTCGGCAAAAAAAATGCCGAATATTCGGCAAATTCAGTTGATGGTGCGCGAAGTTTTCAGGGCGCTGCACAACCCACAAGCAGCTCTACCAGTGCGCAGGAAATGGCTTGTGAATCGTGTACGTCTTCTGCTCCACTGACAGGTACCCCCCGGCCACCAGTTCCTTCAGTATGCGGCTCACCATGTCGCGAGAAGCCCCCACCCGTTCAGCAATCTCGATCTGCGTCAGCTTTTTTGCAGACACCCGAAGCCCGTTGCGAGGTTCGCAAATCTCATTGAGCAATTGTGTCACCCGCTCGTACACATCCATCAGCGCGAGGTTTTTTGCCACTTCCGTAGTGCGTCGGGTGCGTGCGATGAGCACATCGACCAACGTCATTGCGAAATCAGGATCACTCATCACTGCGCTGCGCAACATCGCCCGCGAAATGAGTACGAGTGTGCATGGCTCGATTGTCATCACCGACGCCGACCGCGCGCGACCATCGAGAGCGAGTTCGCCAACAAACTCGCCCGCGCTGCGGTTGGCCAGGATCATCTCCGTGCCTCCGGCGTCCGAGACGAAAACCTTGACCGCTCCCGCGAGCAAGACATAAATGGTGTCGGAACTGTCACCCTCGGTGATGAGCAAGGTGTTCCGCGGGAAGCTCCGCACCACACCGCAGGCAGCAAGGGCACGGATGGCGGGATCGCTAATGGCGAGTAGCTGCTGTTGACTGGGACTCGAGGTCGACATTGGAGAGCACCTTCGTGACACCGGACGCGCATCACACCGACCGGCAATGTGCAGAATTCTCCGCGATTTTTCTGCGGAATCGTCAATGGACAGGCCCTGCAGTCCGGCATATATTGGTTCGACGCGCGGCACTGGACGTGGCTTTGCTGCCTGCGACCGGGCTGCTGAAAGGGTGCGAGATGTTTAAGTTGAACTATCTTTGCCATATCGTCCCAGCGCAGGCAAGGCTCACGCGCAGCGCCTGCGCATTGCCTGCCAAGCGACCTCGGTCAATAGCCTCATGGCTTCGTGCCGCGACTGGTGCCTTCGTCACCGGTTGTATGGCCGTTGCGGCAGCAGCATCCAACATGGTGGTCACTGGCATTCAGGTGGACGGCAAATCCGACGTATCGTCCGTCGATGCAGCGCTCCGCGCAAAGGGAAATGCCTCACCCGTGCAACGTTCGCTAGCGCGCGGCAGCGAGCTCGAATTCGAGTCCGAGCTGATTGTTCCTGCGCGTACCGTGATCACGCTCAAATCCAGTAACGGCAACACCATCACACTTCAACCCGGTAGCCGCTTCGTCGTTCGCCTCGTCAGTGACGAAGGAGAAAGCTACTCCATCGAGGAAGGCAGCGTGTCGCTTGACGTGGTCAAGGCGCTCAACTTCTTCAACGTGAATTACCGCCGTTTTCTCGCCTTCGTCAGAGGCACTCGGTTCAGCGTTGAGGTTGAACCGGACAAGGAGATCCGATTTTCGGTGACCGAAGGCACCGTCGAAGTACAGCGCGAGGTGAAGGTGCTGATCCGCGAGCCGGGTGCTGAGGATCGGACGGCTGAAGTTGTTACCAGCGAAACACTGGATACCAATACCAAACGCAGTGTCACCTATCAGCTCAATTACGACGACTATCTGAAGACATTCGACACGCTCAAGGGGGCGGAGGAGTACTTTCAGAAGCAGCTCGAGGAGAGCGAAGCGAGCCGCAACGATGAGCGAATTGCTGCCTCTCTTGCGAATCTCATCAATGTGATGCGCAAAGTGGACAAGCCGAGGATCGCACTAACGCTATCGCAGCGTGCGAGTACGTTGCGCGGCCTGTCCAACGCGAAGCGCTTCAAATTTCTTCTTGCGACTGGCGCCACGCACGCCGAATTAGGGGAGATTCGTCAAGCGCTTGCACTCTTTGGGGAATCGCTTGACCTGGCACGGCGATCAGACATCGAATCTGCCGTTTGTCAAAGTTGTGCCTTGGGAAATCTTGCGCAGGCCTACGCAAGATTGGGAGAATCTGCAAAAGCGCTGCAAATGCTCGAAGATGCGCGTGCGACCGCGGTTCGTGAATCGCACCCGGACAGTAAAGCCAGCTTGGCTAACACTATCCACAATATGGGTGTTGCGTATTTGAATGAGGGCAACCCGGTGAAGGCGCGTTCGCTCCTTGAAGAGTCGCTAGCCATGCGAGTAAAGCTATATCCAAATCGCGCACATCCCGATACAGCTTGGAGTTACATGACTCTAGGTACGGTGTTGTCGCTGCTGGGAGACTTCCCAACCGCTAGCGAACACTTTGCCAGAGCTCGCGCAATGCAGGCTGAGCTATATCCCAGCGAAGCCAACCGTGCCGTCGCACTTACCCTATATCAGGTAGCAAGACACAATTTGCGGCAAGGACGCATGGAGGATGCGATGCAGGCAATCAAAAAATCAGTGATGCTCTACGAAGAAGCACAGATTGCTGACTCTGAATCTGTCATACGAGCATACTTATTTCAGGGCGAAATGCTGGCCCGACTGGGCAATTGTCAGGCAGCCCTAAAGTCGTTCGAAAGTGCCGAGACCACTTATCGGCAGCGACCGCCAGCCGGTGGCAGCGCCGAGGAGTTTCTGATCCATCAGGCCTTCGGTACTTGCCACGACAAACTTGGGCACGAGAATCTCGCGATCGGCGCCTTTAGCAAGGCGATCTCATCAGCCGAAAGCCACTATGGGAGCGGAATCGGCTCACGCGTCAACATTTCGCACGCTCGCCTGGCAACGATATTCGAGAAGCGTGGAGAACTTGAGAGTGCACGATTCCACCTGGAAAGGATTATTGCCACCCTTGCTAACTCAAGTGATCGTGCAAGCGCGACGTTCGCCACGGCGAGCCTTGCCAGCCTGGCCCGGATTTCGATGTCGGCTGGCGATGCGCGAGCTGCCATTGCCTATTTAGAACGGGCCGTGGCAAAGGCGAGCCAAATGGCCGACTTAACCAGTCAATTGTTGATTGCAGAAGCACAAGATCGCCTCACAGAGGCATGGACAATGCTCGGAGACGCCGAGAAAGCCGCCAAATATTCCGACGATGCCAAGCGAACGCGGGCCGCTATCTCAGCGCGGTCATCCTCCAATGCCACCGCCACGCCTGCTGGCAGCGGAAGCAGTGCCAAGTAGATCGCGAAGGCTGTCTTTCCCTCGCAGCACTTGCCGTACGACAGTTCCACCATCCATCGCTTACAGTCAGTGTCAAACCGTGTACTCGTGACCTCAGTACCCTCGATAGCCCGCTACACCGCGCTCTGGTTGCTCGCGATGGCCGTGGTGCTGTGGACGCCGTGGTGGCGGGAAGCGGACTGGCGGGTATTCGGTTTACTGAACAAGTCCAACACGCCTAGCTGGCCGCAGCAGTGGGTGATCGTGGACGTCCCGTATGAAGACGCAGACGGTGACCCGACCGTGTTCCGCAGGGAGATCAGCGACGTGCTGGCAGCCATCCGCGAGCGCCAGCGCCCGCGCATGGTGATTCTTGACGTTTATTTTTCGTCCGACCCCCGTGGACTGGATGTGCTGCAGGGTTCATTGCGACAACTGCGTGACGCACGAATTCCGGTCTTTGCCGCGATCAACCCGGTCGACCAGAGCGGCAACCCGACGGCGCAATTCATGAGCAGCCATGCGGCCCCGATTTACCAGCAACAGCTCGACGGCTTCGGCCATACGCAATTCGAGTTTGGTGGAACCACGCTCAAGTACGAGCCCTTTCTTGCCTTGTCGTCCGCTCTGGCGGTGCCCGCGCTGGCGGTCGTCGTTGCCGAACAGCAATTTGCTCGTCCTGTCACCTCGGAGAACACATCACTGATCGTCAACGTCGGCAAGCCCGCTGTTGCCGTTGAGCACACGGTCCGCGCGTTTCGCGCGGTCGACGGCAGCATCAATTTCCGTGGCGCGAAGGGATCGGTCGATTTGACCGGAACCAACGTGTTGATCGGCAGTCTCGACAAGGATCGCAGTCCCTTTGCAAACCGCAGCGGCCCGGAGCTGCTTGCCTGGGCACTGATTGAGCGGACGACCACTGTTGATGCAGCGGTTGCTCAGCGACCGTTGACCAGTGACTGGATAATGGTTGCGCTGGCAACCGTGGTGCCTCTTGCTTCAGTACTAGCGTTCTTGCGCCTGCGACGACTGCCGCGCCGGCAAACCCTTACGCTGTGGGTGCCCGCACTGGGGGCCGTGGTGCTCGGCCTCACTCTTGTCGCGATGTGGGTCGGATTGACGTATGCGCTTGGCTATCTCTACCCGCGGGTCACGCTGGTCGCTATTGGGGTGATGCTGGCGGTGGCACTGGCGTGGCTCAGCGCGCGACAGGCGGCGCTTCGCAGCGCCGTAGAGATGCAGGTTGATGGCCAACGCGAAGTTCTGGCGCCTCAATACGATTTCTTCATCAGTTATTCGAGAACCCCTGACAACGCTCGCTGGGTAGCAAAAAACGTATATGAGCCGTTGCGAAGCGCGCGCGACGCGAGCGGCAGGCCGCTACGGGTGTTCTTTGATACCGAAGACATCAAGGCGGGCGCGTCGTGGTACGCAACCCTGGTGACGGCAATCAACAGCAGCAGGCATTTCGTTGCAGTGTATTCAAAGGACTACTTCAGCAAAGGGTTCTGCCGCTTCGAAATGGAGCGTGCCGCAATCCGCCGCGTGAACCAGAACGATTTCATCATTCCAGTGCTTCGTGAAACAGTTCAGGTCCCGGCAGAGTTTGATCACATCCAGTTTGTCGACGCCAGAGACGATCGCGATTTCATTGACCAGGTTCTGGCCCAAGCCAATGCTTCACCGCCGGCCGAGGCTGATCCGTTACAGCGCTGATCATCCTGGTGGCACCGCACGAAACGGGTCAGACGCCGCGCACGTAGGGATTCATCTTGCGCTCGCGTCCAAACGTGCTCTCTGGCCCGTGCCCCGGAATGAACACGGTATCGTCACCCATCGGCCACAGGCGCTCACGGATGCTGTTGATCAGGGTCTGATGGTCGCCCTGCGGAAAATCGGTACGCCCGATTGATCCGGCAAAGAGAACGTCGCCAACAAAGGCGCGCTTCAGCTCGGGTGAATGGAACACTACGTGGCCCGGCGTGTGGCCGGGGCAATGACGCACATTGAGCACATGCCCCCCCAGTTCAACAGTGTCGCCATCGGCAAGCCAGCGCGTGGGCGTGAACGGGTCCACGCGCGGAAAGCCAAACATCTGCCCCTGCTCCGCCAGCGCGTCGATCCAGAACTGGTCGCCCGGATGCGGTCCGATGATCGGCACACCCAGCCGTTTCGCGAGCGCTGACGTTCCGCCTGCGTGATCGATATGTGCATGCGTGAGCCAGATTTGCTCAATCGTGACGCCCAGTCGCTCGGCCTCAGCCAGCAAGCGATCAATCTCACCGCCCGGATCGATGACGGCGCCATCATGCGTTTCGTCGCACCAGAGCAGGCTGCAGTTTTGCTGGAAGGGCGTGACGGGAATGGTTTTGTAGTGAAGCATCGAACGCAACAACGGCAAATCAGGTCAGGCGGCTGATCGCGCAGCACGCCACTGCTGGCAAGCCGTGCCGAACGCGGCGAAGATCTTCTGCGACGTGGCGTCCTCGGACGCGCGCCACTCGGGATGCCATTGCAGCGCCAGCGAAAAGCCGGAATGCGCCGCCAGCGAGATGGCTTCAATCTGGCCATCCGGTGCCAGCGCCTCCACGCGTACGCCGTCCGCAGGGCGGTCAATGCCCTGGCCGTGCACGGAGTTCACCACCACTTCGTCACGCCCGAGAATCGCGGCGAGACAGCCACCGCTGGTGATAGCGACCGGATGTGCCGGCGCATAGCGCTCGGGCGTCAGCGCACCGGCACGGCCACGGGCGCCGCGATGGTCATCACGCCCCGGCAGCTCCTGAATGGCCTGATGCAGGCTGCCGCCGAGCGCGACGTTGATCTCCTGCAAGCCCCGACAGATCGCGAGCAAGGGCATGCCGAGCTCGACAACGCGGCGGATCAGGGGCAAGGTGGTGGCATCGCGCATTGCGTCGAGCGGCAGCGATTCGTCGTGCACGCCCTGTCCGAAATGCGAGGGATGCACATTGGCAGGCGATCCGGTCAACATGACGCCGTCGGCAATCGAGAGATATGCATCCAGGTCCTCCTTGCCGGTGCACGGCAGCGGGATCGGCAGGCAGCCGGCCTGATCGCGCACGGCGTCGAAGTAGCGGTTGTAGAGCACCACCATCGGCACATCGCCGAACATGCGGTTGTCACAGGGGATGAGAACGAGCGGTGGATGCTTGGCGGCGACCGGCATGGCGTAAGTGATTGATTGGAAAGATACCGGCGCTGCATTGACTGCAACCGGGGCGAGGGATTGTCACATGCCAGCAAACGCAAACGGCTTCTGCGGATGTTGCGCTGAAACACAGCGGGCGCCGCTACGCGATGGTCACCGCGATCAATTTGTCAGCGCCGATTTGCCGGCAGCATTTCTTTCAATGCACGGCTGAATGCGGCTTGGGCGCCGAAAAACACGATAGTCGACTTGTAACGAAATTCGGCGCCAAGCCCAATTAAAACGGGGCATACAGCAAAAAGCCGTAGGCCCCGTCGGAACGCGGCATGTGCCCCGGCCGCTCGTGCCGGAGCTCGACTGCGCGCCTTACTGCATGTGCTGACCGCCGTTGATCGCGATGTTGGCACCGGTCAGGAACGCGGCTTCCTCGCTGGCGAGGTAGGCCACCAAACCAGCCACTTCTTCCGGCTTGCCGAGGCGGCCCATCGGGATCTGCGGGATGATCTTGCTGTCTAGCACGTCCTGCGGGATCGCCATGACCATCTTGGTGCCGATGTAACCCGGCGAGATGGTGTTGACGGTCACGCCCTTGCGCGCCACCTCCAGCGCCAGCGCCTTGGTGAAGCCGTGCATGCCGGCCTTGGCGGCCGAGTAGTTGGTCTGGCCGAAGGCACCCTTCTGGCCGTTCACCGACGAGATGTTGATGATGCGGCCCCAACCACGATCCAGCATGCCGTCGCAGACCTGCTTGGTCATGTTGAACGTGGAATCGAGGTTGGTCGACATCACGGCATGCCAGTTGACCTTGTCCATCTTCTTGAACGTCATGTCGCGGGTGATACCGGCGTTGTTCACCAGCACGTCAACCGGGCCAACCTCTTTGGTGACCTGTTCGATGCAGGCTTTGGCGGAATCAAAATCCGCGACATCGCAGGGATAGGCCTTGAAGTTGTGGCCCTGCTGCTTCATTGAATCGAGCCACTCTTTCCACGTCTTGTTGCCGGGCGAATAGGTGGTGACGACCTGATAGCCCAGCGCGGCCATCTTGATGCAGATGGCTTCGCCGAGGCCGCCCATGCCGCCGGTAATCAATGCAATACGTGACATTTCTCTCTCCTTATTGTCGACTCGAAAACTGCGGCCGCGGCGCTACCGCGACTGCAAAAAAATCTGGCTTTGATCAGGCCTTGGTCAGGCCTTCGCCAGTACATACGTACCCGGCGCTGCGCCAAGCTTTGACTTCGGCTGCTTCGGTGCGGCGACCCGCTTGCCGGAATGCGGCGCCAGCCAGGTGTACCAGTGCGGCCACCAGCTGCCGGGGTGCTCTTTCGCCTTGCTGTCCCACGCCTCCGGCGTCGGTGCCGGGAAATTGCCGGTCCAGTAGCTGCGTTTTTTCGGCCCCGGCGGATTGATGACGCCGGCGATATGCCCGGATGCGCCCATCACAAACTCAACGTCACCGCCCCACAACTCGGCCGATGCAAAGGCGCTCTTCCAGGGCACGATGTGGTCTTCCCGCGAGCAGTAGACAAACGTTGGCACGTCGACCAGCGCGAGATCAACGTCTTCACCCAGCATGTTGATGCCGCCGTGCTCGGTCAGCTTGTTGTCGAGATAGAAATTGCGGATGTAGTACAGGTACATCGGCCCCGGCAGATTGGTCGAATCGCCGTTCCAGAACAACAGGTCAAAGGCCGGCGGATCCTGCCCTTTGAGATAGTTGTTGACCACGTAGTTCCAGATCAGGTCGTTGGCGCGCAATGAGGCGAACGACTGCGCCAGCTCCGAGCCCTTCATCATGCCGCCGGTGCCGTCCGGCCCGAACTGCTGCGCCCGCATCTGGTAAGTGCTCTCGCCCAGATAGGCCTTGATGTCACCCGGCTCGCTGAAGTCGAGCAGCGTGGTCAGGTAGGTCGCGCTCTCGATAAAGTCGTCCAGCTCGCCGCGCGCCGCCAGCACGCCCAGCGCGCTGGCGAGAATGGTGCCGCCGACGCAGAAGCCCAGCACGTTGATTTTTTCGATACCGGCGTGGCTGCGCACTTCGTCGATCGCGGTCAGCGCGCCCTCTTCCAGGTAGTCTTCCCAGGTCAGCGTCTTCAGCTCTTCCGGCACGTTGCGCCAGGACACCAGATACACATTGAAGCCTTGTGCCACCGCATGGGCAACAAAGGAGTTCTCAGGCTTCAGATCGAGGATGTAGAACTTGTTGATGCACGGCGGCACGATCAGCAGCGGTCGCTGGTAGACCGTTTTTTGCGTCGGCGTGTAATGAATGATCTCGATCAGCTCGTTGCGGAACACCACCTGACCGGGCGTCACAGCGAGGTTTTCACCCACCTTGAACGCGGTCTCGTCGGTCATGGCAATGTGGCCGGCCTCAATGTCGTGGGCCAGGTTTTCCATGCCATGTTTGACGCTTTCGCCCTTGGTTTCGACCGCGCGCTGGATGGCCTCGGGGTTGGTCAGGAAGAAGTTGCTCGGCGCCGAGGCATCGAGGAACTGTTCCAGGAAGAACTTCGCGCGATGCCGCTCACGGTCGTCAAGATCAGCGTGTTCAACCACATCGCGCCAGAACGCCGCGGTGCGCAGGTACTGGTCGCGCACGGCCTGAAAGAACGGCTGTGACTGCCATGCTTCGCCGCGAAAGCGCCGATCCGCAGCTGCGAGGGCAGTCACGTCGGTCTGCGGCGAAAACCACTTTGTCGCTGCAGCCTGCAGGGCCTCAGCCTTGACCGCCGGCAGCCACCACCAGCCAGCCTCCGGCGCCGCCGGTGCACCGGCAAAGGCAGGCAAGGCAGGTGCGGCCCACGGCTGCTGCCCGAGGTTGCCGCTCATCATGGTCTGCATGGCATCCAGGCCCGCCACAAACGGGTTGGCCCCGGGCTTGCCGCCACCGGCGAAGGGATTGCCTGCTGCTCCCGCAGCGAAGGGATTATTCGCCGCTGCTGCAGCAAAGGGATTGTTCTCCATCCACGCTGCGAAGGGATTACTGCCCGCCGCTCCCGGCTTTTTGGTACTCATCGCTGCGCCTCCTTACCTGAGTCAATGTAGCCAACGCCCTTCGCGCTGGCAATGCCCCGATCGTGCTTTTCGGAATTGACGAGGCAGAAGTAACATCAAGTGTTGCTTACTTGACCACTGCCCGATGATCATCGTTGCGATCGGCTGGCTTTACGTTGTCGTAATGATCGCCGCAGTTTCTGACACCTTGCTGAAAGCCGTGGTGCGCGTGCTGTTTCTCGGTGTGCTGCCAATCGCCATCCTGCTATGGACACGCGGTCTGCGGCGGCCAAAGCGTCGCGAGGATGGGCAGGAAAGTACTGAGGCAGGCAACACCTCGGGGACTGATCAAGCGGGGGCAGACCCGCGCCGTTGATGCGTTCCAGCCTTGGCTCAGTGCCCGACGTGCAGCAGCGAATGAGTCAGCGTCACCGTAGCGACGCCGAGACCGATCATCACCATCTGCTGCAGGGTGTCCTTCAGCGAAAAACGGCGATGCAGGGTCGGAATCAGATCCGCCACCGCCACGTAAAGCATAGACGCGGCTGCGAAGGCCAGCACCGGGGTCACCCAGGTCTCGGCCTTTTCCAGCGCGAAATAGGCGATCACGCCGCCGACCACCATCGCCAGGCTCGAAATCAGGTTGTAGAGAAAGGCCTTGCTGCGCGAGTAACCTGAGTGCAGCAGCACGAAGAAATCGCTGACTTCCTGCGGCACTTCATGGGCGATGATCGCCAGCGCAGTCACAACGCCCAGCCTGAAATCGGCGAGAAACGCGGCAGCAATCACCACGCCATCGGTCGCGTTGTGCAGTGAATCCCCGATCAGGACCATCAGGCCCGAGCGACCGCCGTCGTGATGGTGATGTCCGTGGCTGTGGCTGTGGTGACGCGCGTGGTCGTGATCGTCCGCCGCGTCGCCGGGCGTCAGGTCGCCGTGCGAGTGCCGCCAGATCACCAGTTTTTCGAGGAAAAAGAAGAACAGTACACCGCCAAGCACCCACGCCATCAGCGAGGCTGGCGCCACGCCTTCCGACAGCGCGTGCGGCAGGATGTCCAGAAACACCACCGCCAGCATTGCGCCCACGGCAAATGCCACCCAGCGCTCGATCGAAGTCAGCCGGGCATAGAGCGCGAATGCTGCGACAGCACAGGAAGCGATGCCACCGATAACGGCGGCGATGATGATGGCGAGGAGCGTCAAAACGGGGAGCGGCGAAGGAGCGGCGCGATTGGCAAGAGAGTCTGACTTGAACTCTTATCACAGCGCGGTTCTGCGCCGTTAATCGCAACAGAATTGCATTTTACGCGAATGACGTCATCAGTGACTGCGCAAACTCGGCAAGGCGTCGCCGCATCGCCGGTCACATGGTCGGCAACCATCGTTGCCAGGCACTCAAAAAAGGTCCACCAAATCGGCAACAGCTTTGGCAAATATCTTTGCGGCACCCTTACCGAATAAGGGCTCACGCCGCATGTGCGACGAAAAGGTCAAGAAGTCGACTTCACGACTTTTTATGGCTTGAGCCCATATCCTATGGTGTATTCAGCCAAAAGCTGACTGCCAAAACGCCTTTACGACGACGCCTCGCGTTCAGCGTTTGCGCGCCGTGCCGCGCGCGGCGCGCTTGACGGTACGTGTCCCGCGTACTGCCGCGACGGCAGCCTCGGCGCTGTCGTTCATGGTCTTGCTTGCCGATTCGCTCATCTTGTTGAAAGAAGCGTAGGCGTCACGCTGCATTTCCATCGTGCGGATTGACACCTCGACGCCCGACAACGCCAGCTTCATCCACGACTCCACAGCGCGCAAGTCCTGAATACGCCGTTCGATCTCGGCCGGGTCAATCGCCTTCATGAACTGCTGCGGGTCAAAGGCACCACCCGCCGCGCTGGCACCGGGCATGCCTGGCATCCCCGGCAAGCCCATCATGCCGGCAAACGGGTTCAGCGCCGCCGGATTGCTCATCATCTTCTGCATGGATTCCGCCCACGCTGCCCAAGGCTCGTTTGCTGCCTGTTTTGACATGCCCCGCCCCACCCTTTCCTCCGTGATTGCCGATCAACACCACCGCCAGACTCGCGGCGGTCGCTTCGCTGCTAGACTCGTTTGAAGTCTACTCGCGATGCGCTCGTTGGCGCCGGATTGCTACGTGGGAAAAATCATCTTCTGGATTGTTGTCTTCTTTCTGGTGTTGCTGGCGCTGCGCATGTTCTCAGCCCATCAGACGAAACGCGAGCGGCAGGAACGGGAAAAACGCGAGCGCGCAGCCGCCAATGAACCGATGATCCGCTGCGGCCACTGTGGCGTCTATTTGCCGAAGTCGAACGCGGTGATGACCGAAACCGGCTACGGCTGCGGCGACGCCAACTGTGCAAACCGGCGCTGAAGGTATCGCGGTCAACGCCGCGCTGCGCGGTGCGCTGATCGGCACGCCGCTGCGCGTACTGCGTCTGCTGGCGCTGTACCGCTGCGTAGTCGCCGTCGCGCTGGCGGTGGCGTCGGGTGCCACCAATCTCGGCTCGTTCAGCTACGCAGCGAGTTCGGCCTATGCCGTCTGGGCGCTGCTCAGCGTGGCGATGCTGGGTCGATTCCGTGGCGGTATCAGCGGCCTGCTGCTGGCGCAGCTGGCGATCGATTTGCTGTTCATTGCCAGCACCTTTTTTGACTCGCACACGCCTGCGACGACGCTGGCCACGTATCTTTATCCGATCCTCGCCGCGCATGGCTGGTTTCTGCGCAGTCGCATCGCGCTGGCGCACGCGGCATTGGCATCAATCGCGCTGTTGCTGGCAGAGCTGCTGCTGCGTACCGGCTCGGTGCAGGCGATCACGCAGGCCGCGCTGGTCGGCGCCGGCTACTTCCTGCTCGCGCTGCTCGGCATGCTGCTTGGGCGCAGCGCGGAAGAGTCGGAGCACCGGGCGGCGCTACGCACCGCAGATGTTCGCCGCCTTGCGCATATCAATCAGGTGGTCATCAACGAGCTGGAAGATGGTGTTCTCGTCGTCGGCGCGCTGGGCCAGATCGTGATGGCCAATCCACAGGCGACCCGCTGGCTGGGTGGCGACGAGGCATCGATGCAACGCGGCGTGCAGCTGCACGAACTGTCGCCCGATCTGCACGCTCGCTGGCAGGCGTTCTTCGTGTCCGGCAGTACGCTCGATGCGGCACCCATTCGCACGCGCGACGGACAGCGCTCGCTGGTGCCGCGCATGATGCCGGTGGATCTGGAGGAGCGTGCAGGAACGCTGGTGTTTCTCGAAGACATGGATCAGGCCGAAGCGCAGGCGCAGCAGATCAAGCTCGCCGCGCTCGGCCGCCTGTCGGCCAGCATCGCCCACGAAATCCGCAATCCGCTGTCCGCCATCAAGCAGGCGGCACAGCTGATCGGCGAGGAAATGGCGGAGCGGCCGGAAGCGCAGGCGCTGACCACCATGATCGACAAGAACGTCGACCGCATCGACCGCATCGTGCGCGATGTCTCCCTGCTCGGGCGCCGCGATCGCGGCACACCGGTCGCCATCGAGCTCGAAACCGCAGTGACTGAGCTGATTGATGACCTGAGCGCCACCTTGCCCGCACCTCGAAACGCTTTCCGCATCGCCACGCAGGGCCAGGCAACGATCCACGCCGACCGTGGTCACTTCGAGGAAATGCTGGTCAATCTGGTGTCCAACGCCTGGCGGCACTCGGCCAGGGTAGAAAACAGCGTCACCATCACGGTAACGGTGGAGGACGACATGCAGCGTGCCGTGATCACCGTGATTGATGACGGCGACGGCGTTCCCGCAGACATCTCGGACCGCATTTTCGAGCCGTTCTACAGCGGCAGCGGCAGCACCGGGCTCGGGCTCTATCTGGTGCGCGAACTGGCGCTGGCCAACGGTGGTAGCGTTCGCCTTGGTTCCTCCAAAAAGGGAGCCCGCTTTGTGCTCGAATTACCCCTGATGCCGATTCACTGACAGGCGCCCAATGGCCAAAAAACTTGAGACCGCCCCGCGCGTGCTGGTGGTCGACGACGAACCCGATCTGCTGACCCTGATGCAGTTGACGCTGACCAAGCTCGGACTCGAGGTGGTCACTGCTGATTGCCGTGAAAGCGCACTGGCGGCGCTCGACCGCCAGACCTATTCGTTGTGTCTGACCGATATGCAGCTCGGAGATGGCACCGGACTCGATGTGCTGGCGGCCATCGCCGAACGCGGGCTTGACCTGCCCTGCGCCGTGATCACCGCCTTCGGCAATGCCGACAATGCGGTGGCGGCGCTGAAGGCCGGCGCCTTCGACTATCTTGCCAAGCCGGTTTCGCTCGATCAGTTGCGGACCCTGGTCAAATCGGCCATCAAGGTGCCGGAGCGGCGTATTGGCGCGGCAACGGCGGCAGCAAGTGGCGGTGGGCACGCCAGCGCCGGAGCCGCTGCGGTCAATGCATCGGCGAACGTACCGGCGCTGATCGGCGAGTCGCCCACCATCGAAGCGTTGCGCACGCTGCTGGCCAAGCTGGCCAACACGCAGACGCCAGTGCATATTCACGGCGAATCCGGCACCGGCAAGGAGCTCGCCGCACGCATCCTGCACGCATCGGGGCCGCGCGCCAACGGCCCCTTCGTCGCCGTCAACTGCGGTGCAATCCCCGAGAACCTGATGGAAAGCGAGTTCTTTGGCTACCGCAAGGGCGCGTTCACCGGCGCCGAGAGCGATCGCGATGGCTTCTTTCAGGCCGCATCGGGCGGTACCCTATTTCTCGACGAAGTCGCCGATTTGCCGCTGCAGTTGCAGGTGAAGCTGCTGCGCGCCATCCAGGAGCGCAAGGTGCGCAAGGTGGGCAGCACCGCCGAAGACGCGATTGATGTGCGCATCGTCAGCGCCACCCACAAGAATCTCGGGACCCTGGTGCAATCCGGGCACTTCCGGCAGGACCTGTTTTACCGTCTGAACGTATTGCAGGTGTCGATGCCGGCGCTGCGTGAAATTGCGTCCGACATCCCCGTCATCGCCATGCGCACGCTGGCGCGAATCGCCAGCGGCATGACCGTTGCGCTGGCACCGTCGGCCATTACGGCGTTGACACGCTATAGCTTCCCGGGCAACGTTCGTGAGCTTGAAAACGTGCTCGAACGCGCCATGGCGCTGGCTGACAATCCGGCCCGCATCGAGGTTTCCGATTTGCGACTGACCGTTGACGACAATCCGGTCACCCAGGCGGCCGCGACATCGACGCCGACCGGCTCCGGGACTTTGGCTGGTCGAACGCCGTTGCAGGACTTTCTTGACCGCGCCGAGCGCGAAACGCTGGAGCTTGCGCTGGGGCAGACCCGCGGCAATCGCACCCAGGCAGCCAAGCTGCTTGGCATCACCTTCCGTTCCATGCGCTACCGTCTGGAGCGGCTGGGCCTTGAACCGGACGATGAGTAACGCTCTGGCAATTGATTCCGCCGCAGCCTGGGACGCTGGCTGGTGGCTCGCCGCCGAACGCCGTTACAGCCCGAATTTCAATGCGCGACCGGAAGGCACAACCGTCGATCTGGTGGTGCTGCATCACATCAGCCTGCCACCCGGGGTTTTCGGGGGTGACGAGGTGGCGGCCTTTTTCGAGAACCGGCTCAATCCCTCCGGCAACGCCGAGCTGGAAGCAATAGCGCACCTGCAGGTATCGGCGCACTTTTTTCTGCGCCGCGGCGGGTTATTGCAGCAGTTTGTGAGCTGCGATGATCGTGCCTGGCAGGCCGGCGTCTCCTGCTGGCACGGTCGACACGCCTGCAACGACTATTCGATCGGCATCGAAATCGAAGGCGATGCCGTGGAGCCTTTCACGGCCGCACAGTACAAGGCGCTGGACCCTTTGCTCGCAGCCATCGCGGCCCGTTATCCGGTCCGCGCGGTCACGACGCACAGCGAGATTGCGGCCGGGCGCAAGGTAGATCCTGGCCCAACCTTTGATTTTTCGCGACTTGCGCGGCGCTGGGCGGTCTAGGGCCTGCCAGCACCGCACGCATTCTGGCTACGCCAACTTGAGTGTCACGTCGATGTTGCCACGCGTCGCGTTCGAGTACGGGCAGACGATGTGCGCCTTGTCGACCAGATCCTGCGCCACGGCGCGATCAATACCCGGGATGCTTACCGTCAGCGTGACCTCGATACCAAAGCCCGTCGGCAGTGGGCCGATGCCGACATCGCCGGTGATGGTGGTGTCGGCGGGCAGCGCGACCTTGGCCTTGCCGGCGACAAACTTGAGGGCGCCGAGGAAGCAGGCGCTGTAGCCCGCAGCGAACAGTTGCTCGGGGTTGGTACCGGGCAGGCCATTGCCACCAAGCTCCTTCGGGGTCGTCAGCTTGACATCGAGAATGCCGTCGGACGAGCGCGACGTGCCCTCGCGGCCGCCGGTCGAGGTGGCTTGCGCGCGGTAGAGAACTTTTTCGAGAGACATGGGCTTTCCTTAATTTTCGGGAGTGAGGCTTGGCGCAGGCTCGGTCGCCACACGGGCAACCAGTTGGTCGCGCAAGGCCTGCAGCTCGCGCGTCAGTGATTCGATGGCGGGCAGATCGCAGCCCGACAATTGCAGGATGCAACGCGGAATAGCCTCCGCCCGCGCGCGCAACCGCTTGCCGGCCGGTGTCAGCGACAGCTCGACATGGCGCTCATCGCGTTCGCTTCGCTGGCGTTGCAACAGGCCAAGCGCCTGCAGCCGCTTGGTCAGCGGTGTCAGCGTGCCGGAATCCAGAAACAGCCGCGCGCCCAGCTCTCCGACACCCAAGGTGCCGTGCTGCCACAAGGCCAGCATCACCAGATATTGCGGATAGGTCAGACCGAGCTCCGCCAGCAGGGGCTTGTACACCTTGGTCATGGCCAGCGACGACGAATACAGCGCGAAGCAGAGCTGGGCATCGAGGTCGAGAATGTTGGCAGGTGTCTTCATCGTGGAGTGTTTGCCTTCGGACCGGCGAGTCGTGGCGGCCTGGAAGCGCTGGCGCTCATCGCGCTGGCGCGTCGGTCAATTCGTCATCGGAATAAATTATATTGCACACAATATAATTGTCAACAATTTTTAATCGTTAGTGACTTGTGCAGATAAGCCGCAGCGTTGGCCAACTGCATACAATGCGCACCCATGCAGTTCATCCTCGAATACGCGCCGATCATCCTGTTCTTCGCCGCGTACAAGCTCAAAGACATCTATTTCGCCACCGGCGTCGCCATCGCAGCCTCGGTGCTGGCGATCGCCTACGCCTGGTTCGCCACACGCAAGGTCAGCACCATGCAGTGGCTGTCGCTCGGCATCATCGTGATCTTCGGCGGCGCGACGCTGCTGCTGCACGATGAAACCTTCATCAAGTGGAAGCCGTCCGCGTTATACGGGGCCTTCGGGCTCACCCTGCTCTTCGGCAAGCTGGTACTCGGGCGCGACTGGATTCGTGTGCTTTTCCAGCAGGCGCAGATTCAGGCGCCTGACGCCGTCTGGGGCCGCATCACGTGGGCGTGGATCGTCTTCTTTGCGTTCATGACGGCGCTGAACGGTTATGTTGCAACGCAATACAGCCTCGATGCCTGGGTCAATTTCAAGGTGTGGTGGGCGATGGGCATCTTTTTCGCCTTTACCGTCGCCAATGTGGTCGTGCTCGCCAAATACATGAAGGAAGGCGACCCCGTTGAAAACGCACCCACCCGGGGCGATCAGGCCTGATCGGCCATCCAGCGGACGGCCATGAGCGAACTGACTGCACTGCTGATTGAGCGGCTGGCCCCGCTGGCGCCCACCACCGTTGAGGTGGCCGATGACTCGGCAAAACACGCCGGTCATGCCGGAAATACCGGCGGCGGGCACTTATCGGCGAAAATCGTGTCCAACGCGTTTTCCGGGCTTTCCACGGTGGCTCGCCACCGGGCGGTCTACCGGCTGGTGGCTGATTTGATGCCGGCGCGCATTCATGCGCTGTCGCTGATCACCAGTACGCCCGAAGAACTTTCATCAACCAACGACAAATCCAACAACAGGAATCTTCAATGATCTATCGTCAAACGCTCGCGACCGCTCTGCTGCTCGCCGTGATGGGCGCACCGGCCGTTGCGCAAACGGCAGCCAAGAAACCGGCGGCTGCGGCAGCTGCAGCCGCCGCCAAGCCCGCCGCCGGCGGTGACCTGGTATCGCAGGCGCAGTTCGACCTTATCCTCAAGGAACGCATGGGGCAAGGGCAGCCGGACTCGCCCGAGCTGCGTGCCGCGCTGCGTGATGAATTGACCAATCGCGAACTGTTCCTGCGCGCCGCCAAAGCCAAAGGCATGGATCGCGACGCCACGATGAAAACGCAGATGCAGGTGGCGAGCGAGTCGATCCTGATTCGCGCCTACATCGGTGACTTCCTTGGCGCCAATCCGGTCGGTGACGATGTGCTCAAGAAAGAGTACGAAACCATCAAGGCCGGCCTTGGCGACAAGGAATACCGCGCTCGCCATATCCTGGTCGAGAAGAAGGAAGATGCTGACGCACTGATCAAGCAACTGCAGGGCGGCGCCAAGTTCGACGATCTCGCCAAAGCCAACTCGAAGGACCCCGGCTCGAAAGACAACGGCGGTGATCTCGACTGGGCGGTGCCATCCAACTACGTGAAGCCGTTTGCTGATGCGCTGGTTGCCCTGCAAAAAGGCAAATACACGCCGCAACCAGTACAGAGCCCGTTCGGCTACCACATCATCCAGCTTGATGACGTCCGCGACGCCAAGGTGCCGAGCTTCGATGAAGTGAAGCCGCAACTGGCGCAACGCCTGCAGGGTCAGGTCGTCGAGAAGCATCTCGCCGAGCTGCGTGCCAAGGCTGGCATCAAGTAAGCTGCCAGCAACTCAGCGAGCATTTTCGCTGCGATGCACAAAGCCACCTTCGGGTGGCTTTTTCAATTTCAGGTGACAAAAAGGACAGGCAGGCGACAGTCTCGTCAACAATAATCATTGAGTCACTACTTCGGAGGAGGCGTTACTTGAACAGTTTCTTTAAGAACAAGGATTTGCTCGCCGGTTTGATGTTCATCGTCATCGGCGTGGTGTTCTTTGTTGGGGCATACAACTATCAGATGGGAACGGCTGCCCGCATGGGGCCGGGGTACTTCCCGCGCATTCTCGGCGGTGTGATGGCAGTGCTGGGCGTTATCGTTGCCGGCATTGGCCTCAAGAATCAGGCGCAATGGGCCGCCACGGAGGGTATCGGCTGGACGTGGAAGCCGGTGATCATCCTCACCGTCGCCGTGGTGCTGTTTGGCGCCGCACTGCAGCCGCTGGGCATGGTCATCGCGATCATTCTGCTCACCATCATTTCCGGCATTGCCGCGCACGACAAGAACTACCGCGAGCTGGCGATCATCACGGCGATCATGTGCCTGTTTTGTGCGGCGGTGTTTGTGTGGGGCCTCAAGCTCCAGATGAAACTCTTCCCCTGGAGCTAGGCGAACACCATGGATCTGCTCAATAACCTGTCTCTGGGGTTTGGCGTCGCACTGACGATGACCAATATCCTTTACGCGCTGGTCGGCTGCCTGCTGGGAACGCTGATCGGTGTGTTGCCCGGCATCGGCCCGGTGGCAACCATCGCCATGCTGTTGCCTACCACCTATGCCCTGCCGCCGGTGTCGGCGCTGATCATGCTGGCCGGCATCTACTACGGTGCGCAGTACGGTGGCTCCACCACGGCGATTCTGGTCAACCTGCCGGGCGAGTCGTCCTCGGTGGTCACCGCGCTTGACGGCTACCAGATGGCGCGTCAGGGCCGTGCCGGCGCCGCGCTGGGTATGGCTGCCATCGGCTCCTTCATCGCCGGCTCGTTCTCGACGCTGCTGGTCGCCGCGTTCGCACCGCCGCTGTCGGAAGCCGCTCTCAAGTTCGGCCCGGCCGACTACTTCTCGCTGATGGTGCTGGGCCTGATCGCCGCTGTCGTGCTGGCGCACGGTTCAGTGGTCAAGGCTATCGCGATGATCGTGCTCGGCATCGTGCTGGGGCTGGTCGGCACTGACGTGAACTCCGGCGTCGCTCGCTACAGCTTCGACACCCCGGAACTCACCGACGGCATCGGCTTCGTCGCAGTCGCGATGGGCATTTTCGGCATCGGCGAAATCCTGATCAACCTTGAAAAAGGCGAAGCCCGCGAAATCTTTACCGCCAAGGTGGGCAAACTGCTGCCAACGGCACAGGACTTCAAGGATTCTGCGGGGGCAATTACTCGCGGCACGCTGCTCGGCTCGCTGCTCGGCATTCTTCCTGGTGGCGGTGCGCTGCTCGCTTCGTTCTCGTCGTACTCGCTCGAGAAGAAAATGGCCGGCGCCAACGCCAAGCCGGCCTTCGGCAAGGGCAACATCCGTGGCGTCGCGGCACCGGAGTCAGCCAATAACGCTGGTGCGCAAACCTCCTTCATCCCCCTGCTCACGCTGGGCATTCCACCGAATGCCGTGATGGCGCTGATGGTGGGCGCGATGACCATCCACAACATCCAGCCGGGTCCGCAGGTCATCACCGCCAACCCGCAGCTGTTCTGGGGCCTGATTGCCTCGATGTGGGTGGGTAACCTGATGCTGGTGATCCTTAACCTGCCGCTGATCGGCATGTGGGTGCAGTTGCTGAAGATCCCGTATCGTCTGCTCTACCCGATGATCCTGGTGTTCTGCTGCATCGGCGTCTACACCGTGAACAACACCACGTTCGACGTCTGGATCATCGCGGTGTTCGGCGTGGTCGGATACATCTTCGCCAAGCTGGAATGCGAAGCAGCCCCGCTGCTGCTTGGCTTCATCCTTGGCCCGATGATGGAAGAGAACCTGCGCCGCGCGCTGCTGCTGTCGCGGGGCAGCCCGTCGGTGTTCCTGGAGCGCCCGATCAGCGCCACCATGCTGGTACTTTCGTTGATCCTGCTGATCATCCTGGCGATGCCGGCAATCCGCAAGAAGCGCGACGAGACTTTCGTCGAGGATTGATCCTCAGCACGATCTCTCGATACGAAAAAACGGGCACTTCGGTGCCCGTTTTGTTTGGCCCAGCGTATCCTTCGCGAACGTATGTCCCGCGCGCCGTGCGCCCTAGCCAAAGGCACCAGACGCAGCAACGCAACGATATAGCAGCAGGAGGAAATCATGTCCAGCCCATCGAATCCACCCGGCACCACCCGCCGTGACGTCCTGAAAACGCTCGGCACCGCAGGTGCACTCGGCAGCGCCACCGCGCTCACCGCCTGCTCGACCACCGTCAACGTCAATGCCGGCCCGACAACGCGTGCCACGCCATTCCAGATTGCAGCAACAACCATCCCGATCGTCGGCAGCAATGAGGTCTTTCCGGTGCGTCGCATCTACTGCATCGGTCGCAATTACGCTGCGCACGCCCGTGAGATGGGCTCGGACCCGACGCGCGAGCCACCATTCTTCTTCCAGAAGCCGACCGATGCGATCCAGTTCGTACCTCCGGGCCAGACGGTGGATCACCCCTATCCACCGCTGACCAAAAACTACCACTACGAGATCGAGCTGGTCGCAGCACTCAAGAGCGGTGGTCGCAACATCGCAATGGCTGATGCACTCTCTCACGTCTACGGCTATGCGCTCGGGCTCGACATGACGCGGCGCGATCTGCAGCGTGCGATGGGTGACGAAAAGAAGCCTTGGGAGATCGGCAAGAGTTTTGACCGATCGGCGCCAATCGGGCCGATCCATCGCGTCGGGCAGACTGGTCACTTCAGCAAAGGCCGCATCCAGCTCCTGGTCAACGGCAACGTCAAGCAGAACGCCGACCTCAACCAGATGATCTGGAATGTTGCCGAACAGATCAGCAAGCTCTCGGAAGCGTTCGAGCTAATGGCTGGCGACATCATCTATTCCGGCACGCCAGAGAATGTCGGTCCGGTGGTGCGCGGCGACGTGATGACCGGCAAGCTCGAAGGCCTGCCGGACCTCAACGTGAGGGTGGTTTAGCGGTTTGCCGCGCAGTCATTCGCGGCATCATCTTTTTGTCGAATCGACCATTGGATAAGGGCTCAGGACGCAATTCGACAAAAAGTCGACTTTTTGCCATTTGTGGTGCTGAGCCCATATGGAATAAGGCTTTCAACATCAGGCTGTAAACCGATCAAGCCTTCACTCCAAGCCCCAGCCGCTCAATGACCGCCTTTTCCTTGACGTACTGATCGGCGATGAACTTCGTGTAGTCGGCCGTGTTCATGTAAATCACCGACTGGTCGTACTTGTCGAAGGTCGCAAGCACCGCCGGGTCTTCCAGCGTCTTCTTGAACGCATCGTGCAGGCGCCGGGTGAGTGCTGGATCCATGCCCCTGGGTGCACCGATGCCGAACGGCGAGTCCGAAATCGTCTCGTACCCGAGCTCGTTCAGCGTCGGCACGTTCGGGTAGCGCTTCGCCCGCTTGCTGCCGTAGGTGGCGAGCAGACGCAAATTACCGGCGTCAACCTGCGGCGCCCAGCCCGTCGAATCGCTGTGCGACATCACATGGCCGCCAAGCACGGCCTGCACGCCCTCCGCTGCGCCCTTGTACGGGATATGCGAAAGCTTGATGCCTGCCTTCGCCGCGAACTCCTCAACGGCCAGATGCGGCGTGGTGCCAGCGCCGGGCGTGCCATAGGTGAACTTTTCCGGGTTTGCCTTGGCGTACTCGACGAGATCCTTGATGCTCTTGATCGGCGAATCGCTGCGCACCACGATGCCAAAGGTGTAGCCGGTCAGGCAGGCGATGTAGGTGAAATCCTTGAGCGGATCGAACTGCATCTTCTGCATGTGCGGCAGCCGCGCGACGCCGATGGTGAGTTGCGACAGCGTGTAGCCGTCCGGCGCCGCCTTCACCAGCTCGTTGGGGCCCAGCATGCCGCTGGCGCCGGCCTTGTTCTCCACCAACATGGACCCGCCGAGGGCCTTGCCCGCACTCTCGGCGATGGCGCGCATCACGGCATCCGTTGCACCACCCGCTGGCCACGGGCAGATCAGGCGGATCGGTTTCGCCGGGTAGGGCTGGCCGACTGCAACGCCGGGCAGCGCCCCAGCGGCGGCAACCGCCAGCGTCGTCTGCAGGAACTGACGGCGCGACGGCGACACCGTACCGACGCCAACGTGGTCAAGCGGCAAACCGCCCGGTGCAATGTGATCCATGATTCCTCCTTGATCGCCGTGCTTGCCGCACGATTCAGTTGAGCGGTATGGTGTATTGATCACCGCTCACCGGAAATCTAGGAGAAAGCAAGGGCACCGTCAATGACGGCTATCCCGTATGGAAAATGCGGTATGTCGCGAGAGCCATGATCGCGACGGCGACCGCAGGTCAACAATTGCTGCGCTCGGTCAACCAGATTGCCACCACAGCCGGCAAAATGCCGGCATGAGAGCAGCCCCGGACCCGCGATGCGCCTGACCACCATGACGGATTACTCGCTGCGTCTGCTGATGTATGTCGCGCAGCGGCCGGAACAGTTATGCACGATCGCCGAAGTCGCCACCGCCTACGGCATCTCGGAGGCACACCTGATGAAGATCACGCACCAGCTTGGGCTCGCAGGCTTTATCGAGACGGTGCGTGGCAAGGGCGGTGGCATGCGGCTGGCGCGGGCGCCCGGCGAGATCAACCTGGGCGCAGTCGTGCGCAGCGTCGAGCCGGATTTCAACCTGGTGGAATGCCTCGCCACCGGTAACACCTGCACCTTGACCGGACAGTGCCGGCTGACCGCCATCGTCAGCGGCGCGCTGCGACAGTTTCTCGACCACCTCGATGGCCATACGCTGGCCGATGTGCTGCCTGCTCATGGCGATGGTCCCGTGCAAGCCCGTACGATGAAGTTGCAACCTCTGCGGCGTCGGCCTGCCGTCAGCGAATCCGGCAAGTAGAAGCCGGCCCGCTCTGTTCCGCTGCCGGTCGCTGGCCAGCGCCCTGTCTGATCTGGCGCAATAAAGATTACTTTTCAATATTGCTTTAAGAGCCAGGGCGACCTAACATAGATACATAGTAAATAAATCTTATCGACAGACCGAAGCCGCCAAGGCACTGGCCGACGCACCGATGAAACGCCAAGCTGCACTGATTCCTCTTTCACGCGAACACCACGACGCGCTGTCGTACGCGCGACAGGCCGTCGCGGCCTGCCAGGGTCAGCACGCGGACACGGTGCGCCTGCGCACACTGGCGCTCTGGGACAGCAGCATTGCAGCTCATCTGGCAACCGAAGAGGCCAGCCTGCTACCTGCCCTGGCCGCCGCCGGTGCCGGCGACGAGGCCGCACGGGCATTCGCGCAGCACCAGCAGTTGCGGCAATTAGTGGCTCGCCTGCGCGACGGCGAACCTGACGCGTTGGCCGAATGGGGCGAGGCGATGCGTGAGCACGTGCGCTATGAGGAACGCGTGCTGTTCCCACTGGCGCAGCGCCTGCTGGATCTCGATGCGCTGGCCAACACCCTCAACCGTCCGTCCACGCTTCCGACGGTGTCGATATGACACATCGCCATTTCCATCAACACGAACTCGGAGTCACCGAATGAGCACCATCTCGCAACCACATCTGCACCTGTCGCCCACGGCGATCTATCCCTTCGACGCACGCGGCATCGCCAAACGCTTTCGCCATGCCGCCATCTTCGGTGCGCTGGACGCGCTGAACCCGGGCGAGACCATGCGTTTCGTCAACGACCACGATCCGCTGCCGCTGCTCGATCAACTGCGGGCGCGCTATGGTGAATCGGTGTCGATCGAATATCGCCAGCGCGATCCCGGCGCCATTGCGATCGATTTCGTCGTTCGCTGAAGCTTCCGCCCCAGAGACGACCACAGCGAGATGCGCAACACCCCATCCCGAGTGATTCCGATCCGCGCGCTCGAGCCCGCCGCCGTTAGTGCGGGCGCAGCCGAACCGGACCGCGAAGTCGTCATTGACCTCTACGAAAAGCAGCCCAAGATTTACCCGCGCGCCGTGCACGGCTGGTTCGCCGGCTGGCGCTGGGCAATGGTGTGGCTGACGCAGCTGGTGTTTTACGGGCTGCCGTGGTTGCAGTGGAATGGCCGGCAGGCCGTGCTGTTCGACCCCACGCAGCGCCGTTTCCAGATCTTCGGACTGCTGCTGCAACCGCAGGATTTCATCTACCTGGCCGCGCTGCTGGTCATCTCAGCACTCGCCCTCTTCTTCTTCACCGCGATGGCCGGGCGTCTGTGGTGCGGCTATGCCTGCCCGCAAACCGTCTACACGGAAATTTTCCTGTGGGTGGAGCGCCGTACCGAGGGCGACCGCCTCGCACGCATGCGCCTCGACAGCGGCCCGTGGACGCCCGCCAAAATCGCGCGCAAGGGCAGCAAGCAGACGATCTGGATCCTGATAAGCCTGTTCACCGGGTTCAGCTTCGTTGGCTACTTCACGCCCATACGCACGCTTGCCAGCGAGGCCGCCGCACTGTCCTTTTCCCCTTGGGAGTGGTTCTGGGTTCTTTTTTACGGCTTTGCGACGTACGGCAACGCCGGCTACCTGCGCGAGCAGATGTGCAAGTTCATCTGCCCGTACGCACGTTTCCAGAGCGCCCTGATCGACAAGGACTCGATGGTGATCGCCTACGACGCTGCGCGCGGCGATCCGCGCGGCGGACGCTCGCGCAAGGCCGATCGCAATACGCTGGCGCTGGGTGACTGTCTCGATTGCAAGCTTTGCGTCCACGTTTGCCCCACCGGCATCGACATTCGCAACGGCCTGCAGAACGAATGCATCGGCTGCGCGGCGTGCATCGACGCCTGCGACGATGTGATGGACCGCATGGGCTACAGCAAGGGCCTGATTCGCTACTCGACCGAGAACGGGGTCGCGCAGCGGCTGAGTCGTCGTGAGATGCTGCGACGGGTAGCGCGCCCGCGCGTGCTCATCTACGGTGCGCTGCTCGGCGCGGCAATCACCACGTTCGCCGTGAGCCTGTGGCAACGGCCCGACTTCCGGGTCGACATCGTTCGTGATCGCGCAGCGCTGGCCCGGGTGGCCGACGACGGCGCTATCGAGAACGTGTACCAGCTGCACCTGGTGAATGCCACCGAACGCCCCCTGCATCTGTCAGTGGCGCTAGCGAACGAAGGCAATCCACGCGATGCCAGCGGCAACCCCGTGCTACGCATCGTCACGCCGACCAGCACAACGCTGGAGGCTGGCAGCAGTGGCAAACTGTCGCTGCGCCTGCGCCTCGGTGCTGATGCTGCGGAACCGCTACGCGGGCGCTCCAGCACGATCGGCATCGATATCACCGCCGCCGGCAACGACGGCTCGTCGTCGCAAACGATGACCGAAAAATCGACCTTCTTCGTGCCGCGCTAGAGGCAATTTCTGCGTGGCTGCCAAGCGAAAAGCATCGACTTTCCGCTTTTTGAGCCGCCAGCCCCTATGCAACAAGGCTTTGCAAAAAAAGCTGTAGCCGTCGTTCGAGCGCTACGCCATCTGCAGCGACAACGCTCCGGGACCTCTGCCCTGGTTGGCGGCCGCCACGGTTGCCGCCGCCGCATCCATCTCGGCGATCGTCCCGTCGTCAATCGGCACCGCCTGCGCGCGTGCCTTGCGCGACTGGCGCTCGGGGTCACCGGGCATCAGGATGGCGTCAAATCCCTCGGCGAGCTTGGCCGATTGCACCCATTCGACGAACTCACGCGTCGCCATCTCAAAGGCGCTTTGGGTGCCAAATCGGGCCGGGTCGAAGACGATGGTCAGCATGTTGTTCCACACCCCGGCCTTCGGCTGGTTTTTCGGGATCGTGACCGGGCCACCGGTCAGTGCAGCGCCGAGCAGCTCGCAGACCATCGCCAGCGCGTAGCCCTTGTGCGCCGCCATCGTGGTCAGCGCACCGGTGCGGCCATTGACCGGCTCGAACAGCACACCGGGATTGGTGGTCGGAAAGCCCTCATGATCAATCAGCGCGCCTTCGGGCGTGTGCTTCTTGGCGTTGTAGGCCACGCGCACCTTGCCCTGGGCGATGGCGCTGGTGGCGAAGTCCAGCACAATCGGGCCACCGTCGGCGTCCGGCCGCGGGATGCCTACGGTGAAAGGATTGGTCACAAAGCGAGCCTCGGCACCACCGTAAGGCGCCACCCAATGCTGGCTCACGGCGTTAGTGAAGTGAATCGCAATCAGCCCTTCGCTGATCGCCTGTTCCGCCCAGTGCCCGACACGGCCGAGGTGATGCGAGTTGCGCAACCCCATGACGCAGACGCCGCTCTCCTTCGCGCGCTTGATGGCGATCGCCATCGCCTGATGCGTCACGCTCTGGCCAATGCCGCGATGCGCGTCAATCAGCATCAGCCCGCCGGTGTCGGTCACCACCTCCACATTCTGGTTAAGCACCAACTCGCCCGCCGCGATGGCCTTGACGTAACGCGGTACCATGCCGACGCCGTGGGAGTCGTGACCGCTCAGGTTTGACAGGACGAGATGATCGGCAGTCAGCCGCGCCTCGGTGGCTGAGGAGCCGGCAGCAAGAAAGACGTCGTTAACCCAGCGGTGCAGGGCGTCGGGGTGAATGGTGCGCATGGCGGAGGTATCGGTGCTCATGGCGCAGGAGTTTAGGCGCTCAGGCTGTCGCGCCGACGCTACCGCATCGCGTGACGGAACGCCGGCCCGACTTCACGGCGCGCTGCAATGAGTCTGCGTCGGTGCGGTCAGCCACCGCGAGGCGGCAGACGCTGCCACGCGGCCAACGCATCTGCCGCACTGATGCTCGCGACGTTGCCGTCGTCCTTCGTCTCGCGGTTGCCGAGCGGGATCACCTGCGAATGCGGCGCCCGTGGTACCCAGCGCCCCCAGCCGTGATGACCGAACAGCACCACGCAGGGACAGTCCATCGCCGCGGCGATGTGGGCCGGGCCAGTGTCAATGGAAATCATGCTGTGCGCGAACGACGCCAGACCGATCAAGCGTGGCAACGGCAAGTCCTCTGCTGCCGCGAGCACCCGCGAGTCCGCGCAGGCGGCAACAATTTCGTTCACCAGATCAGCCTCGCGCGGTGAACCGCAAACAATCACACGCAGCTCCGGCTTCGCCCGCAACGCACCGGCAATGACCTGAGCCCAGCGCTCAACCGGCCAGAACTTGTCGTTGTTAGTGCGGTGCAGCGACCAGCGTTTCGATGTCTTCTTGTTGCCGGGCTGGATCAGCAGGATGGGGGCATCGCCGACACCACGTGCACCTGCCCAGGCGTGCGCGTCAGCAACCCAGTCAGGCGATGCATGCAGGCGCGGCTGGCCGCGTCCCGCAACGAGCGGCTCGCCACTGCCAACGCTGTGCCACCAGTCCGCCCAATGCACCGCAATACCGGGCCAGTGGTCCCACGGCGCGATGATGCGTTCGCGTGGCACCGCGCGCTCCACCAGCCGTCGCGCGTATTTGTCCGGGTCACACAGATACACCGGCCCTTTGTGGGCAGCCAGCCATCGCACTGCGTCACGCTGGCTGGGAGTGAACCAGTATGGGCTCTTGCGGCTGGTCACCAGCTGGATATCACCAACGGCGGGATCGTTGGCCAGCAGCGCGCGTGTCCAGCCGCCAGACGCCAGCAAATCAACGGGCGTGCCGTGGTGCCTGGCAAGCTGCTCCAGCAGCACGGTAAGCAGAACGACGTCGCCAAGCGCGGCGAAACGGACAACGACGGGACGATCAGCGGAGGCAGGGGACATGGTCACGAGGCAACCGCGGCGGACGGTTGTTGTCGCCGACTAGAGTGGAGTTGGCAACAGACTCCCAAATGTGTAGTCACAATTGCTGGCGAGTCGTCATCATTTAGGCGGCAGTGGGGCCTTGGTTGGCTTCACGGTCAGCGCAAACGACCGGCCGTCCTTGCCCCAAGCCAGCGAACCTGCCTCGCCAGTCAGGATGACGATGCGGGGCGTCCCGGCGACCTCAAGGCCATTGCCATTGTTGACGAACAGCTTGAAGCGCAGATCTGCCTTGCCGTCGCTTTCATCGGCCAGCAGTTCGATGCGCACGCGGTCTTCAAGCTGCAACGCAGCGGCGTGGCTCGGCGCCACGAGCATCGAGGGGACCGCGATATCACGGTCGTTTTCGCGCAGTTGCATCTTGACAAGCAGGCCATCATCTGCCGCATGAACCGCAGTAGCGAAGAACAGTGCGGTGAAAAGACTACAGCGAAGCGTGTTCATGACGTCGGCAGCACGGAGAAGGATGCCAAATTTTATCGGGAAGTACCTGTGCCCCGTAGCGACGGTCGCTGCGCAGGTTGCGCATCGTCGTCCTGTTGGACGTGCTTGGACATCAGCGCGAGCCGAATAATCTCGCTGTGCTGAATCGTCTCGTAGACCACGTAACCGTGTCGTTCATAGAACGGCACGTTGTTCTCCATGACCATATTGGTCGTGAGCTCGAAGCGTTTGACGTCGGGCAACTCGGCTTCAAGCGCGCGTAACAGTCTCGAGCCGATGCCGCGCCCTTGACAGACCGGGTCGACCACCAGCGCGCGGATCGTGCACGTACCGTCGGTCACGACGCCACGTACGCTGCGAACGATGGCGTCGCCCTCGCGAGCAACAAGGGCCGTCTGAGTCTGGATGTGCGCTGCGATGCCTTCGACCGTCTCGGTCAATGGCGGAATATCAGTTGTGCCGCTGCGACGCCCCTCTTCGGCAAATGCTTTCTGCTGTAGGGCGTGCATGGCGGCGGCGTCGCCCGGCTGCGGTCGGGTGATAGTGGGCATTTCGGACATTCCTTGCAAACTGGGAAATTCAAAGTGATCGCCCTGCATCACCACCGCCTCGGTGCCGGCCTCGCAACCTTTGGAGTCGCCTCGCTGCGGGCAATGACTGCAATCACATTGTCATCTATCCGGACACGAACACCGTCAGCTGCAGAGACTCAGTCCTGTTGCCAGGCGTTGAACCCCGCCAAAATCGCCCAGGCAGGAAGTAATTGCACCGCCGGGGGTTTGAGTCGGGCGCCCGCACGACAACCCCCGGACGCCCGCCGGCATTATTTGCCGACCACTTCGGGGGCCCGCTTGACGCGCGCCACATCACGGTTCAAGCCCGACAGGATCGCCTTGAACGACGCGGTGACAATGTTGCTGTCCATGCCAACGCCGTGCAGCGACGGGCCGTCGCCGACACGCATCTCGATGTAGGTGATGGCAGTGGCGTTGGCGCCCTGCCCGATCGCGTGTTCGTGATAGTCCATCACCTTCACCGGCGCATGAAGCTCGCTGGCAATCGCGGCAACGAAGGCGTCAATCGGGCCGTTGCCCACGCCTTTCGCCTTGTGCGTATCGCCGTCGATCACCACTTCGGCATGCACTTCCACCGCGTCCGGCTTCGACGAATCTTCCGCCAGCTTGTGTGCAACATACTTGTACGGCGCCTTCTTGCTGACATATTCGCCATCAAAGATGTTCCAGATGTCGTCGGCTGTCATTTCCTTGCCGGTGGTGTCCATCACCTGCTGCACCACCTGCGAGAACTCGATCTGCATGCGGCGCGGCAGATCTATGCCGTATTCGCTTTGCAGAAGGTAGCTGATGCCGCCCTTGCCGGACTGTGAATTGACACGGATCACCGCCTCATAGTTGCGGCCCACGTCCATCGGGTCGATCGGCAGGTAGGGCATGTCCCAGATGCCATTCGGGTTGGCGTCGCGATTGGCAAAGGCCTTCTTGATCGCATCCTGATGCGAGCCCGAGAAGCTCGTGTAGACAAGGTCTCCTGCGTACGGATGACGTGGATGAACCGCGATCTGGTTGCAATATTCGACGGTCTTCTTGATGTCGTCGATATCGCTGAAGTCGAGGTTCGGATGCACGCCCTGCGAGTACATGTTGAGCGCGAGGTTCACGATGTCGACGTTGCCGGTGCGTTCACCGTTGCCGAACAGGCAGCCTTCCACACGATCGGCGCCAGCCATCATGGCGAGCTCGGCGGCGGCAGTGCCGGTGCCACGGTCATTATGCGGATGCACCGAGAGCACGATGCAATCACGTTTGGCGACGTTGCGATGCATCCATTCAATCTGGTCCGCAAAGCAGTTGGGCGTGGCGTTCTCCACCGTGGTCGGCAGATTGATGATGACCGGGTTCTGGGGCGTAGCGCCGAAAACTTCCACCACCGTGTCGACCACACGCCTGGAGAATTCAAGCTCCGTGTTCGAGAACATCTCCGGAGAAAACTCGAAGCGCCAGATGGTCTCCGGATAGCGCTTCATCGTCTCGCAGACCTGTCGCACATGCGGGATGGTCAACTCGTTGACGATCTGGTCTTGCGACATGCCGAACACGACGTTGCGCATCACCGGTGCGACCGCATGGTAGAGATGAAAAATTGCCCGCTTGGCGCCCTTCAATGCCTCGAAGGTACGTTCGATAAACGCCTCACGCGAGGGTGAGAGCACCTGAATCCAGACGTCGTCAGGAATCTGCTTCTGCTCAATCAGGTAGCGGACGAAATCGAAGTCGGTCTGCGATGCCGACGGAAAACCGACTTCAATCTCCTTGATGCCGACCTTGCAGTTGAGCGCGAACATCTTCTTCTTGCGCTCGACGTCCATCGGCTCGATCAGCGCCTGATTGCCGTCGCGAAGGTCAGTCGCGAGCCACACGGGTGGTTTGGTGATGGTCTGGTTGGGCCAGGTTCGATCGGCCAACGGGATCGGTTTGAAGGCGGCGTATTTCTGGCTGGGTTGTTTCAACATGGGCATGATGAGCCTCGACGATTCTGGAAGGGGAATGCGGGAATGCAGCCTCGTCTCCCGTTTCGGGGATCAGACGTGGCGCAGCGGGAGGGGGTGGGGGTTATTTGTCTGCGCGCGAGCGCAGCAGTGCCAGCAGCAGGCCGAGCGAAATCAGCGACAGCAGGGGTGTCGTGAAGGCGGCGCTCACGTGTGTGAGTTGCTGGCTATGCGAATGCATCCTGTAAATATAGCTCATCAAGCCGGCACATTCAAGTCGCTGCGCGCAGTCCTTGCGGTGAATCAATTCGCGCCGCGCCGCGCAGCGCATGCGCTCTTGCGAGGCGAAGCAAACTACCCGCCCGCGCGCGGCCAGAACGCGCTAAAACGCGTGCGTCTTGGCGAACACCGTGCCGGGTAGCTGTACATAGGTCAGCACGCCCTCGGTGATTGACTGGATGCGGGTCGGCTGCGGGTTATCGCGGAACAGCGTACCGCGCAGAATCTCTTCCATGTTGAGTCCGATGCCGTAATAAGTGCGCCGTTCGTGGCGCGCATAGTCGACTCCAGGAATGCCTTCCCGAGGCTTGAAGCCGGTGCCGCGGTAGCCAAAAACCAGTTCAAGGTAGCGCAGGGGATTCCTGGGCGACAGATTCATGAATCCACTCAGCCGGGCAGTCAAGAAGTAGGTCTGCCCCTCGTAGCTGTCAATGAAGTTGGCACTGCCGCCAGCGCCCTTCGGGAAATAGCGCATGCGATAGGCGAATTTCCGGTCGAGATCAGGCCACATGACCACCACGCTACCCATCAAAATGCCGACGGCGTCAGCCACCAGATCTTCGCGGCTGAAGCCGTAGGTTTTCTTCGAGTACCCGTCGAACAGCTCAATCAGATAGGCCGTCCCGGCATTGGCCACTGCGGAGATCGCCAGTGCCTCGCCCTTCGATGAGCCGCTCCACTGCAGCGCATCGCTGACCAGCCTTGTACCGATATAGAACGTGTAGGCATGGCTCAACTTGTCGACGCCACCGGTGTAGGTTTCGCGGCCAAATCCCCCCTCGGTGATGCGCGTGATGTGCGACGAGAAACCACGCTTCCACCACTGGAATGCACCAGTCGTCAGCACCGTGCCCACAGCGCTTGCCACGATCGCCTTGCGGCAATCCTGCAACGGCCCCCATGGCAGGCGCATGAAGTCCTGGCAACGCTTGATCCGTTGGGCCTTGTCCAGCTCGCTGCCTGCCACCGCACTGGCTGCCGAAGCGCTGCCAGCAGATGCCGCGCTGGCGATGGCGGTATTTGCCGCAGGCGCCATGCTGGCTGCCGAAGACACATCAGCGAACAGCTCAGCAACAGTAAAGGCATCAGGCGCCAGTTGCCCCGCAGTCTCGGCGGACGGAACAGCGGAATCATCTACTGCTGCGTTGCCAGCTGCAGCCGCAGCTACAGCGCCATATATCGGCTCCATCGCCGGCGACAACTTCACACTGCTCGCGACGTCCTGCGCCGAACCGCTGCCAGAAAACAGCAACGCTACGCCAACGGCAAACGAACCCCATGTGGCGCACCGGTCACGCAACTTCACCATCAAATCCCCCCTGTCAGTTCTTCGTGCCCAGTCAGTGCCTGTCGGCCGCTGCCACAAAGCCTTATTTCTTTTCTTCAGCTCCGGTTGCCGCCACTTCTGTCACGCCCTGCGGCTTGCGAAAGAGTCGCCACAGCCACACGACATAACCGGACGCCAGATACGCCAGGAACACCCCGAAGATCACCGTCGGCGGGTGCATCAGCATCAAGCCGAAGCCCACCGCCAGCAGCGCAATCGCTGTAAACGAAATTGCGCGACGGCTCATCGCCTTGAAGCTGAAGAACTTCGCCGTCGTCACCATTGAAATGCCGGCCACCAGCGTGACCGCGAAGGCCCACCAGGCAACGTCCTCGCCTTCAATGTCAAGGTCATCCATCAACAGCACAAAGCCGGCAATGACCGCTGCAGCCGCCGGGCTCGGCAAGCCATTGAAGAAGCGCTTGTCGATCACACCGATCTGCACGTTGAAGCGCGCCAGGCGAAGCGCCGCACAGGCGGCGTAGATGAAGGCCGCAGCAAGGGCGATACGCGGGCTGGGCAGCGAACGCAGCGCCCACTCGTAGACGATCAGCGCCGGTGCCGCGCCAAAACTGACCATGTCGGCAATCGAATCGAGCTCTGCGCCAAAGGCGGTCTGCGTGTTGGTCATGCGGGCGACGCGGCCATCGAGGCTGTCAAGCACCATGGCAACAAAGACCGATACGGCGGCGTAGTCGAAGCGCAGGTTCATCGCCTGCACGATGCCGAAGAAGCCGAAGAACAATGCGGCCAGCGTGAACAGGTTTGGCAGCACGTAGATGCCGCGGCGGCGAATCTTGTTCTTCAGCGCTGCCCGCCGTTCGCGAATGGTCAATTGGCCGGTGCCACTGGTGGCGGGCTCACGGTCACGATCGTCTTGAGTGGGCAGATTCATTGCCCGAAGTGTAGCGGCTGTCTGCCGGGAAAGATTCGCGGGATTCGACGCGCTATCGCTGCGCTCCCGATCAAATCCAGCGGCTGCGTGCCGCCAGCGTGAGTGGCGTCAGCATTTCGCCTTCTTTCTCGCGTTTGGCGATGAGCGTTTCCTTTGCCTTGCGCAATGTCTCCTGCAGCTCCGGACCGCGCTTGAGCGCGACGGCGACCGCCAGCGCGTCCACCAGCGTCAACTGCGCCAGCCGTCCAACCATTGGCGAATAAACATCCGGGTCTTCGTCAACATCGACGGCAAGCGCAATGTCGGCCAGTTTGGCCAGTTGCGATGCGCGTTCGGTCACCGCGATCACCGTCGCCCCGGCGCGCTGCGCAAGCTCGCAGGTCTGGATCATGTCTCGCGTGCGGCCGGTACGCGAGATCGCGACGACCACGTCCTCGTGCGTGAGCAAGGCCGCAGACTGCACCTGCCAATGCGGATCGTTGTAGGCAACGGTGTGCATCCCGAGCAAAAAGAACTTGTGCTGCGCGTCCATCGCCACCACGCCCGAATTGCCGACGCCATAGAACTCCACCTTGCGCGCCCGTGCGATGGCCTCGGCAGCGCGCTCGAAGACTTTCGGATCGACCTGGTTACGCATCGCGATCAGCGTCGCAATCGAGCGATCAAACACCTTGGCAATCACATCCGCCGACGAATCCTGCGCCGACACGTCGGTGTGCACATACGGAACGCCAGTCGCCAGGCTTTTGGCCAGCGCTACCTTGAACGCCTTGAAGCCCGTGAAGCCAAGCGCCTGACAGAAACGCGCGATGGTCGGATCAGTCACGCCGACCGCCTCCGCCAATTCGGCGATGGCCATGTGGGCCACGCGATTGGGCTGACCAAGCACATAGCTCGCGACGCGCTGCTCGCTGGGACGCAGGCTGAGACGCACGGCGGTGATACGCGACACCAGTGCGTCAGTCGAGGTCGAATCGTTGCTGGCAACGACGGTACCAGTCGATTCAATCCTGTTTGCCGGTACTGCAGTGTTCATGATCATCCCCTAAATGTTCAGCTCTTCGTGCCATGCGGTATCGGCAATCGCAGTCAGACGACTGGACGCCGGCGGACCCCAACTGCCGGCGGCATAGCCGATCGGGGCTGTCTGCTCGGCAGCCCAGTGATCGAGCACCGGCTGGCACCAGCGCCACGCGGCGTCAGCCTCGTCGCGGCGCATGAACAGCGTCGCGTTGCCCCGCAACACGTCGAGCAGCAGGCGCTCGTAGGCATCCTGCCGGCGCTCACGGAAGAATTGCTGGAAGTCGAGATCAAGATACACCTCGCGCAGGCGCATGCCATCGCCCGGCGCCTTGGCCATGGTGTAGAGCCGCACGCTCTCCTCGGGCTGCAGCGTAATGACCAGGCGATTCGGCGCCAGCGCGCTGTCGAAAATCGAGTGCGGCGGCGAACGGAAATTGATCACCACTTCAGCGCGCCGCTCGGCCATGCGCTTGCCGGTACGCAGAAAGAACGGCACACCGGCCCAGCGCCAGTTCGCGACCTCGGTACGCAATGCGACGTAACTCTCCGTGCAGGACCCCGCGGTAACGCCCGCCTCAGCCAGATAGGGGCCAACCGCCTGCCCGCCCATGCTGCCAGCCCGGTATTGGCCGCGAACGATGTTCTCGCGCAGTGACTCCTGCGTCCACGGCTTCAGTGACCGCAGCACCTGCAATTTCTCATCGCGCACGGCGTCTGGATCGAGGCTCGACGGCGGCTCCATCGCGGTGATGCAAAGCAGGTTGAGCAGATGGTTCTGCACCATGTCGCGGAAGGCGCCGGTGCTGTCGTAGAACTCGCCGCGAGTCTCCACACCAACCATCTCGGCAATGGTGATTTGCACATTGCTGACCCAGGTGCGGTTCCACAGTGGCTCCAGCAGCGTGTTGCCAAAACGCAGCGCTAGCAGGTTCTGCACGCTTTCCTTGCCGAGATAGTGGTCGATGCGATAGACCTGCGCTTCGCTGAAGGCATCGAGCACCAGATCGTTGATCTGCCGCGACGACACCAGATCGCGCCCGAGCGGCTTCTCAAGCACGATTCGCGTCTCGGACGTATTGAGCCCGGACGTCTTGAGCCCGTCGATGATGGCCGGGAACAACGCCGGTCCCACTGACAGATAGAACACCGTCTGACTCGCCCGCTCGTCCAGTCGCGCTTTCAACTCGCGATACTGTTCAGGCGCATTGACGTCGAGTGCGAAATAGGCAATGCGCGCGAGGAATCGCGCCAGGGCACCGTCGGGCGCGGCCCTTATGATGTCCGGGGCGAAGCGATTCAGCGCTTCACTCACGCGGTCGCGAAACGCCGCGTCGTCCATCTTCTGTCGCGCGGCGGCAATAATGCGACCGCCGGCGTGCAGGCAGGCATCGCATTCGGCACGAAACAAGGCAGGGTAAAGTTTGCGTAGCGCCAGATCGCCGGTGCCACCGAAAATGACCAGATCAAAGTTGCCGTTCATCCGATAACAATAGCAGTCTTGTAGTAAAACAACAAGCTAAAATTACAGCAGTTGACGCGATGGCAAAGCCTTCGTTGACAACGAAACACGCTCTTCCGTCCGGAACCCTGCCATGAACACCCTCGACCAGCTCAAACAATTCACCACCGTCGTTGCCGACACCGGCGATTTCAATGCCATGCGCGCCTACACGCCGCGTGACGCCACGACCAATCCGTCGCTGATCCTGAAGGCGGTACAGCAGGACGCCTACAAGCCGCTGTTCAGCGAAACGGTGGCAGCACACAAGGGCAAAAGCATCGGCGCCATCGTCGATCAGGTGCTGATCCGTTTCGGCCTGGAAATCCTCAAAATCGTGCCCGGCCGCGTCTCGACTGAGGTGGATGCAAGGCTTTCGTTTGACACGCAGGCAACCATCACCAAGGCGCGCGAGCTGATTGCGCTGTACGCGGCGGCCGGCATCGGCAAGGAACGCGTGCTGATCAAGATTGCCTCCACCTGGGAGGGCATTCAGGCCGCCACCGTGCTGGAACGGGAAGGCATTCACTGCAACCTGACGCTGCTGTTCAGCCCGATTCAGGCCGCCGCCTGCGCCGAGGGCGGCATCACGCTGATTTCGCCTTTCGTGGGCCGCATTCTGGACTGGTACAAAAAGCGCGACGGCAAGGATTTCACCGCGGAGGAAGACCCCGGCGTGCAGTCGGTGCGCTTCATCTACGCGTACTACAAGCACTACGGCTACAGGACCGAGGTGATGGGTGCCAGCTTCCGCAACATCGGCGAAATCCTCGCGCTCGCCGGCTGCGACCTGCTGACCATCTCGCCCGACCTGCTGAATCAGCTGCAGGGCATGAATGAGCCGGTTGAACGCAAACTGATCCCCGGCAAGGCTGCCACGGCGCCCATCAAACTGGACACGTCCGAGCCCGCGTTCCGCTACGCACTGAACGACGACGCGATGGCCACCGAGAAGCTGGCGGAAGGTATCCGCGCGTTCGCCGTCGATGCCGGCAAGCTGGAAGGTTTGATTTCAGCGGCGCTTTGATGGCAGCGAACCGGAACTGCCTGAGTACAACTTTTTACTGAAACCAGCATTCCATCTGGGCTGAATAGCCAAAATTGATGAAACTCGACTTCTTTCGAAAAGCCGTGTGAGCCCACATTGAATGGGGCTCACACTGAAAAGGTGCTGCTTGCCGGAACGACCGTAGACCTGTTCTGCCGCGTCATCGACAACTACGGTGACATTGGCGTCTGCTGGCGGCTGGCGCGGCAGCTGGTCGCCGAGCACGGCTGCACGGTGCGGCTGATCGTCGATGACCTGCGCGCGTTTCGCTTCATCGCACCCGAGGTGGATGCTGCGTCGGCTTCGACACAAGCGCTGCTTGGCGTCACCGTCGTGCCGTGGCAAAACGCCAGCACGTTGACGCCTGCGGAGGTCGTCATCGAGGCCTTCGCCTGCGACCCGCCGGCGGACTACGTGCAGGCAATGGCTGCGCAAGCCGCCAAACCCGTCTGGCTGAACCTTGAATATCTCAGCGCCGAAACCTGGGTCGATGACATCCACGGTCGCGCAAGCCCGCATCCGCGGCTGCCGCTGACCAAATACTTCTTTTGCCCCGGATTTACCCAGCAGACCGGCGGATTGATCCGGGAGCGTGCACGGACTCCCCTCCCCCTTGAGGGGGGAGGGGCGGGGGAGAGGGTGACGGTTGCGCGCACGTCCGCGTCGATCTCCCGATTCGTAGCCCCCCTCTCCCCAACCCCTCCCCCACGAGGGGGGAGGAGCCAAAACAGCCTCGCTCTCTTCGCTTTCACCTACCCGCACGCCCCCGTGCGTGCGCTCGTGGAGGCGCTGACGTACGCCGATGGTCGCCCCAACGTCACGCTCGCCGCGCCGCTTGCGGACGCCGCACCCGAATGGCGCATCGCATCGCCTGTCCCGCAACCCGACTTCGACGCCCTGCTCGCGCAGTTCGACCTGCTGCTGGTGCGCGGTGAGGACTCCTTCGTCCGCGCGCAATGGGCTGGCAAGCCGATGCTCTGGCACATCTACCCGACCGCCGACGACGCCCATCGGATCAAGCTCGATGCCTGGCTCGACCGCTACTGCGAAAGCCTGCCGGCGTTGGTGGCGGACGCCTATCGCCGTGCCAGCCACGCGTTTGTTGCCGGTGACCGGAACGCGACATCCTACGCCGAATTCGTCACTCACTTGCCAACGCTTCGGCAACACGCCATCCGCTGGCGCGCCCTGCTCATGCAGCAGACCGACCTCGCCACCCGGCTCGTTAGGTTCGTCGCTCTGGTGAAAACGCAAAAAGTCGGCTAAAATCAAAGGCTTTGCTACAAAACCTGCGGGCCAAACCCCTCCGACATTGCCATTCCGGCATTGTCAGTCATCGCTGTCAAGCCAACGTGCTGACGCAGACGACGGAAAACACTTCAACCGGCGCGCATCCACAACGAAACCACCATGAAAACCGCACAAGAACTCCGCGCCGGCAACGTCATCATGATCGGCAACGACCCGATGGTCGTGGTCAAGGCCGAATACAACAAGTCCGGCCGCAACGCCGCCGTGGTCAAGACCAAGCTCAAGAACCTGCTCACCGGCACTGGTGCCGAGCCGGTGTTCAAAGCTGACGAAAAATTCGATGTCATCGTCCTCGAAAAGAAGGAAGTGACCTACAGCTACTTCGCCGATCCGATGTACGTGTTCATGGACGCCGAGTACAACCAGTACGAGATCGAGCCTGACACCATGACTGACGCGCTCAAGTACCTCGAAGACGCAATGCCGTGCGAAGTCACGTTCTACGACGGCCGCGCCATCGGCATCGAGCTGCCGACCTCGCTGGTGCGTGAGGTGGAATACACCGAGCCGGCCGTGCGCGGTGACACCTCGGGCAAGGTCATGAAGCCCGCCAAGCTCAAGGGCACCGGCTTCGAGATCCCGGTTCCGGCCTTCGTCAACACCGGCGACAAGATCGAGATCGACACTCGCACCGACGAGTTCAAGAAACGCGTCTAACTGGTAGTTCTGGCTGCTGCAACGCAGCCTTGATCCAGCGCAATGGCCCATGCGATAGCCCAACTATCGCACGGGCCTTTTGTTTTGGAGCGGAGATAATGCATACAGGAGGAACCGTTGACGATGCTCGTCGCCTATCTCACGCATCCGTACGCACTCAAGCACGAAATGGGGTCGCATCACCCCGAATGCCCCGACCGGGTACGGGTGGTTGACGACTACCTGCGTGCGCAAGGCTTGCTTGATTTCATGCGGGAAGAGATCGCCGCTGCCGCGCCCCCGCACACAATCCTGCGGGCACACACACGCGAGATGGTCGACTCGATTGAACGGATGGCGCCGCAGCAGGGTTACTGCGGCATCGACGGCGACACCACTATGAATCCGTACACGCTGCTTGCTGCCCAGCACAGTGCCGGCGCCGCAGTCAAGGCTGTTGATCTGGTGTGCGCTGGTGATGCGCCGCGTGCGTTCTGCAACATCCGTCCGCCCGGCCATCACGCCGAGCGTCATCGCGCGATGGGGTTCTGCTTTTTCAACAATGCAGCGATCGCTGTGCTGCACGCGATCCAGGCGCACGGCCTCGAGCGTGTGCTGCTGGTTGACTTCGACGTGCATCACGGGAACGGCACCGAAGAGATACTTGCCGACCAGTGCGATGCGCGGCGCGTGCTGATGGTGTCAACCTTTCAGCATCACCTTTATCCCGGCACCGGTGATGTGCCGATGGCCGCCAACATGGTCAACGTGCCGCTGCCCGCCTACTCTCGCGGAGACGCCATGCGCGCCGCCGTGCTCGACCGCTGGCTGCCGGCGATTGATGACTTTGCACCTCAGCTGGTGGTCATCTCGGCTGGTTTCGACGCGCACCGTGAAGACGACCTCGCATCCCTCGGCTGGGTGGACGCCGACTACCGCTGGCTGACGCAGCAACTCGTTGCGGTAGCCGACAAACATTGTCGCGGGCGTATCGTTTCACTGCTTGAGGGCGGTTATCACCTGCCCGCGCTTGCCCGCAGCGTCGGCGAACACGTGAAAGTGTTGATCGGCGCCGATTGACCGGGCATCGTTGCGCGGTCGTCCGTCGCGCTGGCGACTACTGGTCGGCACGAAACGCGCGGTAGCATTGCGCGCATGCACGGCCATCATTCGCACCACGCATCGGACGACGCAGGCCATCCGCGCCACGCGCACCCGCATCACGACGGTGACGCACACGGCGCGACCACCAGTTCGCACCCGCAGAAGGAGGCTCATGGCCACGGGCACGGACACACACACGGTCACGGCGGGCATGCCCACGCACATGGGCCGATCAACTACGACCGCATCTTCGCCATTGGCGTTGCGCTGAATGTCAGCTATGCGCTGATTGAGGCGGTCGCAGGTTTCTGGCTGCATTCGCTGGCACTGGTGGCCGACGCCGGCCACAACCTCTCCGACGTGCTTGGGCTATTGCTGGCGTGGGCTGCCGTGTGGCTCTCGCGGCGCAAACCCTCCGCGCGGCATTCCTACGGCCTCGGACGCACTTCCATTCTTGCGGCGCTGGCCAACGCCGTGCTGCTGTTCGTTGCGCTGGGTGCCATCGTCTGGGAGGCCATCGGTCGACTGAACGAGCCGCAGGTCGTCGCCACCGGTCCGGTGATAGTTATTGCGCTGATCGGGATCGCGATCAACGGTTTCACTGCCTGGTTGTTCATGCGTGGCAGCAAGACCGATCTCAACGTGCGCGGCGCCTATCTGCACATGGCGGCGGACGCGGCGGTGTCTGCCGGCGTGGTGGCGAGCGCCGCGCTGATGGGAGTCACCGGCTGGCTGTGGCTCGACCCGGTCACCAGTCTCATCATCGCCGTCGTGATCGCCTGGGGCTCGTGGCGGCTCCTGGTTGACTCATTGCGCCTCTCGCTTGACGCGGTGCCGGCGCACGTCGATGCCAGCGCGGTCGCCGGGTTTCTGGCACACCGTGCCCCGGTGCAAAGCCTGCATGACCTGCATATCTGGGCGCTGTCGACCGAGGCGGTCGCACTGACCGCGCATCTCGTTTGCCCGGACGGACATCCGGGTGATGCATGGCTCAAGGACGTCTGTGACGAATTGCACGAGCGATTCGCCATTGATCATGCAACCCTGCAGATCGAAACCGGCGACGCCGCACACTGCGCGCTGCGCGAGCGCTGTGGGCTGGCGCACTAGCCTCGAGCCTTACCGTCTCGCGTCGCCATCCACTTCGGCCCGAGCACCGCAATCGCCAGCCCGGTGAGCACGACGGCAGCGCCAAGCAGTTGCGTGGCGGAAAGACGCTCACCGAAAGCCCACGCCGTTGCGGTCATGCCCGCCACGGGCACCCACAGCGCAAACGGTGACACCATCGACGCCGGGTAGCGCGTCAGCAAGTTCGACCAGAGGCCGTAGCCAAACACTTGCGCGGCATAGGCCAGCACGCAGAGATTGGCCCACAACGCCCAACTCGGCGTCCTCAGCGGCGCGGTCAGCGCACCCGCTGGCTCCACGATGAGCGAAATCACCACCAGCGGCGGCACGGCAGCCAGACTCGTCCAGGCCACAAAGTTCATCGCGCTGACTCGACCAGTATGCGCGATGCGCGCCACGTGCTTTGCCACTGTGTTCCCCGCGCCCCAGAAGAACGCCGCAAGCAGCACGAGCAGGAATGCTGCTCCGACACCGCCTTGCAACTTGGTCACACCGATGATGACCAAGCCGATCGCCGCGATCAGTGCACCCACCAACTGCGCGCGGTGTATGGCTTCGCCGTAGAGCGCCACTGCGAGGCCAATGGTGAAAAACACTTGCGTCTGCACCACCAGCGACATCAAGCCGGCGGGCATACCCATGTTGAGCGAAATGAACATCACGGCGAATTGGCCCACGGCGATGAACAGCGCGTAGAGCACCAGCCAGCACCAGGGCACCTGCGGTCGCCCGACAAACAACACCAGCGGCACTGCAGCCATGAAAAAGCGCCAGCCCGACAGCGCAAAGGGCGGCACGCTCACCAGCGCCAGCTTGATCGAAACGAAGGTCAACCCCCACACGGTGGCAATGGCGAGAGCGAGGAGCGTGTGGCGAAGGGGCAAAGGTCAGGCTGCAGAAGGTTTCAACGACTTGACGCGCGGTGCGAATACGCGTCGCATCGTGTCAAGTCGGCGCGAAATCCAATCAAACTGAATCGGCCATTCCGCTCGATCATCCATGTTGACATCGTTCCAGATTGTGACGATCCGCGACATCTTGCTATCCGGCAGTTCGCGCCAATCCAGTGGAAAGCCTGTCTCTTGTTGGATCGATTCTCGTTGCGCCAGCAAGGCGTTGAACGCCTCCTTCGGTGCGAAACCTGGAGGTTGGACGACAACAATTTCGACGCCAATCCAGCGCTTCTCCCTGGACGCAAAAACGTCCATGTTGATTCCCGAGCGCCCCAGAGCGCAGTTTACCCAGTGCTGGGGCGCTGGTTTCTGTGGTGTCACAGCGCCCCCACATCGCTTGATGTAGTCGCGCAACGCCGTCCAGTACTCAAGGTACAGTGACTGAGTCTCCGTCAATTCACTACTCCGCGCACGCTCAGCAACGCTTCGGCGCCAGTCGTTCGGCTTACTCACAATGTTGAACTTCGGTGCAACATTGTCAGAACCAACGAACTTCCAGAGTTCAATCTCCAGCAAGAAAAAGCTGAAACCGTCTACCGTGACTTCGTTCAGCCAGTCCACGGCAGCACGATGCTCTTCAGTCGAACGCTTGGCGATCCAGATAATCGTTCGGGCATCCAGGCCTGCGGCATAGGTCAGGATTTGTCCCAAATGTGGGTGATCGGTCGACTCAAGCTGATTTTCGATCAGGACATTCGTGCCGGTGGCAAGGTCCCTACACAAAATATCAGCGCGATACGGGCCGACACCCTGTTCCTGAGCCACCAACTCCAAATCCAGCCCTAGCGCCTCCGAAAGAATCGACAGGCTATCCTCCTCTGCGAGCCAGGGCGTGAAGTCAGCCGGTTCGGACGACCAGATGGTGCGAAGATCGTCAACCCTTTCAAGCTTGGCCAACGGCCGAGACAACGCCACGCTATTCGACCGCTTTCAACATCGCCTCAACCACGCCTTTGGCATCGCCGAACACCATCATGGTCTTGTCCATGTAGAAGAGTTCGTTGTCGAGCCCGGCGTAACCTGCTGCCATCGAGCGCTTGTTGACGATAACGGTGCGCGCCTTGTAGGCCTCAAGAATCGGCATGCCGTAGATCGGGCTGCCTTTCTGCAGGGCAAGCGGGTTCACCACGTCGTTGGCACCGAGCACCAGCACCACGTCGGTTTGCGCGAACTCGGAGTTGATGTCCTCCATTTCGTGCACCTGGTCATACGGCACTTCGGCCTCGGCCAGCAACACATTCATGTGCCCCGGCATGCGGCCCGCCACTGGATGAATCGCGTACTTGACGTCGACCCCCTTGGCGATCAGCTTTTGCGCAAGTTCCTTCACGGCATGCTGCGCACGGGCGACCGCAAGGCCATACCCCGGCACGATCACCACGCTGTCGGCGTTCGACAGCATGAAAGCCGCATCGTCTGCACTGCCGCTCTTGACCGGGCGCTGCTCCTTGCTGCCAGTCACCGCGCCGCCCTCGCCGCCGAAGCCGCCAAGGATGACGCTGATGAACGAACGGTTCATCGCCTTGCACATGATGTAGGACAGGATCGCCCCGGACGAGCCGACCAGCGAACCGGCAATGATCAGCATCGGGTTGTTCAGCGAAAAACCAATGCCGGCCGCCGCCCAGCCGGAGTAGCTGTTCAGCATCGACACCACCACCGGCATGTCAGCGCCGCCAATCGGGATGATGATGAGCACGCCAAGCAGGAAGCCGAGCCCGCAGATGATCGTGAAGTCGGTGAATGACTCTGAATGCCAGAAGCCAAAGATGAAGAACAGCGTCGCCAGCCCAAGTACGGCGTTCAGCGCATGCTGCCCTTTGAAAGTGACAGGTGCTCCCTGAAACAGGCGGAATTTGTACTTGCCCGAGAGCTTGCCAAAGGCGATGACGGAGCCGGAAAACGTGATAGCACCGATGAAGGCACCGAGCGCCAGTTCGATGCGATTACCACCGGGAATCGCGCCGCCCTTTTGCGTGATACCGAAGGCGTAAGGCTCGACCACAGCAGCCACGGCGATACATACCGCCGCCAGACCGATCATGCTGTGCATGAAAGCAACCAGCTCGGGCATTTTGGTCATCTCGACGCGCTTGGCCATCAAGGCGCCAATGCCACCGCCAACCACCAGCCCGCCAAGCACATAGCTGAGGCCGAGAGCCGATTCGCCTGCCAGCTTGAATATCAACGCTGCGGTCGTCACCATCGCGATGGCCATGCCCACCATGCCAAAACGGTTGCCCGTGATGGACGTGGTGGGGTGCGAGAGCCCCTTGAGTGCCTGAATGAAAAAGACCGAGGCGACAAGGTAGAGAAGAACTACGACGTTCATGCTCATTTGGCAACCTCCGGCTTCGCTTCAGCTTTTTTCTCTTTCTTTTTGAACATTTCAAGCATGCGTTTGGTCACCAGAAAGCCACCAAAGATATTCACAGCAGCCAGCGCCACCGCCAGCACGCCCATGGTCTTGCCGAGCGTGGTCTCGGTCAGCGCAGCGGCCAGCATGGCCCCCACGATGATGATCGCCGAAATCGCATTGGTCACCGCCATCAGCGGTGTGTGCAGCGCTGGCGTCACCGTCCAGACGACGTGATAGCCGACGTAAATCGCCAGCACAAAGATGATCAGGTTGATGACAATGTGTTCGACGCCGCTCACTTTTTATCTCCCGTCACCAGTGTGGCTGCGACGATGTCGTCGTCCATGTTGATCTTGAATTCACCGGTCTTGAAATCCACCAGCAGTTTCAGGAAGTCCAGCACGTTGCGGGCATAGAGCGCACTCGCGTCCTGAGGCAGCAGTGCCGCCAGGTTGGTGTGCCCGACCAGCGTCACGCCATGCTTGACGACCACTTTATCCTTCTCGGTCAGCGGGCAATTACCGCCCTGCTCGGCCGCAAGATCGACGATCACCGAGCCCGGCTTCATCGCCTTGACCATTTCTTCCGTCACCAGCACCGGTGCCGGGCGCCCGGGAATCAGCGCAGTCGTAATCACACAGTCAGCCGCCGCCACCCGCTTGGCAACCTCGGCACGTTGCCGTGCCATCCAGCTCTCGGGCATCGGTTTCGCATAGCCACCAACGCCTTGCGCCGTTTCGCGCTCCTCGTCGGTTTCGTAGGGGACGTCGATGAATTTGGCCCCGAGTGACTCCACTTGCTCTTTCACTGCCGGACGCACGTCAGACGCTTCAATCACCGCGCCGAGACGCTTGGCGGTGGCAATCGCCTGCAGCCCGGCCACGCCAACACCGAGAATGACCACACGGGCAGCTTTCACTGTGCCCGCCGCCGTCATCAGCATCGGGAAGAACTTCGGGTAGTGGTTCGCCGCCAGTATCACAGCCTTGTAACCGGCGATGTTGGCCTGCGACGACAGCACGTCAAGGCTTTGCGCGCGCGTGGTGCGTGGCGCCCGCTCCAGCGAAAAGCCGTTGACGCCTTTGCCCTTGATCGCGGCGATGCCTTCGGCATTGAACGGGTTCAGCATGCCCACAAGATGGGTGCCACTTCTCATCGCAGCCAGCTCTTCAGCGCCGGGCGCGCGCACCTTGAGCACAATGTCGCTGCCAGCCAGCACTTCCGCGCCGCTGGCGCTGACCGTAGCGCCGGCCGCAGCATAGGCCTCATCTAGCAGGCTTGACGCAGCGCCCGCGCCGGACTCGACAGTGACTGAAAAGCCTGGAATGGCGGCCAGTTTCTTGACGGTCTCGGGCGTCGCCGCAACTCGCGTCTCGCCAGCCGTCGTCTCCTTGATGATGCCGATTCTCATCGGTCACCTCCCCTTTTGTTTGACCAAAGCAGTGTAGCCGCTTTCCCGCGCGTTGCGCAGCGCTTCAGACGGGTTAACCCTTGATCGAATAATCGAGCATTCGCTCCGCCTTTTTTGCTGTTGCAGTTAAATTTGAGGATTAGGTTTCCGGAGGTACTTTTCATGCCCACAATCAACCGTCTGGCGCTGCGTGGCTTAGCCGCCGCAATTGGCTTCGCCCTGTCCGCCGCCGTCTTCACTGCTGGTGCCGCAACGCTCAAGAACGCTGCCCAGAATGACATCCTGACTGCCGACCCGCATTCCCAGAACCACGCCACCACCAACGCGATTCTGATGCACGTGTATGAGGGGTTGACTCGCTACAACGCCAAGTTCGAGGTGGAGCCAGCGCTGGCCACCAAATGGACCTACATCTCGCCGACGCAGGTGCGCTTCGAATTGCGCAAGGGCGTGAAATTCCATGACGGCACGCCGTTCACCGCCGACGACGTGGTGTTCAGCTTCAACCGCATCAAACAGCCGCAGGGCACGATGCAGATCTACATTGCCGGCATCGGCGAAGTGAAGAAGGTCGACGACTACACGGTTGACTTCATCATGCCGGCGCCGAACCCGATTCTGCTGCGCAACATCATCGACTTCCGCATCATGAGCAAGTCGTGGAGCGAGAAGAACAAGGTCACCAATATCCAGGATTACAAGGCGAAGGAAGAAACCTACGCCTCGCGCAACGCGATGGGCACCGGCCCGTACATGTGGAAGGCCTGGGCGCCAGAGCAGCGCATCGAGATGGTCGAGAACCCCAACTGGTGGGGCAAGAAGGACGGTAACGTCACCGCCTACACCTACCTTCCGATCAAGGCCGACGCCACTCGCATCTCGGCACTGATCGCCGGTGACATCGACATGTCGTCGGAAGTCCCGCCGCAGGACGTCGAGCGCCTGAAGAAGGACCCGAAGCTGAAAGTTCTGGAAGGTATCGAGGTTCGCACCATTTTCCTCGGCATGGATCAATGGAGCGATGAGGCGAAGTACACCAACGTCAAGGGCAAGAACCCGTTCAAGGACAAGCGTGTGCGTGAGGCACTGTCGCTGGCGGTGGACCGCGAAGCGATCAAGAAGTCGATCATGCGCGGCCTCTCGGTGCCGGCGGCCATCATCGTCGCGCCGGGCGTCAACGGCCACAGCAACGATATCGACAAGGCGGAATTCAACGTCGAGAAGGCGAAGAAGCTGCTGGCCGAAGCGGGTTATCCGAATGGCTTTGAGCTGACGCTGGACTGCCCCAACAACCGCTACGTCAACGACGAAAAGGTCTGTCAGGCGGTGGTCGCAATGTGGGCGAAGATCGGCCTCAAGCCGAAGCTGAACTCGATGAACTTCGCGCCCTACATCGCCAAGATCCAGAACTTCGACACCAGCGTCTACATGCTGGGCTGGGGCGTGGCCACTTATGACGCACTGTACTCGCTGCAATCACTGGTGCGCACCAAGACCACCGGTGCCGACGGCAATTTCAACCTGGGCCGCATCAACGATACGCGCCTCGACGCCATCATCGACCAGTTGAAGACCGAGCCGGACGTGACCAAGCGTAACGCCCTGATCCGCCGTGCGCTCGAGCGCACCAAGGAGGAAAGCTACTACGTGACACTGCACCACCAGATCCGTCCGTGGGCGATGAAGAAGGAAGTCACCACACTGCATCGCTCGGACGACCGTCCGGAAGCGCGCTTCGCCAAGGTATCGGGCGGCGGGTCCTGATCCGGGCAATCGGCCAAACAAAAACAGGCGCTTCAGCGCCTGTTTTTACTTGTGCAGAATGAGTTCCCCGAACATCAACTTGTCGCTCAAACTCAGCCTACATAAGGCATCACGGCAAAAAATATCAGAAGTCGACAATTACAAAAATCCGCCGAAAAGCCCAGTTCATCTGCGGGTTGGCGAGAAAAGCTGCTGATCGCACTACACACCAGTCAGCAGGCAACGACCTTCTCCCATTTCCCGGCCTTCATGATGCCGACAAAATTTCTCTCGGGTTCGCACATCACGGTGATGTCCTGCGTCGGGTCGCCATCCACTACGATCAAGTCCGCGTACGCACCAGGTGCGATGACACCGAGTTTGCCTTCCTGATTGAGCACGGTTGCCGCCACGCTAGTGGCGCTTTGCAGTTGCTCCACCGGGGTCTGCACGCTCGCCCGAAGGCGCCACTCGCGTGCCTGCTGCGGATGCATGCTGCCGAGCAGATCGGTACCAAACGCGACGGGTACGCCTGCCGCCTTGGCAATCGCGATGGCCTGAGTACCCGCATCCTTCACACGATCAAGTTTGCCGAGCATTTCATCGCTCCACTTGAGGCGCTGCCCCTCTTCGGCCAGCACCGAGTAGGTTGCCAGCGTCGGCACCAGAAACGCGCCGTGTTGCTTCATTACTTTCGCCGAGGCTTCGTCGAGCAGGTTGCCGTGCTCGATGGTGCGCACGCCGCACTGCACCGCGCGGGTGATAGAGCGCGGCGAGTAGGCATGCGCCATGGCGTAGGTGTTGGCAGCCGTGGTTTCCTCGCAGATGGCGGTCAGTTCTTCCAGCGAATACTGGGTGCCGTCAATCGGATCGGTCGGGCTGGCCACGCCGCCGCCGGCCATGATCTTGATCTGGTTGGCGCCGTGGCGAAGCTGCTCGCGCACGGCGCGGCGCACCTCCGGCACACCGTCGGCCAGCGCCGGGAATAGCCCGACACCGGCGCAGGTGCAGATGAATTCCTTGACACCACGCGGCCGGATGTCGGCATGCCCGCCGGTTTGTGACAGTGGTGCGCCAGCGATGAACAAGCGCGGTCCGCGCAGGAAGCCGCGCTCGATGGCGAGCTGCACGCCGTAGTCGGCGCCAGCCGCGTCGCGCACGGTGGTAAAGCCACGCAACAGCATCCCCTCCAGCACATGCGTCGCCTGCGCGGTGATGTAGGTTGGTGGCTGCATCGAGAGCTGCCAGACGTCGTGGTGAACCGCCATCACGTGCACGTGGCAATCGATGAGCCCCGGCAGCACGACACGGCCGCCGAGGTCAACCACCTCCCCGACCGGCACGGGACCACCGGGCTGGATCACTGCCTCAACGCGGCCATCAGCCACCACCACCGCAGCGACCGGACGCAGCACTCCAGCGACGCTATCGAACAGCCGGAGATTGGTAAGAATTTGTCGCGACATGTCACATCCTGCACGGCGGCGCGCCACCAGCAATCATCAATTGCTGACCAGAACGCAGCCAAAAAGGTAAAAAGACGGCTTCTGCGAGGAAATCATGCCAGACGCCCCTCCCGATCTGTTTCAGCGTGCCGCCGGTGGCGATTCCGCCGCCATGAGCACGCTCTATGCGGAACTGTATCCCGAAATCAAGCGGGTGGCACGTGCGCGTCTCGCCCAGGCAGGTGGCGTCACCGGTCTCAACGCTACCGCACTGGTGCATGAAGGTTTCATGCGCATGGCCGAGCGCAAGGGATTGCAGGGCGAAACGCGGGTGCAGTTCTTCGCCTATGTTGGCAAGGTGCTGCGCTCGATCGTGATCGACTTCGTGCGCGCCCGCGACGCCGAAAAGCGCGGCGGCGGCGCTACGCTGATGACGCTGTCGCACGCCGATTCGGCACCCGATGGCTGGCTGCCCGCCGTGGATGTAGTGGCACTTGATCAGGCGCTCGAGCGGCTAAAGGCCGTCGATGAAGGCATGTACCATACTGCGGAGTTGCATTTCTTTTGCGGCATGACCATCGAGGAGACCGCCGAATCGCGTGGCATCTCGACCCGCACGGTCAACCGCGAAATCACCAAGGCGCGTGCGATGCTCGCCGAGTGGCTGGACGTTTCCGGCGAGCGCATTTGAGTCTGCCACAGGGCGGCGGCAGGCACCTGACGCAGTTTTTTCCGCAGCCGCGTCTTTGTAAGACACCATGAGCGACGCGGCCCCTCCTCCGTCAGGCAACGAATTCGACGCAGCTTTCTGGAAAGCCGTCAATGCCGCTTTCGACGAAGCCCTCGAATGCGATGACCTGACGCGACCGGGGTTCATGCGCTCGCTGTCCGACCGCGATCCGCGGGTAGCCAACGAGGTGCGGCGGCTACTCGGCCGCGCGCACGCGCAGACGCTGGCGACAGATTTTGTCCGCGACAAGCCACCGCGCCCGCCCGGCCTGACCACCGAACTCTCCACCGTGCTCGGCGCGGTGATGGGAGACGGCGGAGAACGCGGCTTTGACGACCTGCTGCAGCGCGCGCTGCGCGCCGAGCGCGCCCGTAGCGAGAACACCCGCAGCCCCGGCGAGCTGTGTGGCGCGTGGAGACTGCAGGAGGTCATCGGCGTCGGCGGCATGGGCGAGGTATGGCTTGCCACCCGCGCCGACGGGCTCTATCAGGCCAAGGCTGCCGTCAAGTTCCTGCGCACCGACGGCGATGCCGAGCGCTTCGAGGCCCGATTCGCGCAAGAGCGGGCGTTGCTGGCAAGGCTGAATCATCCCGGCATCGCACGGCTCATCGACGCCGGGCGATTGTTCGGGCAGCCATTTCTCGTACTCGAATATGTCGATGGCAAACCGTTGCTCAACTACGTGGCCGAGCAGGCACCGACGGTCCAGGCACGCATCGAGCTGATCCGGGAAATCGGTGAAGCCGTCTCCTATGCACATTCGCAACTGGTGGTGCACCGCGATCTCAAACCATCGAACGTGCTGGTAACACCGGGCGGCCACGTCAAGCTGCTCGACTTCGGCGTCGCCGGGTTGCTCGATGACGCCGATCATGATGAAGCCACTTCGTCCGAGGCGACGCGCATCGGCGGCCGCGGTCTCACGGTCGAGTACGCCGCCCCGGAGCAGATCACCGGGGACGCGACTGGAGTCGCCAGCGACATTTATTCGCTAGGCGCGCTGGCCTATCACCTCCTCGCGGGCCGCCGCGCGCACCTGCCCGAGAAGCACGGCCGCGCTGCGCTGGAACACGCGGTACTGCACACCACGCCCGACCGCGTCTCGCATGCGGCTGCCAGCACGCACCACGTCACTGCCCGCGACAACATCCCGCCGCCGTCCGATCCGGCGCGGCTGGGAGGTGACATCGACGCCATCGTCGCCCGCGCCATGCGCATTGATCCTGCTGACCGCTACCCGTCAATGGAAGCCTTGGTCGCCGATCTGCGCCGCTGGATGGAACGGCGCCCGATCGCCGCGCGGCGTGAGGACCGCAGCTACCGCACGCGACTCTGGCTGCGCCGCAACTGGCTTCCCGTCAGTCTCACGGCAACCCTGTTTGTGGCGCTTGGCGCCGGTCTCGCGCTCTCACTCTGGCAATACCAGCGTGCCCGTGCAGAGGCGACACGCGCCAACAAGACGGCCGACTATCTTGTCGAACTGCTCGGCCGCGCCGATCCTGATCTGCATGGCGGCAAATGGCCGTCCGCCCTTGATCTGCTCGACGAAGCGGCTCGTGACAGCAAGCTGCGCTTCCGCGATGAACCGGTCACCGAGGAGCGCCTCGCACGGCTGTTCGCCGGTATCTATCGCTCGCTGTCGCGCGACAACGATGCTCTGCCGCTGGCGCGGCGCGCCCTGGCGCTGTCTACCGAGCTGTACGGGGAAAACTCGCTCAACACCCTGCGCGCGCGCGGACTGCTGGCCTGGGTGCTTTACTGGTCGGACGACTACACCGAGGCGGTAAGCGTGATGCAGCCGGTCATGGATCGGGCTGCCAGATTGCTGCCGGCCAAGTCACCCGAGCTGATCGAAATCCAGCTCCGCTATGCCAACATTCTGGCGGGCGTCTACCGCATCGACGAGGCCGAAGGGCATTTCCGCGCCGTCATCCGCGAATACCAGACCACCACCGAACCGCTGCCCAACCGTGCCTGGCGCATCGCCGACGCCGAGGGCGACCTGGCTGCGGCCTACACGCGCGCCGGTCGCTGGCAGGATGCCCTCAACCTGCTGCGCAGGAACGCGCAGCTTTACGCCAGCCCGCCGGCAAACGACCTGAAGACGGCGCTTAATCATCAGGGCAACCTGATCACCGTGCAGAACGTGCTCGGCGACCCGCGCGGCGTGGAGCAGACCATTCTTGAGCTGATCGGCCGCTGGCAGCGCCTGGCCGGCGAGCGCAGCGAGCGCATTGATGAGCTGCTCAACGATCTCGGGCTCTATTACGTGCAGGCCGGGCTCGGCGCCGAGGCGCTGAAGACCTTCGAACGCCTGCTGGAGCGGGCAACGGCGCATGGCGACAGCGACTCGTCCAACCAATTGCGCAACCAGCTCGATCTGGTCGAGATTCGGGCCCGCTTCAACATGAGTCCGGCACCGGAGCTGCTGGACAAGCTGGACGCGCTGACCGGGCAGATATTGACGCAGGTTTCTCCTGATTCACCCCGTCTGCGTCAGCTGCTGCTGCGGGCGGCGATGGTGGCTATCGCGCTCGAGCAGCCGGACAAGGCAGAAGCACTGTCCGCCAGCGCTCGCGAGAAAGGGCGAGACAAGGCACCGGCCAACGCCACCCGCACCGAAACCGCATTGGCCAGCATCGCACGCATGCGCGGCCAGTACGACGCTGCCATCGGCCAGATCGAGCGCCGCCTGCAGGATTACGAGAAAAAGGGCGAGCGGGTTTCGCTGCGCCACGCCTTTGTACTGATCGACCATGCCTACGTACTGGCGCTGCGCGGCAAACCTGCCGATCGCCCACTGGCACAAGCCTCGCTCGCGCAGGCGCGGGCGGCGATCCCGGAGGGGCTGCCGCCGACACACCGCGTGTTTGCGCAGTGGAATTACGTCAACGCGGCCGCTCAGGCGGGCTTCGATTCACGAGACGCCGCACGCTATCGTGACGAGCTGGCCCCCCACTTCGGGCGAACGGCCGCCACCATGCCGAAGGTGCTGAGCGGATTTTTCGTGCTGCCGTAGCGGTCACCATTTCGTCGCGGTACCCGCGGTCGCACAGCATCATCAAAAAAGTTGGCAGGTTACGTCGCAATTTCCCTTGACGCTGCGTCTATCACTATGAGCCAGTTGCGCAACCTCGACTGCCGCTGGCTCAGGTGACACTCTCCCCGGAGCTGTTGCCAACCCCGATGCTTGCAGCGCATCGGTCAGCGTTGCCGCGTTCCGCGCGGCGCCGTGTGCGTCAGGCAGCTCCTCCCTGCCTGCGTGCGAAATCTGGAGCTCATCCCCGGATGAGCTCTTTTTTTGCCCGTTTCGGTTGACAGCTTTTTAGCGAAATGCCTACCGGATAGGGCACGCGGGCTATTTTTGTTAAATGTCGACTTTACGCAATAAAACGACTCAAGCCCTTATTGAACCGAATTTCTGCGGAAAAGCCAATGAGCCATTTCGCCAGCACAAGCTAGATTTATCCGACTAAATCCAGCATGCAGCGCAATTATTTTGCGTGAAAATTGATTAATTTGGCATGTACAGCAATTTTGTTGCTTGCGATAAAATCGCTGCATCGCAACAAGGAATGATCATGCCCGCTTCGCTCAATCGCCAAATTGACGACGTCCGCATCAAGGACATTTTCGAGCTCGCCCCGCCCTCACATCTGCTGCGTGAGTTCAAGGTCAACGAGACGGTCGAGCAACTGGTGTTTGACACCCGCCGCGAAATTCACAAGGTATTGCACGGCGCCGATGACCGCCTGGTGGTGATCGTTGGCCCCTGTTCGATTCACGACAAGAAGGCAGCGCTGGAATACGCCAAACGCCTCAAGGCATTGCGCGACGAGCTTAAACACGACCTGATCGTCGTCATGCGCGTCTACTTCGAGAAGCCGCGTACGACGGTGGGCTGGAAAGGCCTGATCAACGATCCGCATCTCGATGGCAGCTTCAAGATCAACGAGGGCCTGCGCCTGTGCCGCGAGCTGCTGCTCGACATCAACGAGATGGGCGTGCCGGCGGCGACCGAGTTCCTCGACACGCTGACGCCGCAGTACTACGCCGACCTGATCTCATGGGGAGCGATCGGCGCCCGCACCACCGAGAGCCAGGTGCACCGCCAGCTCGCCAGCGGCATGAGCTGCCCAATGGGTTTCAAGAACGGTACCGATGGCAACATCAAGATCGCGGTTGACGCCATCAAGGCCGCCGCAGCGCCGCACTTCTTCCTGTCGGTCACCAAAGGCGGCCACAGCGCGATCGTGTCGACCAACGGCAACGAGGACTGCCACGTGATCCTGCGCGGCGGCAAGGCGCCCAACTACGACGCCGCGAGCGTCGAGGCGTCGGGCGCCGAGCTCGGCAAGGCGGGTCTGCCGCAACGCATCATGATCGACTTCTCGCACGCCAATTCGAGCAAACAGCACGACAAGCAGATCGAAGTCTCCGCCGATGTCGGCCGCCAGATGGCCGCGGGCGACGAGCGCATCTTCGGCGTCATGATCGAATCACACCTCAATCCAGGCCGCCAGGACCTGACGCCGGGTAAAGAGCTGGCCTACGGCGTCTCCATCACCGACGCCTGCATCGACTGGGCGCAGACCGAAGGCGTGCTGCGCCAGCTCGCGGCCGACGTGCAGAAGCGCCGTCTGGCGCAGCCGGAGTAGCGCCTAGGTCTTGCGGCCGGACAGCGCCGCAAACAGGCCCAGACCGATAAAGGAGCATCCGGCAATGGTGCGACCGGTCTTGCCGGCACCGCGATGCCGGGCAAGCCACGGCGCGATGCTGCCGGCAGCGATCGCATAGACGGCGTCGCTCGCCGACGCGATCAGCACAAACAGCGCACTCAGCACCACTGCCTGCGTGGCTGCGGCACCGCCCGCGCCATGCTCGGTCATGAATTGCGGCAGGAAAGCGGAGAAGAAGATGATCGTCTTCGGATTGAACAGCGCCACGATGAAGCCATCGCGAAACAAGGGCCACAGCGGCACTGACTCGGCTTTCCCGGCGCGCAGCGCGGCGTCCACCGCTGCGCCCGCCTTGTCGTCACTGGTCGCCCGCAGCGTCTTCACCCCAAGATAGATCAAATACGCGGCGCCGACGTACTTGAACACCGAGTAGATCAGCGCTGAGGCCGAGAACAGGGCCGCCAGGCCAACACCCGCCGCGATGCCGTTGACCAGCGAACCGGTGGAAGCGCCGGCGACCGACATCAGCCCGGCGCGCCGACCCTGCGAGAGGCTGCGCGCGACGACATAAAGCACCACGGGGCCCGGGATCACAGCGAGCAGGAAGCTGGCGCCGATAAACACGCTGAGCGTGGACCACGGGGGCAAAAGACTGACGAGGCTAGTATCCATGAGCCGCAGCATACATCGACGCGCTGGGCCGCCGTCTGGCCAGCGCGTCACCACCACTGCGGCGGCTGCCATAAACTCGCTGCATGCCCCGCATCGAGTCAACTTACCAGCGCCCCTGGTGGCTACCCACCGGCCATCTGCAAAGCATCTACGCGCAGTACCTGCCCCGCGCCCGCGTTGCATATCGCCGGGAGCGGCTGGAGCTCGACGATGGCGACTTTGTTGACCTCGACTGGGCTGACGCAACTGACGCCGCGCAACCGCTTCTTGTCTTCTTTCACGGACTGGAGGGCTCCAGCGATTCGCAATACTGCCGCAACACCATGGCCGAGGCCAATTCGCGCGGCTGGACCGGCATGGTCGCGCACTTCCGCGGTTGCTCGGGCGAGCCCAATCGCCTGCCCCGCTCGTATCACTCCGGCGACAGCGAACACTGTGACATCGTCCTGCGCGAGATGCGCAAGCGCTTTCCCGAGCGCACGATTTTTGCTGTTGGTGTTTCGCTCGGCGGCAATGCACTGACCAAGTGGTGCGGTGAACAGGGTGAGATGGCCAAGGATGTCATCGCGGCGGCAGCATCGGTATCGAACCCGCTCGACCTTGGCATCTCGGCGGAGGCCATTCTGCACACCCACAACTGGGTGTTCAACACCTACTTCATGCGGGCGATGGGTGAGAGCTACGCCAAGCGCATGGAGCAACACCCGCATCTGCGCGAAAAGGGATTCCTCGCCAAACCAAAGAGCTTTCCGCAGTTCGATGAGCACTACACGGCGCCGACACACGGTTATTCGAGCGCATGGGACTACTACCACCGCGCTTCGTCGCGCGGTTTCGTTCCGAAGATCCGTTTGTCGTTCCTGCTGCTCAACGCCATGAATGACCCGTTCGTTCCTGCGTCACTATTCCCCAACGAATGGGAAGTACCGGACAACGTGGTGCTGGAACAACCGACGGACGGTGGTCACGTCGGGTTCGTCACGGGGCCATTCCCGGGGCGTCTGGACTGGCTGCCGAAACGGCTCTGCGAATTCTTCATGTCGAATCTGCCGTAGAACGGACAACTCGTTGCCCACGCGGTCTGCCAAGGCCACAAAGATGCACACAGAATCGGTCGTGCAGCGACGCGCGGGCAAGCAGTTGCCCACCCTACAATCTCTGGCATGACCACCCGCCCCGCCCTCCCCCCCGAAATCTTCAAGGCCTACGACATCCGCGGCATCGTTGGCAAAACGCTGACGCCTGACATCGCCTATGCCGTTGGCCAGTCGCTCGGCACGCTCTCGCTCGAGCGCGGCGCGAGTGCAATTGCAGTCGGACGCGATGGCCGCCTGTCTGGGCCCGCGCTCTCGCAGGCGCTACGTGACGGCATCACCTCCACCGGCTGTGACGCCATTGATCTGGGGCTCGTGCCGACGCCGGTGTCGTACTTCGCGGGCCATCATCTCGGCACCGGCTCCTGCGTCAGCGTGACGGGCAGCCACAACCCGCCCGACTACAACGGCATCAAGATGGTCGTTGCCGGCGAGGCGATCTGGGGCGACACCATCCAGTCGATCAAGACGCGCGCCGAGTCGGGCGACGTCAAGTCCGGCAGCGGCAAGCAAAGCGCTGCCGATATCAAGCAGGCCTATATCGACCGCATCGTCGGCGATGCCAAGCTCGCGCGCCCGATGAAGATCGCCGTGGACTGCGGCAATGGCGCAGCAGGTGAACTCGCTCCGAAAATCTTCCGCGCGATGGGCTGCGAAGTCGTCGAGATGTTCTGCGACATCGACGGCAACTTCCCGAACCATCACCCCGATCCGTCGAAGCCGGAGAACCTTGAAGACCTCATCAAGGTGGTGCGCGAGACCGACGTCGAGCTCGGTCTGGCCTTTGATGGCGACGGTGACCGCCTCGGCATCGTGACCAAGAACGGCGACATCATTTTCCCCGACCGCCAGATGATGCTGTTCGCCGGCGACGTGCTCTCGCGCAATCCGGGTGCCACCATCATTTACGACGTCAAATGCACACGACTGCTCGACAATTACGTCCGCGACCATGGCGGCGAGCCGATGATGTGGAAGACCGGGCATTCGTTGGTGAAGGCGAAACTGAAAGAAACTGGCGCGCCGCTGGCCGGCGAGATGAGCGGCCACATCTTCTTCAAGGAGCGCTGGTACGGCTTCGACGACG
>ENA-UOYA01000342-UOYA01000342.1-activated-sludge-metagenome-genome-assembly--contig:-NODE-342-length-63664-cov-63.227358_pt1 | contig 63664 bp, 74 predicted proteins | sample MGYA00238163_ERZ764804 | MGnify/ENA primary metagenome ERZ764804 (study PRJEB28919, sample SAMN05720223) | activated sludge metagenome | isolation source: Anaerobic digester | place: Hong Kong...
ACATATCTCCAAATTACTAATTTTATAAAATAAATCATAATAAGTAAAAATGTCAAATATATTTAAATATTGTATATTATTGTAACATATATATAAATGGAAATTTATGATGCATTTATTGTATAAACAACTAATGGACATGGACAAATTTTAACGAAAAACATAAGATCTAAGCTTGAAAAAAATAGTATCTTCAATTATTTTTATTAAAAATTCGTTATGTAGATTAGAATATTATATTTTATTACCTAAAAGTTTCAGTTTACTTATTCCACTATTATATCTATAAAAATCCATTTTATTCCATTGATTATTTTATTAAATATTTTAACAGCATTAGCATAAAGCATATTTATAAATTTATTCTAAATTAGCTAGCACAAGAGATTATTAATATTTTAAGAATTATAAATGCTAATTTTGCATATTATTATTTTAAACTTTTTTCAATTAATTTTAATATTTAGTACTTTTGGTTAATGTATACCTTTTATTATTAAATGATTAAATTAATAGCTAAATTTATCAACTCTCATTCATCCGCTGGCGTATGCCTGCTTTTTTAAAAAAAATTCGAATGTTCATCTCAACATTTTAACAATTTATCCCATTTGATAATTTGACAAAAAATAATATTAACGTAATTTTTTATGACTTTTTACAAAGCAAGATTCTGAACTGATTTTTATTTACGATTTTTTTAAGAGAAACTGCACTTGTTATAATACAAAAAATTTACCTTTTTAAGAGGGAGATTATTTATTGATCATTTATTGTATTTGATTTTACAAAATTAATAAAAATAAATTTGTGATTTTTCATAGATAAATTGGATTTTATAAATTATGTTAGAAAAAAAGATTATTTTAGAGGATTAAAATTTAACTATTAATTAAACAAATATATATTACAGAAAAATATATTTGTAAAAAGGGTATAAAATGGGTAAAAAAAAGAAAAAATCAGCTGCTTCTATTTCATATAATAAAAAAAGGGATAATTCACCAACAGAAAAATCAGACAATTTTACAAATATTCAAAAAAATATTAAAAAAAACAAAACTTATAATAATGCTGGTAATAAACTATCTATAAATAAAAAAGAAAAAATGGATAGAGAAAAGAAGAATAAAGAGAAAAAGGATAGCTGGCTTCTTTTTTTAAGAGACGCTATTATAATAGTTGTTGTTTTCATTCTTATCATTCAGCCTCTTTTAATATCAAGTTATTCTGTCCCTACGGCTTCAATGGATCCAACTATTCCACCAGGTACTAAGTTTATTGGCTTACCAATAGTATATGGTGGTTATATATTTGGTACAAACATAAAAGTTCCTGGTTTAAAAAAGGTACAGAGGTTTGATATAGTTATATTTAAGCATCCAAATCCTAAAATTAAAACACCATATGTAAAGAGAGTGATAGGTATGCCAGGTGATAAAATATATATAGAAGGGAAAAATGTCTATATTAACGATAAGAAAATATTTGAACCATATACTCAATATGTGCTTGATCCCCAATATGCAGCACATCCTGGCACCTCAAGATCGAACTATGGACCAGTAGTTGTTCCTGCGCATAATTTTTTTGTCCTTGGTGATAATAGAGATAATTCAGAAGATTCTCGTTTCTGGGGATTTTTGCCAGAGAAAAATATATTTGCAGCTCCACTTATTGTTACCTATTCAAGAGACCCTGTTACTAAGAAGATAAGATGGAACTTAATAGGAAGAATTTTGATAAACAAATAGAATAATTTGAATATGATAGTAAGGTTATGTATAGTGTTATGTTTGTTTCAAATACAGAGGATGGATGAATTTATAAATATAGAGCAATAGTTAGGAATAAATTTAATGAAACAAAATTAGCTATAAATTGATAATTTTTAAATTCAAGAATTTTGAGAAATTCAGGAGAATAATATGGATAAATTGCCAGATTCAATAAAAAAACTTTTTGTTTCCAAGGATAACAGTGATAAAACATTGCCTGATAATCTTTTTGTTGAATGTCCAGGCTGTCAGGAGATAGTGTACAGACCTAAACTTGAACAGAACCTGGGAGTTTGCCCTCTTTGCTCTTATCATTTCAGGATATCAGTTGATGAGTGGATAAACTTTATCACAGATGCAAACTCTTTTCTTCCTTTGTTTGAAGAGATAGTGTCAGTTGACCCTTTGAATTTTCCTGGTTATAGAGAGAAGCTTGAATCATTATACAAAAAAGGTTTAAACGAAGCTATAAGAACAGGATATGCCAGATTAGATGGTATAAAGATTCTTATGGGGATAATGGACTCAGAGTTTATTATGGGCTCTATGGGTTCTGTCGTTGGTGAAAGAGTAGCCAGACTCTTTGAACAGGGGATGAATGAAAATCTTCCTGTTATTATAATTTCTCGGTCCGGAGGAGCTAGAATGCAGGAAGGAGTTGTATCTTTGTTTCAGATGGCGAAGACATCGGCTGCTGCCAAAAAATTTAGCGATTCATGTAATCTTTTTATCTCTATTTTGACAGATCCCACAACAGGTGGGGTTTCAGCATCTTTTTCATTTCTTGGTGATATCATAATAGCTGAACCCAATGCTTTAATTGGTTTTGCTGGGCAAAGAGTTATTGAACAGACCATAAAGCAAAAGCTTCCAGAAGGATTTCAAAGAGCTGAATTCCTTGAAAAGAAAGGCTTTGTTGATTTTGTTTGTGATAGGAGAAAATTGAGAGAGACGCTGGTTAAAATTCTTGAAATTCATCGTTACAGAAGGTAGATTTGTTATTTTTTAAAGAAATGGGAGTAAGAAATGAAAAAGGAAAAAATATTAAAACAGATAGATAGGCTAAAATCTATTGCAATAGCCGAAGGGATCGATCTTTCTTCAGAGATAAACAAACTTAGAGCCATGCTTGAACTGGAAAGCGATGACTTTCAAAAAGAAAAGCAGATGAAGGAAGTCTGGGAAATAGTTCAAAATTCGAGAAAGATTGAAAGACCAAAACCGCAGGATTTTATCAAAAATTTTATAGAAGATTTCATTGAACTAAAGGGAGATCGAAGGTTTGGAAATGATAACGCTGTGATTGGTGGTATAGGCTATTTTGATAAGTACCCTGTTACTGTTGTTGGTATTCAAAAAGGGCACACATTGAATGAAAATATTGAGTATAATTTTGGCTCTCCCCATCCTGAAGGTTATAGAAAAGCTCTAAGATTATCTTTTCAGGCTGAAAAGTTTACAAGACCAATACTATTTTTTGTTGATACACCAGGTGCTTACCCCGGAATAGACTCAGAAGAAAGGGGTATGGCTGAAGCTATAGCAGAAAATCTTTATTATCTTTCTGATCTGAAAACTCCGATAATATCAGTAATAACTGGTGAGGGTGGTTCAGGAGGAGCTTTAGCTCTTGGCGTTTCCGATATTCTTATAATGATGCAAAATGCCATTCTTTCCGTTATATCTCCTGAAGGATGTGCATCTATACTTTTTAAAGATTCATCCAAAGCCGCAGAAGCTTCCGTTTCTTTAAAATTAACCTCTTTTGATCTTTTAAATTTAGGAATTGTTGATAAAGTGATTGATGAAGGCCCTGGACTGGAGGTTAATCCTGAGATTGGCTATAAAAATCTATCAGAACAGATATTGACATCATTACAATATTTTACTTCTTTAAGTTCGCGAGAATTAGTAGAACATAGGAATCAGAAAATCAGAAAGATAGGATATTACAAAGATACAACAGGATATCTTAAAAAAGGGATCTCAAATACCCGAAATTTTATTTATGATCTTTTTAAACTTTAGTACTGGTTAATATTGGTTGGATTGTTTTTTGCAGTTTGTATTTCATTTTTCCTTTTCGATAAAAAGGACAGACAAAATATATGAATGTGTTTTAGATATGATTAGAGAAGCTATTTTTATAATTTCTCAAATCAAAAATCTAATGTTTTAAAGGAAATCTTATGGAAGTTAGACAAATAAATTCTGCTGTTAAACAGATACTCAATGTCAAAGAGCTGAGTTCAATGATAGGTCAAGATATATCATTTAAATCATGCGTTCATCGAATAAGAATTTTGCCAAATGTTTCATTTATAATATTGAGACTTGAGAGAAGTCTTATTCAAGCAGTTGCAGAGCCACCTGTAGACCTTTCTCCTTTTTTAGAAGGAGACTTTGTAAGTATAAATGGAAAAGTGCGCGAATCAAAACTGAATGACAGGGCTATTGAAAATAGAGATGTTGAAATCTCTATAACTCATATTGAGCTTATTCACAGGCCAGCTGAGACCATTCCCTTTGAGATTAATAAAAAGGAACTAAACATAAGGTCAGATCTTGAGTTTGATTACAGACCAATTTCGCTTCGTCATCCTAAAAAAAGAGCCATTTTCAAAATTTCAGAAACAATAGCTGATTCTTTTGCATCTTTTTTATATAAAAATGGATTTACACGAATATTTTCTCCAAAGATTGTTTTGGCTGGTGCCGAAGGTGGTGCTAACATTTTTCAGATAAAGTACTTTGATAGGATAGCATATCTTGCACAATCTCCACAGTTTTATAAACAATATGGTGTTGGTATATTTGGTAGAGTCTATGATATCGGACCTGTTTTTAGAGCAGAAAAACATAATACATCAAGACATATAAATGAGTACATATCTCTCGATTTTGAGATGGGTTTTATTGATTCATATGAAGATATAATGAAAACTGAAATTGCCTATTTAAAGTATATGATAGAGCAGTTGAAAGAAAGGAACACCTTTGAACTCGAACTTCTTGAAACAAGACTACCCATTATAGGAGAAACAATTCCTGCAATAAAACTTAGTGAAGCTCATCAAATATATTTTGAAAATACTAAAAAAGATTTTAGAAATGAACCAGACTTGAGTCCTGAAGAAGAAAAATATCTTACTATATGGTCAAATAAAGAGTTTTCAAGTGAATTTCTCTTTATTACCCATTTCCCAACATCGAAAAGACCTTTTTATACAATGGATGATCCAGAAAATAAAAATGAAACACTCTCATTTGATCTTTTATTTAGAGGACTTGAGATTACAACAGGTGGGCAGAGAATAAATGATTACAATCAACAAGTCGAAAAAATGAAAGATTTTGGTTTGAATCCAGCTGAATTTGAGTCCTTTCTTCAACTTCATAAGTATGGAGTCCCTCCTCATGGAGGACTTGCCATAGGACTTGAAAGACTTACAGCAAGGATATGCAATATAGAAAATGTGAAAGAAGCTTCTATGTATCCAAGAGATATTAATAGAATAACTCCATAAATACTATCAATCCATTACGATTATACAAAAAACCCTATGTTTATGGCTGTGAAACGGCTGGAAAAGTAAATATAAACTAAAGGCTCATATATGAATCAGGTGCTTTTAATAGGCAATAGCGCTATAGAGGATACTTTATCCTTTAAGCTTAACAATGATAGCAGTATAGAAAATATATTCATCTGCCCGGGAAATGGTGGAAGCTTTACAAAAAAGAAATCTATAAATATCGAATTAAATTTAAAATCCAGGAAGGAGATAGAGCAATTTTTATCTAAAAATAGAATATTATATGTTCTAAATAGTTCATATAACAAGATGACAGAGGAACTTTATGAAGTTTGTAAACAAAAAAATATCCCTATAATAGGCATATCCTATGATAAAATAAAATTTTTCAATTCAAGAATTTTGATCAGAGAATTTTTAAAAAAGTATAATATTCCATCATTTGAATATGAAATCATTGATTCATTAAAATCTTTGAAGGAATATTCAAAGAATCTAATATCCAAAAAAATACTTCATACAGACTATCAGAAAGGGTTTAAAGGTATTTATGTTCTTGAATCGAGAGGACAGGCTATGAAGCTTATTGATATTTTAAAGCCTGGTTTGAAAGAAGATTCCAGATTTATTATAGAACCTTACAATAAATATGAAGAATATACAGCTATTATAGCTTATGATACATCATCTTATTTATTATTTCCTGTATTGAGAAGTTATCCGAAGGCATTTGATAATGATTATGGACTTTATACATCAGGGATGGGAGCATTTGCTCCATTAAATAGCTTCACAGATGAAGATATAAAATTCCTTAAAGAAAAGATAATAGAACCTGTTTTAAGTGGTTTAAATACTGAGAAATATACTTATTCTGGTTTTTTGACATTTCATATTTTAAAGCATGCAAATGAAATAAAATGTCTTACCTTAACTCCATCTTTCACAAGTCCGGAGATTGAGACTATTTCTACTCTTGTTAGCGCTTCATTTAATGAACTTTTTTTAAGTTTGATAAATAAAAAGATAAAAGAATACAATCTGCTCTTGAATGATATGTATTCGGTAAGTGTTGTCCTTGCTTCAAAAGGATATCCTCTGGATGTTCAAAAAGGTATATTGATAGCAGGAATAGAAAAAGCATTTGAAAATATCGAAATTTTTCATAATAAAACTTTGATGATATTCTACTCAAGATACAGGGGCTACATAACAAATGGAGGGAGAATTCTAACGATAAACTGCACTTCCGAATCTCTTGAAAATAGCAGAAAATTAATATATAATATTCTTGATAGAGGTGAAATTTTTTTTGATGGTAATTTTTATAGAACAGATATAGCTGAAAAATATTGTAACCTTAAGACAAAACAGAGCATAGAAGCTGATTGAAGGAGATATTTAGCTTATTTTATATTTTTTTTCAGATATCATAAAATATTTTATTGGCAAATTTTAAAAATATCTATTTAAAGTTTTTATATATTTATTGAATATTTTCTTTAAATTTATTGAAATAAAATTAAGTTTGCTTTCGCCATTCGCAAATATGTTAACTGATTTAAAACTCTGGTGAAGCAAAATAGTGATTTAACATAATTAATATATTAGTAGGTTTATCCGGCAAATTATTTTCGCTCTCTTTGTTAGTTTGTATGACCAGACCATAAAGAGAAAAGTTGCCAAGAGCCTGCTTTGAACATTAGTTTCTTTATCAGGTTAAGCCATAAGGATTTATGCATTTCTTTTTTTATAAAATAAGCATGCACTTGCCAGATGAACTATTATGTATATACCATGCTATACAATATTGCTTCAATGTCAAAAAGTAAGTATTAACCGGAAGTCCCTTAAATTATGAATTGGTGTGAATGTTTCAAAATAATTAATATAAATAAAGAGAAAAAAATGCATATCTATTATATCTCTGACAATGATAAGTTTTTTCAGCAAATTCTGGAAAAAATTCATGATGTTACTTTTTTAAGTCCCGATAAATTTTTAGTTTTACAGGATGAGTTGAGTAAAAGAGATTCGGTCTTTCTTATCGAAGAAAAATATGTTCCACAGCAGACTATCGAAAAGATAGAGGGTTTATTCAGTAAAGAGAATATAATTTTGCTAGATGATCATATCAATTGGGATAGACTTATCGAAATTTTTTCAAGAGGCGAAATGTACTATTCAAAACCTATAAAAAAGGAAGATTTTTCATATTTTCTTTAGTTAGTTCTCTTTGATTTATTTCGAATATAATATTTTTTTTGGCTAAATTATTAAAACTCTTAATAATTATATCGTTTGTGAGGTTCATTACATGAAAAATATGAAAACAACCAGGATCTTCTATCTTTTTTTATTTTGTCTTGTATTGCATTTTTTTGCTTTACCAGTTACTATTTCAGCTCAATCAGTAGATTTCAATTTTTCTCCAAGATTATGGGGCCTGGATCTGCTTGTTACCATTAATAATTTTCCTTTTTCTTTTGAAAATTTAGGATTATTTAAAGCTCTAATAGGCTTTGGAGGTGGATACGAAGATTATGGTTACTTTAGAGATAGTAATAATGATTATCTTGTATATCAGGAAAATTCAACATATTCCTTTAATTTTAAAAGAGTTAACTTTTTAGGATCTTTAGGATTTGGTTTTGATTTTTTAGCTAATGAAAAGATTGGGCATCACCTTTTTTGCCTGAAAATACTTTATTGTGCAGACTATCAATCCTATGAAAACACTAATGATGGTAAAGAAACGTATCTTTATCAAACTTCTCTAGCTGAAAAGGAAGGAATATTTCAAAATTCTATCCTATTCAGTATATACTTCAATTTACTCAAAATTTCTTCTAAAACACACTCTATAAAAGGTATGGATCTGTATCTGAGTTATAAAATGTATCCACATCTCATGAACAATTTATCAGATTATTCAGCATTAACATTTCAATTTAGAGGTTATCTTCCGTTTATTGAGGATGAAAAAATATCAGTTTATATTGCTAATCGTTTTCATCTATATTATATACCTCTTTCAAGTGGTTACATCCCGGTATCAGCACTTACAGAAGGAAGTTTGGGTTGTGCTATGCGTGGAATATACTGGTGCCAGTATGAAGGTACTTTTCGATTGGTGAATAACCTTGATATAAGGATATTTTTCCCTGAAATATTCAAACAGAATTATATATATCCAGGGATAATTATTTTTTTTGATATTGGTGTCAACGATTATAAGCATTTGGATCAAGTTATATCAACTGAGAATATTCAATATTCCACTGGTATTGGAGCTATTCTCGTCGTTATGGGTATAGATCTGGTAGATTTTTATATAGAGTACAATATCAAAGACTCACAGTTATTTCTTAGATTGCGATTTTCAACTTTTTTTTAAATATTTTATTTTACAAAGTATTGCAAATGAAAGATAAAAAAATATGCGAGAAAAAAGAAAAAATATCATTTACTAATTCCATGTTATATTGTTTTTTTTACACTGGCTTAATTCAGCAAATTAATAACTATTTATCAATAAAATTAATAGTTAAAATTCGAAAGGTGAAGGCTCAGAAGTAGGCTACTAATTTCCCAGCTGAACCTGAATTTTGATTGAGTAATAATATTATCAGGTTGATTATTTGACTTCTTTCCCATTTACCATTACTTTAACTATAATATTGCTGTTTTTTTTGAGCATTGCAGAAACCCCGCAGTACTTTTCCTGTGAAAGATTTATGGCTTTTTTAATATCGTTAATGTTATTATCTAAATTGCCCGAAAAGTAGTATGTTAGGGTAATATCTTTGAAAACTTTAGGATGAGTTTCTGTAACATCAGTTTGAGTATCCATGTAAAAAGAGTCTATCTTGACTTTCATTTTTTCTAAAAGTGATACAACATCCATCCCGGTGCATCCCATAAGTGCTATTAAAAGCAATCCTTTAGGCGTTGGTCCCTTATTTTGTCCTTTGAAATCTTTTGAAGCGTCAATATCTATTTTATGCCCATCAAGCTCACCGGTAAACCACATATTATTATTCCAGGTCATCTTTGAATACATTGATATCTCCTATTAATCTATCAAAAATATTTTAAATTTTTCTTTTTATCTTTTATGCTTTAGAAATTTGATCATTTATCGAAGATAGTAAAATTGGTTTCATTGATATAATAAATTATTTTTCGATATTTTGCTTAAGAATTTAAATTATCTAAATGTTAAACTCTAAAGTTCCAATAAAAATTTTTATTTTTTTAGATTCACTTTTTTTCTTCTGAATCTAAAATTAAAGGAATAGAATCATCTTCCCCTTTGTTTTCTATGGCTTTCTGCGAAGAAGTATCAGATGTTAGAAGAAGTTTAATTTTATTTTTCTTTTTTCCTTTCTTCTGTTCATTTATTTTTTGTTTTATTGCTTCTATTTCACTATCATAAATAACATTTGATTCATCTTCAAAGATAGAAAATTCATGCATTTGCTGTTCAAGGTGCGAAATGAATGAAATAAGGATATTTGCATTTCTTTCGAGGTCGGATGATACATTTTTGCCTTCGTTTGTCAATGCAACATACTCTGATGTGATTATGTCGATAGATTCTGTATTAGTAGTTTGAGTATTTGCAAGGTTAAGAATTGAATTTGTCTCATCTTCAATTATTTTAGATTGATCTAATATTGAAAGTATAGAATTTTTTATATTCTTTGAGTTTTCAATGGAGACATTTATTTTGGAGTTAATAGAATCAATCAATTCGCTAACTTGATCGGATATCACAGAACTGCTCTCGGCCATTTTTCTAATTTCAGAAGCTACAACGCCAAATCCTTTTCCAGATTCACCAACTCTTGAAGCCTCAATAGATGCATTTAAAGCCAGCAGTTTAGTGTGTGATGCTATATCTACAATTAACTTTAGAGAGTCTGTCATTTTTTTGGATATTTCACTGATTTGCGAAAATGAAGCTAGTGAATTTTCAAATGTATTTATTTCTCGCTGTAAAGTCTTTATAGAACCAGAGATTATTTTAAATGATTTGTTGGATTTGTCCTGAATGGATTTTGTAGAATCCTTAAGTTCAATAACAGTTTTTGCAAGATTATTGATGGAGTTTTTTTGATTTTCTGTGTTAATATCTATCTTTTGTGCAAAACTAAAATTCTGTTGAGCTGTCATAGATATGTCATTAAATGTTTTCATGCTATTTTTTATAAGAGAGTTTAACTTTATAGATACCACATTTATCTTTTGAATTATGCTTCCAAGTTCATCTGCTGCAGTCATCGTAGCATTAAAGGCAAAATTACCTTGCTCAAGTTCAGAAAGAGTAATTTTTATAAATTTAAAATTTCTTCTAAAATAGTTAATATAGGTTGCTGTAAAAATAATAAATATTAATGAGGCAAATAGAAGCAATCTTGAATATATATTTTGAGCTGTATAATTTAATTCAAGAGATAGGATTGTTCCACCCTTGACTGCATACTGTATCAGTGAATAGGAGATAAATAAAAGCAATATGGCTAATAAAGCTGGTGGCACCATAAGGGTAAGAAATGATTTTAAGATAAAACTAAATTTAGACATTTTAAATGGAGAATCTTCTGAACCAATCTTTATGTTTTTAAGAATTTCAAACTGATTGGAAAGTGAAATTTCATAAAGATAATAGGCAAGAATGGTAACTGTAATAAAGATAAAAAAATAAAAGGCCAGCAAATTATTTAAAAAAGAGATAGGGTACAGACCTTGTTGATCACCTATAATAAGTCCAATTGTAATAAATATCAAGAATCTAATGCCATAAATAAGAGAAAGATTTATAGGCAGATTTAAAAGTTTTGCCCTGTAATATAAGAATTCTTCTTTGTCAAAATACTTCGATACATTGAAGATGGCAAAGTAATCTACAATATCTCTGACCTTAAAATAAGTAATAATTAATCCTATTATACTATTTGCAGTAAATAAAGCTATTAAAATATTTCTCATCGTGGCAAAACTTCCCCATAGCATTGGGAAAGGTTGGAAAATATACCATGATATATACATAAAAATAACATTAATAAGTTCAATAAAAACAATAGGAAAATAATTTACATTTGTTTTCTTAAATTTTTCTGCTAATTGTTTATCAACTTTTTTGAAATCTTTCTTGCTTTTTATGTTATATTTTCTTTGCTTTTTAAGATCCTGTTCACGTTTTTTAATTCGTTTATCAAGATTATTTGTCTTACCCATATTTTCCTCATGATTATATTAACATATTTTTATTTAATCACAAAAAATAAAATTATAATTATTTATTTAATTATCGACTTTTATTAAAAAAATCTATATGACTGATAGCATATTCATAATTAGTTAAAAGATAAGATCCAGTTATGATAAATATAAGTAATCTTAATATCTAAGTTATTCTCCTAAAGAATATATTTCTTTATTTTTTTTTGTAAAAAAGTTTCATTAAGGTTGGAAAACATAGATAACTTTTAAAAAATAGATTCTTTATAAATTGATTCTCTATATTCTATAAAAAATAGCTATAAAAATTTGCATATAATATTTATACTTTGATTTGCTATTTCTTAAAGTTAACTAAAAATGAGTATAAAAAAGGTGAAAGCTAAAAGTAAAAATATAAATAGAAACTTGAAATTAATTTTCAAAATAGGCTTTATCCATTTTAATGACTCTATATTTATTGGCGAAACGGTGAGCCTCATCTCTTATCTGTATCAATAATCTTAAAGAGTCGTCTGATAGTGGTAGATTTAACTCTTTTGCTTCCTTTTCAACAATTATTGTTTCCTCCCTTTTTGCAAGTCCGATTAAAGGTATATTTATCTTAAGATCCTCTTTCAACATTCTTGATATGCGATTTACATGTCCTTTACCACCATCAATAAGTAACAAATCAGGAAAATTTTCTTTTCTGTTTTTATATTCCAGCACTTTTCTTGTAACTACTTCTTCGATTGCTGCATAATCATCTTGTGAGTGAACTGATTTTAAGGTATACCTTCTATAATGACTTTTATCTGGGTTGCCGTTGTAAAAACTTACAGAAGATCCAACTATATAAGAGGAAGACATGTTAGATATATCAAATCCATCTATTCTAAGTGGGATTCTTGGTAAATTTAATAATTGTTGTAAATTTTTAAGGTTTTTTTGTTCTTTATATAAAGCAATTTTGAAAGTTTGTTTAAAAAGCTCAGCAAGTTGATATAAGAGCATCGAATAAATTTTTCTTTCCTGCTTAGTTTTATAGCAAGATATAGCAATATCGATATTTTCATCTGAAATTTCAGATATCAGTTGCTTTAAGATATGAGAAAATTTATCGGATGGTATATATATATTTTGTGCTGGTTTTATGTCCTCATATATGCCCACTATTGCAGATATTATGACAGAATTCAGATCATCTTTTTCCTCTACATAGTTAAAATACTTATTTACAGATAAAGTCTTTATTCCATCCTTTATCCTTAATAAAGTAATAAATCCTGATTGATCTCTTAAAAAAAAAGCCAAAAAATCGTAGCAACCCTCATTTTTCCATGAATAGCTAAATTTTTGAGAAAATTCTTTAACGAGATTATACTCTTGTTTAAGTTGATTTGCCTTTTCAAATTCAAGGATTTCACTAAAATTTTCAATATTTTTTTGTATCTCTTTCAATAAATATGAATATTCACCTTTAAGAAAAGAGATAGCCTTTTTCAAGAAGGTTTTGTAAGTGGCTTCATCGATAAAACCAGCACAAGGGGCACTGCATTTATTAATATGATATAACAGGCAAGGTCTGGAAAGTCTTGTAATCTTTTTTCTGCATGATCTAATTTTAAAGGTTTCCTCAATAAATTCAAATAATCTGTTGGTCATTTGCTTTGAAACAAAAGGTCCAAATATTTGACCTTTAAAGTTATCTTTTTGTCTTACTATAATCATTGCCGGGAATTTTTCTTCCGTAAAACCTATAAGAGTGAAAGATTTATCATCTTTAAGTTGAATATTATATTTTGGTTTAAGGGAATTAATAAAATTTTGTTCTAAAAGTAAAGCTTCATTCTCAGATTCTGTTATTCGAAAATCGACGAATTCTGTCTCAGATACTAAGAGTTTTGTTTTTTCACTTAAGTTCGTTTTAATAAAATAAGAAGAGACTCGTCGCTTTAAATTTTTGGCTTTACCTATATATATGAGCTTTTCATCTTTGTTGTAAAAGAAGTAAACTCCACTTTGAGAAGGTAGAGTACCATAAAATTGTTTAGAAATCATATGAATTAAAATAATTTAAAAAAGAAAATAATCAATATTGACATCGGTATGATTTATGATAATTTCAAAAAAAATAAGGAGTCTATTTGTGCCAAATAAGAAATCAGCTGAAAAGAGAGTAAGGCAATCTACCGTTAGAAGACTTAGAAATAAATCAGTCAAATCAAAAATAAAAACTATATATAAAAATTTAACAGCTGCAGTAAATGAACAAAAGCATGATGAAGCTATTAATATTTTAAATCAATATCAATCTTATTGTGACAAAGCTGTTAAAAATAATATTTTACATATAAATACCGCTGCAAGGTATAAAGCAAAAGCTTCTAAATTGGTAAATCCAGGAAAATAATCGAGGCTTATATTTTATTATAATTTTATTGTAAAGTTCTAACAACAAATTTTTAATTTGTAAAGTTTAAATATAATTTTATTTAGTTATATTATAAAAATATTAATTTCTAAATATGAAAAAGATAGTAAAAACTGATTTAATTGAAGCAACAGCTGATGAAGTTAATGTTCTTCCGAAAACTGTTGTAGCTTATATTATCAATCGGTTTCTTAAAATTCTTCATAGACAGTTAAAAAAAAATGAAGAATTTAGTATAGAACTCAGGGGATTTGGCGTTTTCACAAAGAAAAAAAGAAAACCTTCAATAATTAAAAATCCAAAAACCAATGAAAGCCATCTCTACCAAGATTTATACAGTATCAGCTTCAGGTTAAGTAAAAACAGTTTATCTTTAAAAGAGGAAGATTTGGATGAAAAAATATAAAATAATAATTGTCGATGATAATTGGGAGATTTGCATCCTTTTTAAAACAATTATACAAAATCTTGAAATGTTTGAAGTTGTTTCGTTTGATAACGGAAGCAAATTTCTTGAATTTATCGAAGATGAAGCATTTGATGTAGCTATCATCGATATAGATCTTCCTGACATTTCAGGATATGAGCTTATTAAAAAGCTAAGAGAAGATAATTTCAATTATATACCTGTAGTTGTAATCTCTGCATTTGATGATTTCAGCCACAAAATAAAAGCGCTGGAACTTGGAGCTGATGATTATATAGTAAAACCTGTTAATGTGTTTGAAGTTGTTATTAAACTAAATAACCTTTTAAAAAGACAGACTTATCTCTGTGAGATAAATAAAAGAGAATCAATTATTCAAGATAAAACTGAGATTATCGATATGCTTAAAACCTTTTTTCATGATAAGGTTTATCTTCCAGCAAAAAAACTTAAATCTGAATTTGAATATCAGGTTAATGCCGGAATTGATAAAATGTCTATGGAAAAAACTTTTGAAACTTTTAAAATACTAAATGAAAAATTTGGCAAACTGATTGATAACTATGATAAGCTATTTCTTGAAGTTGAATCAAAAATTGAAAAAATAAATGAAAAAAATGCTCAGTTAATTTCAAATGAAGATATCGAAGAGAGATTTAAAACAAAATTTTAATTTTTATTTTAGAAAATTGTATTATAATAATTCAATGTGCGGGCAAGATAACTTTTTTTATAAAATCTCCTTTGATGCAGGAGGATAAAATGCTTTCTGAGAAAAAAAGGCAGGTATTGGATTTTTACAATCAGGGAATAGAATTATATTTCAATCGTCAATTTAAAGAAGCAGCAGATTTTTTTCAAAAAGCTCTAGAGGTTGATCCTGCGGATGGTCCAAGTAGGCTTCAGTATTTAAGATGTGTTGAGTATATTAAAAATCCTCCATCTTCCGAATGGGATGGTGTATTTGTTATGACTTCCAAGTAATCATTGTCTCTGGTTATCAAATATATTCTAAATTAATTTTTATCATTATATTAAAATTGGCGAAAATAAACTGTAAAGATTTATGTATTTAAGTGAGAGGTTAACGATTATGAATAAAAAAGAAAAGGTATATTTTGCAGATAAGGTAGTTACAGTTTTTGGGCATGAAACATCATTTATTGGCAATCTATCTTTTAAGACTTCTGTGAAAATATGTGGAGATTTTAAAGGTTCAATAAAAACTGAGGGTTATCTTGAGATTGCCCCAGAAGCAAAAGTTGAAGCAGAGATTGAAGCGGATAGTATCAAAATAGGCGGTATATTGCGAGGAAATATTAATAAATCAGATAGAGTAGAACTTGTAAACACTGCTCAAATGTATGGTAATATTGTTACAAAAACATTGAAGATTGAAGATGGTGTTGTGTTTCAAGGTGAATGCAAAATGATAAAATAAGTTTATTTTTTAAAAAGTGCTATTTTTTTAATATACAGAGTATGTACAAAGTTTATAGTTTTAAACAAGATACATGGTTTTAGATAAATAATATTGGTAAAATAAAGAGATATCCTGAAAACAAAAGAGAATTTTTATCTTTATTTAATAAAGAAAATAAATATTTATCTATAATAACTTATCAGATTAAGCCATCTATCTTGCTATTTAACAATAACTAAGATTTTTTGAATTATTTTTAAATTTTACTCTATTTTATTAAAAATCAATATTGACAATTTTAAAATAACTGTTACTTTTTCTTTCGCTATGCCCTCATAGCTCATTCGGTAGAGCGTTTCCTTGGTAAGGAAAAGGTACTCGGTTCAATTCCGAGTGAGGGCTTGTTAGAAAAAATATTTTAATTTTATCATATATAAATATTTATAGAAGGTGATTTTATGCGTGAATTACTTGCTTTAAAGTGTGATGTATGTGGTAACAAAAACTACACAACAGATAAAAATAAAAAGAACACACCTGATAAACTTTCCTTTAAGAAATATTGTAGATTTTGTCGCAAACATACTGTACATTCCGAAACAAAGATAAAGTAGTTTTACTAATGTTTAGGCCAGTAGCTCCAACTGGTAGAGCGGCGGTCTCCAAAACCGCGTGTTGGGGGTTCGAATCCCTTCTGGCCTGTTTTTTTCTGGAGGATATTATGGCTAAACAGAATATCTTTAAACAATTTATCTCTTTTATAACATCTTCATATAGAGAGTTGAAAAAGATAGACTGGAATATCGTTACCAAGTCGGTTCCAGAGCATCTTATAGGTATTCTTATTATAATTGTGTTTTTTTCACTCTTTTTTTTAGGTTGTGATTCCTTAATTGCTAAATTCATAAGCTGGGTATTTGGTATATGAGAAATTATTATATACTAAAAGTTGCTTCAGGATCTGAACATCAAGTTGTTGAGTACTTGAAAAAGCTCATGTCTAACTCCTTTTTAGGAAAGTATATTTTTAATCCTGTAGTACCTGAAGTTACTACGGAAAAAAAGATCAAAGGGAAAAAAAGAGAGTTTAAATCAAAACTATATCCAGGTTATGTGTTTTTGGAGATAGATTTTTCTGATGAAATTGATGAAGAAAATTACTGGAAAAAGATAACCAAAGAAATACTTTCTCTTTCATCAGTTGCTGGTTTTTTGGGTGTCAAACGAACAGATAAACCTATACCTTTAACTAAAAGTGAGGTTAGATCTTATCTTTTGAATATTGGTCAAATAAAGGAAAATGAGTCAGAAGAATCTAATATCCTATATGAAAAAGGAGAGGAAGTTACAATAACTGGAGGCGGTTTCAAGGGTTTTTCTGGAGTAATCAAAGAAATAGATAAAGATAAATCCAAAGTTATAGTAGAAGTTAAAATATTTGATAGGCCAACACCCGTTGAACTTATGACCGATCAAATCGAAAAAAGATAGATTCTGGCACAAATATTTTATTAATTCTTTTTTATTAAAATTATAAGATTTTCGAAGATTATTATTAAAATTTAAATGTTTAGAGTTAAAAAGGGTCATTGTTAAAACAGAATGTGGAAACAGAATAATAACATAAGAAAATAAATATATTATTAAAATTTTAAGGAAATAATTATGGCAAAAGAAGTAAAACAGATAGTAAAATTACAGATAATCGGTGGTGAAGCGAAACCAGCTCCACCAATTGGTACTGCTTTAGGTCCTACAGGTATTAACCTTCAGCAGTTTGTCCAGACTTTTAATGCTAAGACTGCAAATAGAAAAGGTGAATTGATCCCCACTATTGTGACTATTTACAAAGATAGAACTTACGATATAGTATTTAAAGTTGCACCAGTTTCTTTTATGGTAAAAAAAGCTATAAACATTGAGAAAGGTTCTGCGACTCCTAACAAGGTAAAAGTTGGCAAAATTACAAAAAAGCAGATAAAAGAAATTGCTATGAAAAAGCTCCCTGATTTGAATACTAAAAGTGTTGATAAGGCTATGTTGATAGTTGAAGGCACCTGCAAATCAATGGGTTTAGAGATAGTAGAATAGGTAAATTGTATAGTTTGATTCAAAGGAGATTTTAGATGATTAAGCATGGAAAACTTTATAGAAAAGCAAAGGAAAGTATCGAACCTAATAAATTGTACAACATACAGGAAGCTATCTCCATTTTGAAAAAAATATCGTATGCAAAATTTGATGAGACTTTTGAACTTAGCATCAATCTTAAAATAGAAAAGAAACATACTGTGAGATCTACGATATTACTTCCAAATTCATTTGGAAAAACAAAAAAAGTTCTGGTTTTTGCTAAAGGTCAAAAGGTGGAAGAAGCTTTAGCAGCTGGAGCTGATTACGCTGGGGATGAAGAATACCTTGAAAAGGTTAAATCTGGCTGGTTGGATTTTGATGCATGTATAGCTACTCCCGATATGATGAAAGATATTGGTAAAATAGCTAAAATATTAGGACCAAAGGGGTTGATGCCAAATCCTAAAACTGGCACTGTAACCGATAATGTTTCTACTGCAATTAAAGAGATAAAACAGGGTAAACTTGAATATAAAGCTGACAAAGCTGGTGTTATTCATGTTATCTTTGCCAAGAAATCGATGACAGAAGAGCAGATTCTTGAAAATTTTACTGCACTTTATCAAGATATTTTGAAGAAAAGACCTTCAGATTTAAAGGGAAATTATATTACATCAGTTTATGTTTCTACAACAATGTCTCCATCTGTGAGACTAGATCTTGCAGCAATTGCTTGAAAAATTTTCCGGATAATTTAAGAGCTATTACGCTTAAAAATAAATGCTTCTATCTATTCACAACAAGGATGATTTATGGAAAAAAAGTTATCTATTAAACCAGAAAAAATTGCATACCTTGAAAAAATGCAAGATATTTTTAAAAATAACAGCTATGTTATTTTTTGTAATTTTTCATTGTTACCGGTAAAAAAGTTTGAAGAACTGAGAACAACAGTTAAAGAAAAAAATGGCAATATTAAAGTTATAAAGACAAATATTACATGCATAGCTGCAAAAAAAACTTTAAGCTTTGAACTACCAGATGAGATGTTCAAGCAAAATACTTTCATAGTATATGGAACCGATGAGGTCAGCGGTATTGTTAAGGATCTAAAATTACTTCAAAAAAGCAAAACTGTATCAATTAAGGGTGCTATTTTTGATGGTAGTTTTCTTCCAGCCAGTGCAGCTGAGAAATTATCGGATATGCCAACCAGGCAGGAACTTTATGGTATGCTTGCAAACATATGTGCAAGTCCATATACTAGATTTGCACGTGTACTTAACGAGGTTATTGCTCAATTACCTAGAGCATTAAATGCTGTTTCTAAAAATAAATAGTTATTGGTAAAGATTAAGATTAATTTTAAATTAAAAGGGAGAAAATATGGCAACACTTACAAAAGATCAGATTATTGAAGCTGTTAAAAGCATGAGCGTTATGGAATTGAATGAACTTGTTAAAGCATTAGAAGAAACATTTGGTGTCTCTGCAGCTGCACCAGTTATGATGGCGGGAGCTGCTACTGGTGGTGCATCAGCTGGAGAAGCATCAGAAAAAGAAGAAAAAGCTGAGTTTGATATTTATATTAAAAATCCAGGCGCAAGCAAAATTGAGGTTATAAAGAAGGTTAGAGAAATTACATCATTAGGTTTAAAAGAAGCTAAAGATGCAGTTGAAGATCCGTCAAAACCTATTAAAACAGCTGTTCCAAAAGAAGAAGCTGATGCAATTAAGAAAAAGTTAGAAGAGGCTGGAGCACAGGTTGAATTAAAATAGTGTAACTATAATAATATAACATGCTTTTATATTTTTATTTTCTATCAGTGAAATATACTTCAACGGAGGGGTGCTATAAGTACCCTTCCTTGTTGTGTATTATAAAGTAATGGAGTCTATGCTTAAAAAAAGAAAAAAATTTATGAGTTTTATGATTTGTATATAAATAAATTGAATTCAAATTTATAAATTTTTTATCGACTTTTTTTTTTATTGTATTTTTATTGGTATTTTTATTATTTGTTTTAAATGTAATCAATATACATTCATCAATATTTCTTTACTTATTTTCTAAATCAGGAGAAATTCATGAAGGTGAAATTTTCACCAATAAAGTCAAATCCTTTTCGTTTTTATATTAATGAATCAAAAGATGAATTTATTGAATTCCCAAATTTTCTGGAAATTCAAAAGGTTTCATATGAATGGTTTTTACAGCTAGAAAAAAAATTGCAAAAACTTCCTGTTGAGACTCAGGGATTGGAAGATCTTTTTAAGACTCATTTCCCAATAGAATCAAAAAATAGTAATATTATTCTGGAATATGTTGAATACTATTTTGGTGAACCTAAATATTCAGTTGAAGATGCTCGAATAAAAGGTAAGACATATTCAATACCGGTTAAAATAAAGGTTAACCTTGTATTTAAAGATTCCGGTGAAGTCAGAACTAAAGATATCTATCTTGGAGATTTCCCCCTGTTGACTGATGTTGGAACATTTATAATAAATGGAGCTGAAAGAGTAGTTGTTTCACAGATTCACCGTTCTCCTGGTGTTTTATTCAAATATGATGATAGAAATAACGAGTATCAGGCTCGACTTTCACCAAACAAAGGTGCATGGCTGGAGTTTATTCTTGATGAAAGAAAAGAAATACTATCTGTTAGAATAGATAAAAAAAGAAAGATTCCTGCCACAACATTTTTAAGAGTAGTAGGACTTGAAACAAATGAAATGATTATTGATGCTTTTTATGATACCGAGATCTTACCTGTTACCTATGATCTTGAAGGTAAAATTCCTGCTCAAAATATTATCATAGAGACTGATTTTGGTCCTGAGAAAATAGTTACTGCAGGACAGGCTCTTACAACTCTTGATATTGACAAACTTATAGATAGTAAGATCCATGAACTAAAAGTTATCAACTTTAATAGCACAAAGAAAATTACAGGGGAGATAATTTTAAATACAATACAAAAGGAAGTATTTGAGAAAGATGCCAATAATCCTTTAAAATCAGAGCCTTCAAAAGAAGAAGCTATAAATAAAGTTTTTAATATTTTAAGGCCTGGAGAACCGGCACTTATAGAAACTGCTGAAGCTGAAATAAAAGATTTATTTTTTAATCCACATAGATATGATCTGGGGAAAGTTGGAAGATTTAAACTTAACAGAAAATTTGGATATAAAGAAAATAACCTTGTAATGAATCTTCAGCTTGAAGATATAATAAATACGATTATATATTTAACGAAAATTGTTGAAGGTGTCTATAATATAGATGATGAAGATCACCTTTCTAATAGACGTGTTAGAGCTGTTGGAGAACTTCTATATAATGAACTTAAGCGTGGATTTTTACGAATGCAGAAGATAGCTCTAGAAAAGATGAATACTAATGAAGCAGAACAGATAGATCCAGCTGAACTTATAGGTTCAAGACCCATTACATCAGTGCTAAATGAATTCTTTGGAACATCGCAGTTATCTCAATTTATGGATCAAACCAATCCTTTAACTGAGTTAACTCATAAAAGAAGAATAAATGCTCTTGGTAAAGGTGGTTTATCAAGAGATAGAGCAGGATCAAAAGTTAGAGATGTACATACTTCTCATTATGGACGATTGTGTCCTATAGAAACGCCAGAAGGACAGAATATTGGTTTGATACTATCTCTAACAACATTTAGCAAACCAAATGAATTTGGTTACCTTGAGACTCCATATCTTAAAGTTGAAAATGGTTGCATAACTGATAAAGTTGAATTTTTAACTGCTATTGAAGAAGAGCGATATTATATTGCTCAGTCTATTGAGCCAAGAGAAAAGAACGGTGAATTGAAAAATGAGTTTATTGATGCACGTCATAACGGAGAGTATATAAGTGTTCACAAGACTAAAATAGATTATATAGATCTTTCTCCCAGGCAACTTGTTTCAATATCAACAGCTCTGATTCCATTTCTTGAACATAATGATGCAAATAGGGCACTTATGGGATCTAATATGCAGAGACAGGCAATACCTCTTCTCTTTCCTCAATCTCCCTATGTAGGCACAGGCATTGAACAACGTGTTGCCCAGGATTCAGGTATTATTCTTTTTGCAAAAAGAGCTGGAAAGGTTATTTCAATATCAAATTCTGAAATTATCATAGAACCTGAAGGAAAAAAATCTGCTAATGACCTTGATAAATATAAATTGATAAAATATTTAAGGACAAACCAGGATACAGTTTATAATCAACGACCAATTGTAAAACCTGGAGAAAAAGTTAAACATGGCCAACCTTTGACAGATGGCCCAGCTGCTGCTGATGGTGAACTTGCTCTGGGTGTAAATCTTAAAGTCGCCTTTATCCCATGGTATGGCTATAATTTTGAGGATGCTATAGTTTTATCTGAAAAAGTCGTAAAAGAAGATCTTCTAACCTCTATTCATATTAAAGAATTCCAGATAGATGTCAGGGATACTAAGCTTGGTTCTGAAAAGATAACACGAGATATCCCAAATGCTAACGATAGAGATCAAAAGGATCTTGATGATTCTGGTATCATAAGAACAGGAGCTTTTGTTACTTCAAATAGTATACTTGTCGGAAAGGTTACGCCAAAAGGTCATGAAGAACTTTTTCCAGAATACAAGTTATTCAAATCGATATTTGGTGAAAAGGCTTCTGAAGTTCGAGATACATCTTTAAGAGTACCTCACGGAGTTGAGGGATACATACTTGATGTTGTAAGATTAACAAAACAGGATATTGATGACCTGGAAAATGGAGTGGAAGAAGTTGTAAAAGTTTATGTTGCAACAAAAAGAAAGATACAGGTTGGTGATAAATTATCTGGAAGGCATGGAAATAAGGGAGTTATATCAATAGTTCTTCCAGAGGAAGACATGCCATTTTTACCTGATGGTACACCTGTTGATATAGTACTTAACCCGCTGGGAGTCCCAAGTAGGATGAATCTGGGTCAAATATTTGAAACAGCTCTTGGATGGGCATGTGAAACAGCAAATAAGAAAGTAGCTGTCCCTGTGTTTGAGTCACCTGATTTTGAAGAGATCCAGGAATTATTAAAGGATTATGGACTTCCCGTAACTTCAAAAACACCATTGTACGATGGAAAAACGGGAGATAAATTTATTAATGATGTTCTTGTTGGTAATATTTATATATTGAAACTAAATCATATGGTTGAAGATAAAGTACATGCAAGATCTACTGGAAACTATTCGCTTGTTACCCAGCAACCATTAGGTGGTAAAGCTCAGTTTGGTGGACAAAGGTTGGGAGAGATGGAGGTTTGGGCTCTAGAAGCTTATGGTGCTTCTGCAACTTTACATGAGTTTTTAACTCAAAAGTCTGACGATAGAACGGGTAGAAATAATATGTATCATGCTATTGTAAAAGAAGAACCTATCCCACCTGCTGGAATACCGGAAGCATTTAATGTACTTGTTCAGGAGTTAAGAGGTATGTGCCTTGATGTCAAGCTATATGATGAAAATGGTAAAGAGATACCTCTATCTGAAAAAGAGAAAGAAAAAAATATTTATAAATCAAAACAGATATATTAGTACTTTTAATTTAACTTCAACCATATAATTAGTAAAAGAAAAATTGAAAATTATTTTAATAACACAAGATAATTATAATTCAATTTCAAAAAAGAGGCTTTATGAGTATTTTTGATAATGTTAAATCTATTTCCAAGATGCAGATAAAACTTGCATCACCAGAAAATATAGTTCAAAATTCTTACGGTGAGGTTAAGAAACCGGAAACTATTAACTATAGGACTTTAAAACCGGAACGAGATGGTCTTTTTTGTGAGAAAATTTTCGGGACAACCCGGGATTACGAGTGTTCATGTGGAAAATTCAAAACAAGAAAGTATGAGGGGGTCGTTTGTGATAGATGTAATGTTCAGGTTACAGATTCAAAGGTAAGAAGATATAGATGTGGACACATAAGTCTGGCTGCTCCAGTTGCCCATATATGGTACTATAAGACTTCACCTTCAAAAATAGCATTAGCTCTTGATGTTAAGAATAAAGATCTTGATTCTGTCCTTTTTCATGAAAAATATATCGTTATAGATCCTGGTGATACTGATTTAAAAGAAAAAGAAATTTTAACTGAAAAGGAATATGAAGAAGCACTTGAAAAGTATGGTTCATCTTTTAAAGCACAGATGGGAGCAGAAGCCGTAAAAGAGCTTTTAGCAGAGATTGATATAGATTATGAAGTTCAGAATCTTAGAAGAGCGATGATAGAAAAAGATAAAAAGGCTGATAAAAAAGTTTTGAATAGATTGGAACTACTTGAAGATTTTAAAAAATCTGGAAATAAACCTGAATGGATGATACTTGAGGTTGTTCCTGTTATTCCCCCGGATCTTAGACCAATGGTTCAGCTTGATGGTGGAAGATTCGCCACTTCGGATCTAAATGATCTTTATAGAAGGATGATTCACAGAAACAATAGACTAAAAAAACTTTTAAAGATGAAAGCTCCTGAAATAATAGTCAAAAATGAAAAAAGACTTTTACAGGATGCAGTGGACTGTTTATTTGATAATTCAAGAAGGAAGAGAGCTGTAAAAGGACCTTCAAATAGACCCTTGAAGTCTATATCCGAGATTTTAAAAGGTAAACAAGGTCGTTTTAGACAAAATTTACTCGGTAAAAGGGTTGATTACTCTGGAAGATCTGTAATAGTTGTTGGACCAAATCTTAAAATATATCAGGCTGGCCTGCCGAGAAAAGTTGCTCTCGAGCTTTTTAAACCATTTGTTATTGCCAAATTAAAATCTGAATATAATTATTCGATAAAGAAAGCAAAAGATGCTATAGAGCACGGAGAAAAGGAAGTCTGGGATGTTCTTGAAATAATTGTTGATAAACATCCAGTCCTATTAAATAGAGCTCCAACATTACATAGACTTGGTTTTCAAGCTTTTGAACCTAAACTTATTGAAGGATCAGCTATTCAATTACCCCCTTTAGTTTGCCATGCTTATAATGCAGATTTTGATGGCGATCAGATGGCTATACATATACCTCTTTCTATAGAGGCACAAATCGAATGCTGGATACTTATGCTTTCAGCCAAAAACTTGCTTGATCCTGCCAATGGAACACCTATAGCATGGCCTACAAAAGATATGGTTCTCGGGATGTTTTATCTTACAAAGGAAGATCCTAGATTGACCAAAAAAAAGTTAAAGTATTTTTACAATCTTGATGAAATAGAGTATGCTCTTGAATATGATGATATTAAAATTAACGAACAGATTCTCTACTCCTTTAGAGGTGATTGGATTAAAACAAGTGCCGGCAAAGTTATTTTTAATTCAATTTTACCTGAATCTGTTCAGTATGTTAATGAACCAATGTCAGAGAAAAAGTTAAAAAATTTAATTTCGAAGATAATTGTTATTGAAGGCATTTATCTTGCTGGAGATACACTTGATAAGATAAAAGAGCTTGGTTTCAAATATGCTACAAGATTTGGCGCTACAATTGCAGTTTCAGATATTATAATACCTGAAGAAAAGCACAAGATTATTTCCAAAACCGAAGAAAAGGTTAAAGAGTTTTATGATGCAAAACTAAAAGGCACAATTACTGAAGAAGAAAGATACAATGAAGTAATAAAATTATGGGAAAAAGCTAAGAATAAGATTCAACAAAAACTTAAAGTTACCATGGAAGAGCTTGATTCAGGTATGAATCCTTTAAATATGATTGTTGAATCAGGTGCAAGAGGTTCAATTACTCAGATAGTTCAGCTTGCCGGGATGAGAGGAAATATGTCAACTCCTTCGGGGAAAATAATTGATATTCCTATTAAATCTAATTTTAAAGAAGGTCTCTCAGTATTTGAATATTTTATTAGTACACATGGAGCCAGAAAAGGTTTAACCGATACTGCATTGAAAACGGCTGATGCGGGTTACTTGACTAGAAAACTGGTTGATATAGCTCAAGATGTTGTAATAACTGAAAATGATTGTGGAACTATAAATGGTACATTTATTGAAGCTATTAAAGAAGGAGATGAGGTAAAAGTTCCTATTTCAACAAGAATAAAAGGGAGATTCAGTCAGGACAAGATATATCATCCTATCACAAATGAGCTAATTCTTGATGTTAATGAATATATAACTGAAGAAAAGGCAAATCTTATTGAAAGACTTGGTGTTAAAAAAATAAAAATTCGTTCAGTTCTTACCTGTGAATCACGATATGGTGTATGCCAAAAATGTTATGGAGAAAATCTTGCCACTGGCAATATTGTTGATATTGGAGAAGCTGTTGGTATTATTGCAGCTCAATCTATTGGTCAACCAGGGACTCAACTTACAATGAGAACATTTCATATTGGAGGTATTGCATCTTCTGCAGCTGCTGAAGAAGCTGAGAGAATATTTAGTAATCCAGTATATATTGAGAAAATTATTGGAACAGTTTATAGAAAAGAGAACTCTAAAGAATCTGTATTCTTAAGAGATGGACAGGTTCTTATACGAGAGATATATAGAGATCTGACAAATCTTTGTGCTTCTAAAGTTGAAGTGGAAGATGGTTCAAAAGTCATACTCGATACCATTCTGGGCTATGATGAAAACAATAAGGCTGTGAAATCCAATCATATTGGTGTGGTCAAAAAGATAGATAAACATCTCTATCTTCTTGGAGATGAAGTATCTATAGATGCTAAAACTGGAAGTATCCTCTATGCATTAGAAAATGAAATATTCCCAGCAGAAACGGTTTTACTTGAATCTGACATGCACAATGATATAACTCTTGCTGAAGAGAAAGGTATCATTAAGTTTGAAAATGTTCTTATAAATGTTAATGCTAAACAAGTAGAGGGTGGTCATTTAAAAATAGCGCAACTTATTAATGATAAAAAGCAACCAAAATTGCTTATCTGTGATGAAAAAACACCTGATATTGCTCTTGCATCTTACCATTTGCAATCAAAAGCGATAGTTACTGTAAAGGAAAATGATAAGGTTTCAATAGGGGATATAATTATTAAGTTACCAAAAGAGAAGACTACTCAAGAAGATATTGTATCAGGTCTTCCAAAAGTTACTTCACTTTTCGAAGCAAGAAAACCAAAGAAAAAAGCGATACTTGCACAGGTTGATGGAATCGTTAAATATGGAGAAGCCAAGAGATCAAAAAAAGTTCTTCTTATTGAAGATGATTTTGGTAAGATTTACGAACATCTTGTTCCAAACTTTATGAATATTAAAGTAAGGGAAGGAGATAGGGTGAGAGCTGGAACTCCTTTGACTGATGGTGATCCAGATCCATATGATGTCCTTGCAATAAATGGTATATTTGAATTTTCAGCCTATCTTTTGAATGAAATACAGAAAGTTTACAGGGATCAGGGTGTAAATATAAATGATAAGCATATTGCAATTATAGTCAGGCAAATGACTAAGAAAGTTTGCATTGAAGAAGTCGGTGATACAAATTTTGTTCTTAAACAGGTTGTGGACCGAGAGGAGTTTTTTGAGGCAAACGAAAAAATAATAAAGGAAGGTGGAGTCCCGGCTAAAGCATCACCAGCATTGCAGGGTATTAAAAAAGCTGCACTTGGCAGATCATTTCTTTCTTCTGCTTCATTCCAGGAAACTACAAAAGTGCTTACCAATGCTGCAATAAAAGGAGAAGTGGATTATTTAAGGGGATTAAAAGAAAATGTTATTATTGGCCAAAAAATTCCTGCTGGTACTGGTATGAAAAATTACCAGAACATAAAGATATATGAAAAAGAAATCGGAGATATAAAATTTTCGATTGAAGATATTTTTGTTAATAATGATAAAGGTGATTTTATTAACGAATCAACCAGATTAAGTTAATGTTTTAAAAACTTGACAATATAAGATAATTTGCTATTAATAAATTCCGACGCAAAGGAGTATCGAAAAATGCCTACCATAAATCAGCTTATCAAAAATGGAAGAGAGAAAGTCATATATAAGTCAAAGTCAGTTGCTTTGACAGGATGCCCTCAAAGAAAAGGGGTATGCACAAGAGTCTTTACAATGACTCCTAAGAAACCTAATTCAGCTCTTAGAAAAGTCGCTCGTGTTAGACTTACAAATGGATATGAAGTAACAGCATATATACCAGGGGAAGGTCATAATTTGCAGGAGCATTCTGTTGTATTAATAAGAGGTGGAAGGGTTAAAGACTTGCCTGGAGTAAGATATCATATCATAAGAGGAGCACTTGATACACTTGGAGTTGAAAATAGAAAGACTTCCCGTTCAAAGTATGGTGCTAAAAATTCTAAAAAATCTTAATTGGTTTTTAAGGAGCATATAAATGAGCAGAAAAAAAAAGAGAATAGAAAGAGAATTAAAACTTGACTTTAAATATAAAAATCAATATCTTACAAAGATGATTAATTATCTTATGTGGGATGGGAAAAAATCTGTTGCTCAGGATGTCATATACAATGCTATGGATTTGATCAAAGAAAAAACAAATGAAGACCCGCTGGATGTTTTAGTGAAAGCAGTAGACAATGTTAAACCTCTTGTTGAGGTTAGATCCAGAAGGATAGGCGGTTCTACTTACCAGATACCTGTTGAAGTTCCTTCATATAGACAGTTTTATCTAGCATGTCATTGGATAATTAATTATGCAAGAGCTAGAGGTGGAAAGAGCATGGCTGAAAAACTTGCCAATGAAGTTTTAGATGCATATAGAAATCAAGGCTCTTCTATCAAGAAAAAAGAAGACACTCATAAGATGGCGGAGGCAAATAGGGCTTTTGCTCATCTCAGATGGTAGCATAAAGAATCTTATTATGTTTATCACAATGGCTTAAATCTAGTTGTATAAGAATAGATATTTATCCTGCGTGTTTTAAGGATTTACAACTGACTGAGTTAGAATTCAAGTTGTTTTATCTTCTTTTTCACGCATCCTCATATTTAAACTTTTCGCTAAAGAGGCAAGTAGATTTAGCTTGTTGTAGTTATTGAATAAGTCCTTGATCTGTATTTCTTGACTATAAGTGAAGATCTTATCATGAGGCTTTGGCTTCTGATTGTTGTACATAGCGAAAAGTAATTTATTTTATCAAATCATTTTACCTTCTCCTGTTTTATAGCTTTATATTAAAGCCATAAGCGGTAATAATGTTAAGATAAATTCAGATTAATGCGATCGCATGATTTTGGAGTAATTATTACCCAAAATAAATAAGTGGAGAATCAGTAATATGGATTTTAGGGAATATATAGAATATATATAATAGTTAACGAATATTTTAAATAAATATTTAAAATCTATCTAAAAATAGATTTAAAAAAATTAAATTTTATGTAAAAGGACAAGATAAATTTATGACTAAGAATGTTCCACTAAGTAATTATAGAAATATTGGTATAATGGCACATATAGATGCCGGGAAGACTACTACAACTGAAAGGATACTATATTATACTGGTAAAACATATAAAATAGGAGAGGTCCATGACGGTGCAGCCGAGATGGATTGGATGATTCAAGAAAAGGAAAGAGGTATCACAATAACATCTGCTGCCACAACTACTTTTTGGTTAGATCATAGGATCAATATAATTGATACTCCAGGGCATGTGGATTTTACTGCTGAAGTTGAAAGATCTTTAAGAGTTCTTGATGGAGCTGTGGCAGTTTTTTGTGCTGTTGGAGGAGTAGAACCACAGAGTGAAACGGTCTGGAGACAGGCAAATAAATATAATGTCCCCAGGTTAATCTATGTTAATAAAATGGATAGAGTTGGAGCAGATTTTTTTAATGTTAGAGATCAGGTTATTGATAAATTAGGCGCAGAACCAGTTGTAATACAACTTCCTTTAGGAAAAGAATCTTCCTTTAATGGTGTGATAGACCTTGTAAAAATGAAAGCAATAGTATGGGAATCTCATGAAAGTAACGCTAAATATATCGAAAAAGAGATACCTGATGAATATATAGAAATAGCCCATGAATACAGAGAACTGATGCTTGAAAAGGTATGTGAACAGGATAATGAAGTTTTAGAAAAATATTTGAATGGCGAAAACTTGAGTGAAGAAGATATAAGAAGATGCATTCGTAAAGGAACTATTTCTAGTTCTTTTTTCCCGATGATTTGTGGATCATCATTTAAAAACACTGGTGTTCAAACCATGCTTGATGCTATAGTCTATTATCTTCCTTCACCTATTGATATAAAATCAGTTGAAGGTTTGCATCCTAAAACAAGAAGCAAATTGCTACGAAAGCCAGCTGAAGATGAACCATTTTCAGCTCTAGCTTTCAAGATAATGAGTGATCCATATATAGGCAAATTGACATTCTTACGAATTTATTCAGGAGTTTTAAAGCAAGGGCAGGAAATCTATAATTCTACGAAAGAAAAAAATGAAAGGGTTGGAAGAATAGTTTTAATGCATGCAAATAAAAGAGAAGAAATAGAAAGTGCATCAGCTGGTGATATAATAGGAATTATTGGTTTTAAAAATACTCAAACTGGAGATACCCTTTGTATACACAATAATCCTATATTGCTTGAATCAATGGATTTTCCCGATCCAGTTATTTCAGTTGCTATTGAGCCAAAGACAAAAGCGGATTATGATAGATTAAGTGATTCATTAAATAAATTAGCTGAGGAAGATCCTACATTTAAAATATCTGTAAACGAGGAAACCGGTCAAACTATAATAAAAGGAATGGGAGAACTTCATTTAGAAATAATTGTTGACAGAATAAAAAGAGAGTATAAAGTTGAAGCGAACATAGGTGCTCCCCAGGTTGCCTACCGTGAAACCATTAGAAAAAAAGTCAAAATGGAAGGAAAATATATTAAGCAATCTGGTGGTAAGGGCCAATATGGTCATGTTGTGATTGAAGTTGACCCTCTTGAAAGGGGTAGTGGTTTTGAGTTTGTTGATAAAATAGTTTCCGGAAGGATTCCACGAGAGTATATTCCTTCTGTAAAAAAAGGGATAGAAGGAGCTCTTGAAAATGGTGTTTTAGCAGGATATCCAGTTTCGGATGTTAAAGTAACTCTACTTGATGGTTCATATCATGAGGTTGATTCCTCGGATCTTGCCTTTCAGATTGCAGGCTCTATGGCTTTCAAGAATGCTTGCAAGCAGGCAGATCCTGTTCTACTTGAACCAATTATGGCGCTTGAGGTAATAGTACCAGAAGATTACCTTGGCGAAGTCATGGGTGACATCAGCTCTCGCCGTGGTAAGATCCACGGGATGATTGATTCTTCCATGGGCAAAATTATTAAAGCCGAAGTGCCATTAAGTTCAATGTTTGGGTACGCAACTGTACTCAGGTCTAAAACTCAAGGGAGAGGAACCTATACAATGCAGTTATCACATTACAATGAGGTTCCAGAAACCATTGCAAAAGAAATTTTAAAATAATTATTTTGCAAATAATTTAAATCTTTTTTTTTATTTTTTATAAAAATATTGTTTTTTTTAATAAAAGTGTTATTAGTTTTTGTCAGTTAGCATTGTTGTATTTGGCACATTGTTTGATAAAACTGATAGAATTACCAGCTATATATTATGGCTGAATTAAAAGAACCTGTTTAGTTAAAAAAAATATTTATTATCAATTATGGTTAAAGCTTAGGAGGATTTAAAATGGCAAAAGAAAAGTACAATCGAACGAAACCTCACATGAATGTTGGTACAATAGGCCATGTTGATCATGGTAAAACTACTCTAACATCAGCAATTACAAGATACTGTGCTGCACTTGGTAGAGCAGTTGCAAAAAAATATGATGAAATCGATAATGCACCTGAAGAAAAGGCTCGTGGTATCACCATCAATACACAACATGTTGAGTATGAGAGCGATAAAAGACACTATGCACATATCGACTGCCCAGGGCACGCTGACTATATTAAAAACATGATAACAGGTGCTGCACAGATGGATGGAGCTATTTTGCTGGTTTCAGCAAATGATGGTCCAGAAGCTCAGACAAGAGAACATATACTTCTTGCAAGACAGGTAAATGTTCCTTCAATAATTGTTTTTCTCAACAAGATTGATATGGTTTCTGATCCAGAACTTATAGATCTGGCCGAGGAAGAAACACGAGAACTTCTCACCAAATACAATTTTCCTGGTAAAGAGATACCAGTTATTAGAGGTTCTGCTCTTAAAGCAATGCAATATGAAGGCAATGATGTGAATGCAGAAGAGTGGAAACCAATCGCTACACTTTTAAAAACCATGGATGATTATTTCCCTGATCCTGTGAGAGAGCTTGATAAGCCTTTTTTAATGCCTATTGAAGATATATTCTCAATAAAAGGTAGAGGAACAGTAGTAACTGGTAGAATCGAAAGAGGTAAAATAAAGGTTAACGAAAAGGTTGAACTTGTTGGTTTTGGTGAAACAAAAGAAACAGTTATTACAGGTGTTGAAATGTTCAGAAAAGAGCTCGACGAAGGTATCGCTGGAGACAATGTTGGACTTCTTTTAAGAGGTATTGAGAAAGATGAAGTTGAAAGAGGTATGGTAGTTGCAGCTCCTAAGTCTATTACACCACATAAGAAATTTGTTGCTCAAGTATATATTCTTTCTAAAGATGAGGGTGGAAGGCATTCACAGTTTGCTAAAGGTTATAGACCTCAATTCTATATCAGAACAACTGATGTTACCGGAACTATTGCTCGTATTCAGAATGTTCAGACAAATGATGAGGAAGAAGTTGCTCAACCAGGGCAGAACGTGTTGATGACTGTTGAACTTATCTATACAGTTGCCATGGAAAAAGGCTCTAGATTTGCAATTAGAGAAGGTGGTAGAACAATTGGTGCTGGAGTTGTGGCTGAAATTATTGAATAATAAATTTGAGTGGGTTGATTTTTTAATTCTTCCCACTCAAAATTTTTTTTGATCTGGAGGAATTTTGTGAAAAATTCGAAAATACGAATCAAATTACAGGCTTACGATCATGTTGTTCTTGATAAATCAGCAGCAGAGATTGTTAAAACCTTGAAAAAAGCTAAAGCTGTGGTTAGAGGACCTATACCTCTTCCTACTAAGATTAGAAGATATACAGTTCTTCGGTCTCCATTTGTTCATGTAGAAAGCAGAGAACAATTTGAGATTCGAACTCATAAGAGAATGATTGATATAATCGATCCCTCAGAGGAAGCAAAAGCTGCACTTATGGGTTTAGAATTACCACAGGGTGTTTATGCTGAAGTTAAACAGCTTTAAAGCTTAAATTAGTATTTATAAATGTATAAAAATATATCTAAATTACAATTTGAAAGAGGTTAAATATGATGGGCTTGATTGGAAGAAAATTGGGTATGACCCAGATATTTGATGACACTGGCAAGCAAATACCAGTAACTGCTATTAAAGTAGGCCCATGTACTGTTTTAGAGATTAAAAATAAAGATACCCATGGGTATAATGCGATAAAAATTGGTTTTGAAAATCTTAAAGAAAAAAACTTTAATTCTCCTTTACATGGTTATTTTGATTCATTAAATAGTAACCTTAAATCATCTAATTCCACTTTAACAATTACTCCAAAGGCAATTATTCGAGAATTTAGAGTTGATGAAAATGAGATAGATGCAGAAGTTGGGCAAGATCTTACTGTATCGTATTTTGATAATATTAAATTTGTTGATGTAGTTGGTAAAACAAAAGGCCGTGGTTTTAGCGGTATGGTTAAGAAATTCAACGCAAAAAGAGGTAGAATGACTCATGGCTCAAAATTTCATAGAGGTATGGGTGGTACTGCCATGAGAGAAGAGCCAGGTAGAGTATATCCTTTTAAAAAAATGCCTGGTCATCTTGGAAATGAAAAAATTACAGTTCAAAATCTTGAAATTGTTAAAATTTTAAAAGATGAAAATGTTATCCTTGTAAAAGGTGCAATTCCTGGTGGAAAAAACAATTTGGTTCTGGTTAAAAAAGCAGTAAAAAGATCATAGAAAGAGTTTATAGAGAGTAAAGGTATATTTAATTATACTTTTACATTAGAATAGCAGAAAGGAAAAGGCTATGCAGGTCACGATTTATAATTTACAAAATAATCCTAAAGAACAGGTAGAGGTCTCTGACCTTATGTTCAATGCGAAAGTTAATAATTATCTTATATGGCTTGCTGTTACAACAGAACTTGCAAATGCTCATGTCGGAACAGCTGATACCAAAACGAAAGCAGAGGTAGAAGGATCTGGAACCAAGCCATGGAGACAAAAAGGTACTGGTAGAGCAAGAGTTGGAACAAAAAGGAATCCAGTCTGGAGAAAAGGTGGAGTCGCTTTTGGTCCTCATCCGAGATCTTTTGCAAAGCATATAAATAAAAAGATGAAAAGATTAGCTTATATTTCATTATTTTCATTGAAAATGAAGAAAGACCAGATTAAGATAATTGAAGATATTCAACTTGATGAAGCTAAGACCCGAAAGTTGTCTGAGATAATAAAACCGTTAAATTTGCCTTCTAATTCGTTGTTGATATATGGTGACAAGAAGTTTAAAGATGATGGCAATGGTAACCAGATACTTACCATTTCTGATAATGATAGAAATATTAAAAATGCGGCTTTGAACCTTAATGATTTAACAGCATTTCACTGGAACAACCTGGCAGCGAAAGATATCTTTTATGCAAAGCAGGTTATTATAACAGCTAGTGCTTTACATTATCTTGAGGAAAAGTATCTCCCGCTGGTTATGCCAAAGATCCAAACAGTATCATAGTTTAAATATATAGATGTTAGTAAAGCAAAATAAGATTTCTATTTTAGCTCTATTTTATAATTAATATTAATTTGATAGGATTAAATAGGAGCTTATAAAACTTGATGAGGTGAATATAAATGAAACTTGATCTTAATGATATTATTTTAAAACCAGCTTTTAATGAAAAAGCTAATTTTTTGCAGCAGCAAAACAAATATACCTTTTATATAAATCAGAAGGCTAACAAAAAGGTTGTAGCTGAGGCTATTAAGAAGCTTTTTAATGTTACAGTTGTTGATGTAAATATTGTAAATTTACCCAGAAAAACCAAGCAGAGAGATAGATTTCATCCAGGTTTTACAAATTATAGAAAGAAAGCAATTGTTACAATTGCAAAAGATCAAAAAATAAAAGAATTGATTGTTGAATAAAGAGGCTAGTTATGGGATTGAAAACATATAGACCAATTACTCCAAGTCAAAGATTTAAAACATCTGCTGATTTTTCAGAAATTACTGTTGATAAACCCTATAAGAAGTTGACAGTTTATATTCCGCAGAGAGCTGGCAGGAACAACCTGGGTCGTCTTACTATGAGACGAAGAGGAGCTGGTCACAAGAAGTGCTACAGGGTTGTCTCCTTTAAAAGAGATTTATTTAATCTTAATGCTAAAGTGGAAAGTATTGAATATGACCCAAATAGATCGGCAAGACTTGCACTGATTTGTTATGAAAATGGGATTAGAAGATACATCCTGGCTCCTGATGGTTTGAAGGTTGGAGATAAGATAACTGAAGGCGAAAATGTTCCAGTTAAAGTTGGCAATGCCTTGCCTTTAAATAAAATTCCAGTTGGGACAATGATACATAACGTTGAAATGCATCCAGGTAAGGGTGGTCAGCTTGCAAGATCTGCAGGTACTTTCTGCCAACTTTCAGGTTATGAAAAAGATTATGCAATTCTATCAATGCCTTCTGGTGAAATAAGGTATATACTTGCCAATTGTTATGCTACAATAGGTGTTGTTTCAAATATTGACCATAAAAATGTTGTTATAGGTAAAGCTGGTAGAAATAGATGGATGGGGATAAGGCCTCATGTTCGAGGAACAGCCATGAACCCTGTTGATCATCCTCTTGGAGGTGGCGAAGGACGAGGTAAAGGAAACCATCCTCAATCACCGTGGGGTACGCCGGCTAAAGGTTATAAAACAAGAAAAAAGAAGAATCGTTCAAATCGTTTTATAGTGAAGAGGCGCAAATAATTATATTTATAGATAGGAGAGTTGTATGTCACGTTCATTAAAAAAGGGACCTTATGTCGAAAGCAGTCTCTTTCGTAAGATTGTTGAACTTTCGAAAAGCGCTCATTCTCAAAAAACTGTAAAAACCTGGTCCAGGGAATCTACTATAATTCCTGAGATGATTGGTTTTACAATAAATGTTTATAATGGAAAAAAGTTTATACCAGTTTTTATTTCTGAGCATATGATTGGTCATAAACTCGGAGAATTTGCACCTACAAGACTTTTTAAAGGGCATAGAACATCTGAAAAAGTTGCCCAGGCAAAGTAATTTATAAGGAAGAAACAGATGAAAAGCAGAGCAATTGAAAAATTTATTAGAGTTTCTCAATCAAAAGTTCTTCGTTATTCCAGGGAAATACCACCTGGTACTCTTTTGAATGATGCCATAAATCGATTAACTTTTATTAATACAAAAGGTGCAAAAGTTGTTAAAAAAGCTTTAGAATCTGCAAAAGCAAATATGATAAATATTGCAACTACTCATAACATAGATGTTGATGATTCTACATTTACTGTTGAGAAAGTATCGGTTCTTAAAGCTCCTTCATACAGAAGATTAAGACCTCGAGGAAGAGGACATGCTGATATTATCCAGAAAAGGAACTCTCATATAGTAGTTGAAGTTTCAGACGAAAGATCTAAAAAAGGCGAGGCAAGGGGGAACTAAATGGGTCAAAAAGTCAATCCAATAGGATTACGCCTTGGAATATCTACAGGTTGGCAATCTAAATGGATAGCAAAATTCAATCATGAAGATTATGCTCAAAAGCTGGTTGAAGATCAACATATTAGATCATATATATTGAAAAAACTGAAGGATGCTTCAATCGATAAGGTTGAGATAATTCGAGAAGTTGATAGACTGAGGATCATCATATATACAGCTAAAGCAGCTGTTGTAATAGGACAAAAAGGTGCCAATATTGAAAATCTTAGACAGGAGTTGTGTAAAAAGATAATAAGAACAACGTCTATGAATAATGTTATTATTTCAGCTGAAGAAGTAAAAAATCGATATCTTTCAGCTGCTTTAGTTGGCGACAGCATAAAAACTGCTATTGAAAATAGAGCAAATTATAAAAGAGCCATTAAAAAATCTATGGAAATGGCTATGAAAAGTGGTGCTTTGGGCGTTAGAGTCAAAATATCCGGAAGATTGGCTGGAGCTGAAATAGCTAGAACCGAGCAATTTGCTGATGGCCAGATCCCCCTTTCTACTCTAAAAGCTAAGATAGATTATGCAGTTAGCGAAGCACTTGTCACTCTTGGTATAATTGGTATAAAAGTCTGGTTATATCATGGTGATGTTGAAAATAATAAAGGAGTTAAAGATGTTACAACCCGCTAGAACAAAATTCAGAAAACTCCAGAGAGGACGAAATAAGGGAGAAGCTACTCGAAATAATAAAATAGCTTTTGGTGATTATGCCCTTGTTTCTCTTGAAAATGGCTATCTTACACCCAATCAAATAGAAGCAGGAAGAATTACCATTATGCGAAATGCTAAAGGTAATATTAAATTATGGATTAAGATTTTTCCTGATATTCCATACACAAAGAAACCTATGGAAACTCGTATGGGTAAAGGAAAGGGAGCTGTTGATCATTATGTTGCAAAAATAAAAAGAGGCGCAATTCTATATGAACTTGGTGGTCAGATATCCGAAGTTGATGCTTTGGAAGCTTTACATCAAGCATCTTTCAAACTACCTTTGAAGTGCAGAATAGTGAAGCGCTCCATATTTACAGGAGTATAGATATGAAAAAAGAGATGGCTGATATTGTAAATGCAAGTAGTGAAGAGCTCATTAATACTATTAACGAACTTACAAGAAAGCTGGTTGAAATTAAAATCAAATCTGAGTTTGGTGAAGTTAAAGATACTTCTCAGATTAGAAAAATCAAAAAGCAGATAGCAAGATATAAGATGACTCTTCACCAGAGAGGCATTTCCATATAAAGGAGATTTTTAATGAATAAAAACAATACTCATCGCAAATACTTCCAGGGTGTTGTTGTTTCAGATAAAATGGATAAGACAATTGTTGTAAAGGTAGAAACAACAAAAATGCATCCTATTTATAAGAAATATATAAAAAAATGGAAAAAATATAAAGTACATGATCAGACTAATCAAGCTAAGGAAGGTGATGTTGTGCTTATTGGTGAAACCAGACCACTTTCTGCAACGAAGTACTTTGAATTGATTAAGATAGTTAAAAAACAAGGTTAATAAGAGGTGCACCATGATTCAGCAAGAAACTATTTTGAATGTTGCTGATAATAGCGGAGCTAAGCAATTAAGATGTATAAAAGTACTTAACCATTCTAAAATCAGGTATGCCCATGTAGGAGATGTAATAGTATGTTCCGTATTTGAAGCTATTCCAAATTCTAATATGAAAAAAGGGCAAATCGTTAAAGCTGTTATCGTCAGAACTTGTGATACCATAAAAAGAGCAGATGGTTCAAGTATTAGATTTGATGAGAATGCAGCCTGTATTATCGATAAGGATAAAAATCCTGTTGGAACACGAATTTTTGGACCTATCGCAAGGGAGCTTCGTGATAGAGATTTTACCAAAATTGTTTCGTTAGCTCCAGAGGTACTATAAGAGAGGGGACTATGAAAATTAAAGTTAAAAAAGATGACAATGTTCTTGTCATTGCTGGTAGAGAAAAAGGGAAAAAAGGTAAAGTCATCAGTGTATATCCCGAAGCTCAAAGAGTATTGATCGCCAATGTAAATCTCAGAAAAAAAACTCTTAGACAGCAAGACCAGATGATTGATAAGAATTTTGCAGAGAGAGAAGTTCCTATACATATTTCAAATGTTATGGTTATATGTCCTCATTGTAAGAAGCCTGCAAGGATAGGCAGGAGAGATGAAAAAAAGCATACACGTTTTTGTAGAAAATGTGGTAAAGACATTGATTAATTTTGAAAATTGTTGAAATAAAACTTAATTTATAATAATAAGCTAAGTGATAATTGGCAGGATGAGGTAAATCAATATGACTCAATTAAAAGAAAAATATCAGAAAGAAGTTGCACCAATGCTTATGGAAAAATTTCATTACTCTTCCATAATGGAAGTCCCTCGAATAGAAAAGATCATATTAAACATTGGTGTTTCGGAAGCAGTCATTGATAGAAAATTTGTTGATGAATCATTAAAAGATCTTGAAAAAATTGCTGGCCAGAAGCCTGTAAAGACAAAAGCTAAACAATCTATCAACCAGTTTAAAGTACGAAAAGGGCAGGAACTGGGAGTAAAAGTTACATTACGCAAGCAAAAAATGTGGGAATTCCTTTATAAACTTATTAATGTTGCTCTTCCCAGGATAAGGGATTTTAAAGGTATTGCAGTCAGAGGTTTTGATGGAAAAGGTAACTTTACTCTTGGAGTGAGAGAGCATACAATTTTTCCTGAGATCGAGTTTGAATCAACTGAAAAGGTGCGAGGTTTATCAGTTACTATAGTTACAACAGCAGAAAGTGATGCCGAATGCAAAGAGCTTCTTGCAGGCTTGGGTATACCATTCAGGAGGTAATTAATGGCTAGAAAAGCAATGATGGAAAAAGCAAAACGAACACCAAAATATGAAATAAGAAAGCATAATAGATGCAGAATATGCGGAAAACCAAGAGCATATTACAGGGATTTTGGTATATGTAGAATATGTTTACGAAAAATGGCAGGTGAAGGCAAAATACCTGGCCTTAGAAAAGCTTCATGGTAAGGAGTTTAGAGATGTATTCAGATCCAATTAGTGAAATGACCACAAAGTTATACAATGCTCAACAGGCACGAAAACCAGATGTTACGATTAATTATTCAAATCTTAAAGAAAATGTACTGAAAATCCTTAAAGATAAAGGATTTATAAATGATTATTCTATTGAAGTTCATTCAGGCTCATCACAACTTAAACAGATACATGTTTCTTTAAAATATACATCTGATAGAACTCCTGTTATTCAGGGGATTAAACGGGTGTCTAAACCATCTAAAAGAGTTTACCAATCTGTTGAAGATATAAGACCAATAATGAACGGATTTGCTGTTGGAATATTATCCACAAGTAAAGGGATTATGACCGATAAGGAAGCAAAAAAAGAGAATATTGGCGGTGAATTTTTGCTTTACATCTGGTAATATTTAGTAAACAATATTCAATAAAATATAGATTATCAGTCGTTTATCGACTTTTTATAAGTGATTTTAAATCTATTTATTTTTATGATAGATTTAATAGTGTTTTTTATATTAAAGTCAAATTTAAGGGAGATTGTTATGTCTCGATTGGCTAAAAAACCTTTAGCGGTTCCTTCGAATGTTAAATTTAGCTATACACAGGAAGGAAATTTTTATAAATTTGATGTCAAAGGGCCGAAAGGAAATATTACAAAGTTAATAAGAAATGATGTTGAAATAAAGCAAGGAAAAGATGGGCTTATATTTACCTTAAAAGGTAACGACAACGCCAAAAAACCAATGATTGGTACCACTTATAGAATTGTTAATTCAATGATCGAAGGTGTCGTTAACGGTTTTTCAAAAACTCTTGTTCTATATGGTGTTGGTTTCAAAGCATCAATAAAAGGTAAAAACCTTGAGCTTGAAATAGGCTATTCACATACAATTAGCTTTCCAATTCCTGATGGTATTGAAATTAAAATAGATCAACAAAAACTCATTTTTTCTTCGGTAGATAAAGAATTACTTGGGATGACAGTTCAAAAAGTTAGAGATCTTAGAAAACCTGATGTTTATAAAGGGAAAGGATTTAGATTTGAAAATGAAAATCCAGTAACAAAAACCGGCAAAAAAACTGGAACTAAATAAATAGGAGTAGCTTACTATGATAGATAGAAATGAAATTAAGCAAAAAAGGCGATTGAGAAGAAAACTCAGGATCAAAAAAAGAATTCATGGAACATCTGAAAAACCAAGACTTGTTGTTTATAGAAGTAATCTCTACCTTTATGCTCAAATAGTTGATGATACAAAAGGATTCACACTTTTTGGCAGTTCTTCAAAAAAACTGGGTAAACCCTGTAATATTAAGATAGCTTCGGCTTTTGGTGACGAGTTTGGCAAAAGTGCTAAGGAAAAAGGAATAAATACAGTTGTTTTTGATAGGAATGGTTACCTCTATCATGGGAAAATAAAGGCTTTTGCGGATGCAGTCAGAAATAATGGAATAGTTTTTTAACATGGCGTTATTCAAGGAGAAAATGGATGAAACCAAATTATAATGAAAAAGAATTTGTTGAGAAAACTGTTAGATTGGGTAGAACTGCAAAGGTTGTAAAAGGTGGTAGGAGATTCTCATTTAATGCACTCGTGGTTGTTGGTGATAGGAACGGAAATATAGGTTATGGATTCGGCAAGGCTAAGGAAGTTCCTATGGCTATAGTTAAAGCAACTCGCCATGCTAAAAGAAATCTATGTGAAGTAAAGATAAAAAGAACAGGGGAGAAGGGTGAAAATGTCACTATTCCTTACCCTATAACTTTAAAATACAAATCAACCATTTTGCTTTTGAAACCAGCAACTCCTGGAACCGGTATTATTGCATGTGGTCCAGTTAGAGCTGTTCTTGAGGCTGCTGGTATAAATAATATTTTAACAAAATCTATAGGCTCAAATAATAGTATAAATCTTGTTAAGGCAACAATACTTGCTCTTCAACGGATGAATACAAAGGAAGATGTAGCCTATAGACGTGGTATAGAAATAGGTAAATTGTTTGAATAATAATAATTATATAATTCCATTCATTTTGTATAAATGAAGATTTTATTTAAAGAGTCTACTTTAGGAAGGAACTATGAAAAGGGTATCTATAACTTTAGTTAAGTCACCTATTGGTTATAATAAGACGATAAGAAGGACAGTTAAAGCTTTAGGTTTTTCAAAACTTAATCAATCTTTAGTTAAAGATCTTAATCCAGCATTAGAAGGCATGATAAATAAAGTTTCTTTTATGCTTAAGATTGAGGAAGTTAAATAGTTAATAATTATAAAACAGTAAGATTTAAATAACTTACTTGATAGATTGTTAAAAAATTAAAAGATTTTAAGGGTAAGATAATGGAACAAATTCAACTTAAGAATGCTAAAGGTGCTACAAAAGAAAGAAAACGATTAGGTAGAGGTCAATCCTCTGGTTTAGGTACGACATCCGGGAAAGGTAACAAGGGACAACAGTCAAGAAAAGGTTATTCAAGAAAAGTTGGTTTTGAAGGTGGACAGATGCCTTTGTTCCGAAGAATACCTAAGCGTGGTTTTAATAATGGTTTATTTAAAAAGGTATATCAAGAAGTTGATGCTGAAGCTTTAAATATGTTTGATAATAATTCTATTGTTACTAATCTTGATCTGTTTGAGAAGAATCTTATCAAAAATTCTGAAAAACCTTTCAAAATACTTGGAAATGGTGAGATTAAAAAGAATCTTTCAATCCAGCTTCGAACTATTAAAAATGGGAAAAAAAGGGTATCTTTCGATAAGATAACCAAAAGTTCAAAAGATATGGTGGAAAAGTCTGGTGGAAAGGTTGTTTTATCTTAACCGGAGGAAATAATGAGCAAAAATAAAAAAAGGATTATGATGCCTGGTGGTCCTAAAGAGATAGATGGTTCTAAGTTTACAGTTCTTTCGGGATTAACAGCTATATTTGAGATAAAAGAAGTTAGAATCAAATTTCTTATAACTTTATTTATTTTATTTATTTTTAGATTGGGATCGCATATCCCAGTTCCTGGTATTGATATAAGTGCATTGGCTCAAGCTACAAATGCAAATTCCAGTGGCTTGATGGATTTTATAGATATGTTTGCAGGTGGAGCCTTGAGACGTTTTACTCTTTTTACCCTTGGTATCATGCCATATATTTCTGCTGAAATCATTTTACAGTTATTAATGTCAATTATTCCTTCATGGAAGAAGATGAGCCAGGATGATCAGGAAAAAGCTAAAGATTTCATGCAGTTCTGGTCAAGAGCTTTAACTATACTTTTAGCAGGTGTTCAATCTGCTCTTTTTATACAATATATGATACAGCAGAATGCTTCATCACAGACTCCTTTTATACTAATAGATTCGATTCCTCTTTTCTATATTGTTGCTATTTTGGCCATAACATCAGGGACCATGTTTTTGATATGGCTTGGTGATAAGATAGATGAGTATGGTATTGGTAATGGTGCTTCTATGATTATTTTTGCAGGTATAATATCCAGAATGCCATCGGCTTTTAGGCAACTTTATAAGACTGCTATTGAAAGAAATATATTTATTATGATAGTCATGCTGATAATGTTTATATTTATTATAATTCTTATAATATATGTTCAGCGTGGTAAACGAAAACTTATGGTTGGTGGATCAAAGGCAATAAAGGGTGGTAAGATTTCCATGATCCCGGCTTTTCCATTAAACATTCCTATAAACCCTTCGGGAGTAATTCCTATTATTTTTGCTTCTATCTTTTTACAATTACCAGCACAGATTTTAAACCCATTTGCTGCAAAATCAGCAGTTATTAGATCTATAATACAGGCTTTGTATCCTGGAACTGGCTGGTATATTGCCATTAATAGTATTTTGATTCTTGCTTTTTCATATTTTTACTCTCAATTTCAGTTAAATCCTGAAGATATCGCTGGTTATTTAACTAAATCAGGCAGGACATTAAAAGGTACGAGAGCTGGTGGTGACGTTGCTTCTGAAATCAAGAAAACAGTTAACAGGATTATTTTACCGGGAGCAATATTTTTAGCTTTTATAGCAGCTATTCCAGATATTGTAAACAAAGTTTTCAATTTACCAAGTGAATTTTCATATATCATGGGTGGAACATCAATATTGATTATTGCAGGAGTTGCGTTTGATATTGCTACCAAGTTGGAAGGTATTAGAAGATTTAGAGGCAGGGGTCAATAGATGATAATCTTTATCTATGGTTTGCCTGGATGTGGAAAAGGAACACAGAGCCTTTTGTTAAAAGAAAGAATGTCATTCATACATCTCTCAACGGGAGATATCATAAGAGATATTATAAAAAATAAAAAGGCTGGATGGGAAGTACTCAATGAATACTCCTCTTCAGGGTCTCTGGTTCCTGATGAGATTGTGAATGATCTGTTTATGAGAGCCATAGATGAAAAAGGGTATGGTCATAACTATATAATAGATGGTTATCCCAGAACTATAAATCAACTCAAACTTATAGAAAAGAATCTTGAAGATAAAAAAGATATTGATATACTTCATATTTATCTTTCTTGCAGCGAAGAGAGCATAATAAGAAGAATAACTTCAAGAAGAACCTGTATGGGATGTGGTACTATTTACAATATTAATCTTGACAATGATTTAGAAAAGTGCAAACTATGTGGTGCGCAGTTATATCAGAGAGCTGATGATAGTTACGAAGTTATTAAAAATAGAATAGATGAATATACCAATAAGACAATTCCGGTTATTTTGCAGTTAAAAAGTGAAGGCAAGTTAATTGAAATAAATGGGGAAAGAAAAGCAGAAGATATTTATGTTGATATAGTTAATATTATTAAGGGGAAGAGGTAGAATGCCAAAAGAAGATGTTATAACTTTGCAAGGTGAAGTTGTAGAAGTTTTACCAAAAACACTTTTTAGAGTCAAACTTGATAATGGACATGTTATTCTTGCTCATCTTGCTGGTAAACTGAGACAGTATAACATCAGGCTATTACAGGGTGACAGAGTTCAAGTTGAACTTTCACCATATGATCTTACTAAAGGAAGAATAGTTTATAGATTAAAATAAAAAGAGAAATAATAAATTTAAATATAATTAAATTTTAGATATTAAATAAATTATATGATTTATATTTTATGTATAAAATATGATTAAATCAAAATGATTAAATCAAAGTTTAAATAAAAATAGTTATTTTTTATTATTATAAGAGTTTTATTAATATTTATATTTGAGATTACCAATTTAATCTGGAGGTTATAGAGATGAAAGTCAGATCATCAGTAAAAAAAATATGTGATAAATGCAAGATTGTTAAGAGAAAAGGTGTTGTAAGAGTAATTTGCGATAATCCGAAACATAAGCAAAGACAAGGATAATTTTAGGAGGATAATAAATGGCTCGAATTGCTGGAGTTGAATTACCGAATAAAAGGATAGAAGTAGCTTTAACTTATATTTTTGGCATAGGAAGATCAACTTCAAATAAAATTTTGAATGAAGCAAAAGTTGATAAAAATAAAAGAACTAATGAACTATCCGATGATGAGATTCAAAAATTAAGAAATATAATCGAAAAGAACCTAAAGGTTGAGGGAGATCTTAAAAATGAGATAGCCCTGAACATAAAAAGATTGAAAGATATAAGATGTTACAGAGGCCTCAGGCATCAGAGTGGTTTACCGGTTCGTGGTCAGAGAACCAGAACCAACTCCAGAACAAGAAAAGGTCCTAGAGGTAATAGAATTGGTGCTAAAAAGAAAAAAGCTGCTGTTAAGGAGTAATTAAAACATGGCTAAAGAGAAAAAAACCAAGAAAAAGGTTAAAAATATAGTATCCGTTGGTAGATGCTATTTAAACTGTTCATTTAACAATACAATCGTTACATTTACGGATAATACTGGCAATGTTTTAGGCTGGTCAAGTTCCGGAGCTAATAATTTTAGAGGGGCCAAGAAATCAACTCCTTTTGCTTCACAGATAGTTGTTGAATCAGCATGCAACGCTGTTAAAGATTATGGACTTAAGGAAGTTGAGGTTTTTGTCAATGGGCCAGGTATGGGTAGAGAAGCTGCAATAAGAGCTTTAGCCACCAATGGCCTTACTGTTAGAGCTATAACAGATGTTACTCCTATACCACATAATGGTTGTAGGCCAAGAAAAAAACGAAGAATGTAATTTAATAATTATTTATTTGAGGTTACAATATGGCAAGAAATTACGAAGAGAAATGCAAATTATGCAGAAGAGAAGGTGATAAACTTTTTCTAAAAGGTGATCGTTGCTATTCAGATAAATGCCCGGTTGCAAAAAAGAAATTTATAAAAAATAGAAGCATGAAGATTTCTGAGTATGGTATCCAGCTTAGAGAAAAGCAGAAAATTAAAAGATATTATGGAGTTCTTGAAAGACAGTTTAGAGTCTATTTTGAAAGAGCTTTACATATAAGAGAAGGCTTGACCGGAGAAAATCTTTTGACTCTTCTTGAGTCAAGATTAGATAATACAATATACAGGATGAAACTTGCAAAATCAAGGAATCAAGCGAGGCAGTTTGTTCTTCATGGCATGATTGCAGTAAATGGTAAAAAAGTCAATATTCCTTCTTATCAGGTGAATGTAAATGATATTATTTCTTTAACAATACAGGGAGAGAGAAATAAATCTCTAATCGAAAATATAGAGCAAAATCAAGGAACCAAACCTGATGCAGAATGGCTTTATTTTGATTATGATAAAAAAGAAGGAAACATAATTCGAATTCCTACAAGAGCAGATGTCCCTCAAAATTTCAGGGAGCAGTTAGTAGTCGAGTTATATTCTAAATAGTAGCTATTACAAGAGGTAGCAATGGATAAAAATATTTTGCAGCATTTGCAACTCCCATCAAATATAATCTTTGAAGTTAATGAAGAGGACGATTTTCATGGCATATTTGTCATGAAACCTCTGGAAAAAGGTTATGGTATTACTCTGGGAAATAGCTTAAGAAGAGTTCTTCTTTCTTCTTTGCATGGTTATGCTATTTCCACGATAAAAATAGAATATCAAACAAAAGATGAAAAGAGAAATTTTGTTAAGTCAGAATTTGATAATATTCCAAACATGGTTCTTGAAGATACACTTACAATAATATCCAATCTTAAGAAAATAAGATTCACTCTTAATGGAGAGGCACAGAAAAAAACTTTTCTTGTTGAATTTGATGGACCAAAGGAAGTATATGCAAAAGATCTATCAAATTCTGATATGAACATAGTTAATGGTGATCAATATCTTTTTACTATTACAAAGGAAGGTAAAATCTTTTTAGAGTATACTGTTGAATGGGGGAAAGGCTTTATAGCTGCTGAAAAAAAGCTTGAAGCCATATCTACAATAGGAGTTATTCCTATTGATTCTATCTTTTCTCCTGTTAAAAAGGTTAATTTTTCTATTGAAGCCGCCAGAGTTGAGAATATTACAGATTATGAATCATTAATCCTCGATGTTTACACTGATGGCACAATAAAACCTAAACAGGCAGTCGAACAATCTGCTTATATACTTATTCAATTTCTCGCAAAATTTATAACAAGTGTTAAGGATGAAAAAGAATTAATAGATCTTGAAAATATTTCAGAAGATAACATAGATGATCAGGATGCAAAGCTTATTCAACTTCTTGATCAATCACTTGATACTTTAGAATTTACGGAAAGGATAAAAAATTGTTTCAACTCAGCAAATATCAAAACATTCAGGGACTTACTTACCAAAACTGAAAGTGAAATAGAAAATCTTAAAAATTTTGGTAAAAAGTCACTTGAGACAGTTATAGAAAAACTAGCAGAATATGGATTATCGCTTAATATGAAAGATAGAATAGAAAAAGTTGAACGAATGTACAAGAAAAATTAGATCAAGCCATAATTGGTATTCATAGATAAACATTTAATAATATTCAAATAAAGGACATAAAGATGCGACATCTTGTTAATAAAGCAAAATTGGGCAGAACAAAATCGCATAGAGATGCTATGCTTAAAAATATGCTAGCTTCTTTATTTATTCATGAGAAGATTGAAACAACTCTGGCTAAAGCAAAGTTTTTGCAAAGTACAGCGGAAAAACTCATTACTAGAGCTAAAAGTGATTCTGTTCATAATCGAAGAATAGCGAGAAAGTATGTTGAAGACAAAGATGCATTGGTTAAACTTTTTAATGAAATTGGTCCTAGACATAAAGATAGAAATGGTGGTTATACCAGAATAGTAAAAACTGGATTTCGAAAAGGTGATAATGCTCCAATGGCAATAATTGAAATTTTAAAATAATTATAAATAGTATATATCCTTTATAGATTTCGATTAAATATTGTTACCTTTTCTAGTGTTTGTAAAATGAAAAAGATTATTTTGAAATTCGAGAGATTACCTTGAAAATTCAGAAAACATCTGATCAATCATATAATATTTCAAATAAGGGAGGTTTTAAACTCCCGATTTTTAAAATAATTCTTGTTTCTATTTTATCCATTTTTTTTATATCATCACTTGTATTAAATATTAAGCTGCTTAAGATTTTTGTTTTTTTGATTTTTGCAATTTTTATGTTTTTTATCGATAATATCAAAGTTTCATTAAATATTATTTTCAAAATAACGATTCTTGTTATTTCAATCATTTTGCTAAAATTAATTAGCATCTTATTCAATGGTCAAATTAGAACTGATCTATTTGTGAATAAATCGATAGATTTTGCTTTTATAAAAACACAGTTTACTTTACTGGTCGAACAAATATTAAACATATCTAATTCTATATTGTTTTCAAATATTGTATTTAAATTAATAGAGAAAGAAAAATTTGGCAGGGTTAAAAAAATTTATAGTTTTGCTAACCAGATTGTAAGGGATGGTAGAAATAAATTATCCACTATTAAGAAATTCAAAGTAAAGTATTTATCATATTTTTTTGCATACATTATCGAAGATGCATACAATATTTTCTATAAAGATGAAGATTATAATGAGAAGATGAGTAATGTGGAGAATATTAAATAATATTTATTTTTATGATCCAGGCTTTTTTTGTGGATATAACAGTTTAAAGTCAAAATGATTTTTTCTTTAAAATAAGTGCATTTTCAGGTTTTTATAAATACAAAAAACAACGTATAAATGCCTTATAACCTTTTTTATTTTGAAGTTTTATAGATAAGATTCTTTAAGATTTCTATCTGCTCTGCATCTTTATCATCAAATTGGACTCCATAATACCATACACCATTATCCTGCCATCTTCTTCTTACATAAACATCCATATTAAAAATAGTATCCTGAATTCTAAAGTAGGCTTTTACTTTATCTTTTTCAAGAATATTGGAAACTATATTTTTATTTTCGGTATTGAATTGCAAACCCCCTGCTGATATGTCAACAATAGCAGCATTTTCGGTAAACATCTCTTCTCTTGTAAAATAATTATTCTTAATAAGTGAGGCTGTTAGATACTTCGAAAATTCATCAAGGTTATTAACAATATTAAAAGCGATCTGAGAATTTTTTTCTGTTTCGTTCATAATATACAAATATCCCAGGACATATTTTTTATAAATCATAGGAAAGTAAAGCTCAGATAGTATATTTTTTTTCTGTTTAATCAAGAGAAGTTGATTAATTTTCCCGGTAATGAGAGATTCTTCAGTTCCTAATAGTTTATAATATTCGATAATATCATCTGTTACTATAACTGTGGCTGGATCATAAACCTGTGAATCCGGGAAGTATTTAAATGAATTTGGAATATAAAAAGATTTGCCAGTTTTTACAATTAAGAATTCTTCAAATGTTGAAGGATTTCTATCTTTAAACATTATTATGGCATTTTTAGAAAATATAGACATCTTTCGCCTAAAATTTGCAATAAGCTCTTGAATATTTGTTATGGAATCAAGTTTTAGTAAATTTTCGTCGAAAACCTTAAAGGCAGTTGTTTCAGGAAAATCAAGTTTTTCAACTTTAGATTTAAATGTTAATGTTATTGAATTGTTTTCCTTTAGAGTGATTCTAAGATGTCTTCTTTGAATATTTCTTAAAATTGTATCTGGAAAATTTACGACAAAAGTTTGTGAGTTTATTATATTTTTTATTGTGGTTGTAAACATGTGTCTATTGTCTCGAATGAAAAATATGAAAGTTATTTTTTGAAAAACAACTAAAGGTAATTTACAATTATGCTGAATAGTGATTGTAAAAGAATCGTAGTGTGTAATTCGTCCGGTAAATTCATACTTTTCTTTGACTAAAAATGTCAATGGTATTTTTTTTTCTACTAGGTCATTTAAAATATATTCTTTTTCTATTCGAGAAGTGATGTTTGTGCTCAAAATTTACCCCTTGTTTATAAAAATAAAATTAAATAGAAAGGCAAGAGAAAAATTTGCAAAAATATTCACTTAAAATTTTTTTATATGTTATAATATTCGACATATCAAATAAAAATATTATGAAAAATAGGAGCTTGATTCTTTTATAAATTTCAATAAGTTAATTAAAAAAGTGAAAAAAATTATTAAATTAAATTAATAGAAAGAAGTATATATATTTATCAGGAAAGGTTTTAAATATGGCTCTTCAGGTAGGTAACTTGCTCCTCTCGCTTTTAGCGACCGGCTGTTATAACATAGTAAAATAGATTATTCGCCTTTTTACATAAGCTATAGAAGCAAAACTGAGTATAAATTTTGATAAACTTAAATAGCAATTTAAATGTTGCTTACCAGACTTTTGATTTTAGACAGTGTTATACGGCGAAGAGTGGAATTATTTAGAACCTATTCTTAATTAAAATTAACCTTCAATACTCAGTTAATTTTTATGAAAATTGATTGAAAATATGACTTTTATATTATTAAAAAAATCAAAATAGTCCATATTTTTCTATTAACTGATAGCTTGTTAACATTGCCGGATGAACGAGTATGTGTATACTATGCTATAAAGGTATTACTTTAATATTTAAAAATCGCTCTTCGCAAGTTTCTATAGTTAAACCATACAAAGAAAATTAGCGAAGAGCCTAAAAGTAGGATTAACCGGATGAACCATAAATTATAGTAAACCTGACATAATATTTATACTTGAAAAAAATTAGAACTGGTTAATTATTCATAAGGAAAGTAAATATGGATAAGGTAATTAAAAACATCTATAATGATATTGAAACTATCTCTAAAAAAATTAATTATGGCAATGATGTTAAACTTGTTGCAGTTACAAAAACCGTTAATGTTGAAACAATACGTAAAGCTTATAAACTGGGTTTGCGTGATTTTGGAGAAAATAGGATTCAAGAAGCCATACCAAAGATGCAATTACTTTCGGATTTGAAAGATATCAATTGGCACTTCATAGGACATTTACAGACTAATAAAGTTAAGAAATGTAAAGATTTTTATATGATTCAATCGATAAGCTCTATGGAGCTTCTGGATCTTTTAGCAAATTTAAGTATGGAAAAACGGATGAATATACTTATTGAAGTCAATTCATCAAGAGAACCAAGCAAATCTGGGGTACTACCAGAAAATATTGAAAGTTTTTTTGATAGACTTATAAAAAAAAATTATCACAATATTTTTTCGGTTAGAGGTTTAATGACTATAGGTCCTCTTACTGATGATAGATTGAAGATAAGAGATGCCTTTAAAATGACTAAAAAACTTTATGATAATATCCAGGAATTATTTTCTATCAAATTTGATACACTTTCCATGGGGATGAGCAATGACTATGATATAGCAATAGAAGAAGGTAGCACAATGATAAGGATTGGTTCCAAAATATTTGGGGAAAGAAAGTGATAGACAGAATAATTTCAACAATTACTTTAGTTTTGATAATTATTATTCTTTTAAGAATGGTAGCCTCTTACTTAGTTTCAAAAAATATGGAAAAGAATAAAAAGAGTAATATTTATAGATTTGCATTCAATTTTAAAAGGATTTCAAATTTTCTATTTACAGGTTTTGATGGTAAATTCTCACTTGCCTTAAATCATTGGAATTTAGGGTATCTTTTCCTGGTACTGTTTATTATGATTCTTCAAAAACTTATTAGTCTATTAATACAATTTTTATAAATACAAAGTGAGGTTAATATTATGGAAAAAATCAAATACGCAATAATTGGTGGTTCAGGTTTACTCGAACTCTCAGATCTTGTAATAGAAAAAAAAATAGATATTCCTACTCCTTTCGGTCAAATGTCAGATGAGGTAACTGTGGGCTACTTCAAAGGTACAAGGCATAAGATAGCTTTTCTTCCAAGGCACGGTAAAAATCATACCATAATGCCAGGTACTATCCCTCAAAAGGCTAATGTATGGGGTTTAAAATATATAGGCGTTGAAAAAGTCATAGCTATCTCCGCTGTTGGTTCGCTAAAAGAAGAAATCAAGCCAACAGATCTTGTCATACCTTCACAAATTTTTGATAGAACAAAATCCCGTGATAGTACTTTTTTTGAGGATGGTTTAGTTGGTCATGTCCCATTTGGTAAGCCGATTTGTCCATCTCTTTCAAAGTTTGTTACAAAGATAATAAATCAGCTTGGTTACACTGTTCATACAGATGAAACCTATATCTGTATGGAAGGCCCTGCTTTTTCGACAAGAGCAGAATCAGAGTTTTATCGCTCATTAAAAGCTGGAGTCATAGGGATGACAGCTTTACCCGAGGCAAAACTATATAGAGAAGCTGAGATCTGTTATACTATTATTGCAACGGTTACAGATTATGATTGCTGGAAGGAAGGTGAAGAAGATGTCAATGTCCAGATGGTATTACAAACTATGGCAAAAAATAATGAAGCAATCCATAAAATTCTTTATGCTATATTTTCAAATATGCCAGAGGACTTTGAAGAGAAATGTGAATGCTCTAATTCTCTTATGTATGCTATTAATACAAAAAAAGAAGGTATAGATCCAGAGGTTTATCGAAAGTTAAGATTATTATTAAGAAAATATTATGAATAATTTGATGTTTTTTAATTCGTTGATTGAAAAGAAAATAAAGCAGAAATTCTGCAACTAGATCTGGTTGTTTTATTTTATTTAGAATTATTGGATAAAATTTTAATTTTGTGGAAGCTAAAAATATAAATTGTTTGAATATATTTATTATAATGTGGAATAGATATGAATGTTATTTTATTATGTAGTATATTTAATATTTCAAATTTTCTCTTACTCGATTTAGCTAATGATAATTTTTCTTTAGATTCTTTTATTGATCTTTCAAAATCTTTTCAAACTTTTGAGATTTTACAGAGTTTTATATTTTTCGACTTTTCAAGTTTCTCTTTAAATACTTTGAATGATGAAAGAGAGGATGAAAGTTTTTTTTCTCGAGCAGAAAATATTTTCTTTTTAGCCATTCCTTTATTATATTTATATATATCTAACATTGTGAAAATAGCTCATTTTTTTGAATATGGTGAATTTAGCTCAAATTTTACTGATATAGAAAAAAGGTATATCTGGATTTCTATAGTGGCTATATCTATTAATATTGTTATAGACGATATATTTTAAACTATCTAAATAGCATGTTTTGAAAATATTTTTTTTACAAAAATATCTATTTTAGTTACAAGTTTATTTGACTTTTATCCATCAGCCTTATTTTGCAAAACTTCATCTATTTAATGAAATTTACTGCCATTCCAGTTAAGTATTTGGTGGATTTATTTTAGTCTAAAAAAATAGAGTTATGACTTTTTTTAAATAATATTATTGTTATCTGGATATAAATATAAATATATGAAGAAAGAATAACAAAGATATTTTGCAAAGATCGGTAATAAGCTTAATTAATCAGGTTTACGTAAAATAAATGAGGTTAAAATGAATAAGAATAAGTTAAATCGAATATTGCTTGTACTTCTCATAATTCTTGTAACTGTGGCTTTAGATCAATTAACAAAGTACATTGTTTCTGTTAAAATTCCTATTTATGGAACTATAAGGATCATTCCCGGATTTTTAAATTTTAGACATATCACAAACTATGGTTTTCTTTTGGGTCTGGGTTCTAACTTGAATGATGGTTCTATGTTCAATCCAGTTGTTATAATAACAATAATTGCACTTATTATCTTGCTTGCTTATTTTATTTATATTGTTCTAAATGAAAAAACATCAAAATATCTTCTTATAACTTTTTCAATACTTATAGGCGGAGCGTGGGGAAATTTTATAGATAGATTAATAAAAGGAAAAGTAGTAGATTTTATAGAATTTACTCTTCCAGCTGCCCATTGGGGAAGATACTATTTTAGTTCTCTTCCAATTTTTAATCTTGCAGATTTTTTTGTATCTGTTGGTATAATAATGCTTCTTATTTACTACTTCATAATTGAACCAAAAGAGAATAAAAAACTCAAGGCAGGGGAAGAGAAAATCATTGATAGAGAATATTCTCAGCAGACAGTGAAAGATGATATTGATTCTGATAGATTATTTGCGGGTGAAGATGAAAATTTTGCAAAAGATGAACAAAGTTTAGGTAATATTAATGGATATGAAGGATCATTTCACGAAAAGGAAGAAAATCTTTTGAAAAATAGTGAGGAATCTTTAAAATCAGAAGATGAACAAAATAAGAAAATATAGAATTTTAGCTAATAACGATAGATTTAGTAATCTATTTTGAATTTTCATTAACTTCAAGCCAGAATATATAAATGTTTTTTGTTTGATTTTGAATTGCAAGATAAAATTATATTGTGAGACTTTAGATTTTTACAAGCACATTTTTTGTACCTGTATAAAAAAACTTTTCAGACACTTTTGACCAATTCATTTTAGATTTGGGAACTATTATTAATAAAAATTAACCTTTAAAACACGGCTTAATTTTATGCAAATTCACGATGAAGAAGATTTTTTTGAAGAGAATTTTCAGCAATCTTTCAAGATCGTTGTCCCTCAAGATCAATCACCTGAAAGAGTTGATAAATTCCTATCATCAAAAAGCGGATATACAAGAAGTAGAATATCTAAATATACTAAAAAAATATTTATAAATGGTAAAGAAGATAAACTTTCCAGGATAGTTTATCCTTATGATGTTGTTGAGATTTATTTGGAACCATTACAAGAATATAATGAAATTATCCCTCAATACTACGATCTCAATATATTATATGAGGATAAAGCGATATTGGTATTAAATAAACCAGCTGGTATAACAGTTCATCCTGCTTCAGGTCATCCCGAGAACACTATACTGAATTATGTAAAATATCATTTTTTGAAGGAAGGCTTGATTCCTCTGGGTGATTGTGGAATGGTTCATAGACTTGATAAGGATACTGAAGGATTATTGATCTTTGCTAAAGATGAAAAAACTCAGGCAAATTTACGTTTACAATTTGCAAATAGATTGGTGAAAAAAAAGTATCTAGCTATTTTAAATGGTAAAATTTTACCGGAATATGCAACTTTTGTTGACAGATTGCAGAGAAATCCTCTGGATAGGTTTAGATATAAGACTGGAAAAGAAGGCAGGGAGGCAATACTTTCATATAAAGCAATTTCTACTGGTGGTAATTATTCAGTTGTCGATATAGATTTGCAAACTGGAAGAACTCATCAAATAAGAGTCCAATTTTCAAGTAGAGGGTACCCGGTAGCTGGTGACCCTATTTATGGAAGAGATTGGAATAGAATTTATGAAAAGTATGGAATGCTTTTGCTTTCGAGAAAAATTGAATTTATCCATCCAAATTTGAATAAATCTATTGAGTTTTCTATAGATTTGCCAGAAAGGTTTAAAAATTTTTTAAAAGACAATGAAATATACTTGAAGGAATTTTAGATCTTGTTTTATGTTAATTTTTTCAAAAATGTAAAAATGCACCTTTATACACAAAAAAAATTATTAATTATAAAAATTCAAGATTTAGGATTAAGCTTTACAATGATTTTAAACTTTATTAATTAAATATTGTTCCGGGGCTTTAGATTATAGTATAAAATAATTTTTAATGATAATGTTGAGAAAATTGAATGTTATTTTCTAATTGTTTATTTGAAGACTAATGCTATAAATGATTCAATTTTTTCGAGATATTTAAACAATCTGGAGAAGTTTATTATGAAAAATATAGGATTTACGGGCTTAACAGGAATGCTAGGTCATAATTTTTATGATTTTTATGTCGAAAACAGATTGTACGAGCAATACAGGCTTATATGCTTGACCCGTAAGTCAAATCAAAATTATGAAACTGGTAAAAAAAATATTTTTGATAAGTTTATGATAGAAAGCCGTCAGATTGACTATAACGATAAAGATAGCATATATGAAAGTATAAAGGATATAGATATACTGATACATGCTGCTGGATGTAAACTAGGAAATAGTTATGAGGAATTTAAAATTGGAAATTTTGATACAACTAAAAATCTTATAGAAACAATTATCGAAAAGGAAATACCGCTTCAAAGATTTATTTTTATCTCTTCACAATCTGCATTGGGACCAGCGAATAGTATTGATAATTTTTTAGATGAAGATGCAGAAGGAAAACCAGTCACATCTTATGGAAAAACTAAAAAAGCAGCAGAAGATTTTATCAAAGGTCTTGATGTTCCTTATTATATAATACGGTTGCCATCATTATTTGGAAAATATGATAAGGATGCACTCATAGTTTTTAGGCTGGCTTCAAAGGGAATACTCTTAAAAGCTGGATGGGGTACTTTTATCATATCATATCTATTAGCATTCGATGCTGCATATCTTTTAGATCTTGTTATTAAAAAATCTTATGATGATAATATAAAAGGAAGAACATTAAATCTATGTTACGATGATCCTATTGATTCCGTTTCATTTATGAAGTTGATTCAAAGTGAAGGTAATATAAAAAAGAAAAATATAATATTATCTATTCCAAAATTATTACTTGTAGTTATTACTTCAATAAATACATTTATTTCAAAGCTAAAAAAAGATAAAAATATAATAAGTGTCGAAAAAGTTAACGAATTTTTAAATAATTTCTGGCTTATGTCCAACAAGAAAACAAAGATATTTTTAAATATAGATAAAATTGAAAGAAGATCGTCCTTTAAGGATATTCTAGATTGGTATAAGCTCATGCATCTTTTATAATTGACTTGATTTTAGTTTAGAAATAAAATTATTTGAATGCAAAAATTTGATTACACTTATTTTTAACTTTGCTAAATGGAGTTAAAATGGACAATTTATTTGATAACGGAAAAAAGAAGCTAGCTATTTATCCAACCGATGTATTAATAGTGATGTTAAATATTATTTTTAGCATCTTCAGCTTTCTGAATGTTGGGAAGCTAAAAATAAGTATTTTGGGTATTATTATTGATAGGCAGCTTTGTATGGGACTTTTTTTTCTGCTTGTCAATATCCTGGTATTTTATTTGATTAAGCTTGCAAATCCCTGCAAAAATAAAATTGTTCAATTTTTACGATTGTTTTATGGGCAGGCATTTTATGCAATATATTTTCCAGAGTGTATAAATCTTTCACAGCTTTTCTATAACAATAGATCGTTTGATAAACTATTTGCTGATCTTGATTATTTGATTTTTCACTATCAACCTGCAGAAGAATTTAGTAAAACATTTATTAATAATCATTATATTAATGAACTATTTTTTTTCTCTTATTTTGTATATTATCTATTGATAACAGCTGGATGGTGGATATTATTTTTGAGAAATAAGAAAAGTACAGCTGTTTACTGTTTTTTTATCACGACGGCAAGTTTTGGTATTTTATACATCTGGTACACTTTTTTTCCGGTTAAAGGTCCAAAATTTTATATCGATTCTTTGCATGATGTATGGTATTCAAACTTCCAGGGATTTTTCTTTACCAATCTCATGAAAAAGATATTTAACACCACTAATCTGGGAGGTGCTGCATTCCCTTCTTCACACGTCGCAATATCGTTAGTGGCACTCTTTTTGAACAGGAACCAAAATAAATACCTTATGCCAGTTATTTTCCCATTAACCATAACTTTGATGCTCTCTACAGTTTATCTTTATGCCCATTATTTTGTCGATGTTATCGGTGGTATTTTTGCTGCTATTATTTTGTACACGTACGTGCCTCTTCTTTATCAATATTTTTTTAAATTTTCTGCGAAGCTGAGTAATATTTTAATTGAAAAGTTCAAGTTTCACGAAATATATGATTTTTCATATATAATAACTGATACAAAAATCAGTCAATAGTTTAAAATACTTTAAAATTGATATCGTAGTCTAAAGTTTAAAGTTAGAAGTACGTAAAAAAGTTAAATAAATATTTGTCATTTTACAGGATTATTTTTAAACATGTTTAATGTTTTTTAGGCTATTTTTTGTTGCCAGTTCATAAAATTGATATTCAAACATATCTTTTTAAGGTATGTAATAATTTTTAGATTATAATTTCATAATTTTCAATAGAAAAGATCATTGTTTTTGTTAAAGAGACTCCTGAATTTGAAAATCAAATATTTTCAAGATTATTTCTCGTGATTGTATTGGTCTATGCATCCAAAATGAACAAAAATCTGAAGGGCAAATGCTAATAGAAAAAAAATGTCTAATTTAAAATAGGCTCTTCGTAACTAAGTATAGGCAAATTTGAGAAAAAAAATTTAACTTTTTCCCCGGATTTTAGACTCTGGACCAACAATTTTTGAATTTTATAAACAGTGGAGAACTAAAAAAATATTGCATGAATATTCTATCTAAATTCATTACAATATAATTTTAGCCTTGTTAAACAATGGATAATAGAGGCATTTAATAGAGATTTAAGAGTATCTGAAGAAGATAATTAAAATTAAAATCAAATTTAAAACTAAACTAAATAATAATTATAATAAAATAAATTAAATGTATATAATTATAGAAAAAGTAAATATTAAAGATAACTAAGTAAATTATCTTTAATTTATAATAAATATTATTGACTTTTAAATTATAATGTGTTATATATTAATTGTAGATAAAATTTTATAGATTTATAAAATTTTAGAAGGATAAATTAATTTTAATTAAGGAGACTTTATGAAAAAGATGATAGGCAGATGCCCGATATGTGGGGAACCACTTACTGTCACTTCATTACACTGTGATAAGTGTGATCTTAGTATTAATAGTCAGTTTGAACTCGATAGCTTTTTTAAACTTACTTCTGAGCAACTCTTATTCGTTAAAACCTTTATTCGCAATAGAGGAAATATTAAGGAAGTAGAAAAAGAGCTTGGTATATCTTATCCAACCGTCAGGAACAAACTTGATGAAGTCATAGAGGCTCTTGGATATACGATAGAACAGAAAGATGATTATCAGGTTAAGAGAAAAGATGTATTAGCAAGACTGGAAAGAGGTGAGATTACTTCTGAAGAAGCCATTAAGATGCTTAAAGACATAGAATATTGATATTTTAAGTTTTAAATAAATTTCATATATTATAAACTCTGTGAAAGGGGATAAAAATGATAAATAAAAAATATGATGCAACTTCCATAAACTCATTTTCTCTTCAAATGTTCTCTAGTGATGTTAATATTATCCAAACAGATCAAAATCAAATAGTCATAGATACAAATGCTATTGAAGATGAAGATTATGAGATAATAACTTCAGAAAGATCAATCGAAATTAAACAAAAGAGGAGGGGCTTTTCTAGTTTTAATTTTTTTAACTCAACAAAAGATTTTACAATTTATCTTCCTTATAGTCTTTCAATATCAATATCGATAGCTTCTGGTGATCTTTCTATTCATAGAGATATAAATAAAGAGAGTCGACCAGATAATACTAAGGTGACTCCTTCATTGGATATTAAACTCACATCTGGTGATTTTGAACTGAGAAAAGTTATCTGCTCAACTTTACTTTTATCTTCGACCTCATCAGATATCAGCATTGAAAACTGTTCATTTAGCAAAGTAAAATTTAAAGTTATCTCTTCTGATATAGATATTGATCAAACTAACCTTAAAGAGATTGAGATTCAATCCATCTCGGGTGATGTCTCTATGGAATTGCTATCTTTTAATAAAATAATTGCTGACTTAAAATCTGGTGATGTAAATATTCGATGCCCAAAGATGGAGGTTCAAGGCAAACTAAAAACATTATCTGGTGATATTGATGTTAACGGTGTAAAATTTTCGCAGGATAGCAGTTTGCCACTTATAAATATTTCTACACTATCAGGTGATATTGATATTGATGGAAAATTTGCAGAACCTTTGAATGTAATTATTCCTGAAAATGATGAAGTAATAAAATCAAAATTTGAAAATTCAATAAAAAAAGAAGATAAAGAGAAATTTTTGCAACTCATGTTATCTAAAAAAATAGAAGAAAAAGATGCAACCGAGCTGTTAAAAAGCTATGGGTTTAGTGAGGAAGAGATAGATGAAATCTATGAAGAGTATCTTTTTAGAAAAATGAATATGGAGGAAGAAAATGGATAATTCTATTTTTATTGAACTTGAAGAAGAGAAACAAAAGATTTTAAAGATGGTTGAAGAAGGCAAGATTTCTGCTGAGGATGCCGATAAAATGATCTGGATACTTGAGAATTCAGTGATAAAAGAACAGGCTAAGATAGAAGATAAAGAAAGCAAGATTAATATAAATTCTACTGACTCTACAGAACACAAAAAAAAGAATGATATCCCTAATGTGAAAGGTAAATTGCTTATCCATGTTTATGAAAATGGTATAAAAAAAGTTAATATTCAATTGCCTATCAGTATTATCAAAATAGCAAAACATTTACCTATAAACATAGACAACAGGCAGATGCAAATAGACGATTTTTTTAATCAAGCCCGAGAAAGTGGTTTTAATATTCACGATGGATTATTTATACTAGTCAATGATGAAGAGGTTCATATGTATGATGCTGATGGAAATGAATTTATTACTGTTACAGGTTGATCTATAGTATTTTGCTCTATTTAATTACTTGATATCATATTTTTTGTTTTTAATGAAAAGTTATTCTTAGCATCATCACCATATAGATAAATTATTAAAATCATTTTAACGGATAAATATTCTAAAAATAGCTGTTTGTATATGGCAAAATGTTAAAATAATCTCTTCTACTTGCTCTCATAACTAAAGCATATAAAGAAAAAAGCTGATTTAAATAATTAATTTTAAACTTTTTGCTGGTTTCATATTAGCATATTTAGTGGCAAGACTTAAAATTATTTGAGATTAAAAAATCCTGCTTTACCATGATAAATAGCTCTATTACCAAGTTGTTCTTCTATACGAAGAAGTTCATTATATTTTTCAATTCTGTCTATCCTGCTTGCTGAGCCTGTTTTAATAAAACCTGTATTCAAAGCAACAGTTAAGTGTGAGATTGTTGTATCGGCAGTTTCACCAGACCTATGTGATACAACTGCTGTCCAGTGTGATTTGTGTGCAAGTTCTATTGCATCGAGAGTTTCTGTTAATGAGCCAATCTGATTAAGTTTTATTAATACTGAATTTGCGGCTTTAAGTTCTATGCCTTTTCTTATCTTTTCAACATTTGTAACAAAGAGATCGTCACCAACTATTTGTATTTTGTTGCCTAGTTTTTCTGTCAGCTTAGTAAAACCACTCCAGTCATTTTCATCAAGACCATCTTCTATTGATATAATAGGGTATCTTGAGCAATAATCGGCTAAAAGGGTTATCATCTCATCTGAATTAAGTCTTTTGCCACCTTCTCCTTCCAGAATATAATAGCCATCTTTGAAAAATGACGAAGCTGCTAAATCAAGGGCAATAAAAACATCTTCGCCAGGTTTGTATCCAGCTTTATCTATTGCTTCAACTATAACTTTTAAAGCATCTTCATTTGAAGGCAAATCTGGTGCAAATCCACCTTCATCACCAACGCTTGTAACCTTATGCTGTTCCTTAAGAACTTTCTTTAGTGAATGAAAAACTTCAGTTCCCATTCTTATGGCTTCTTTAAATGACTTAGCATTTAATGGGGCAATCATGAACTCCTGGAAATCGACGTTATTATCAGCATGTTTACCACCATTCAAAATATTCATCAAGGGAACAGGTAGAACTTTTGCATTAGGTCCACCAAGATAATTATATAAAGGGATATCAAGATAACTTGCTGCAGCTTTTGCACAGGCTATTGAAACTCCAAGTATTGCATTAGCTCCAAGATTCTTTTTGTTTGGACTACCATCGAGTTTGAGCATTTTTTCATCTATACTAAGTTGATCAAGAACATTGTAACCGTGTAGTTCTGGAGCAATAATAGCATTAACATTTTTTACTGCATTTAAAACACCATTACCATTATATCTTTTTTTATCATGATCTCGAAGTTCTACTGCCTCAAACTCACCAGTTGAAGCACCAGAAGGGACTGCTGCTCTTCCCATTATACCACACTCAAGGAGAACATCAACTTCGATGGTAGGATTACCTCGTGAATCAAGGATTTCTCTTGCAGTAATCTTTTCAATAGTACTCATATTTCCTCCAAATTAGTCATCATTTTAACATTTAATATTTTTTAAAGAGATAATTTGATTATTCACTTATATTTAAAGTGATAATGAGCTAAAAAATCTGTTTTTCTTTTTTACCCCTTAGATATTGTATATTATTTTTTTAAAATTAAAATAAAAAAGTAATTTCTGTTGAAATAAATTTTGTTTAAATTATAATTTTTATGCAGGTGATATAAGTTTTTTTTATTTTTTAATTTTTTTAACATATATTTGTCTTAAATATAAACTTTATTTTTTAACAATGCTAACTAAATTATTTTTTGAGGAAAAAGATAAATGAAAGAATTTTTAGCTCTTTTCAATATTGATCTTTTAACCGGTACAATAAGACTTAGTATTCCTATAATACTTGCAAGCATTGGGGCAACCATATGTGAAAGATCTGGTATAGTAAATATAGCCATGGAAGGAGTTATGATAGTTGGGGCTTTTTTCTCAACTATATTTACTCTGGCTACAAATAATCCCTGGCTAGGTCTTATTGCAGGGGTTACCTTTGCCATGCTATTTTCACTTATTCATGCAGTTGCTTCAGTATCTTTGCATCTGGATCATGTGGTCTCAGGTGCAGTGTTAAATATAATAGCGTTGGGATTAACAAGGTATCTTATGATTTTGATTATTGGTCATCCAGGGACTACTGACCTTATAAAAACTTCACTGCAGCAGTATAAATATGCCATCCCTGTACTTTCAAAAATTCCTATACTTGGACCTCTTTTTTTCAACCAAACTCCTATAATTTACATCACTTTTATATTGGTTATAGTAATAACCATAATGATGAATAAGACAAAGCTTGGTCTTCATATCAAAGCAGCTGGAGAGCATCCTCTTGCCCTCGAAACACTGGGTATTTCAGTTGCAAAGATGAGATACATTGCTGTTATTATGTCAGGTTTTTTATGCGGACTTGCAGGAAGCTACCTTGCTATAGAAAATGGCACATCTTTTACTGAAGGGATGACAAATGGAAGAGGCTTTATAGCCATTGCAGCAAACATTTCGGGAGGATGGACTCCGATTGGAGCTTTTCTATCTTCATTACTTTTTGGTTTTGCTGATTCACTTCAATTTAAATTGCAGGCCAGCAAAATAATTTCACTTCCATCGGAAGTTTTCACCATGTTTCCGTATATTTTGACCATTATTCTTGTTGCTGGTTTTGTTAGAAAATCAAGACCTCCTAAGGCTCTTGGAGTGGATTTTATGATAGAAAAATCAAACTAGTTTACTATGGTAACAATGCAAAAGCAAGATATTTTGTATTTTTATATGTATAAATATATAATAATTTAATTTATTATTGCAAAAAAATGTTTTTATATTATATTAATTTCAATGCG
>ENA-UOYA01000343-UOYA01000343.1-activated-sludge-metagenome-genome-assembly--contig:-NODE-343-length-63585-cov-30.998221_pt1 | contig 63585 bp, 52 predicted proteins | sample MGYA00238163_ERZ764804 | MGnify/ENA primary metagenome ERZ764804 (study PRJEB28919, sample SAMN05720223) | activated sludge metagenome | isolation source: Anaerobic digester | place: Hong Kong...
GGCAGGGCGTTGTAGACGTTATCTGAGCTGTAGAGGAAGCGGATGGGCGCCATGGCGGGATCGTCGGGCGAAATGGTTGGACGCACGACATAGGTGGGGAAGAAGAAGAAGCACAGGATGCCGATGACGATGACCGTGCTGAGCGAAGTAAGGAAGGCGCGGTAAAGCGGATCGGGCATGGCAAAGGCCGCCCAGAGCGGTGCCAGCCCCCACAGCACCAGGGTGAGCATGTAGGGCACCGTCCACCAGGGCCGCAGAGGGAAGATGGAATCAATCGGCAGGGCGGGCGCAATGCCGCCGCTTTGCAGGCGATTGAGGGGCAGATAGAGCAATTGCACGAGCCAGGGCAGCAGCCCAAGCGCAAAACGGGCCGTGAAGGAAAGTGGGGTGTTGGGTTTCATGGTGGCAATTGTAACATGAAAGAAAGCAGCCCCCGCTTGCGGGGGCTGCTGTTTGAGCTTTTAGCGGTTGCCGATTTAGTATTCGGGCATGGGCGGGGTGGCCGCCGGCGGGTTCTTTTCGGGAACGTCGGTGATCAGGGCTTCGGTCGTCAGGATCATGGCGGCAATCGAAGCGGCGTTTTCCAACGCACCGCGGGTTACCTTGGCGGGATCAATCACGCCACCCTTGACCATATCCATGTATTCATCGCTGAGCACGTCGTAACCGATGTGAGCGTTCTTCTTGGCTTTCTGGGCCTGACGGACGTTTTCAACCACCACGGAGCCATCTTTGCCAGCGTTTTCAGCAATCTTGCGCATGGGGATTTCGAGGGCGCGGCGGACGATGTTGACACCGATCTGCTCGTCTTCGTTTTCCATCTTGATCTTTTCGACGGCGGCGACGGCATTGATCAGCGCCACACCACCACCGGGGACGATGCCTTCTTCCACAGCGGCACGCGTGGCGGAGAGGGCGTCTTCAACGCGGTGCTTCTTTTCCTTCAGCTCGGTTTCGGTAGCTGCGCCAACGCGGATGATGGCAACGCCACCGCTCAGCTTGGCCAGGCGTTCCTGCAGTTTTTCGCGATCATAGTCGCTGGTGCTCTTGTCAATTTCAACGCGGATCTGCTCGACACGGGCGCGGATGGCCTTTTCATCACCCTTGCCGCCGATGACGGTGGTGTTGTCTTTGTCAGCTACGACCTTTTCGGCGCGACCGAGGTCAGCAATGGTAGCGGTTTCGAGCTTGCGGCCCATTTCGTCGGAGATGACGGTGGCGCCGGTCAGGACGGCAATATCCTGCAGCATGGCCTTGCGGCGATCGCCGAAGCCCGGGGCCTTGACGGCCAGGACGTTCAACATGCCGCGCAGGCGGTTGAGGACGAGGGTGGCGAGGGCTTCGCCGTCTACATCTTCGGCGATGATGACCAGCTCACGCTTGCCAATCTGCACCAGCTTTTCCAACAGGGGGACGATGTCAGCGGCAGCCGAAATCTTGCGGTCGTAGATCAGCACGTACGGCTCAGAGATGACTGCTTCCATGTGGTCGCTGTCGGTGATGAAGTAGGGCGAAATGTAGCCGCGGTCGAACTGCATCCCTTCGACGTATTCTTTTTCGAATTCGAGGCCCTTGGATTCTTCAACGGTAATGACACCATCTTTGCCAACTTTTTCCATCACTTCGGCAATCAGTTCACCGATGGTGCGGTCCTGAGCGGAAATGGTGGCGACATTGGCAATGTCTTCTTTGGTGGTGATTTCAATTGCCTGGCCGCGAATGGCTTCGGCAACGGCGCGGGAGGCGGCTTCGATGCCACGCTTGAGCAGCATGGGGTTGGCGCCGGCAGCGAGGTTCTTCAGGCCTTCGGTGACAATGGCGTGGGCCAGCACGGTCGAGGTGGTGGTGCCATCACCGGCGATGTCATTCGTCTTGGTGGCAGCTTCCTTGAGCAGCTGTGCGCCCATGTTCTCGAACGGGTCTTCCAGTTCAATTTCTTTGGCAACGGTCACGCCATCGTGCGTGATGGTCGGTGAACCGAACTTGCGGTCGAGGGCCACATTGCGGCCTTTGGGGCCGAGCGTGGTTGCCACAGCGGCGGCAACGACATCAATGCCGACTTTCAGTTTGCGGCGAGCTTCTTCAGCAAAAACGAGTTGTTTGGCTCCCATCGTTCAATCTCCTTCAGAAAATAATGATGTAATTACTTGGTTTCGACAATAGCGAGCAGGTCGCTCTCGCGCAGGATGAGCAACTTCTTGCCATCAATTTTGATTTCAGTGCCGGCATATTTGGCAAACAGGACGGTGTCGCCTTCCTTGACATCCATTGCAATGCGTTTGCCGTCTTCGTCACGGTCGCCAGGGCCGATGGAGAGAATCAGGCCTTTTTGCGGCTTTTCTTTGGCCGTTTCGGGCAGAACAATACCGCTTGCGGTGATCTCATCTTGTTCGATGGGTTCAACCACCACACGACTACCAAGGGGTTTCAAATGCATGGTCATACTTTCCTCCTGTTTCAGGAATGATCTTGTTGATTTTTTAGCACTCGATTGGTTTGAGTGCTAAACCAGCCCCTATCATACTCGTCTTCGAAACAGAAGTCAAGGGATGTGCGCGAGCTCTTATAAACTTCTGATATTTTTCTTATTTGTAGCCAAAGCCGGCGCAGATTTCTTCGCTGGGGGCAATGATTTGCAGGATGATTGGGTCGTTGCTAAAGCCATTGCGCACTTCGCGAAGCACTTTGACTGCTTCGGCGCAGTAGCCATTGCTTTCACGGTGCATACCAGCCAGGGCTGAGCCGTAGGTGTAGTAGTAAACGACGGTGTTGCTGTTGAGTGGCATGCCTTGGATGGTGATGGCCGGGTCGGTTTGCGGGTCGCAACGGCGCACTTCGCAGCTGACTTCGGGGTCACAGCCGCGCACAGCGCATTGTAGGGCGAGGATGGCCCCTTCGTAGTTGCGAGATTTGAAGTAGACGATGCCAAGCTGACCGTAAACATCGGGGGTGGCAGGTTCAATTTCCAGTGCTTTGCGCACGTTGAGCGAGGCGGCGAAAAAGTCGCCGGTTTGGCTGTAGGTTTTGCCAATGGCAAGATAGGGAATGGGGTCAAGGACGCCCAATTGTTTGTTGATGTTGACGGCTTTGGTAAAGCTTTCGAGGGCGCGGTCGTATTGTTTGAGATGGCGCAAGTTGACGCCCAGGTCAATGTAGAGAAAGGTCAGGTTGGGGGTTAACTCGATGGCGCGTTCGTATTCTTGAATGGCGCCGTTGTAATTGGTGAGCGACTCCTGAACGTAGGCGTTGACGCGGTGCACGTCCATCAGGTTGGGGTTGCGCTCAATGGCCTGACGGATGTATTGTTCGGCCTGCGTCAGTTTTTGCTGATCGGCCAGGATCTCGGCATAGTAGGCCAGGGCGAGGGCGTTGGTATTGTCCAATTGCAGGGCGCGGGTGGCTTCGGCTTCGGCCTCGGCCATCAGGCGGGCAGAACGATCGCCAACGTAAACAGGCTGTCCGTACCAGTCCAGCACCAGGGCGCGCACGGCGTGAGCGTAGCTATCTTCTGGGTTGGCTTCTACGGCTTTATCGGCAGAGGCAAGCGCTTCTTCCAGGCGTTGCTGACGCTGCGTATCGTTGGTGAGCAGGCGCGAGGAATAGACCTGGACGCGTGCCAGGTCGGCCCACAGATGGGCATCGTTGGGTTGTAAACTGGCCGCAAATTGATAGGCAGAGATGGCCTTGTTCAGGTTGCCGGCCTGGAAATGCGTCGCTGCTTCAAGGGCGTAGGAATCGAGCGTGCGGGTTGGGGTGGGGGTCGGGTCGAGCGGCGAAACAATTACGCCGTTATCCCATTCACGGTAAATGAACAGGAAGCCGAGCAGGATGAAGAGCAAGAGCAGGACGCGATAAGGGTTGGAATGGGCGCGGGTACGCCGGAAGAGGGTGTGCCCGTTGGAAGGGAGTTCAATCATAGGTTTTATGGGGTAGGTGTGCCGCCGGGAGTTGGGGTAACTCCACCCAACTGACTGGCGCAGATATTGAGCATTTCTTGGGCGTTGTATTGAGCGATGTCATCACGTGGCAGGTTGATTTGCAATGCCTGGGCAATTTGAATCGCTTCCGTACATTCGCCAACGTTGGCCAATGCCAAACCGTAGTTGTAGTAATATTGGGCAACAATGCCATAATCAATCGGCAACCCTTTGACAACAACGCCGTCGCTGGTTTTCCCGCCGCGCACGGCCAGGCGCAGTTCGGTGACGGCACGTTCTAGCTCAAAGTTGCGGCGCAGCACGATGCCGAGATTGCCATGCAGGTAGGGGTCATCCGGTGCGTTTTTGATTGCCTCTTCGCCATACTGAATGGATTTGGCATATTCACCAGCCAGGAAGTAGGTGCGGGAGAGGTAGGTTTTTGGCAGCGGATTGGTTGGGTCGAGGGGGATAGCATAGTTGAATTGCTCAATCGCTTTGGCATAATCTGGTTCGGGCAGCGAACGGTAGCTGCGGCCCAGTGCCAGGTGCAGATCGGCAATATAGGGATTGATGCTGATGGCAGCCTCGTATTCGCTGACGGCTTCTTCGATGTTGTTGGTGTTTTCGAGAACGATGCCGCGTGCCCGATGTGCTTCGAGGGTGTTGGGGCCAAGTTCTTGTGCTTTTTTGGAATATTCGATGGCTTTATCCAACGTGTTCAGGTCGCCTTTGCCTTCCAATTGCTGCAACATGAGCATTTCGGCATAGTAGGCATAGGGGGCTGGGTTGCTTGGGTCAAGTTGAATGGCCTGTTTGAGAGAGGATTCGGCTTCGAGGTAGTCGCCAAGGAAAGCTTTGGCCCAGCCGCGCAGGGCCAGGGCCTGGGCGTTGTTGGGGTTGAGCAACAGGGCGTTTTCGGCGTTGGTGATGGCTTCGGCGTAGCGGGCAGTGTAGATTTGCAGGCGGGCCAGGGTAACGTAGGCGGAGATGTTCTTGGGATCAACGCGCAAAGCTTCTTGATAGGCGTTGATTGCCTGAGGGATTTTGCCCTGTGAGGCAAGTGCCTGGGCATCCGCGATGTACGATTCGGGTGAACGAGTGGCGGTTGGGGTGGGGACGAACAGCGGTGGGGTTTGCGGCACAACAACCTGGTTAAAATATAGGGCAATGCCAACCAGCACAACCAGGATGAAGATGCGCAGGGGGTTGGCGCGCTTACGCCGCCGGGTGAGGTCGAATTTGCTACCGCGTAGATACATATTTTTTATCTTACCATGCTTGTGAAAGGTTATCAAGGAAAGCAGCAATACGGGTATAATTACACGTATGCGGTTTGATATCTTCACGCTCTTTCCGGAAGTGTGTGCGCCCTATTTGCAAGCCAGCATGTTGGGGCGGGCGCAGCAAAATGGCCTGATTGCGGTTGGGTTGCATGACATTCGCAGTTGGACGACCGACCGTCATCACGTGACGGACGATGCACCGTATGGCGGCGGTGGGGGCATGGTGATGAAGGCGGAGCCGGTTTTTACGGCGGTGGAGGCGGTGCTTGGCAGTCCGCCGGTTTGCCCGGTGGTGCTGCTCACCCCGCAGGGGCGGACGTTTACGCAGGCGGTGGCGATGGAATTTTCCCGGCTGCCGCATTTGGCTTTGCTGTGCGGGCATTATGAGGGGATTGATGAACGTATTCGACAGCATTTGGTGACGGACGAGATTTCGGTGGGCGATTATGTGTTGACCGGTGGCGAGTTGCCGGCGCTCATCGTCCTCGACGCGGTCAGCCGTCTCATCCCGGGGGTGTTGGGTGACCCGGATGGGGCACAGGATGATTCGTTTGCCTCTGGTTTACTGGAATATCCCCATTACACTCGACCGGTATCGTTCCGCGGCTGGAATGTGCCGGAGGTGTTGCTTTCGGGCAATCATGCGCAGATTGCCCGTTGGCGGCGTGAACAAGCGCTCTTGCGCACCTGGCAGCGGCGCCCTGACTTGTTGGAGAAACTGGAACTCAGTGAGAAAGATCGGCAATTTCTGCAGCGCCTGGCAGCAGAGCAAACCGATCTGTAACTACCCCAATTTTTTGCAAAAGGAGCAGTCAATGAGCAAACGTCGTTTCCCATGGGGATCTACCTTCCTGGTTGGCTTTGGCTTTTTGGGCATTAGCCTGATCTGGCCGATTTTCAACCAATTTGTGCCGTTGTTTTTGCAGGCTGGCAATGCTGAGTTCAACGCTCAGCTGTTGGCTGAAGGACGCGCCATTCCCGATATCGTCGGTTTTGGCATGGCACCGGCCCTGGCAATGTTCATCATGACCTGGGACAATATTATCAATCTGTTTGTGCAGCCTTGGGTGGGGGAACGCAGTGACCGCACCTGGAATCGCTTTGGGCGGCGCAAACCCTGGATTTTGTTGGGTATGCCAATTGCAGTGCTGGGGTTTGTTGCCATTCCAATGGCGCAGTCGGTGTTGGCAATTGCGGTTTTCATCTTAATCACCAATTTTGGCATGGCCCTGTTCCGCTCACCGACCATTTCCTGGCTGGGAGATTTGTTCACTGCTGACGAACGCAGCAAGGCAAACGGGGTGATCAATTTGATGGGCGGGGTAGGCGGTTTGTTGGCCTATTTGGGCGGTGGCGCCTTGTTCAACTCGCTTGGCCGCAATGCCCCGTTCATTGCTGGAGCAATTGCCATGGTTGTGGCGCTGACGGTGGTGCTGTTGGTGGTGCGCGAGCCGCGTCAGATTGAGGCAGCTGGCCCCGACCCGGAGCGTGACCCGAAGAAGGGTGTCATCCAGAATCTTAAGACGGTCATTCAAAATCCGGATAAGAGCGGGCTGTTTGTGCTGTTGGGCATTTTGTTGTGGTTCATGGCCTTCAATGCCTTGGAAACCGGCCTGTCCTCATTTGCGGTGTTTACCTTGGGTATTTCAGCGGGCAAGGCCTCTATTTATGCGGCGACGGTCACGTTTTCGTTTTTGGCCTTTTCGGTGCCGGCCGGGTTGATTGCTGTGCGGCTTGGCCGCCGCAAGACCATTTTGATTGGCCTGACCGGGCTGACGATTTTGTTTGCCTTGGGCTTTTTCATCGTGCAGAATGTGGCCACTTTCATCGGTGTGTTGGTCATCACCGGTTTCTTCTGGGCAATGGTGAACGTCAACAGTTTGCCGATGGTGTATGATTATGGCGATGAGCGGCGGATTGGTGCATATACCGGCTTGTATTATTTCTCGTCGCAGTCAGCAGCAGTGCTTGGCCCAACCTTGGGCGGGCTGTTGGTGCAGACGATGGGCAATCAATATCGTTGGCTGTTTGTGTTTGCCACTTTGTTCATGGCGTTGGCATGGATTGTGATGACGCGTGTAAAGGAAAAACGGCTTGCCTGACAAAGACGTTTGCAACCTTGCGTATGTTCAACAATGGTTGTATACTTTTTATAAGGGAAGTGTTGTGTAACACTTCGATCATCCCTATTATTCTCTCAGGAGGAGAATCGATATGTTGAAGAAGTTGTCTGTTGTGTTGGTTGTGCTGGTGTTGGCCAGCATGGTTTTGGCTGCTTGCGGTGGCAATGGCACCCCGGCAGCAACAACCAAGATCAAGGTTTGTCAGGTGACGGACACGGGCGGTATTGACGACAAGTCGTTCAATGCGACTGCCTGGAAGGGCGTTCAGCTGGCGATCGAAAAGTATGGCGTGGATGGCAAATATCTCGAGTCGCAGGAAGTTGCTGATTATGAGAAGAACATCAATGCCTTCATCGAAGAGAAGTGCGACCTGATCATCCCGGTGGGCTTCTTCCTGACCGATGCCACCAAGGCTGCTGCTGAGGCCAACCCCTCGGTGAAGTTCTCGATTGTGGATGTCTCCTACGATCCGCCCATCAACAATGTGTTGGGGCAGGTCTTCCAGACGGATGAGGCCGCTTTCCTGGCTGGCTATGTGGCTGCTGGCACGACCAAGACCGGCAAGGTTGCTACCTTCGGTGGCTTCCCCATCCCGACGGTGACGGCTTTCATGGATGGGTTTGCCCGCGGTGTGGCGTACTACAATGAGAAGCACGGCACCAAGGTGGAAGTGATTGGCTGGGACGTTAATGATCCCAACAAGGGTTTGTTCAGCTCCTCGTTTGACGATCAGGCCAAGGGCCGTGAGCTGGGCGTTTCGCTGATGGACGAAGGTGCTGACATCATCATGCCGGTTGCGGGTCCTGTGGGCCTTGGCACGGCAGCGGCGCTGAAGGAACGCGGCAATGCCTATATCATCGGTGTGGATAGCGACTGGTTCCTGACCAGCCCGGACTATGCTGACATTACCCTGACCTCGGTGCTGAAGAACATGGACGTGACGGTTCTTGACGCGGTCAAGCAGGTTAAGGAAGGCACGTTCAAGGGTGGTGTGACGGTTGGTACCCTGGCCAATGGTGGTGTGGGTTTGGCCCCCTTCCACAATCTGGAGAGCATGGTTTCGGCGGACCTGAAAGCTGAACTGGAACAGGTCAAGGCTGACATCATCGCCGGTAAGATTAAGACTCGCCCGTAAGTCGTACAGTTTCGCAATAAAAAACAGGGCCGCTTTGCAGCGGCCCTGTTTTTTCGTTTAAGGCAGGTACTACAGTGTGGGGGTGATGCCGCGGGCGCGTGCTTCGCGCAGCGCAGCCTGGATCATCATAAACTCGCCCAGGTTGTCCATCGTCAACAGGCCAATCAATTGGCCGTCGCGCAAGACGGGGACGGTGTGCAGGGTTGAGCCTTGCATTCGCTGGGCGACTTGATCGAGCATTTCGCTATAACTGGCCGAGAAGAAATCGCGCTGCATGGCGCTGAGGACGTTGGCCGTGCCGCCTTCTTTTGAAAGCATGGCAAGCAGGCCCTGGCGGGTGAGAATGCCGACGACTTGTCCATCTTGCACGACGGGAAAATCTTGTTGCCAGCCAGAGAGGACGCGTTCTACGGCGGTTGAGAGCCGATCGTAGGGCGAAAGGGTGTGGAATTCGGTCAGCATGGCGCGGCTGACGGGAATGCCGCCCAGGGCAGATTTGAACTGCACCAAGCTGTTTTCCTGCGCCGCACCGATCCACACGAACAGGGCAACGAATACCAGGAAAGGATTGGTGAACAGACCGATGAAGCCGATCAGGAAGGCCAGCCCCTGACCAATGCTGGCGGCAGTTTGGGTGGCGCGTGTATATTCCATGCGGCTTGCCAACAGAGCACGCAACACACGCCCTCCATCCATGGGGAAGGCGGGGATAAGATTGAAAGCAGCCAGGGTCAGGTTGATCAGCAGCAGCCGCTCAAAGAAGGGGCCGCCATTGACGGTCAGCGTGTTCAGCGGAGCGAGGCTGTTGGTGAGCAGAACAACCGGCAACAAGAACAGGGCAATGACGATGTTGACGGCCGGGCCAGCCAGAGACACCCATAGCTCCTGACGGGGATCTTCGGGCATTCGTTCAAGCCGCGCTACGCCGCCAATCGGGAGCAGGGTGATGTCGCGGGTGGTGATGCCATAGCGACGGGCAGTGAGCGCATGGCCAAATTCGTGCAACACAACGCAGACAAACAGTGCCAACACGAACAAAATGCCGTTGAAAACAGCGCTGAGGCTACGTTCCGCAATCCAATAAGAAAAACCGATCCAGCCGATAAGCAACAGGAAAGTCGTGTGGATATAGACATCAATTCCAGCAATCCGAGCAATTTTCCAAGACCATTTCATAGGTACCTCCGGGTTCAAGATTAATCTTAACGTAAAACCAGGTCAACGTCAAATTGGGATGTATAAAGATTGTACATAAGAGGGTTTGCAAAACTGAAAGGCGTCAGGGTTGCGGTTTTTTTAGACAGGCGGTATCATCAAAATATGACTTTAGGGCTTACTTTCAAATTTGGCAAGGTGATATCGCTGTTCGGCAGCATTCTGTTGTATTTGCTGCTCTTTTTTTTGTTGAAAGACCCAACCGATGGCAGTGTGACCGCTTTGGCTTTGCTGCCTGTGATGATAGCAGGCGCGTTGTTTGGCGTTTGGATTGGGGCGTTGGCTGGTGCGCTGGCTTTTGGGCTGAATTTGTGGTTGCTTTCTTATACGGATTTTACAACTTTGGCACAGGCGTTTGCAGAGGGTGCTGGTTTGGGCGGCGTGGTCTTGGTGGCATTGGGGGCCTGGACGGGGTGGGCCTTTGAGCAGCGCCGGGCAATGATGCGCGAATTGGCGGCGCGGCGCAGCGCGGAAACTTCGCTGCGCCATGAGCAGGAGCGTTTGCGCATGATCACCGATCATTTGCATGAGGTGGTTTGCTATACGGATGTAGCTGGGCGATATCTATATGTGAGTGCGGCGGTGCAGACGACGTTGGGATATGAGCCGCAAGAGCTGTTGGGCAAGACGCCGTTTGAGTTTGTGCATCCTGAAGATCGCGCCTATTTGCAAGAACGCTTTACGCATTTGCTGACGACGGGTGAGGCAGGACGGGCGGAATTTCGGTTTCGACATCGGGATGGCCGGTATTTGTGGATGGAAGTGCTGGGGAACGCGATTGTCGCGGAAGAAAATTTGCCCGGTGAATTGGTTTTTACGGTACGCGATGTCCATCATCGGCACGAACAAGATCAGGCTTTGCGCCAAAATGTGGCGATGGTGCGTTCTTTGCTGGATAGCCCAACCGATATCGCTTTGTTGGTGGATCGGCAGGGGCACATTTTGGAGGCCAACGAGGCAGCTGCGCAGCGCCTGAAGCGTCCGATGGAGGAATTGATTGGCAAGAATATCTATGATCTTTCGCTGCCACACCTGAATGAGGCGCGGCGACGTCGCGCTGAAGCGGTGTTGGTTTCACGCAAGGCGCAGCATCTTGAAGAGGTATATGGCAAGGCGAAGTTTGAAACTTCCATTTATCCTGTTTTGGATGAGCGAGGTGAGGTAGCAAACCTGGCTGTGTTTGTTCGGGATGTGACGCGTTACCGACAGGCAGAGCAGGCCGAGCGTGAACGCTCAGAACAGTTGCGCCGTGCCAACGCGTTAATTGCCGCGTTGACTCAGGTGGCAACACGTTGTGATACTGCAGTGGATGTTGACGAATTGTTGCACGAGGTGGGGAGCGAGCTGCGAAAGCTGGGTTTTTATTGCCTGGTGGCTTTGATACGGCCGGAAGAGCGGCAATTTGTCAGCCGTTATTTGTCCTTGGATGTAACTGCGCTTTCAACATTGCGTCATCTGACGGGGTTCATGATAGAGGATTTTTCGTTTCGCATTGATAATTTTGCGCCCTATGAGCAACTGGAGCAGCACCATCAGGGCTGGTTTGCCGAAAATTTGATCCAGGTGTTAAGTTCGGTTTTACCAGGGTTATCGCCAGAACAGCTTGAGCAGGTGTTGCCCCTGGCACAAATTCATCCCAATACGCATGGTATCTTTACACCCTTGCTGGTTCAGGATCGTTTGTTGGGGTTGTTGGGGTTGTGGGGCGAAACATTACAAGCCGATGATGTGCCGGCGGCAATGTTGTTTGCTAATCAAATTGCCAATGCGTTGGAAAAGGCCCGCTTGTATGCGGAAGTGCAGCGCCTTTCAATGACGGATGAATTGACGGGGATTTATAACCGGCGCGGATTGTTGCATTTGGGACGGCGCGAACTGGAACGGGCACGTCGCTTTCAACGTCCCTTGAGCGCGTTGATGTTGGATGTGGATCACTTCAAGGAGATTAACGACACATTGGGGCACGCAGCAGGGGATGCTGTGCTGAAAGAAGTGGCGCTTTGTTGTCAGCAGACTGTGCGCGAGCTGGATGTGGTGGCGCGCTATGGTGGCGATGAATTTGCGATTGTATTGGTTGAAGCCGATGAGCAGGTGGCAGAGGAAGTGCGGCAACGTTTGCTAAAAGCTGTTTCGTTGTTGCAGATTGCGCGCGCCGATTGGGTGATGCACATCGGCATTAGCTGTGGGTTGGCTGTGTTGGATGAGACCATCAGCGATTTGGAGACTTTGCTGGATCGGGCGGATCAGGCTTTATATCGGCACAAGCGGCGCTGGAAAGTGGACAGCGCAGAAGTACCTGTGATACACTAGTGCCCTATGGTTGATGCAGAACGAAAAGCCTGGAAAACGGTTTGGATGGGGATTTTATTGGCCTGTGTTTTGTTATTGGGCCTGGAAGGTGGGGCGCGACAGGTGGCTTGGGGTCATGTGGGGCGTCGGCTGCTGTTTGCTCCTAGTTTGGGAACTGGCAATCCGCAATTGGACGTGAAGTGGTTACGTTTGCAGGCAATGCAACAACAGGGCGAGGTCAATTGTGTGATGATTGGCAGTTCTATGGTGAATGTGGGGGTTGATGCAAAGCAACTTTCGCAAGAACTTGGTGGGCAGACGCAAGGCGATTGGTATTGTTTTAATTTGGGCCTTTCAACGTTGACAGGGGAGTCAGCTGGGGTGGTTGGACGGCTGGCAGTGCGTCAGACGCAGCCGCGTTTGCTGATTTATGGTGTTAGTATGCGCGATTTTAGCGCTCAGTTTGGAGAGCTTGCGCGTCCATTGGATGATGCGCCCTGGGTGCGTTATCGTTTGGGGGAGGAGGTGTTTGCTGGTTGGCTATTCGAGCACTCTTTTTTGTACCGATATACGGTTGCCTTCAAAACCTGGCTGCGTCCCGCCAATCGTCCAATGATGGAGCAATATCAGGCCTTGACGGGAGGAGATGGTTTTTCAGCTTCTGACGAAAATAATCCTGAGCCTTTTCCGGAGCGACCTTTGATCGAGAACTTTTTTATCAACCCGGCGGATTGGGCAGGCCTGGAGGCGTTGGTAGCGCTCAATGGGCCGCAGACGCGGCTTGTGGTGGTGGAAATGCCCGTTCAAGAAGAATTTTTGCCGTTTTATGTGGTTGGTGGAAAGGATGCGTATGAGGCGTTGTTTCTTAACCCGCTCGGCGAATATTTAAACGCTCACGGTGTTGTTTTGTTGCGCGGTCAAGAGATGGCAAATACAATTCCGGCAGAGGGGTGGTATGATCAACGCCATTTTAATGCGCTGGGGGCGCGGTTGTTTACGCAGTGGTTGGCACAGCAACTGATCGAAAGCGGTGTGCGCTAGGATGGACATCCTTTCTGTGACTTTTGTTGTCTTCGTGTTGGTGACCCTGCTGGGTAATTTTGTTTTGCCGCAAGCGCTGCGTAAGCCCTGGTTGTTGGTGGCTTCTTATGCTTTTTTGGCAAGCTGGAGCATCGGGGCGGCCTTATTGTTGGCTTGCTTGACGGTTGTGCATTTTGCGATAGGACGTGCTTTGGTGCGTTCTACTCATCCAGAACGGTGGTTGTGGGGAGGGGTGGTTTTGGATGGGGTGGCTTTTGGGGCTTTGCGGGTGCTGACCAGCCCCATGCTGCGCATGATGGCAGAGCGGGGCGGTTGGAATTCGGCGTTGAATTGGATGATGCCGGTTGGATTCTCTTTTTACATTTTGCAATTGGCTGGCTATTTGTTTGACCTGCGTGCTGGGCGGGTTGGGAGGCAGCACAGTTTGTTAGATTTTTCCCTCTACCTGGCTTATTTCCCGAAGCTGTTATCCGGGCCGGTGGAGCGGGGGCGTGATTTCTTGAAGCGCTTGCAGCCCCTGGCACGACCAACCGGAGGCCAAATTCGGCAAGGGTTGAAGATGATGTTGATGGGATTGCTGCGCAAGGTGGCAATTGCAGATGCGTTGCTGTGGCTTTTCCCAGCGGATTTATTTTCGGCGCCGATGCAATTTTCAATCATTGAGCGTGCAGGTTGGTTGTTGGTGTTTGCTTTTCGATTGTATAACGATTTTGCAGGATATACCGACATGATGCGCGGCCTGGGTTTGTTGATTGGTTTGCCATTGGGGGTGAACTTTCGAGAGCCATTTTTTGCACGTTCGTTGAGCGAATTTTGGAATCGTTGGCATATCAGCCTGTCCGCCTGGTTGCGCGACTTTATCTTCTACCCGCTGAGTCGCAGCCTGGCACGTCGTCCGTGGGGGGCGGGGTGGCTGCGATGGGTGTTGCCGCCGTTGGTGACGATGCTCTTTAGCGGGTTTTGGCATGGTGCTTCGCTGGCTATGTTGGCCTGGGGCGGGTTACACGGCCTGTGTTTGGTCTGGGAGCAGGTTGGGCAGCGTTGGGCTCATCGTTGGCCGCATGTGCTGGAAAAGCTATTGTTTGCGCCCTCGTGGTTGCGCACACAGCTGATTGTGCTTTTGTTGTGGGTTCCGTTCGCGGCAGGTGATTTTGGTTGGGCGCTGCGCTTTTGGGGCGCTTTGCTGACACCTGCTGGGCCGGTTTTTCTTCCGGTAGGGTGGTTTTGGCCGCTGTTGCTGATGATGGTTTCACTGGGGCTGGATTGGGCAGAGGAACGGCAATTTTTTGAGCGTTTGCCACAAACCATTCAGGCCGCAACCATTGGGTTGGGCCTGGTGTGGGTTGTGCTCTCTTTGGGGGGCGGGTTGGATGTTTCTGGCTTTGTTTACCAGGGTTTTTAAGCTGGGTTTGCTGGTTCGTTACTGCTGTTGGGCAAGGTGTTGTTAAGCGGGGCTGTAAAGCGAAGCAAACTAAAGATCAGCGCCAGGTTGAGCAGCAGTTCGCCAGCTGAGCCAAGTAAAAAGCCGAATGAAACCGGTGGCGCACTGGCAAAAAACATGGCCAGCGCGGCTAGAAACAACCAGGGCCAACGTTGGGTGCGCCATAGAGCAATGCCAAGCACAATGAAGAACACATCGGCAACGACGGAAACAAGGATGGAGAAGCTATGTGCCCAGGCGGGGGTTTGTGCACTGAGCACTTTGTAGCGCAGCAGCCCATAAATTTGCACAGGTTCGAACTCAAGTTGTAGTGTGGCAATGACCCCGCCGAAAATCAGGAAGGTGCAAACGACCCAGGCGGCAAGGCGGCTGTTGGGGCCAGCCCAGCGCAGCCCTGCCTGCTCGGCAAGCAGGGCTGCAATGATAAAGTATAGCGGTGTGAGGGTGGCATGGGCTAGATAGCGGCCACGGTTGAGGGATGCTAAAAACTCGTTGCTGCCAATTTGAGCGCCCAAGCTGATGATCAGCGCGTCGTAGGTCAGGCCAAACAGGGTCAGGCTGAGCAGAAAGCGGGCATCGTTGTGGCTGCGTTGTGATTTGATCAGCATCCACACGGCTAGCGAAAGATTGGCAACGGTTACAAAGACGTAAAACAGAGTGCCCGTCATGCCATTACCCGCGGGTGCAGATCATGCCGCCATCAACGAACAGGGTCGTGCCGTGAATATAGGAAGCCTCGTCACTGGCAAGGAAGAGCACGGCTGAGGCGATGTCATCCGGTTCGCCAATGCGCCCCATGGGGATTTTTTGGATGAATTGCTCAGCCTGGTCGGGGTCGCCAAGCATGTTATGGGTCAGGCCAGTGAGCACCATGCCCGGGCCAACCGCATTGACGTTGATGTGATAGCCGGAAACATCTACGGCGATGCCCTGTGTCATCATCTTGGCGGCACCTTTGCTGGTGTTGTAAATGCTTTGGCCTTGCCCGGCGATGACGGACATGATCGAGGTGATGTTGACGATTTTGCCGTAGTCTTTATCCATCATGGTCGGTAAGACGGCGCGGCTGAAGAAGAACATGCCACGCACGTTGATATCCATGACGCGATCATATTCTTCATTGGTCATCATGGCAAAAGGCACAAATTGACCGGTGCCGGCGTTGTTGACCAGGATATCAATCGTGCCAAAACGCTCGAGCGTGGCATTGACGCAGGCCAGCACTTGTTCTTCCTTGCGCACATCCACAATCGAGACAAGGCATTCGCCGCCCAGGGCTTCGATGCGCTGACGGGTCTCTTCTAAGCCGGCCTGATTGACATCACAGATGCTGACTTTGGCTTTTTCTTGTGCAAAACGAATTGCACAGGCCTGTCCGATGCCAGAGGCTGCGCCGGTGACAATGGCGACTTTGTTATGGAAGCGATGGCAGCGGCAGTTGGGTTCGTTACAACAATCGGTCATGGGGAAACTCCTTTAGTTTAAGATGGATGAGATTGAATCAACGATGGCCTGAACGACATGGGGCCGATAGGGACCAACGGGGCAACCGGTGTAAATGCCGGTTGTGTTTGCGGAATGGTAACGGCGCACAAGCGGTTTCTCCCAGTCGGGGTATGAAATGGGGGCGTTGCGGTCGTAATCTTCAAAGGCGTTGAACTTTTTCATGGCATGAAAGATCATCAGGTCGGTGTTCTCGGCCAGGAATTCGGTTGGCAGCTCAATGGCATAGTCGAAGTTTTCTTCAATGGCGAAACGATAGGCTGAATAGGTCTCTTTTTTGTCGCGTTTGGGGTTCCAGTATTCATCGGCGTACTCGTCGTCGCTCCAGGTCAACCCCCAACGGGCAGAACGGGTTTGCAACAAGGCGCGTATTTCAGCCTCAAGTGGCTCGCGGTAGAGTTTGGCGAGGGTATCCTGTGTTTCTTTTTTGAAAGGATGGCCATGCCGGGAAAGGATGACATAAACGCTTGCCTCTGCGGGCAGGGTTGCAAGCTGATCGCGTAGCATGTGCACATAGGCCTGACGCAAGGCGGGTTGATTGCCAAGCTGTGGCACGCAGATGATTTTTGCCCGCCCGTTGACGAGTTGATAGAGCAGCGGTAAGGTGGATTGGTATTCTTCGAAGTCGCTGTAAACTGGATTTGAGATGCATTGGTAAAGGATGGTTTGACAACCGGCTGCTAGCAGCGATTCAATCTGTTGCTGGAGCGATTCTTCAAAGGTGTAGTAGGTCAGGCGGGTTTCAAGGCCGGGATATTGGTCTTGCAAGATTTGCCGGGCCTCGTCATAGAGCAGCTGATTTTGTACCTTCCAGGCGACTTTCTTTTCGGGGATGAGGTGACCGTAATACCAGCCACAGACCTTGGCGCCGGTTTTTTGGCAAATGTCGGGTGCGCCGCCCTTGCCTTCTTGGCGATAGAGGAACATGCCATGATCCCAGGGATTGCGCGGCACGCGCGGTGGCTGCCAGCTGATGGGGCATTGGACATAGGGGATGCCAGCCTTGTTGGTGAAGGAGCCATGCGCATCAATGAGTTGTCTGGGTTGAAATGGCTCGCGCGCCAGCGGGTTTTCTGGGTCAATTAGCCCAATGCCATGATCTGCCAGGACGATGGGTTGTAAAAAAGAGGGCAGGGTGTATTCAAAGACGTGTCGAATGTAGCGGTTGTAAAAATCAAAGCTGTATTCTTCGGGCATGCCCATTTCGCCAATCAGAAGGCCAACCTTGCCTTGTGGACGCAGGTCTTGATTTTTGAATAGGGTCTCATAGCCCCATTGTTTGCCAAGCCGTAACCGATTGAGCGATTGTGGTTGTTTCATGGTGGGGTTCTTTCAAAGGCGTTTAGCAGGCAATTGCTTTTTGTTGTTGGGAAGTGCGATCAAGTTTGAAGGCAGCAATGGCAAAGCTGATTTGCGCCAGTGAATTGATGCTTTGCTCAATCCATTGCATGCCGAGCACCTGACTGCCGCTTGCCATGCCGGCCATCAGCAGGGTCAACACGGCGGAGGTGATGAACAATGCGCCGCTGAGGATGATTTTGCGCCGGAAGGATAGGTAGGTGAGCAGGCCCAGTGCACCAAACTGACACAGGGTCATGACCAACAGGAAGGGGATCTTCCAAGGGGCGATGAAGAGCAGAGCGGCTGACAGCGGTGTGGATGATCGGCGCTCCCGCGCCAGCAGGATCAGGGCGGTGACTGTGCCGAGGAAACCGATGGCCAGCATGACAAATTGGGCTTCGCTGAGCACATTGACTGTGTAGGGTCGGTTGTTGAGCGCGTCGAGCAGCTTTGAGGTGGCTTTGAGCGTTCCACCCAAAAAGACGAGCAGCGCGCCGAGCATGGCCATGCGTCCGCAGCGTTGGCCGCGCTCACGCAGGATGAGGCGGACGAGGAAATAGGCGCCAACCAGATAGCCCAGGTTGGGGATAAAGTCCATCAATGCCATGCCGAGGGTGATGGGGGTATCTTCCATGAGAATGCCTCCAGAGAAACAAGCCCGGTGGGCGGCCTGAGGCCGCTCACCGGGGCAAAGAAAGGGTCAGGCCGCGGGGTCAAGGACAAAGCGATAGCCGTAGACCCAGGCGCCGGTGTCTTCACGTTTGTGCTTGCGCAAGACCATGCGCACTCGCGCCCCCGGTTGTACCTCTGCGGGGTCGGATACGTCACTGAGTTCGCTCATGATGTGAATGCCGTCATCCAGCCGGATGATGACCATGCAGCGGGGCAGGTAGGTTTCGTAGCCGGTGGCCGGGAAGCCAATGTCATCCAATGCGGCGGCGGCAATGCTGCCGGTTTGGGCGCAGGCATAGGGCTGCATGGCGCGTTGCTGACAGTTGGGGCAAATGAGACCGGTGCGGGGCGGGAAGAATTTTTCTCCGCAGGCGGTGCATTGTGTGCCTTCCAGGCGATAGCGCCCTGCTTTGCTGCGGAACCATACCGCACTGGAGAAGGTATCCCAACGGGCGAAGAGTTCGGGGAATTCGTTGCTCATGTTACCACCTCCGTTGGACAATGCCGCAGACATCGAGCGAGTGATGGCTGCCATAGGCGGTGCTGACGCCGATTTGGGCGTTCGTCACCTGACGTTCGCCGCATTCGCCGCGCAGCTGCCAGTAGTTTTCCAGCACGCCGGCGACGAAGTCTGAGCCGGCGGAACCATGGCCAAACGCCACGCCGCCGCCATAGGTGTTGACCGGGCAGGCACTTTGCAATGTCATGCCGCCTTGCAGGATGTAGTCTTTGCATTGGCCGATGGGGCAAATGCCCAAGGCTTCGACGGCCATCATGCCTTCGTAGGCGGTCAGGTCGTGGATTTGTGCGACGTTGATTTGTTGTGGGGTGATGCCAGCCAGGGCATAGGCTTCTTCGGCGGCAATCTTCAGGCCGGGCAGCTCGCCCAGGTCGTATTCGCGCATGCCGTCTACCGGGTAGTTGAAGAAGTTGCCGATATAAGGCGGGCGGTAGGCATAGGCCACGTCGAATTGCACGGGGCGATCGGTGTAGCGGTCGGCGACATCTTCACCGGCCAGGAGGATGCAGCTTGCCACGCCGCCGCGGTTGGTGGCCTGCCGGTCGCGCTCAGCTTCTTCGGTGTCGGCCATCAATTCTTCGAGCAGGGGCATGGGCTTGCCATAGGTGGCAGCAAGCGGGTTGCGCTGTGCGTACCAGTGACATTGATAGGCCCAGCGGGCAGCATCTTCGATGGTGACGCCATATTTGCGCTTGTAGTAAGCGTCGCGCACCTGACCGTAGTTGAGGTGTGTCAGGCCGAGCATGTAATCATAGTCTACGTAATTGCCCAGTGAAGACATGGCTTCCATGGCATCGTAGTTGTCGGAACGGGCAAAGCCGAGCACCAGGGCCAGGTCGCAACGCCCTGAGGCAATGGCATTCCAGGCGGTGTAGGCGGCAACGCCCTGCCCGGCGCAGGCACTGGAAACCATGACAACCGGTTTGGGCAGCACGCCCAGGGCATCGGCCATTTGTGGGCCAATGGAAGAATCAACAATGGTGCGGTCGTTATAGGCAGCGGCGACCATGTCGATCTCGCGCGCCTTGGCACCAATTTGTTGCAGGCTGTTCCAAAATACCTCAGCCACCAATTGACGCCAGGTCCAGTTCATGGGGGCGAAGGGTGGGGTGATGGCGCCAGCGACCATCATGACACGACGAGAAATTTTTCCCATAACCAGCGCCTCCTAGTAATAGTTGCTCAGTTGGTTGGATGGACGGATGAGCTTGAACTCGTATTTGAGCATGGTGGCATAGTTGACCATAATTTTATCGTCGAGCAGCTCCATGACGGTGCCAGCAGTGGGGCGGCGGTCGGGCAGTGCGGGGGTGGTGACCAGGCTCCAGGCATCGCAACCGGCGCCGCTGCCGTAGTCAATGACCCCAATGCGTTCTTCTGCTTCGGCCCAATCGAGGATGTGTGCCAGGGAGAGCAAAACGCTAGCGGCCCCGCAATCGCCAATTTGCGGCGTGAGGACGTAGGGCAAAACCTGCATCATGTCCAGTTCCAGCTTGCCCATGACCATCAGCGGGCGGATGCCCGTTTTTTGTGGTACGGCAAATTTGCTGAAATCGGCGGGTTTGAGGCCGGTTTGCGCAAAAAGGGCCTGGCCAGCAGGGACGATGTGATCGAGCAGACCCCAATTGGCCACCCAACCGTAGAAACCTGCGCCGGGTTGAATGTAGCGTTCGCCCTCAATGCGGAAGTAGTCATTTTGGTCAAAGCTGTGCGCAGCCCAGGCCTCAAAGCGGGCAATTACGTTCTCGCGCCCAATCAGAAAGGCAACGGCGCCCGCTGAGGCAACATATTCGAGCATCATGCCGGGGGCAGTATGCCGGTTGAGCGTGTCGGCGCCGATTGCCAGGGCATATTCCACCTGCCCGGTTTCAACCAGGGCGGCGGCCAGGCGGATGGCGGTGCTGCCGGATTTGTCGGCACATTGGATGTCGCTGGCGAGGATGTGGGGCGAAAGCCCCAGCGCGTCTACCAAAACGGTGGCGGCGGCTTTGGTGGCATAGGGGCTTGTGCCGCTGCCAAGCAACACCGCACCGATGCGCTGCGGGTCTATGCCGCTGCGTTCGATGGCGGTACGGGCAGCCGCGGCGGCCAGGGTGAGGGTATCTTCCTCGGGCCCCAACACGGCTCGTTCAGCGATGCTCATCTTGTCAAACAGATCGCGCGCGACATTTTTCCACTGCTCCCAAATGTCAAGCGCAGCAATCCGGTGACGGGGCAGAGCAACCCCATAAGAGACAATGCCAGTATTCAAGATGGAACCTCCAGGGACGGGCAAGGAATTTATTTCTTGGGGATGCGCCAGATGCCGGAGAAGGCAATGCTATCCATCATCGGGCCTTTCATTTTCAGTAGTTTGGCATTGACCAGTTTCATGGGGGGCACTTCGCCGGTGAACATTTGCACGATGTGTTCGCTGTTGCCGCTGATGGTCAATTTGGCTGGCTTGGTTTCGCCTTCCTCAACGCTGGCAACACCATCTTGGATGGTGAGGGTCCATTTGCTGGGCTCTTCACCAGCAAGGTCAAAGAGGATGACGCGATTCCAGCCTTTGGCCTTTTCGGGGATGAACATGTTGGGCAGGTTGAGCATGACTTCACGAATGGTGGACATAGGGACAAACTCCTTTCGAAAGGTGGGGTGAATTATTGATCGCCGAACACTTTTTCCTGCACCATGAGAATGCGTTGCATATCATCAGCGGGAACGGTGGTCAGCTCGAATACACATTCTTTTCCATCCATGCCAAACGACTGAATACGTTGGTAGGTGGGGGCTACCATGGGGGGCATGGAGATCATCATTGTGGCAGCACCATGCACTTCGCAGTAGCGGCAAATGCCATAGCCCAAACTGTGGGGCGGCAGGCCTTCCCAGGCAGTGACACTATCGAAGATGCCGGCCAACTCGCAATTCTTGAGGATGCTGGTGCGGATGGTGGCTTCGCCTTGCTGACGTTCCTGTCCGCTTTCATACCACTGATCGGCAAACATGCCGCGCAGCCCCAGCTCCATCAGGTCGCCAATGTCCTCAAATCCGGCTTGTGGCAGGGCGGTGGCATAGAAGACGCGGCTGATTTCCCACATAAATTCTTCGGCGGAGGCATCTACTGCGGCACGTAGGGCTTGTGGGCCTTGGCGTTGGAACAATGCGGCAGCAGTGACCGCACCTTGGATGAGGTAGCGGTTGTAGTTGGCAACGCTGCGCAGGCAGCTGTTCAACCAGGCTTCCAATAGCTCGGCAGAGAAATGACCGTTGGCAATGGCTTCTTCACTGTTTTGTTGCAAAGTGCGCATGGCATCGGCCCAGTCCTCCGGCAGGTCGAGGCCTTGGGCGATCAGGGCGTCGAAGTGTTCAACGGGCAAGATGGCATGACGGGCAATAAGCTCCCGCATGTCACTCAGGTAACGGCTGAGGTAAGTTTGGCTTTTGGTAACGATTTCGGCATCCTCACGCCATTCGGGGTGTTGTGAGCCTTGCAAGAGGAATTTGAGCCGCGTGGGCATTTCATGCTCAACGCTGACCCAATAGGCGGCCATGACGCGCAGACCGGGGAAAATGTCGCCATCGGGCAGGTCTTCACCGCGATAGAGCGTTTCAAAGCGGCCTGCTTGCCAGAGACGGCGGGCGTGGGCCAGGTTGGCAGCCCATTTGTGATTGTGGAATTCGCTGTAATACATGCAACCTCCTGAAAACTAAAGTTCGCTTTGCAACAACACCCCTTGCCGTCCATCCAACACGTCATCGCGCAGGGTGGTGGGTGGGGTGGTGACAAGCAGAATCAGAGCAGATTGTGTGGCGCTGCCATTGACAATGCGATGGCCAGGGAAGCCGTAATAGTATGCTGAATCGCCAACGGATAGTTCTACCTCGCCATTCTTTTCGGAGATGAGGCGCACGCATCCTTCCAGGACGTATAGGAACATATCCCCATCCAGGGAGCGGAATTCGCTGTCGCCATGACCGGGGCCAATGCGGATGAGCAACGGTTCCATGCGTGCGCCGCTGCGGTAGGAAAGCAGCATGAAGGCGGAGCGGCGACCTTCAATCGGTACTAGCTTTTGCTGCACCTGAGCGGCACGCGTGATCATGCTCGTGTCTTCTTGCACATCCTGGAAGAGGTTGACAAGCCGCACTTGGTAGTAGCGTGCCAGAACTTCCAAATTGTCCACACTGATGGAGACTTTGTCTCGTTCAACCAGGGAGAGGAAGGAAATGGAAAGCCCTGTGTCTTCCGCAACTTGTTTCAGCGTCAGGTTGCGTAGCTGACGTAATTCGCGCAGGCGTTCACCGAGTAGTGCCATGGGTCATTCCTTTTTGAATATCATAAAAGAATTTTCATATTCCATGATAGCATGTTTTCATAAAATGTCAATAACCCCGTTGTTTTTCTCTTGAGTAAAATTTGTGTTTGCTTATGGTGGCTGTGACTTGTGATGATGATGGGAAGAAAAATTATGCTGAGCGATGAGCTTTTTTAATGCACAGCCCGCCGGGGGAGCGAAGCCCGGCGGGTGTGCGAGAGGAGAAATTGGTAAGAAGGTTTGCCTTTTTAAACCGGCAGCAGCACATGAAACTGACTGCCGGGCAGTTTTTCTTCGTCTTGGTGGCTGCTTTCGACCCATACCTGTCCACCATGGGCTTGTATAATGCCGCGCACAATGGAGAGCCCTAAGCCGGGGCCGCCCCCTTTGAACTTCGTCTTGCCGCTGGAATGCAGCATGACCTCACCGATTTTGTAAAACTTGGTAAAGATCAGTTCGTGATTGGCGGGCTCGATGCCGATGCCTGTATCGCGGATGATGATTTCAACGGCATCCCGTTGCAGGCGGTTTTGGTTTGCGTTGCGCAATTGTCCAGAAATGTGCACCTGACCGCCATTGGGGGTATATTTGATGGCGTTGACCATGAGGTGGTAGAAGACTTTCTTCAGCGCGTCCGCATCGCCTTGTACGGTTGGCAAATATCCCAAGTTTTCGATTGTGAAGTTGATTTGGCGTTGTTGGGCATCGTTCGCAAGCTCAGACCAAACTTGCTCGATGAGCGCACCTAAGTTGAGTAGTGTGCAGTTGAGGTGGAGATCGTTGGCCTCAATGCGGGCTGTCTCGATCATGTTGCCAACAATGTTTTGTACGCGTTCAAAACCGGAGCGAATGCCTTCGGTATATTGATGCAAGCGGGCATCGCAGATTTTCTCGGCGTAGATTTGCAACATTTGCAAATAGCCGCCGATGACCGTCAGTGGAGTGCGCAGCTCGTGTGAGGCAATTTGAATAAAATCTGACTTGGCTTTGTCCATACGTTCCAGTTGGGCGTAGGCGAGTTGTAAATCGGCGGTACGTTCCTGGACGAGGTGCTCTAGCTCCTGATTGAAAAGGCGCATCTGTTCGTGGGACTGGGCGTTTTGCAGGGCAATGGCCGCCTGACTGGCAAAGGTTTTGGCAAGTTCAAGTTCTTCTGCGCCATAAACGTTGGGCGCCAAACTGGAGAGGGTGAGGATGCCAAGGAATTGATCGCTTTGGATGAGGGGAAGCCCCATCCATGAACGCAGGCCAGAGATGCGTTCAATTTGTGCTGCATCGGGTTGCTCGTGCAGGTCAGCCAGGATGATGGGCTGACGCGAGAGGAAGATGTTTTGGTAGACAATGCTTTCCGTTAGCTTGTAACCTTGTTGCTCTTCATGGATGCGCACGGAGAAGCCGCTTTGGGCGGCATATTCTAGCAAGCCATCTTTGAGCATTAAGATACCGCAGTGATCGCAGGGTAAGATGTTGGCCATGTGTTCCAGCACCAGGTGCAAGACTTTGTGCGGGTCAAGCGTGCTGGAGAGTGCCTGACCAATTTCGATTTGCTGACGCACCAGTTTGTTGGCGTTTTCCAGCTGTTCGCTTTGTGCAAGCAGCAAAACGTGCAGGTCTACAAGCCGCAGGCCCTGTTCAGGAAAGGAGACCAGGATGGGTTCATAGCGCAGTTCTGGTGGGCGGCTGAGCGATAATTGCACGGCCTGATGAATGGGTGTGTTGGCGGGGATGACCTCGGGGCGGAAAGAGAGCTTCTTGAGCAGGGTTAGGACAGGGCGCTTGAGGAAGACTTCCGTGCCGTAGGGACGGGAGAGCCACTCAAAGCATTTTTGCCGGGAGATGACACCCATAAATTGTGTGTCTTCAAAGATGAGCACCCCGGGGAGTTCAGGGTGCTTTTCAAATGCGCTGACGATGACCAGGGTGGGCAAGTCATGCGCAACGTAAAAGTCATAACTGGGAAGCTGCCCAACGGTGTTGGCGGTTGCATTGCTTTTTGAAGAGATGGCGCGAATGCCAAAGCTATTCAAGGGGCGGATTAAGCTGGGAGCAATTGCGTCGGAAAGAGACATCGTCATCACTCGCTTTCATCGCTTGTGCAAAGGTTTTTCGAACAAGCTACAAGGCAGAGTATAGGCGATGCGTGTTAAGCCGGTTTGTACTTCGAGTTAACGGATTGTTTAAATTAGGTAAACAGGCGTCTTAGAAAAAGGGTGAGGCTGCTGGCAGGAAGGTGAGTAAGATGAGGTTGGCGGTGGTGAGGATGCCGACAACCAGGATGGCGATTTGTGAACGGTTTGAGAAGTTGAGCTGTTCCAGGTCGGCGGACATCCAAAAGCTGAACAGACCGACCAGGTAGGTGACGACAACCGCATAGAGAATTTCGGTCAGGTCGTTGGGCATGAGCTTGCCGCGAATGGAGGGCGCAATCTGCCAGATGGCAAAGATCATCCAACAACCCAGGCTGGCGATGAGCAAGCGTGCCACCCAAAAGCGCCGGCGAGCTGTTTTGCTGGAGTAGTGCTTTCGGCGCAGGAAGAGCTCGATGGCTGAGAACAGCAGAAAGGCGAAGAAGCCGATCTTGATGTGTTGTAAGATGCTTTCACTGACGCCGCTGAATACAGCGGTGATGGGAGAGGGCAGCCAGTCATATAAAAAGTGCAAAAGCTGAAACGTGAACAGATAGAAAATTGTTTTTAACCAAGGGGAACGCAGCATGGTGTCTCCAAAAAAGAAATGGGAATTGTTTTTCATTTTAGCATAAGATTTTGCTGTTCTTGTTTTTGCAGGGGGCAATTTGGGTTGACAAATTTTGAAGGAAAAGCGATAATCCGTTTACACGGTTCCAACAATGGCCATCCCTGTTGAGTTTCGAGACAGATTTTTGTATCATTTTACCCCGCTGGAAAATTTGCCCAGCATTTTGGCGCATGGGTTGCTTTCGGCGCATGAGCAGAAACGCTTGGGGTTGCCGCAACGTTCGTTGGTTTGGGCAGCCATTCAGGCGCATCGTGAGACGTTGCACGTGCCGGTTGGGCCGGGGGGCCATGTGCAAGAGTATGTGCCGCTATATTTTTGCAAGTTGTCGCCGATGCTGCTTGCCATCATCACCAACAAGGTGGTGGATGAGCAGGCAGTGATTCATTTTGAGTTCCCGTTGACGATTTTGGAGCAGCGGGCGATGGTGTTTACCGATGCAGCGACGATGCCGAATGTGCAGCCCAATTTTTATACCGATGTGGCTGACCTGGCACGTTTGAACTGGGAGGCGATCGATTCACCGGCATGGCGGATGCCCAGCCAGGAATTGCGCCATGCCCGCCTGGCAGAGGCGTTGATCCATTTACAGATGCCGATAGAGTTTGCCACGCGCATCATCGTTTGGGATCATGGTGTGGAACGGCAGGTGAAGGACGTGTATGACGCGCTTCATTTATCGCCGCCGCGCATTGAAATTGACCCGGGGGCTTATTTTATCTATCGTTCCGAAACAGAGTTGCGTCCGGCGATCAGCGGGCCAACGCAGATTTATCACGCCTTTCAGCGCACGGTGGCGCATTTGCGCGCCGGGTTGCAACATCCGCCGGTAGCGCCGCGCTTTGCCGATTTGCGGGCTTTGCGTGATGCTTTGCGAGCGGATTTTTGTGCCTTGCCCGAGACGGCAGAGCTGCATGGGCTGCAAACGGACAATAAAGCGCATTTTGAGGATGTTGGCTCACATACCCGCCGGGTGGTGGCAGAGCTGCTGAAGACGCGTGAGTATCAATCCTTGGGGGAGGATGATCAGGTGTTGTTGGAATTAACGGCCTTTTTGCATGATATTGGCAAGGGCCCCAAGAGTCGCTGGGCTGAATTTGGTGGGCGGCAGCAGGTGGATCCTGACCATCCGATTCGCTCTTTGCCAATGTTGGAGCGGATTTTGATGGAGGAAGTGGCGCAAGTGCGTCTGGAAGATGCGTTGCTGATCTGTAAGTTGATTTGTTATCACGACCTGGTGGGGGGAATTCTCTACAGTGGGCGGCGGTTGAGCGAATTGCTGAATGTGATTACCAGCGAGCGCGAACTGGATATGTTGATTGGTTTGGGCAAGGCTGATTCAACCGCCATCAACCCGGCCTGGATGCGCGAGGATTTGCGGGCGCGTCTGCGTGAGGCAGTCATGCATGAATTGAATCGTCCCAAAACGCTTCACCCGTTTGCATAAGGTGGGGCTCAGCGGATTGGGCCTGATTCGTTTTGTGGGGTCTCGCTTTGCAGGAAGGAGATGATCAATTCTACTTGTTGGGGCAAAAGGTCAATCGTCAGACTTTCCCCGGCGGTGCAGAGGGTTTCGCCATCGCTATGAGCGGGAATGCTACCTTGTAGCGCAGTGACTTTGACGCGTTTGCTACGCGCCATGCTGATTTCGGGACTTTGGGCCTGTGTGCCTTTGATGAAGCGTGGAATCATACTCAGGACACGGCTTTTGGACATTTGCCGGGCAATGCACAGGTCAAAGAGGCCATCATTGGGTTTGCTATCAGGGGCCATCAAAAAGCCGCCGCCCATCCGCCGTCCGTTCATGATCGAAATCAGCAGACAAGGCTGGACAAACAGGCGGTCATCCAATTCGACTTGTAGAAGGGGAGCCTTGTCGTAGAGATACATGGTGCGCAAGGCTGAAACAGCATAGTTGGCAAAGCCGCTCAGCCAGGTCATTTTGGCGGCCTCAAAGCCTACGACGGCATCGAAGCCGATGCCGACTCCGTTGCCAAAGAAGCGTCCTTGGGGAAAATTTCCACCGCTGACGCGGCCAATGTCAATCAGGTGGCGTTTTTCGGCCACAAGTGCCAGGCAACTGGTGACGATGTCGGTAGGAATGCCCATGCTGAAGGCAAAGTCATTGCCGCGCCCGGTGGGAATGACGCCCAGACAGGCCGGGCCATCACCCTTGAGATGGGTTTTCATCAAACCGTTCAGGATTTCGTTGACGGTGCCATCACCGCCAATGGCAACGACAGCGTTGAAGCCTTCGCTGGCAGAGACTTCAGCTAGCTGAATGGCGTGTTGGGGGTATTCGGTTTGCACAAGCTCAAAGTCTACGCGTAAATCTTTCAGCATTTGTTCAATGATCGGAATGCTGCGAGCGCTATTGCCATGGTTGGCGGTTGGGTTGGCAATCACCTTATAACGAAGCATACATACATTATAGTATGTTTTTTGGAGATTAAATGGTTGAAATTAATACAAATTGAGATTCGTAAATAAAAACACCCCCAAAATTGGGGGTGTCGCTGGGAAGCAGGTGGCTTATGCACCTTGAACAACAATTTTGCGGCTTTTGGCGGGGCCGGCTTTGGGCAAGCGCAGGGTCAGCACGCCATTTTGCACCGTGGCTTCGATCTTTTCCTGGTCAATGGCATTGGAGAGGACGAAGCGCCGCTCCAGGTCGCCATAGCCATATTCGCCATAGACGAGCGATAAGCCCTCAAATGTATCTTCCGTTGGATAGGCTGTGATGGTCAAGACGTTCTTCTCCAGGGTTACTTCGACATTGGCCTGGTTTACACCTGGAACGTCAGCGATGATGAACATGGCATCTTCGGTTTCATAAATGTCTGCTGCTGGCACGTATACCCGGCGATCACGAGTCCGCTCTGAGTCGCTGTAGACCTCGGGCGATTGTTTCTTGACTTGTTCTAATTCGTTGGACATGGTTCACCTCCAGAAAGGGATTGAGCAAGGATGATTACGATACCCGCACAGCAATCTTGCGCGGTTTGTCTTGTTCAGCGCGCGGCAGCACAACACGCAGGACGCCATTTTCGAGTGTGGCTTCAACCTTTTCAACGTCTACCGGATAGAGCAGGGAGATGCTGCGGGTGAATTTGCCAAAGCCACATTCCTGGCGGTGGTAACGGGCGCCTTCCGGCAGTTCTGGCGCTTGGCGCTGTCCGCTGATAGTCAGGGTTTCGCCCATGACGTTGATTTCCAAATCTTCCAGAACGATGCCGGGCAGTTCGGCGGTGACAATTTGCTTCTCATCGTTTGCCCAGACGTTAATGGCCGGGAAGCAGGGGGTGGATTGTGAGCGCCCAAAGGCGGCATTGAAAAGGCGATTCATCTCGTTCTGCATTCGTTCTGCTTCGAGCCAGGGGTTGGATATAACTCTGCGGATCATCATCATACACCTCCAATTGGGTAAGAGAATAGTTTGTTTTGATGCTTGTATCTTAACTGTTTTGTGTTAGGATTTTGATAGAGCAATGTAGGAAAAATATTAGAGAGGCAGACGATGAACACAAAAAGAATTTTGGTGACGGGGTTTGAGCCATTTGGCGGTAGCGCGATGAACCCATCGCAACAAGTGGTTGAACGATTATCGGGGGATTGTTGGCCGGGGTTGCGTTTGCAGACGGCTATTTTACCGGTGGATGGGCAAGCTGGGCCGGCGCGTTTGTTGCAGGTGGTGGATGACTGTCAACCAGATGTGGTTCTATGCTTGGGTGAGGCCAGTCGTCGGGCGGTGGTTTCGATTGAGCGGGTGGCGTTGAATTTGAAAGATTATCGGATTGCAGATAATGCGGGTCAAATGGTGACGGATGAGCCTGTCATTGTCGGTGGGCCCGCGGCCTATTTTGTCACCTTGCCGGTGCGGCGTTTGCAAGCTGCTGTGCAGTCGGCAGGTGTGCCGGTTGAGCTTTCGCTCTCGGCGGGGGCATATTTGTGCAATCAGGTTTTGTATACGTTGCTGCATCGTTTGGAGGGCAGTGGTGCGTTGGGTGGGTTTGTCCATTTGCCGGCTTTGCCAGAGCAAGTTGCCATGGGGCGTGAAATGATGCCGAGCATGAGCCTGGAAACCAGCTTGCGAGCGGTTGCTGCAATTTTGGATGCGTTGCAAGAAATGTTCCAGAAGGATGAATTGACCCGCACATAACCATCTTGCCTGTGCTATAATGTTAACATGCGCTTTCTTATTACAGGTGTGGCGGGCTTTTTGGGCTCGGCGTTGGCCAAATTTTTGGTGCGAGAAGGACATGCGGTGCGCGGGGTGGATGATTTATCTACGGGTGACCCATCTTCTTTGCCAGCAGAAGTTCATTTTACGCGCGGGGATGTCAATGATCGCCCAAAACTTTGGACGCTGTTACAGGATGTGGACTGTGTCTATCATCTTGCGGCACGCGTTCTTGTGCCTGAGTCGGTGCTCTATCCGCGTGAATATAATGATGTCAATGTGGGCGGAACGGTATGCTTGATGGAGGCAATGCGAGATGTGGGGGTGCGCAGGGTGGTGTTTGTCTCTTCTGGGGCGGTGTATGGCAATCAGCCGGTACAGCCTGTGACCGAAGCGCAGACGCCCAACCCGCGTTCGCCCTATGCAGTTTCAAAACTGGCCGCTGAATATTATGTGCATACGATTGGTGCGCTGTGGGGCATTGAAACCGTGTCGCTGCGCGTGTTCAATGCCTATGGGCCAGGTCAGCACATTCCCCCAGTTCATGCTCCGGTCATTCCTTATTTCCTTTTGCAGGCTTTGCAACAAGGCACAATTGTCATGCATGGGGATGGGAATCAGACGCGTGATTATGTCTATGTGGATGATGTGGTGTATGCCTTGATTGCTGCGGCAACTGCGCCCGGTGTTAATCAACGCACCATCAATGTTGGCAGTGGTCAGGAGACAAGTGTAAGACAGTTGGCACAGCTTGTGATGGAGGTTACCGGCGGACATCCGCAGATTCTTACCAACCCGCGTAACGAAGGGGGCGCGCCACGTTTGTGCGCGGATTTAACTCTGGCGAAGCAGTTGTTGGGCTATCAGCCGACAATTTCGCTTGAAGCAGGGTTGCGTCTGACGCTTGAGCGTGATCCGCATTTTCGCAAAGAGTTTTCTTCTTAAAGTATCTCGTAGTGTTTTTTATTGGCATATGGAAAAGTTTCTTAAGCAAACAATGTGGTTATGTTTGATCTTGCTTGTTCTGCTCTCGGCCTGTTCAGAGGGTGGGCAGGTGCAACAGCCGACGCGCGCATCAGTGATTGCAGTTGACCCTTTGCTGCGCGAAGCGTATCAGACATTGGGCGGTGAGAAGCTGTTTGGTCCGGCGCTGACGGCGCTGTTCGACTATCGTGGGTTGAAGTGTCAGTATTTGGAGACGGGGTTGCTGTGCTATGATGCAGGGGATAGCGCCAACCGGTTCAAGTTCATGCCGCTTGGGGTTGCCCTGAAGGTGCAAGATCCGCCTGATGCACCACAAGGCGGGCCCGGCTTGGTTGTGGATGGGTATACCATTTACCCGGCTTTTGTGCCGCTGTATCAGGCTTTGCAAGGTGGGCGATATTTTGGCCGTCCGCTGACACAGGTACGGTTTGACTATTCCAATCGGCGGGTGGAACAATATTTTGAGAACCTAGGGGTATATCAGTCCATGGAAGACCCGCAGGGTGAAGTGCGCTTGCTGGCTTATGGAGTGTTTGCCTGTGATAGTTATTGCCGCTACAAACCGCGCCCAGAGAGCGCGGTGATTGCGAGCCGCAGCGATGAGCAAGAGATTTTCTTGTTGGGCATGAACGCGGTCGGGTTGAATGTGTTGGGGCTGCCGCTAACTCGCCCGGTGACGGGGCCGGATGGTCAGCTGCAACAGGTTTACGAAGGGGCGGTGGTCTATTCGCCTAGCGGTGATCCCTATCAGGTGGCGCTGCGCCCGATTGTGCGTTGGCTGGGCATAGCCGCTGATCCACCTCAGGCAGCTGATGGAACAGCACCCAATGGTTATGTGTTTTATCCGGTGCAGGGCGATTTGGGGTATTATGTTTTGCCAGCGTTTGATGCGTTCATTGCTGCCCATGGCGGTGTGTTCTTCTCGGGGATGCCCATCTCTAAAGTGAGCGTGCTCGATGCCAATACGTTACGGCAATGTTTTGAGAATTATTGTCTGCTATATGATCGGCGCGGTCTGCCAGATTTGCGGGTGCGTTTGCAATCTTTGGGGGTGAGTTATTTGCAGCAGTTCCCTGTGCCGGAGCAGGATGTGTTGCGTTCGCTGTATTCTCCTGAGACGGTGTTGTTGACAGTCAGCGAGGCAAAGCCGCGCATTTCAGCAAGTGAGCCGCAGCAAGTGACTGTGCAGGTGTCGCAGCGCTCTGGGTTGCAGCCAATTGTCGGTGTAAGTGGTACGCTGCAAATTGCCATGCCGGATGGGCAAACGCTTTCGTTCCCCATTCCGCCGACGGATGCGCTTGGCTTTGCTCAGGTGACGATTCAGCCGCTTACCTCTTTACCCAATTCAACGATTGTGCATTATCAGGTCTGTGTGAACTTGCCTTCTCCAGAGCCCATCTGTGCCTGGGAAGATTACTACATTTGGAACTATAAGTAGGCCCGTGCTGTTTTAATTGGTTTACCGAATGGCTTCGGCAAACAATTGGATGTTGGTGATTGGGGCAGTGGCATATATGTCTACTGTGTAGGGGATCGGTGTTCCGGGTGCAAGTGGCTCGTTGATTTCTACCCGGCGTAGACCAATGACGGTGTCGGTGTCGTCATAGGCTACAATCAATAGCCAAACTCGGCTTGCGGCAGTCGTGGCCGTGCTGCTGAGGGTTAGGGTGCAACTTACCTGGGCAGTTTTTTTATCTTGTGAACGTGCGCTGATCTGCACCTGCTCGATTTGCAAGGGCAGGTGGCGCGTATCTTCGCTGTTGACGGGGATGGCGCTGATTAATTCGGCGCTGACCTGATAGGGTATGGCGATGGGGGCAGCAAAATAGGCGGCAACCGGCAGGGCGCTTTGGGGGGGAATGCCATCCAGCAGCAGTGGGACGGTTTCGGCGCGGTTTTCGGTGCCGGTTTGTAGTTGAAAGCGAGCTGAGATGGCTTCAACGCGTTGGTCGGTGACGTTTTGCAATTGCCAAAAGCACCAAAGCCCGCCCAAGGCATCGGTCTGACAGTGGGGCGGGGTGTTTTGCAGCGGGATGGGCGTTGGAGCAAGGGGGCGTTGCGTGGGTTGCCCTTTGGCGGGCGGCAAAATCAGCACAGTGCCAACGCGCATGGCGTTGGGGTTGATTTCCGGGTTGAGCAGGCGCAATTCTTCGACGGTGGTGCCATACATCAGGGCAATGCCATATAAATCCTGGCCAAGGCGCACGGTATGCGTGCGCGGGGTGGGGGTGGGGGAGGGCAATGGCGTGAGGGTTGGTGGTGCACCGGGGGTGGCACTGGGCAGTGCGGTGGGGCTGCGGTAGGGGGTAAGCTGTGCTGTGGCATGTGGCGATGGATGCGTAGGTGTGCTGGAAACCGTTTGGCAAGCTGTTAGGCCAAGCAATAGCAAGAAGAATAGTACCCTGTGTGATTTCATGCCCTGCATTATACCGTTTTTGCTCCAATTTGGTTTGGTTTGGCCTGGCAAACATCAAAAAAATTTTTTATGGTATAGTTAAACCATGTCGAGAACTCCTAAGAAACCTTCTTCTCCGTCATCCTCCCGACGACCCGTTGGGTCAACGGGCGAACGTCCAAAAAAATTGTTACCGGAAGATATTGACCCAACCCTGCTGGAGGGCGACTCACTTGTCAAAGAAGAGCCGGATGAGCCTGCTTTGGTGCAAACCAGTGAAGAGTGGGTAGACCTGACCCTGGATGACCCGTTGGAAATTTTGGAAGACCCCAGTATGGCCGGGGAGCTTTCAGAAGATCCGGTGCGGCTGTACCTGAAAGAAATTGGCCTGATTCATCTGCTGGATGCTGATAGCGAATTTCGATTGGCAGCGCGCATTGAGGCCTTGCGGCGAGTGGAGGTGTTGCAACATCATTTTGCGTTGACATCCGGTGAGACAGATAGCGCCCACACCTTGTATGTGGCTGTGCTGCAAGATTTGTTAACCTCATGGGTACGTTTGCAGCAGGACGTGGAACGCCTGGCCAAGGATCAGGATGTGCCGGATCTGCGCCTGATTCTGTCTGAGGCGCAGATGTTGCGTTTGCAATGGCAAATGGATGAGCCGGCCTATTTGCGTAGCTTTTTGGATAATGGTTTATGGGGCAAAGATGCGTTGTGGGATGAATTGGTGCGCAATGCGTTTACTTTGTTCTTGTGTTTGTATCTTTTGCCCTCTGAGACAGCGCAGGTATTGGATGATGTGCTGAGCCGCGGCGGCGAGCAACTGCAACTGGAGTTTTTGGCGCAGCAGCTTGCCCCAGAAAGTGTTTTGCAAGCGGAGATGGAAGCTGTGCGGCGGCGGGCAGAAGACGCCAATCAGACGCTGATTCGGGCCAATTTGCGCCTGGTGGTCAGCATTGCCAAGCGCTATTTGGGGCGCGGAATCTCATTTTTGGATTTGATTCAGGAAGGCAATTTGGGCCTGTTGCGAGCTGTGGCAAAGTTTGACCCGACGCGCGGCTACAAATTTAGCACGTATGCCACCTGGTGGATTCGACAATCCATCAGCCGGTATATTGCCGAGCAGGCGCGCACGATTCGCATTCCGGTGCATTTGTTTGAGGCGATTACGCGCCTGCTGCGCGTTCAGCGTTCGCTGGTGCAAAAGCTGGGACGTGAACCCACCATCGAAGAATTGGCTTTGGAGGTGGATATGCTGCCGCCTGAAGAGGTGGAGCTGATTCGCAAGGCACAGGATGAAAAAACTCCCCTGCCGCCGGATGTGCAGCGCCACTGGATGATTGCTGCGGCAAAAGTACAGCGCATTTTGCAATCGGCTGAGGAGCCGGTCTCGCTTGAACGTCCGGTCGGTGATGAGGAAAGCAGCCAACTGGGAGATTTTATCGAAGATGATGAGGCGCTGGAACCGATGGACGCGGCCGCCCGTGAAATGTTACGCGAACAGGTGCAAAATGCACTGGGGGCGCTTTCGGAGCGCGAGCGGCAGGTTTTGGAATTGCGATTTGGCTTGATTGATGGCAAAGATCATACCTTAGAAGAGGTGAGCCGTTATTTCAACGTAACGCGTGAGCGAATTCGTCAAATTGAGGCCAAAGCATTGCGAAAGTTGCGTCACCCAACGCGCAGCCGGCATCTGCGAGAATACTTAAGCTAACTGAGGGTGTTATGGCGTTGCGAGTTCTCGTTGTTCAGCAAGATATGCAAAACGCGAAGCCATTGGTGCGCTTTTTTAAGGAGCGCGGTGATGAGGTTTGGTCTGCCTGGGATTTGGGTCAGGCAGAAGCATTGGCCGAACAGGTGAAACCGCATTTGTTGTTTGTAGATTTGCACTATCCCAATAATACCTGGCTGGATTTTATTCGTCGCGTGCGACGCCTCTCGGAAGTTCGTGTGGTAGTGACAAGCCGTCATCCCGATGTGCAACGCGAGATGCAAGCCAAGACGCAAGGTGTGCGCGTTTTCTTGCGGCAGCCGTATAAAGAGGAGTGGATTCAGCAGGCACTGGACCGGTTGGAGGAGAAGACAACCCCTCGTCCGGCGGCGACTGCAACAGCTGAAGCAGCCAAAGCGCCACAGGTGCGCACGCCAGTGCGATACAAGATTACCTTGCCCTATTTGGTGCTGGCGTTTGTCTTTGCTTTGGCGGTTGGCTATGTGGTCAGTCGGGTGTTGTTGGAAACGGCGCAAGAACGTTTTTATAATCAATTGCTTGCAACGCGAGTGCAGGCGGCGGATTGGATGGTGGGCGAGGAGGACCGTTTGTTGAGCAGCTTGCGGCTGATTGCCAATAGTCAGGGGGTGGGCGAAGCCTTGCTGGCCCGGGATGCAGACGGTCTGCGTTTGCTGTTGTTGCCGCTGGCGCTGAATACCAACGAAGAGGCAATTGAGCTGTTGGATATGCAGGGCGTTAGCATCCTTTCGATACGGCAGATTCCGGGGCAGCCGGTGGGCAGTTATGCCTTTAGCAGTGGCGGGCTAGATTTTCAAAACTTGGAGTTCGTGCAATTGGTGTTGCAAGGTGTGACGGACGCACGTGGGGATAAGTTTGCCGGGCTTGTTCAGAATCCGTCGGGCGCTTATTTCTACGTTGCCGGGCCGGTGTTCGATGCCAATGGTCAACAGGTGGGGGTTGTTTTGGTTGGCAAGTCTTTGATGACAATTGCCGCACAGATGAAACAGCAAACGCTTAGCGAAGTGACGCTTTATGATTTCAGTGGGCAGCCGCTTGCCTCAACCATTTTCACGCAGCGTGAGGCCTACGCAATTGCCAGCGGACAGATTTATGATATCGTTTCTCGTCAGGCACAGGATAGCCTGACGCGCAGCTGGCCAATTTCAAAGCTGGAATATACGGAATTGTTGGGGGTTTGGGAAGCGCGTGGTGGTGTGGATATTGGCTTGTTGGGGGTTTCCTTAACACAGACATTTCTTGTCCGTACCAGTGTGCTGACGAGAGTGCAAATCTTTTTGCTGATCGTTGGCGGTGTGTTGTTGGTGGTGTTGGTGGGTGTATATCTGGCGGGGTTGATCACCGACCCGTTGCAACGACTGGTGCGCGTTTCGCGCGAGGTGGCGCTTGGCAACCTGGAAGTGAAGGTGGATGTCAAAGGGGATGATGAGGTCGCTGTTTTGGCGCATTCTTTCAATTCGATGGTGGCCGGACTTCAAGAGGGGTCGGTGTATCGCGATTTGTTGGGGCGCACCGTTTCACCGGAAGTGCGCGAGCAGTTGCGGCAGACATTTGGCTCGGGTACCTTGCGCCTGGAAGGTCAGGAGGCGCTTGCAACCGTGCTGATGAGCGATATTCGTGGTTTTACAACCCTTTCTGAGAAGGCGGACCCTGCTAAGATTTTTGAATGGTTGAATGAATATTTTGGTGTGTTGGTGCCGATTGTGGTGGAACATGGTGGGGTGGTGAATAAGTTCGATGGGGATGCGATGTTGGCCTTCTTTGGCATTTTGCCGCGCATGACCAGCCCGAAAAACAGTGCCCGAGCGGCAGTGGATACGGCGCTGGAAATGTTGAAGGCAATCGAACGTCTCAATCAGACACGGCGACAGCGCGGTGAGCCGCCGCTGATTACGGGCATTGGTGTCCATACCGGTGTGGTGATTGCCGGGGGCCTGGGGACGCGTGACCGTTTGCATTACACAATCATTGGCGATACGGTCAACACGACGCAACGTCTGGAAGGGCTGACGCGCGAGCTGGCACAAGGCAATGCTGTTTTGTTGAGCATCAGCACGGTGGAAGCATTGGGTGAGCACGCCAAAGATTTGCACATTGAGGCGCTTGGCCCCCATGCTATTCGCGGAAAAGAAGAGCCGTTGTTCGTCTATCGGCTTTATGTGCAAGAACAACCCAAAGATACCAACCTGGCGCTTTGAAAAGTAATTGTAATTTACTTTGCCGATTTCTCGTTGTATACTGGATGGGATGAGAAACAAGGTGTGCTTATGGCAAAGAGAATAGACGGACAAGATCCATATTGGCGTTTTATGCTCTTTGTGGCTATTTTATTGGGTCTGTTGGGCCTGGCGTTGATTTTGCTGAACCCAGACCTGTGGCTGAGGCGTGAAGTGCGCTTGTTGGGTTTTTCGGTGCTTTCGCCCTTTGCGGCGGATTATAGCGCCGATCCGCGCGGGCAGCGCATTCCGGCAATGCGAGCTGAGTTGTTGGAAGATGTGTTGTCAGATAGGGGGGGACAGTTGCCCGTGGCCTGGTACCTTACGCCCGTGCCAACGGCAACCGGTTGGAGCGGGTTTGCAACGATTACCCCGGGTGTGCCAACGCCGATGTTTTCTCCGACGGTGCTGATATCTGTTACGCCTGATTCAGGCAACCCCAGCCCAACCAGCGGGATGATGGCTACAGCAACCCCAAGGATGCCGACGCATACCGCCACATACTTTATGCCGAGTCATACGGTGCGTGCTTCTACCAACACACCACCAAGACCGACCGACACGCCACAACCAACCGACACGCCACAACCAACCGATACGCCACAACCAACCCATACGCCACAACCAACCGATACGCCGCAACCAACCGATACGCCACAACCAACCGATACACCGGAGCCGACTGCAACGAATGGCTATCCGCCGCCGGGGACACCAACGGGTTATCCATAAGCCGGTTTTAGCGTTGCACACTGAAAGAAATGCTGGTTGAGGTGCCCAGGTTGCCAGCCAGGTCATAGGCGCGCACTTCCAGCGTGTGTTGGCCGCTGGGTGCATCCCATGGCAGGCTGAAGGGTGGCTGGGCGCGCTGACCAATTTCTTTACCATCCACCCACCATTCAACGCGTTGAATGCCAATGGTCTCTTCCACGTCGGCCAACAACGTCAATTGTCGTTCAGCATACGGAATGACCTTGCCGTCTGTGGGTGACAAAATGGTCACGCGCGGTGGGGTGTTATCCACCGTGATTTGCAAGATGGCGCTCTCCACCTGAGCATTTTGGCGCACGACCATCATGCGGATGACGTATAGACCATCCTGTGTTTGGGTCGTATCCCATTCACCAAGCAGGCCTTGGTGAACAGGGGTGGTTTGTTCGCTGCCAATTTGCAGCCAGGTTTGTGGGTTGATGCCTTTGCCAACTTGCAGGCTGTAGGAGCGGAAGTCTGCTCCGTTGGCGGTGCCTTTCAAGGCCAGGTTGCCATGCACATAGGCAAACAGTGTCGGTTCGGTGAATTGTACCTGTGGGTTGGGCGGCGGGGCCAGGATGGCATCGTAGGATTGTGGTGGGGTGGGCAGGCCAACGCTGAGGGCCCAGGCTGCTGCTTCGGGCGGCACGATGAGATAGGTGCGTTCTTCAATCAGCGCCGGTGGGGTGAAAACGGTGGCGAGTCGCCCGGTTTCGCGATTGATGGTGTAGGTTCGATAGAGAGTATCGGTGCTGATGGGCTCATTGCCGGCGATGAAAATCTCGCTGATGGTGTTGGGACAGGCACGCGTCGGTAGCAGTCCGGAAGTCTCACAGACTTCGCGTTGAATTAGATCGGTTGGCTGTGACCAGTCTTGCACGGGCAAACTTTGATGGGCGTAGAGCATGATGGCGTGCCAGATGCCAGCAGGCAGGCGCACATCCACGGCGGGGGTAGTGGCTTCGGGCTGACCGACCCAAACAACCAGGACGCGCTGCGGGGTATAGCCGGCAGCCCAGGCCTGACTGCCATCGCTGACCCGGCCAATTTTTGCGCCCGCCGGGCGGCCAATTTCCAGGGCGTTGGGGAAGCCTAACGTGGGCCAACGAGCTGCTTCGTCGCTGAGGATATCATGCATCAGGTAGGCAAGCGAGGGACTGAGGACGGGAACTTCGCTGGGTGTTGGATGGGTGAGCAGGACGTGCCCCTGACTATCTTCAACATAACGGATTGCAATCGGTTGTGGAAAGGAATCGGCGGCACCTTGCAGACCGCGGCGGGTGCCCTGATTGGCTAGCACGGCATAATCTTGTGCCAGGTCGAGGGGGGAGAGGCGTGCGCTGCCGCCGGAGAGGGCAGCTTGGGGTTGTGGGCTTTCGGTCAGGCTGCCAACGTTGAGTGCTTCCAGGCTGCGCCAGGTGTCTTTGCCGCCCAATTGTTCCAGCAATTGTTGAAAGGGAGACAGGTAGTCATTGGCCAGGGCGGTGCGCAGACGCATGGGGCCATGAAAATTGCCATCCAGGTTGGCTGGCAGGCCGGGGGTTGGGTTGGGAATATCCCAAGACAGGGTCGCCGGGCTAAGGCCGTGTGCAAAGGCCGCAATGCCAATGAAGGGGGTCAACAGCGAGCCGGGGTCGTGGGGTTGTTGCGTGGCTTGTTCACCGCCTGTTAGGGTGGTGTCGCCGACATAGGCCAGGATTTCACCACTTTGCGGGTCGAGGATGACGGCGCTGGCCGCAGCGTCGTTGGGTAAGATGGGGCTGCCAACCAGAGTGGGCAGCAAGAGGGCAGCGCGGCAGGTCTGTGGGCCGGGCTGTGCGGTGGTGTTGCGCTTCAGTTGGGCTTGCAGCGTGCAGCTGACTTGAAGCTGCAGGTCGTAATCAAGCGAGGTGAGCACGCGCAAGCCGCCGCGTTCCAGGCGTTGGCGGCCAAATTGTTCAGATAGTTGATGAAGCACCAGGTTCGAGAAGGCGCGCGCGGGCAGGCGTGCGGTGGGGGGGGCGGGGCTGAATTGCGCAGGTCGGTTAAAGGCTGCCCAATAGTCCTCGCTGCTGATAGCGCCGCATTCTAACAGGCGCAGCAGCAGTGCCTGACGGTTTTGCAGGGCAGCTGTTGGGGCATCCAATGGGTTGAGAGCGGGCGATTCGAGTACGGCGATCAGCAGGGCCACCTCGTCCATTTCCAGGTCCGTGGCCGATTTGCCAAGGTACAGTCGCGCGGCGTTGTCGGCGCCGTAGGTCAGGTGCCCAAATGAGGCGCTGTTCAGGTACCATTCCAGCACCTGACTGCGGCCAAAGCGTGTGGTGATTTGTGCAGCCAACAGGCGCATGCGCAGGCTGCGTCGCAGCCCGGCTGGCTCGTTTTCCAACAGCAAGTCGCTGACCAGACGTTCGGCAATGGTGTGTGGTTGTGGGTCGGTGAGCCCTTGCAGGTCAAAGCCGGGACTTTGCCAAAAATCGGGCTGTTCCAGCGCAATCAGGGCGTGTAATAACTTGGGGTCATACGCATCTGGTTGGTTGGGTGTGACGGTGAGGAAGCGGCGTGGCAGGCCAGGGTTTTCAAGGCTGAGGAGCAGGTTTTGACCGGTGCGGTCGTAGATGCGCGTGGGTTGTAGCATCAGGCCGTTTTGGCGGTCGAGCATGAGTGGCAACAAGTCAAGCGAAGGCAAGTTGTGGACAAGGTCGACGTAGGCAAGGCTGCTCAAAATCAGCCCAACCATGAAGAGCAAGGACAGGCTTGCGCCAAGGGCCAGAAGGGTGCGGCGCGCGGCAACTTGGGCCGGGCTGCCGGCCTGGCGGCGATGACGGTGACGCAGGATGAGATGAAGTCGAAGGGAACGCACGGTCAGGGGTTGACTGGACGGCGGGTGCGCGTCGGTGTGGGGGTCGGCGTGGCGGTGAGACGCGGCGTGACGGTGAGTGTGGGCGTCAGGCTCGGGCGCGGCGTCCAGGTGGAGGTGTGCAGGCGGCTGAGATGTTCTTGAGCTTCGGCGCGCATCTCGGGGGACATGGCGTCTTCTGGCAGTTGCAGGAGGTTGATCCAGTCATAAATGGCAGCATCGGGGCGGTTGAGCTTTTCGGCGCTGAGGGCGCGTTCGTAAAAGAACTGAGCCCGTTCGCTGTCATCCTTGGCCAGGGCGCGGCTATCGCTGTATTGCTCATAGGCGTTGCCATATTCGCCCATGGCAAAGTAGGCGCGTGCCTGTCCCATGCTGGCTTCAAAGGAACGCGGATTCCAATCGGATGCCCAGCCGTAGTTTTTGAGTGCCAGGTCATATTTTTGCTGTTGCATGTACACTTCGCCGCGCAGGAAGTAAACATCGTAGGATGGTTTGAGCTGTGCAGCTTTGTCGAGGGCGACCAGGGCGCGATCGCTTTGCCCATCGGAGAGGTAGGCGCGAGCCAATAGCATCCAGCTGTCGTTATCCGGTGCTGTGGCGTATGTGGTGTAGAGGTATAGCGGAAGGATTGCCTGAGTGGGTTGTTCGAGGGCGGAATAGACAATGCCTTGAATGTAATAGGCTTCCAGCAGGGAGGGGTCAATGGCCAGGGCTGCGTTGGCTTCTTGCAGAGCGGCCTCATAGTCGCCTTGATAGAGCAAGATTTCTGAACGGGTCAGTGCCAACAGCGGGGAATCGGGCAGGTAGTTGCTGGCAGTTTGTAGATCTTCAAGGGCAGCTTTCTGTTCGTTGCTTTGTGCTTTGAGGATGGCGAGCTCGAGGTAGGCCTCGCCAAGGTCGGGGGCGAATTGGATCGCTTTTTCTAAGTCTGCTCTGGCTTCGCGGATTTTGGTGGGGTCGCGCATCAACTGAACGCGCGCCCGCCCCAAATAGGACGGGCCATAGCTGGGATCGGCAGCAATGGCTTTGTTATAGGCGGCCAGGGCTTCCGTTGTTTGGCCTTGATACCGGTAGATTTCGCCGATGAGGTAGTGCAGGTCAGCAGCCTGTGGGTTTTGGGCAATGACCTGATTTAGGTTGGTAATGGCTTTATCCCATTCCTGGCGTTGAAAGGCGCGCATGCCGATGCTATAGGCTTCAAAGCGAACATAGGGGGTGAGCATGGGGATGGGCGAAGGGGTGAAGGTGGGCAGACCTTGCCAGGGTGGGGTGGGGCCGGCCGGGGTAGGGGTGCGCACCGGGCGACCGGCGTCGGGTGTGGGGCTTGGACTGGCAAAGATGGTGATGACCGGGCGAACTGCAGCTTTGGTGGCAGCTGGGCGGCGGGTGATGCTGATGATGCCGGTGACGGCCAGGGCCAGCATGGCAACCAACAAGACAATGGCACCGACAACGATGCCAATTTGGCGTGCCGAACGGGCGGTTAGCTTGGGGGCCTGCTCACCAAGCGGAACGTTCCATTTGCGCACCTGGGCGTGGTAGGGGGCTGATAGGGTGTCATCCGGCGGCAACACGCCCAGTAGAATGAGGCCGCGTTTGGCATCGGCATTGTTGGGGTCTAGTTCCAGGGTTTGTTTGAGACAATAGATGCGTTCTTTGGTGGTCTCGACAACCGAGCTCATCCAAAGCCAATAGCGGGCATCGTATTGATTCATGCGCAACAGGCGGGTGAACAGGTCGCGCGCACGCGCCGGTTCATTATTTTGGATGGCCGTAAGGGCCTCTTGGAACATTTTCTCTTCAGCAGACATGACTTCAGTTTAGCACAGGCTGGGGTTGAGGACAAGCAATTTCAGTAGACTCTTTTCATTCAAGAATCTGTTGGCCAAGGGCCTGATCAAGGCGCTCACGCGCCTGTGCATATTGTAGCACAAGCTCTTGGTAAGGGTTAAGCGATGAGGTGCTTTCTTGGGCTTGTAATTCTTCTTGTAGAAAACGGAGTTGCTGCATACTTTCACGAACGTGCAGCAGTCGCAGCGTTTCGATTGTGCGCAGCAGTTCGGAAACGATTTTGTCTTGAGCGGGCTCGCCTTTGGGCAGTGGGGCAAGCAATTCGTCGCGCAGGGCTTGCAGTTCGGCGGGGGTGGCTTGTTGCAGGTAGGCGGTTGGTTCCATTTCTTCCTGCTCAAGGGCTGCAAAAACCAGGTTGGCCAGGCTTTGGTAAGGGCCAATCTCAAAGTCTTGGGCGTTGAAGCGTTGCAGGCCGGCGCGTTGTAGGGCGCGGTCGAGCCGGTAGATTGCTTCAGGGTGACGCAGCAACAGACGCATGGCGTGTGCTTCCAGCTCGCGGCTGAGGTGTTCGGGGGTGGCTTGGGGCAGGTCAACGGTTTGACGCGATGCCGGTTGGCGAATTTGCGGGCGACGGCGGGCTGGGGGGCTGCCGGGGCCGAGTTGGGTCAGGGCGCGCTCATCCACGCGCAGCAGGCGGGCCAGGCGCTGACGATAAGCATCGCGTTCGACCGGGTTGGGCACGTCCTCAATCAACGGTTGCATTTGAGCGACAATGTCGCTCTTGGTTTTGGGATCTTCCAGGTCGCGCCCCGCGGCCAGTGTTTCCATGACGTGAATGACAATTGGCTGGGCGGCGGAGAGAATATCCTGCCATTCTTGCGGGTTGCGCAGCACGACTTCATCGGGGTCCATGCCCGGGGGCAGGGTGGTGACGCGCAGGTCGGCTTGTAGGCGCGCTTCGTGACGCAGCAACCCGCGGGCATCGAAGCTGAGTTCATCGCTGCGGTCGAGGGTTTGCCGGGCAATTTCCAGCCCGCGCAGAGTGGCTTTTTCTCCGGCGGCATCAGCATCCAACGCCAGGATTATTCGGCGGGTGAAGCGTTTGAGCAGGCGCAGCTGATCTTCGGTCAGGGCGGTGCCCATCGGTGAGACGGTGTTGGTGAACCCGGCCTGATGCAGGGCGATGACATCTAAGTAGCCCTCAACGATAACAACCTGATCCTGTGCGCGGATGGCCTTGCGGGCGGCATCCAGGCCGTAGAGCAGGCGGCCTTTGTCAAACAGGGCGGTTTGCGGTGAGTTGAGGAATTTTGGCAGATCGTCCGGGTCGAGGATGCGCGCGCCAAAGCCGACCATGCGCCCCAAGGCGTCGCGAATGGGAAAGGTGATGCGGTTGCGAAAGCGGTCGTGATAGCCGCCGGTCTGCCGTTCGCTAATCAGGCCAACCTGAAGCAATTCATCCGGCTGATAGCCTTTGGCGCTGAAGGCATCCAACAAGGTTTGCCAGCCGGGGGGGGCATAGCCCAGGCCAAAGGCCTCAATGGTGGCATCGGTCAGGCCGCGCTTGTGCAGATAGGCAAGGGCAGTTTTGCCAGCCGGTGTTTGCATGAGGTGATAGCGGTAATAAATGACAGCTTCTTCCAGCAGGGTGCGCAGGCGGTCATTGGCTTCTTCTTCGGCTTGTTTTTGGGGGCTTGGGGCTTCAAGCGTGACGCCGGTGCGCTCTGCCAGGTGACGCAGCGCTTCGCCAAAATCCCAGCCTTCTTTTTTCATCACAAAGCGGAAGATATCGCCGCCTTCGTTGCATTCTCCAAAGCAGCGCCAGGTGCCGGAATCGGGGAAGACGACGAAGGCCGGTGTGTGCGTGTTATGATGAAAGGGGCAAAAGCCGATGTAGTTTTTGCCGGTTTTGCGCAGCTTGACCGTCTCAGAAACCAGGTCTACGATATCAAGACGGGATTTAATTTCTTCAATGGCGTTCATGCCCCAAGTATAACAGATGGAACGGCTTTTGCACCGTTAGGTGGGTCGGATGAATGCAAATGGTTTCATGTGTGGGATACAAAAATAACGATATAATCAAGTGGGAACTCAAATTTTCGTTTGGAGGTGTTTGGTGATGACGGGTTTGTTGGTAGCTGCGGCGGTATCGTATGCCTTGTTGGCTTTGCTGTGCCTGGCATTTGGGCTGATCTATTTGCTGCGCCCAAAGTTCATGCCTTATCATGCGCAGGCGGTCAAGCGCGAGTGGGAAGCTTTGGATGGGGGATTGCAGACGTTGCTGATCGCGTTGATGCGCACGGCAGGCGGTGGGCTGTTGGCAACCGGGCTGGCGGTTGGGTTTTTGTTGCCGGCCCTGGTGCAGGGGCAAACCTGGGTGCGCTATGTGCTGCCGTTGGTGGGGCTGACGGCGGTGTTGCCCTCTTTGTACGCGACGTTGATCGTGCGCTCGCGCACGGGGGCCAAGACGCCGGTTGCAGCCGGGGCGGCGGGGGCTGCCCTGGCGGTGCTTGGGTTTGTGCTTTCGGTGTTGTAAGGTGCAAGAATGGATGCCTGACGTTGCAAGAGGTGACATCAGGCAGTGGTTGGGTCGGGTATAATGCATGTGTGATCTGAATTTCCATTTGTAGAAAGGGTATTTGTCCATGTCCACCCGTTTTGATTGGATTCAGCAAGAACTGTCGTCGTTGAAGGAAGCTGGCTTGTACAACCGCATTCGCACGATCAGCTCGGCGCAGGGCGCCTGGTTGGTGGTGGATGGCAAGCGCGTGCTCAATTTCTGCTCGAACAACTACTTGGGGCTTGCCAATCATCCCCAATTGGTGGCCGCGGCACGTGAAATTGTGGAGCGCTATGGCGTTGGGCCTGCTGCGGTGCGCTCGATTGCCGGGACGATGGATTTGCACCTGGAATTGGAACGGCGTTTGGCAAAGTTCAAAGGCGTTGAGGCAGCCATTACCTTCCAATCCGGCTTTGCCGCCAACCTGGCAACCATTCCCGCACTGGTTGGCAAGGAAGATGTGATCTTCTCCGATGAGCTGAATCATGCCAGTATCATTGATGGCTGCCGCCTGTCGGGCGGGCGAATTGCGCGCTATGCTCATAATGATGTTGCTGATTTGGAGCGCGTCATTAAGGAAAATGAGGGCACCTATCGCCGGGCTTTGATCATTACCGACGGGGTGTTCAGTATGGATGGCGACATTGCCCCGTTGGACAAGATTTGCGAGGTGGCTAACGCACACGACATTTTGCTGATGGTGGATGATGCCCATGGCGAAGGGGTGATTGGCCGCGGCGGGCGTGGCATTGTGGATCATTTTGGGCTGCACGGCAAGGTGGATGTTGAGGTCGGCACACTTTCCAAGGCGTTTGGTGTGGTTGGCGGGGTTGTGGCCGGCAATGCCACCATCATCGAATGGTTGCGGCAGCGCGCCCGTCCGTTCTTGTTCTCTTCGGCTGTCACGCCGCCGGATGTGGCCGCCTGCCTGGCTGCGGTGGACGTGCTGGAAAACTCAACCGAATTGGTAGATCGCTTGTGGGAGAATGCCCGCTACTTCAAGGCAGAAATGAAGCGCCTTGGCTTCAACACGGGTGTTAGTGAAACGCCCATTACGCCGGTGATGTTGGGCGAAGCGCCGTTGGCACAGAGCTTTAGCCGGGAGCTGTTTGAAGAGAATGTGTTTGCCATGCCGTTGGGCTTTCCGACGGTGCCGCGCGGCAAGGCGCGCATCCGCGTGATGATTTCGGCGGCGCATAGCCGAGACGATTTGGATCAGGGCCTGGCGGCGTTTGCCAAGGTTGGCAAGCAGCTGGGCGTGATTGCCTGAGTTTGTGGAGCTGTGAGGGGAGGGCATGGCCCTCCCTTCACAGCAACTGCTTATGCCTGCAAAAAAGAAACCCACTCCACAGAAAGCTTCTCCCCCAAAGCCGGCTGCTGCGCAACGCGGCAGCAAAAAGCGAGAAGAAAAGCCGCCGCGAGATACCGCTGCACCGCGCAGCAGCAAAAAACCGGCGGCGCGTTCGCCTTCCGCGCCTTCAAAACCGGGCCTGTTCGATCGCTGGCAGGGACTTTCGCCGGAGCGCAAACTTGACTTTGTGGGGGCGATTTTGGCCCTGGTGGGGTTGCTGACTCTGCTCAGTTTGCTCTCGCCCAACAATGCCGGGTTGCTAAAGGCTTGGGTGGATGCGCTCAAATATGTGACGGGTTGGGGGGTGTTCGTCTTGCCGCTGGGCTTGTTGATAGGGGGAATGTGGCTGGTGTTGCGGCGGGTGGAGCGCCTGCCGCGCCTTTCGGCGGAACGCTTGACTGGCCTGGTTGTATCCTATTTGGACTTGCTGGGTTGGTTGCACTTGCTGGGGGGGCGCGGGCTCGAGCTGGCAAAGGCGCAACATGGCGGCGGGTACCTGGGATGGATGATTGAGGCGGCGCTAACCGGTTTGGTGGGGGTCGGCGGGGCCGTGGTGGTGCTGTTGGCTGGCTTGTTGGCGGGTGTGATTTTTACTTTCGATTTGTCTTTGGCCGATTTGGGACGGTTGTGGCGCGGTATACAACAAGGCTCGCATCGCGACACCGCGGATGGGGTTCAGCGACAGCCGCTATCTGTGACACCTCCACCCATAGAAGATTTGCCGCCCGATTTTCATCCCCTGCCAGAGCGTCCGGTTGCGGTGCGTAAGCCGGCTGCCCGGCTAGCGCCGGCGGTGAAGCCAAGTGCAATGCCGCCTGCGGCGCAGCGGACGGCTGTGACAGCGCCTGCTGCTGAAGAGAATGCACCCATGGTGCCCGCTTCAGAGACGGTGACGGAAGAACCGGCCATCGCTCAGAACTGGAAATTGCCAGGCGTGGCGGAAATTTTGGACCCGCCGACGCCTGCGGCCATTCAGGGCACGGTGGATCAGGAGCGGGCGCGCTTGATTGAAAGCACGTTGCGCTCGTTTGGTGCACCGGCGCATGTGGTTGAGATTCATCAGGGCCCAACGGTGACACAATTTGGGGTGGAGCCGGATTTTGTTGAGACGCGCAGCGGCAAGACGCGCGTGCGGGTTAGCAAGATCGTTTCGCTGGCGGATGACCTGGCTTTGGCGCTGGCTGCGCCGCGCATTCGCATTCAGGCGCCGGTGCCGGGGCGCAGTTATGTCGGCATTGAGGTGCCGAATGCTGAGATTAGCCGAGTGGTGTTGCGCGAGGTGATGGAAAGCGATGTTTTTCAACGCATGAAGTCACCGCTGCGCCTGGCCTTGGGCAAAGATGTGGCGGGCAAGCCGGTTTGTGCCGATTTGACCAGTATGCCGCACTTGTTGATTGCTGGCACAACCGGCTCGGGCAAGTCGGTGTGTGTCAATTCGATCCTGTGCACTTTGCTGCTGACGCATAGCCCGGCTGACTTGCGTCTGATTTTGGTGGACCCTAAACGCGTTGAGTTGACTGGCTATAACGGGTTGCCGCATTTGTTGGCACCGGTGGTGGTAGATACGGAGCGGGTGATGGGCGCCCTGCAATGGGTGCAGCGCGAAATGGACGCGCGCTATCACAAGTTCTCGGAGCAGGGCTGCCGGAATATCGTTGAGTTCAACCGCCGCTATCCGCAACAGGCTTTGCCCTATTTGGTGGTGGTGGTAGACGAGTTGGCCGATTTGATGATGCAATCGCCGGAGGAGACCGAGCGCAGCATTACGCGCCTGGCACAGCTGGCCCGCGCAACCGGCATTCATCTGGTTCTGGCGACGCAGCGCCCCTCCGTGGACGTGGTGACGGGGTTGATCAAGGCCAATTTCCCCTCGCGGATTGCTTTTGCGGTTGCTTCGGGCATTGATAGCCGCGTGATTTTGGATCAGCCCGGGGCAGAACGGCTGTTGGGGCGCGGGGATATGCTCTTTCAGGCACCGGATGCACCGGCGCCGGTGCGTTTGCAAGGTGTGTATGTGTCCGATGCGGAGATTCAACGCCTGGTGGATACCTGGCGGGTGGCGGCGATCAATGCTACTGCGCAGCCGACGCCCTTGAGCAATGAGCGGGTGGATGATTTGCCGGGTGGTGTTCCGTTGCGTCAGGCTTCGTTTTGGGAAGAGGGGGATGACCCGAAAGCGGATCCCTTGTTGGATGAGGCGGTCGATTTGGTGCGGCGCGAGGGGCGTGCTTCAACGACGATGTTGCAACGGCGCATGCGGATCGGTTACACGCGTGCGGCGCGTTTGATGGACGCATTGGAAGATAAAGGGGTGATCGGCCCGCCGCAGCCACATTCGCAGGTGCGCGAGGTGTTGGATTATGGCGATGCTGCCCCGCCGCCGGAGGACTAGACATACAAAAAGCGGCTACCCTGCGATAGCCGCTTTTTGCTTGAGCTAGAAGAAGTTGATTATAGGCCTGCTGCGGCGCGTAACTCAGCTGCCTTGTTGGTGCGTTCCCAGGTCAGGTCGAGGTCGTCACGACCAAAGTGACCATAGGCAGCAACCTGTCGGTAGATGGGGCGGCGCAGGTCCAGGTCGCGAATGATGGCGCCGGGGCGCAGGTCAAACAATTGCGTCACGAGGGCGGCAATTTTATCGTCGTCAATCTTGCCGGTGCCAAAGGTTTCGACGTTGATGCTGAGTGGGCGGGCAACGCCGATGGCATAGGCGACCTGAATTTCGCAGCGGCTGGCCAGGCCAGCGGCGACGATGTTCTTGGCCACCCAACGGGCCGCGTAGGCACCGGAGCGGTCTACTTTGGTCGGGTCTTTGCCGCTGAAGGCACCGCCACCATGGCGACCCATGCCACCGTAGGTGTCTACGATAATCTTGCGCCCGGTTACGCCGGCATCGCCCATGGGGCCGCCAATGACGAAGCGACCGGTGGGGTTGACGAATACCTTGAGCTGTTCATCTACCATGTCTTCGGGCACAACGGGTTTGATGACGTATTCGTAAATGGCTTCGCTGATGTCGGCATGGCTGATATCGGGGCTGTGTTGGGTGCTGATCAGAACGGTATCAACGCGGGCGGGCTTGCCATAATGATATTCAACGGTAACCTGACTCTTGCCATCCGGGCGCAGCCAGGGCAGGGTGCCTTGCTTGCGCAGCACGGACAGGCGGCGGGTGAGGTTGTGCGCCAGGTAGATGGGCATGGGCATCAGGGCTGGCGTTTCATCACAGGCATACCCAAACATCATCCCCTGATCGCCTGCGCCAATCGCTTCAATTTGAGCTTCGGTCATTTCACCGGCTTTGGCTTCAAGCGCCTTGTCAACGCCCATGGCAATATCGCCGGATTGGGCGCAAATGGCCGATTGCACGGCGCAGGTGTTGCCATCAAAGCCTTTGGAGCTGTCATCGTAGCCAATTTCTTTGACGACTTTGCGCACGAGCTCATCAAAGTTGACAAACGCGCGGGTGGTGATTTCGCCCAGCACCATCACGAAACCGGTTTTGGTGGCGGTCTCACAGGCAACGCGTGAGAACGGATCCTGCTCGAGGCAGGCATCCAGCACGGCATCGCTGACCTGGTCGCAAAGCTTGTCGGGGTGCCCTTCGGTTACCGATTCGGAGGTGAACAGGTAACGGGCGGAGTTCATGAACGTGTTGGTCATAGGGAAAGCATCTCCTTTTGAGAAAATAAATTGCCCCATCCGGTTTGGAGGGGCAAGCACTGTTGAGGTGGCTCCTCTCATCTTCCAGATTCGCTGCCGGAATTGGCACCTTGACCGTATTGGTCAGGTTGTCGAGGCTTCACAGGGCCGGTCCCTCCGCCTCTCTGGATAAGAGCGCCGCACGGGGCGATTGAGTTGATAGGCGCAAGTTTATCACAGCATGACGGAATGTCAAGTATGCTGCGAGTCACATTTTTAGGGTGTGACCGGGGTAGGACAGGTCAGCTGAGGGGGGGGCGGGGCGGGCAGTGTGGCCCAAATGCGACAAAGGGCGGGCTGATAGGCTGGGTTGGCCTGCAAAATGGCCTGTGTCAGGGTGTGTGCTTCGCTTATCCTTCCGACGTGAGCGTAGCCCTGTAGGAAGGGCAGCCATTCGTATGGGGCAGCGGGGGTGTGTGTCAGCGCCTTGGCTTCATCGCCCAGGGTGGCGACTTGTTGCCAATTGCCTTGTTGACTGGCCAGGCTGGCTTTTTGGAAGTAGTAGCACCAGTTGGGGGCAGGGGGCGGGCCAAAAATTTCGGGCGGTGGGCTGCCGATGGGGGTTGCCAGAATGCGTTGCGGGTTGCTGAGGGACACGGCGGCTCGAACTGCTGCGGGCAGGTCAGGCAGGTCGGCATCGTCGGGGGTGGCAACCCATAGGCAGGTGCCTTCTTGCGGGGCATAGCGGATGACGAGAACATCGCCTGCTTGAGACTGAAAGCTGTAGCCTAGATAGTGCTCGTCCTGTGCGCCAAATTCGCTGATTTCTTCGGCCAGGCGATCATCCAATATATAAAACCAAAGTGGAAGTTGCTTGCTGCCCTGGGGTTGATCGTAGATGAGGTTGAGGGCAAAGGTGCGGCGTGTGCCGGGGAAGATGGCATCGGCGGAGAGGATGGCAGTGTTGGGGACGATGGCGGGAGCGCGCCAGAATAGTTGCCAGGTGTAGTCTTTTTGTTGTTGCCAGGCGGTTTGGTAGGGCAGGGCGGCGCGTAGCTGCTGACCGCTTGCCAGCCCAACGAGTAGGGCGGCGAAGAAGGTGACGATGTTGGCGCGCTTGGGCGTCAACAGGGCTGTCAGGGCAGTGGCCCAAAGCAGCGCGGCCCCTGCTGTTGCTGGCAGGCCAAACCGGTTGGAAAAGAAACCCCGCCACGAAACCCGGTCAGTGGCCCAGATGGGCAGGCTGCCCAACACCATGATCATCAGGCCAAGCAGGGCTGCCTGCCAGAGTTGAAGGCGTGGACTATCTGAGTCGGGGGGAATGCGGCGCAATTGCCAGTAGAGCAGGCCAGCCAGAGTTAGGCTGAGCAGGGAGACCCACCAGGGCCAGACTTGTAGGGCGGGCAGCCAGTCTAGCACGACCATGTGCAACAGGTCGCCGATGGCCAGGTTGGTCAGGTGCAACAGGGTGGAAAGCGGTTGGTGGAGCAGGTTGAACAGCAGACTGGGGCGGTTGCCATCACTGGGGGTGGCAGCCGAGATGCTTAGCCGCCAGAGAATGAAGGCAATGTTGAGCAGCAAATAGGGCAGCCAACGCACAATCATCAGGCGCAGGCGTTGCAGCAAGGGCAGGCTGGCCGGCAAAAGTAGCAACAACAGCATGGGGCGGATGAACTCGGCCCCGACAAAGTATTCGAAGATGGTTAGGTGCAGCGCTTGCATCATCAGGGCTGCCACGGTCAGGAGAATGCTGAGCCGTGGGGTGCGGCTGCGCTGTGCCTCCAGCATGGTCAGCAGGGAGAGGAAAAAGAGCAGGTAAGTGAGCCAGTGTTGATGATAGGCAACCGAGATGGGCTGTTGCAAGAAGATGGGGTAGACCAGGAAGAGCAAGGCGCTGAACAGGGACAGGCGCGGGCGGGCCGGCCAAAGACGGCGCAGGATGGCCCAAAAGGTGACTGCGCACGCCCAACGCAGGGTCAGGCTCAGCAATTGCCAGGCAAATGGGCGGCTGCCAGCCAACGGGCCAAACAAGACAGAAGTCCAGCCGGAGAGGGGGCGGTGACGGAAGGTGTCGCCGAGCAGTTCCCAGACGCCGCGGGCGCCCAAGGCGCGCCAGGCACTGATCATGGACCAGTCATCCCAATAAAAGCCCAGGTTGGGCAACAAAATCGCAAAGCTCAACAGAGCGGTGAGTGTGAGCAAGAGCACGGGGCGGGTTCGGTTCATTGTTTGCTATTGTACTACAGCATGAGGATTGACTATATAATGAATGGAAGGATCGGATCGAAGGAGTGTGCGATGAATCTGCGCAGATGGACGATGGTCGGGGTGGCCTGGCTTTATTTGGCGGTGATGCCGTTGTTTTGCGGGGTGAGTAACGCTTTGTCGCAGAATGAGCAGCCAACAACAGTGAGCATACTTACAGCACAATCACAAGAGCTATTGCCCGCTGCTCCACAGGGCAGTATTTGGTATGTTTCAACGTCAGGCAGTGATACAAGCGGCAACGGCAGCCTGGCACAGCCTTTCCGTACCATTGCTCATGCGCTGACGCTGGCGCAAGCCGGCGATGCGGTGGTGCTGCGCGGGGCGCCGGCGTTGAGCAACAACCGCTATCAGGAGACGGTGGAGATTGAGCGGCCTAACATTACCCTGCGCTCGCAAGATGGCGAATGGGCGGTCATTGAATGTCCGATTGATGACGAAAACAATGCTGATACCTGCGTGCGCTTTGATGTGGATAGCTCTGGTAGCCGTCTGCAACGGCTGGAAATCATCGGCGGTTATTGGTATGGGATTAAGTTTGAGACGCGTTGGGATTGGGGAGATCCCAATGACCGCAGCGGTGCATCCAACATTTTGATTGAGGATGTCAAAGTGCATGATACCGGCAACGCGGCCATCAAGGTGACGCCCGGCTGTGATGACATCACCATTCGGCGGAGCGAATTGTATCATACTGGCCTGCGTGTGCGTCCGGAGAGTGCCGAGGGGATTGATAACGTCAATGGCGATCGAATGATCGTCCAGGATAGCTATATCCATGACACTTCTTCGACCGGGCTGTATTTCAAAGGCGGGGCAACCGATTGTGTGATTGAACGCAATCGGATTGAGCGCACCGGTGACGCGGGGGTGTTGATTGGCTTTGACACAAGCCCTGAGTTTTTCGACCTGACGGTCAACCCGGAGTATTATGAAAGCATTGGCGGGGTGGTGCGCAACAATATCATTCGGGATACACAGCTGGCTGGCATTGGACTCTATGCCGCCAAAGATGCGCAGGTGTGGAATAATACGCTGATTGACGCGGCGCAGGCGGCGCATAGCCCGCTTTATTTTGGCGTGACCTTTCAGGATTGGGATCCGCAGGCTGGTCGTCCGCCCTCGGTGAACCCCGTGCTGATGAACAATTTGATCTTGCAGTCGAGCGGCACGCCGACGGTCTGTGTGTTCATTCGCTATGCAGAAGAAGATGAATTGGGCCCTTTGCCGGCGCTGCAAGGGATGCCGATGATGGATTTTCAACTGTATCATGCGGTAGATGGCGCTTGCACGTTTACCGATCAGCGCCCGGATACGTTGTTGGAGGATGGCAGCCTGACAGAATGGCAAGCGCACGTGATGAATGAGGCGCATAGTTTTCTGGCCGAGCCGCAAGTGCTGGCGGATGGGCGCCTTTCTGGCAGCAGCCCGGCACGAGATGCAGGGCAGTGTGTCGGCGCGCCCGTTGATGATATTGACCGGCAAGCAAGGCCGCAGGGCAGCAATTGTGATGTGGGTGCAGATGAGTATTTGGCGATCAGCAGCCTTGCCAATGCGCTGTTTTTGCCCGCAATTGCGCGCTGAGCTGAGGTTTAGCGCAATTGTTGCGGCAATTCGTTGTGCACCTGTGCCATTTCTTGCCGCACGGCTAGGTAGAGATTTTCGGCGTGCAATTCGGTGATGGTGTAGCAGGGGCAGGCAAGCTGTTCGGCGAGGGCGCTTGCCAGGCCCTGATCAAAGGCGATATGCTCCATGTTGATGACAACGCTGTGGATTTTCTCCTCGGCGATTTGGCGGGCAATGCGATAAGCTTCTTCTTGCGGGGGCAGGTGCCCCATTGAGACGTTGCCGGCGCCATCGGTTAGGACGAGTAACAACGGTTGCACATCGGGGTGGAGCAGTTTTTCGCGGCGCAGCACCTGATAGGCCATATCCAAACCGGCGGCGAGCGGGGTTTTGCCGCCGACGGGAATGTTGGCCAGGGCGCGTTGGGCGAGGAGGACGGAATTGGTGGGCGGCAGCACCAGCGTGGCGCGATCTTTTTGGAAGACGATGAGGCCGACGCGGTCGCGGCGCTGATAGGCATCGGTGAGCAGTGAGAGGATGGCGCCCTTTGTGGCGGCCATGCGTTCGGCGACGGCCATGGACCAGGAGGCATCTACCAGGAAGAGGATCAGGTTGGCCGCACGACGGACGCGCACCTTGCGCATGTAATCGCCGGGTTGCACGGCAAAGGCAACCCGTTTGCGTTGTTCGCTGCGGCGGGTTTGGAAAGGGGCAGCATTGCGCAGCGTGGCATCAAAGGCCAGGTCATAGGCGTTGTTGGGGGTGGGGCGGGCCTGAACGTAGCGGCCGCGCTTGCGGTCGGTGCGGGTGCGTGAGCGCCGACCGGCCTGTTGCCGCACCATTTTGTCCAGCGGCGTATCAAGGCGGCGTGGGGTGAAAGGCTCGGTGGCCTTGACTTTTTGGCCGCCTTCCCACCAGGTGGCGTTGCGCTGATCGAAGATGCTCTTGGGGTCGGCCTGCGGTTCGCCCTGTGGCGGAACCTCATCTGAGAGGAGCGTCTCAGTTACTTTTTTTTTTGCTCGCCGGTTTGTTCTTCGCCTTCTTGCAGCTCTTCTTCGTTGGGCAGGCCGGTGGAAATTTGACCTTGTAACTGCTCAATGCGGTCTTGCAATTGTTCCATGCTCATTTCGGCCTGCTGGAAGGGGCCGCGCTTGATGCGGTGTGGCAGGGCCAGCTCTGCAGCCAGGGCAATGTCACGTTCGTTGATGGCCGTGCGCCCTTCAAAGGCGGCCTGGGCGCGTGCTGCTTTGAGGATGACCAGGTCAGCCCGGTGACCATCTACGTTGAGTGAGGCGGTGAGGGCTGCAATCGAAAGCAGGTCACGGCTTGTGTAGTGCACCTGCGGCAACAGTTGACGGGCGCGCTCGATCTGACGCGAGAGCTCTTGTTCGTGGGGCAGCCATTTTTCGCGAAAGGCTTCTGGATTGGCTTCAAAGGATAGGTTGCGTTCCATGATGGTGACGCGTTGGCGGGCATCATGAATGCCGACAATATCCACAGAGAGGGCAAAGCGGTCCAGCAGCTGTGGGCGCAGGTCGCCTTCTTCGGGGTTCATTGTGCCGACGAGGATGAAGCGCGCCGGATGGCTGAAGGAAATGCCTTCGCGCTCAACGATGTTCATGCCCATGGCAGCTGAATCCAGCAGCACATCTACGACATGGTCATCTAGCAGGTTGACTTCGTCAATGTAGAGCAACCCGCGATTGGCGGAAGCTAACACACCGGCATCGAAACGACGCGTGCCTTCCTGAATGGCTTTTTCAATATCCAGTGTGCCAACCACGCGATCTTCGGTGGCGGAGACGGGCAGGTTGACAAACGAGGTGCGACGCATGGTTTGCGGCAGGGTTTCGCCCCGTTCGGCGCGTTCGCGGCATTCGGTGCACCAGGTGGAGGGGCTATCCGGGTCGCAGCCGAAACGGCAATCGCTGACGACTTTCACTTCTGGCAGCAGGGCAGCGAGGGCGCGGGCGGCGGTGGATTTGGCCGTGCCGCGTTCGCCGCGAATCAGCACGCCGCCGATGCGCGGTTCAACGGCATTCAGCACCAGGGCGCGCTTCATGCGTTCTTGTCCGACGATGGCTGTAAATGGGTAGATGACAGGCATGATGAAAATTTCCTTTTTGTACGATCTAAGCTCTAGTTTACCACTTTTGATGTAGAATCAGGAAGAGACATTTGACCGTGTAGAAGTGGAATTTTTGTAGTTTTTTGCTTGGGAGGTGCGGGATGCCAGAAACGACAAAACAGCAAGGGCGAACGGTGCTGTTGCCGCCGCCGACTGCGGTGCGGATGGTGTGGGCGTTGACAGGTGCTTTTTCGGATGACGTTTCTTCGAAGGACAACGCCGCACGGGTGGAAACAGTGTTGAAAGGCCTGTTGAGCCGGGCGGAGAAAGAGCGAGCAGAGCATCCGTTGGAATTTGAGTACGTGATTACGGCATATGCGACCTTACAATCCAGCCTGCGCAGCCTGGATACGGTGTATAAGGGGCGGACGCTGAATTTCTATGAGAATGAGCAATTGCGCGAGGCGTATCTAAACAATGTGCGCGATAGCCTGAATTTTGGCAAAAGTTTTCAGGACTTTCTTAAATCGTTGCCGACGATGACGATTACGGCAGCGGGCGGCTTGACGTTTTTTCAGTGGCTTGGGCAGCGTTTTGCGCTGTTTGAAGACCCGGTTGTGCTGTGGCTTTTGGGGTTGGGCCTGGCGGGGGCTGGTTATGGCGTGAATCTGTGGTTTGTTAGTTTGTCGCGCCGCCAAACGCAAATGAACTATGTGCGTCAGGATTATGACCGTGGGCTGTATTATGAGCAGTATGTCAACCGGGTGTCGTTGATTTTGACCGCGCTGATGAGCGATTTGGAGCGGCTGCATGAAAACGTGTTTGGGCAGCCCTATCTGACCCAGGATGACGATCCGAAACAGATCATTGAGGGCTTGTTGAAGGATGTGCGCCCAACCCATTGTCCGCTGATCCATCAGCACATGCGTCAGGGGGTGATCACTCCATCGCTATGGCCGACGTGCGAGTCGGGGCTGATGGATGATGTGGTCACTTGCCCCTATTATCAGCAATACAAGCAGAGTAACTTGCCCTAATCCGCTTTGCGGATGCAAAAAACCATTTCGCTGCCAATCAATATTTCTTCCACCGGCCAGGGCAACCCGGAGAGGGTTTCGTAGATCAAGCGGCGTTGCCGTTCCAACAGAGAATGATGGCCAGTCAGGTCGGTGATGGGCAATGAGACGAGCAACCAACGCACGTTGAGTGCCTGCCAAAAGGCGCGGTTGCAGCCGTGCTGACGCTGTTCAAAGCGGTGTGCTTCTTTGAAGAAGAAAGCGACATCGGCCTGTACCTGCGGCGGGTGGACGAGGATGTCGGCTTGCTCAACCAGTGGCGGCAGGCCTTGCAGGGCAAAATAGTGCGCCAGCAATTGACAGCGCGGGCCGTGCAGGTCGTAGGCATGATAGCGGGTGCTGGTCGGCAGGCCCATCCAGGGAAAGCTGAGCGGGTTCAGACCGCAGGCCAGGTCGAGGATGGTTTGCGGCTGACCGGTGAGCGCAAACAGGCGCGGGTAGAAATGTTCGAGCAGGGCGATGCGCTCATGGGTCGAGGCGTGGGCTGCCATCAGCTGCGTGCAGGTCTGACGAACAGCTTGCTCTCCGGCGGCAAAGGCGGCTTGCAGTGCAACCGCCGCAGCTGCGTAGTCGGGGTCACCCAGGTAGGGGGCAACGATCTGATGCAGTTTTTCGCGGGCGGCTTTGATGGCAGTGCGCGGGTTGCGATGGCGGGCAAGCTCTTGTTCCAGGAGGGAACGGACGGTTTCGGGCGGCAGTGCCAGCGCTCGATATTTGGGGGCTTGTAGCAGCTCTGCGGTGAGTTCGTCCACGTCAGGCATGGCGGAGGAGGAAGGTCTGTTCATTGGCAAACAAGCGGCGTTCCAGCAGTTGCCAGGGGCTTTCGTTCAACAGCGCCTCGAAATGGGCGGCGTAGTTTTCGACCATGCCGCGGCCATGTCCGCCGAGCGAACGTGAGGGAAACGAGACAAGCAGATATTCGCTGCGGAGGCCACTGAGCAGCCGAGGGGCAATTTTCTTGTCCAGTTGTTCCAAACAGGGCAGGGTTTTGAGCAGCAGGGTCAGGTGTGCGGTTGTGGTGGGGATGGTTTCGGCCAGGTTGCAGACGAAGGCCTGCCCCGGTTGTTGCAGGTGGTTGAAGAAATCTTGCAGAAAATCGGTCAGGTCGCGATAAATGTCGCAGGCTATGTAGGGGGCATTGGGTTGCAATGGCAGCCAGGGCAGGCAAAGCGGATTGAGGCCGCAAGCCAGGTCGAGGACGCTTTGTAGCGGGCCGATTTTGGCCAGGGTGAGGGCGTAGAATTCGGGCAAGAGGGGCAGGCGCTCGCGCGTGGAGGCGTGTTGTCCCAGCCAACGGCGGCAGAATTCGTGCAGGGCCGGGGCGGAGCGATCGGCGGGCAGGCTGGCAAGCTCGGTGCGGGCGCGGGCATAGTCGGGCGGGGCGGGCTGATAGGCGCCGCCTACTTGATGCAGTTTGCTGCGCACGGCTTTGATGGTTTCTTTGCGGCTGCGGCCTTTGGCCAGTTCTTGGGCGGTCAGGCGCAAGGCCAGGCCAGGGTCTATGCTTGCGTAGCGACCACTGAGAATATCGGGCAAAAGGTCTTCGGCGTTGAGGGTCGTCATGGCGCGGGGGGTTGGTTGCGGATGCGATCGCAGAGCAGATTCATGAAACGCAGGTTGTGCAGGGTGGCAAGGCGCTGCGCCAGGGCATCGCCGAGTTTGAAGAGGTGTTGCAGGTAGCCAATTGAATAGCGGGTGCAGACCGGGCAATCACAACCGGGGGAGATGGGCGCATCGCTGCGCATATGTCGTTCGTCGTTGAGGTAGATGAATTGCAACCAATCGCCAATCAGGGTCGGGTTGGGCTGCCGGAAGGCATAGAGGCGGTTGTGGCGCGCGTCTCGGGTTGGCATGGCGCTGTCAAAGATGCCATACCCCAGTTGGTAACAGGCTAGAACGTTTTTGGGGTGGCCAACACCCAGGGCGTGCATGGGCAGTTCTTGCGGCACCAGGCTGCGGGTGTAGGCGAGGATGTCGGTGACCAGGTTGCCTTCGCCATCCAATGGCCAACCGCCAAAGCCAAAGCCATCAAAGCCAATTTCCAGCAGGGCTTCGGCGCATTCGCGGCGCAGTTCGGGCAATCCGCCGCCCTGAATGACGCCAAACAGGCGCGGACGCTGCGGTTCCTCGAGGTGTTTTTGCTCCACCAGGCGGGTGAACTCGCGCTTGCAGCGTTTGGCCCAGGCGATGGTACGCTGCACCGAGCGGCGTTGTTCCTCGGCAGAGGCATCAACATGGGTGCAGTCATCCAGGCAAATGAGCAGATCGGAGTCGTAGGCCATTTGCAGCTGAATGCATTTTTCGGGCGTCAGCTGATATTTGCGCGTGCTGCCTTCGGGGGTGAAGGTAATGCCGCGCTCATCCATTTTGCCAAATTTGGCGTTTTGGCGGATGAGGGAATAGGCCTGAAAGCCGCCCGAATCGGTCAGGATGGGGCGCGGCCAGCCGCTCATGCGGTGCAGCCCACCCAGGGCCTGGATGACGACTGAGCCGGGGCGTTGCATCAGGTGAAAGGTGTTCATCACCACGCCTTGAACACCGACGCGCAGCAGGTCATCGGCATCGGCAGTGCGCACAACGCCAAAGGTGGCATCAGGTAAGTAGACCGGCAGGGTCAACTCGCCGTGGGTGAGGGGCAGGGTGGTGGGAAAGGGCATGATTTTGACCTGAGAAGCAATGCTTGGCTGCATTATAACCGATTTTGAACGGCGATCAAAAATGAGAAGCGACAGAGGCGTGATAGAATAGAAGCAAATGAATTGCACAAGGAGGCTTCTATGTCGGCTTTTGTTCGCCTGAATCAGGCAGAGTTTGAAGAAAAGGTGTTGCGCGCAACGCAGCCGGTGTTGGTAGACTTCAGCGCGCCGTGGTGTGGGCCGTGCAAACGGCTTGAGCCTGAGCTGGAAAAGCTGGCGGAGGCATTGGGTAAGGATTGGCAATATTATCAGGTGAACGTGGACGAGGCCGGGGAATTGGCCGGGTCGCTGATGATATTGGGCGTGCCAACGGTGATTTTGTTTGTTGGTGGGCAAGAAAAAAAGCGCATCAGTGGCTATCAGCCGCTGTCGCGTTTGTTGGCTGTGTTTGGCAAGGTGTGATTTTTTGAAATGAGGTGAATGATGATTAAGCAGCAACGGCCGTATGGCTTGTGGTCAAGTCCGGTTTCGGCAACGATGATTGGTCAATCTGTGCGCTTGAGCGAGGCACAGTGGGATAGTGATGGGCGCACGTTGGTTTGGCTGGAGGGGCGCTCGGACCGCGGGGTGTTGACGGCGCAAAGCGGCGCAGAAGCTCGCCGAGACCTGACGGATGAGCAATCGGTGCGCGGTGGCATTGGCTATGGTGGTGGGGAATTTCACGTGCGCGATGGGGTGGTGGTGTTTGCAGAGCGCAGTGGGCGGCTCTTTCGTCGTTCGCTGGGTTATGGCGCGGCAAAGCCGATCACGCCGCCGTTTGGCGCTGCGGCAGCACCGGCCATTTCGCCGGATGGGCGTTGGGTGATGTATGTTTATAGCGATGGTCAAACCGATTTGCTGGGGCTGGTGGATGCGGAAGGGCGCGAGTGGCCGGTACAACTGGCGCGCGGGGCCGATTTTTACATGCAGCCAACCTGGCACCCGGATGGACGGCAAATTGCCTGGGTGGAGTGGGATCACCCGAATATGCCTTGGGATGGGACGCGGCTGAAGCTTGGACGATTGGAGGGCAGCCCGTTGCGCCTGGCCGATCAGCGCCTGGTGGATGGCGATGTGCAGGCAGTGGCTGTACAACCGCAGTTTTCGCCGGATGGGCGCTGGTTGAGCTACATCGTCTCGAATGGCGAATGGGAAGACCTGGTGCTGCTGGAGTTGCAGACCGGGCAGCGCGTGGCGTTGCTGCACGGTGAGGGCTTTCACCTGACGACGCCCGCCTGGGTGCAGGGGGTGCGTAGCTATGGCTGGAGCCCCAACAGCCGTCGGATTTATAGCTTGCGTAACATGGGCGGACGGGCGGAGCTTTGGGCGGTATCACTGGACGGCAGCGCTGAACGGATGGATACCGGTCCGTATACCTGGCTTTCGCAATTGGCGGTTTCGCCGGTGGATGACACGTTGGCTTGCCTTGCTTCGGGGCCAGAAACGCCGGAACGCCTGGTGGTGTGGCACGATGGACGCTGGCAGGTGCGGGCGCGCAGCACAAGCGAGAGTTTATCGCCCGACTTTATGCCGTTGCCTACGCCAATCCATTGGCAGGCACCGGATGGCAGCACGGTGCATGGGTTGTATTGGGCGCCGCGCCATGCTGATTGTGAGGGCAATGGCGTGCCGCCGGTGATGGTTTCGATTCATGGTGGCCCAACCAGTGCGGTCAATCAGCGCTTTAGCATTGAACGCACCTATTTCACCAGTCGCGGCTATGCCTGGATGGATGTCAACTATCGCGGCAGCACCGGCTATGGGCGCAGCTATCAGGACGCGCTGCGCGGGCGTTGGGGCGAGGCGGATACGGACGATGCTGCCGGGGCCGCAACCGAATTGGCCGCCCAAGGCTTGGGTGACCCGAAGAAGATGGTGATCATTGGGGGCAGTGCTGGCGGCTATACCGTCTTGAACGCTTTGATTCACTATCCGGATGTGTTCAAAGCGGGCATTTGCAATTATGGCGTGACCAATTTGTTTGACCTGGCGCGCGATACGCATAAGTTTGAATTGCATTATACCGATTCGCTGGTTGGGCCCCTGCCCGAGGCGGCGCAGCGCTATCATGCCTGGTCGCCAATTTTCCATGTCGAGGGCATTCGCTCGGCGTTGGCGCTCTTCCAGGGGGCGGAGGATAAGGTTGTGCCGCCGAGTCAGGCGGAGCAGATGGTGGCAGCGTTGCGGCGGCGCGGGGTGACAGTTGAATATACGCTCTATCCGGGCGAGGGACATGGCTTCCGCAAAAGCGAAACGATGCTCGATTATTACCCGCGCGTGGAACGGTTTTTGCAGCAAAATGTGCTGTTCTCGGTTTAGGCAAAGTGAACGGGCGATGAAACACAAGCTTTGGCTGATGGGTGTGTTTTTGGTCTTGAGCGCGGTGTGGGGCAGCGCGGTGCAACCGGTGCAGGCGCAGGGCAAGGTCTCGGCGCTGGTCTGGCAAGATTTGGCGCAAGAAGAGCAGGTGGCAGTGCTGGTGCTCTTGGCCCAACAGGCGCCGGTGACGCGCATGGGGCGGCAGTCGGCGCAGGCGGTCTATGGGCAGCTTGCAAGCGTTGCGCAAACGACACAGCCTGCTGTGACGGCGCGCTTGCAGCGTTTGGGTGTTCCCTATCGTTCGTTTACTCTGGTCAACGCGCTGGCGTTGCGGGCGGATCGGGCGTTGGTGTTGGAACTGGCTGCCCGGCCCGATGTGGCCGCGGTCGTTTCGGACCGGGCTTTTGCAGTAACGCTGGAAGAGCCGCAAGCATCAGGCCCGTTGGCCTGCCCCTCTGGCGGCACGGAGTGGAATGTGAGCTGGGTGGGGGCGGATGCGGTTTGGAATCAGGGCACGACCGGCAGCGGTGTGGTGGTGGCCAATGCGGATACGGGCATTGCCTGGGAGCATGTGGCGCTGAAGTCATCCTATCGTGGTTGGGATGGCAACACGGCCAACCATGCCTACAACTGGTGGGATGCAATCCATGAAGATTTGCCGCCAACTGGCAGCAATGTGTGTGGGTTGGATTCGGCGGTGCCCTGTGATGATTATGGGCATGGCACGCATACGTTGGGTACGGCTGTGGGGGCGCAGGGCGTTGGGCTGGCGCCAGGGGCAACCTGGATTGCCTGTCGCAACATGGAAAACGGGGTCGGGCGGCCAAGCACGTATCTGGAATGCCTCGATTTCTTCCTGGCGCCATGGGACGCGGCTCATCAGAACCCGAACCCTGCCCTTCATGCGGATGTGATTAGCAACTCATATGGTTGCCCAAGCAGCGAGTTGTGCGATGTGCATACCTTTGACCTGGCGGTGGCCAATTTGCGGGCGGCGGGCATTTTCTTTTCGGTTTCGGCGGGCAACGCTGGCAGTGCCTGTTCGACGGTTAGTGACCCGCCTGGCTTGGTGGATGCAGCGATTACGGTGGGGGCGACGCAAAAGAACAGCAACGAGATTGCTTCGCTGAGCAGCCGCGGGCCGGTGACGGTGGATGGTAGCAATCGGCGCAAGCCCGACCTGGTGGCGCCGGGGCTTTCGGTTTGTTCCACTTCTCGCAGCGGCGGCTATGTGACGATGAGCGGCACTTCCATGGCGGCCCCGCATGTGGCCGGGGCTGTGGCCTTGCTTTGGGCGCGCTTCCCGGGTTTGCGCGGCGATGTGGATGCAACCGAGGCTTTGTTGGAAGCTTCGGCAACGGCGCGCACGAGCAGTCAATGCGGTGATGCGCCGGACGCGGTGCCGAACAATGTGTATGGCTACGGCGTTTTGAATGTTTGGGCGGCTTATCAGCAGGCGCTACCGCCTTGCACGGTGCACCTGGAGACGCCGCAGGGACAGACGGTGACAGAGGGGCAGACGCTGACCTTGCAGGTGCAATTGGGCGGGGAGGAGGCCTGTGGCCTTTCGCCGCACAGTGTGGCGTTTGAGACGGTGGATGGCTCGGCGGTCGCCGG